>Ga0207675_100000863_pt1 | contig 30281 bp, 24 predicted proteins | sample KBSSwiS42_FD_184305 | JGI IMG/M metagenome (GOLD analysis project Ga0207675, IMG submission 184305) | Switchgrass rhizosphere microbial communities from Kellogg Biological Station, Michigan, USA - KBS Switchgrass S4-2 (SPAdes) (version 2) | ecosystem: Host-associated > Plants > Roots >...
TCGACAGGCCATGAAACAACGTCGGCCCGCGGCCACTGATGATGGGATGAACGACGATGCGGTACTCGTCGATGAGCCCCAACTCCTCGAGCGCAGCCGAGAGCTTGGGCGCTCCGACGAGGACGCCCCGCTCGGTCTTTACTTTCAGCGCCGAGATCGCCTCGCGCAGGTCACCCTCCACCTTGCTCGTGTTCCGCCACGGAAAGTCGCTCCGCGAGCCCGATACGACGTACTTCGCCTTCGCCTCGAGCTTCTGTGCCCACTCCCGCATCGCGCGCGGCGCCTTTTCATCGTGTGCCACCGCGGGCCAGGCTCCCTCCATCAGCTCGTAGGTGTTGCGCCCGAAGAGCATCGCCCCGTTCTGATCCATGAGCTTCGTCCAATAGTCGTGCAGCTCGTCGTCCGCGATCGCCTGGGTGTGATCGATGCACCCGTCCAAAGTCACGTTGAGACCGAAGGTGAGGAGGCCCATGGCGTGGGATTTTAGGAGAAGCGCGCCCAGCGCGCAATGCCCCATCCCCGGTGGGTATCGGCGCGCAGAAACTCGACCTCGTGCGACATCACCTGCTCATGGACCTCGAGCCACTGAAGCCCGCACGGATCCGGTCGATCGAGCCAGGGTCTGACAGTCGAGAGGCCGTTGTGGCGGCAAGCCCGATCCGGCTATGTGGGTGCGGAGCCCAACGAGGCGCACGAGGCATTTCACAGCACGATACCTGGAAGCGGCACATGGGCGTGAAGAACTATCTGGTCGAAGGCGTTTCCGGCTCAGGCAAGACCTCGGTCTGCGATGAACTGCTGCGGCGTGGCTACCACGCGATTCATGGCGACAGAGAGTTGGCCTATCAGGGTGACCCTGAAACCGGTGAGCCTCTGGATGGTTTCTCCCACGAGCACCATATCTGGGACGTCGAAAAAGTCCGAGCTTTGGCGGCCGATCGGAGTCATGCGGCATCGTTCTTTTGCGGTGGCTGCAGGAACTTCGATCGCTTTGCCAAGCTGTTCGATCGGGTCTTCGTTCTTGAAGTCGATCTGGACACGCTAACTCGGCGTCTCGTGGTCCGACCTGAAGACGAATGGGGCGGACGAGCCAGCGAGCGGGAGCTCATCGCGCGACTACATGCGACAAGAGAAGGCGTTCCAAGGAACGCAGTCGCAATCGACGCTACGGCACCGGTCTCACGCGTCGTGGATGCGATTCTCGAAAGTGGCTTCTAAGTGTCGCCACGATGGCTTCAGCGGCCATCGTCTCCGTAGAACTCCTCGTGCCCGTCGCCGCGCCGGCGGCACCGTTCGACCCGAGCTTGGTCAGCGGAACGCGCGGTGTCCCGAGGTTTCGCTGATGGTCGTCCGGCTGAGGCCCGGCCACCCCAAGCCCAAGGACGGATTGTGCCGGCGTCGACATGTTCCTCGTGAGCACCGCCGGCGACGCGCGTCCTCGCGATTCTCGATTGCTCCCGAACGCCCAACTCCGTCTACAGGCTCGGCACGTTGTCCCACGGGGCCGAGTTGCCGCGCACCACGCTCGCCGATGGCAAGCGCACGCCGCTCGCCCAGCTGCCCCAATTTGCCTGTGAGCGTTGCGACCTCTGAGAAGCCTTGCCCTGGTGGTGTGCTTGCGCGGCGAGCGGTGCATCGAGTCGAAGTCGCGTCGCGTCGCGGCTGAAGCTGCGCTGCGTCGAGCGCGGCTGCTCCGCGAATTTCGCAGAAATGCTCGCCGCTCTGGCAGGTGTTCCAAAGTGGGTGCCCGCGCATGCAGCAATCCGCAGGGATCAAATAGTTACCCCAGAAGTAGCTGGGATCGCCCTGTGCTGCGCACGCTGCGCTGGCTCTGGCGATCGCTGAGCGCGCCGTCGCAGCGTTGAAGCATCAGATCAGACTCGACTGAACGTTTCCAGGGGTTGTCTCGCTGCAGGCGTATCGGTAGGAGATCTAAGCCGCCACGAGCCCTCGAGCGCTCGCGAGCGGGCGATGCATGGCGTTCAACATCACGGCAGGATCAGCGACGAGCTGGGGCGCGGGGCGGTTGCCGCCGCGCGTGCTGGGTGACGTGCGCGGCACGGCAGCAGGGCCCAGCTTGGTCGTTGTGGGTGGCCTGCACGGCAACGAGCCGGCGGGCGCGCTCGCCGCCGCTCGGGTCGCGCTCGAGCTGGAGGGCTTGCGCGCGTCGCTGCGGGGGCGCGCCGTCTTTCTCGCGGGCAACCGCCAGGCACTCGCAGTGGGCCAGCGCTTCATCCGGCGCGACCTGAATCGCATCTGGAGCCGCGCTCAGCTGGAGCGTCTCGCGCATCTCGCGCTGCGCGATCTCGGTGACGAGGAGCAAGAGCAGGTGGAGCTCGCACGCACGTTGCGCGAGATCGAGCGCGCGCAGCGCGGGCCGCTCATCCTGATCGACTTGCACACTACCTCCGCTCCGAGCGCGCCTTGCGTCTGCTTCGGTGACACGCTGCGCAATCGGCGTCTGGCGCTGGCGCTGCCAACGACGGCGATCCTCGGGCTGGAGGAGGTGATCGAGGGCGCGCTGGTCGGATATTGTACCGATCGCGGCCACGTCGGCATCTCGATCGAGTCGGGGCAGCATCGCGATCCGGAGGCCGTCGAACGGCACGTGGCGGCGATCTGGCTGCTGCTCGTGGCAGCGGGCTGCCTGCCCGCTGCAGCCGTGCCGGCACTGCGCCAGCATCGCGAGCGGCTGGCGCGCGCCAGCGCCGGTCGGCCGCGGGTGGTCGAGGTCCGCTATCGCCACGCTGTCGTGCCGGGTGACGGCTTCGAGCTCTTGCCGGGGTTCGAGAGCTTCGCGCCGATCGCTGCCGGTCAAGTCGTCGGCAGCCACCGCCAGGGTCCGTTGCGAGCTCCCGAAGCCGGGCTGATGTTGATGCCGCGCTACCAAGCCCAGGGGGAAGACGGCTACTTCCTGGTGCGCGAAGTGCGCCCTGTCTGGTTGAAGCTGTCGGGCTGGCTGCGCCGTGCCGGCGTGCCGCGCGTGCTGCCGTACCTGCCCGGCGTGGAGCGGGACCGCGCAGCGCCGGGTCAACTGGTGGTCGACCCGCGCGTCGCCTTCGCGCACGTGGCGGATGTGATGCACCTGTGCGGCTACCGGCGGCGCCGTTCCCCGGAGAGCAAGCCCGTGTTCGCGCGCCGCGGCACGCAGCGCATGTGAGCGGCGGTTCGAGCGTTCCCAAGCACGGCGGCTGTCGGCGCTGGACCGGCTCGCACCCATGCGCTACGCCAGGCCCATGCCTGCGTACGCTGCCTTTCTGCGAGCCGTCAACGTGGGGGGCACGGGCAAGCTCGCCATGAGCGAGCTGCGGCAGCTGTGCGAAGCCGGCGGCCTCAGCGACGTGGCCACGTATATCCAGTCGGGCAACGTCGTGTTCCGCTCTGCGCGCACCGAAGCCAGCGTGAAGAAGCTGCTCGAAGCGGCGCTGGCGAAGAAGCTGGGCAAGCCGTGTGGGGTGTTGCTGCGCACGGCCAAAGAGCTGCGCGAGCTGCTGGAGCAGAACCCGTTTCCGGATGCCGCCGCGAACCGCGTGCTGGTGCTGTTTCTGGACGAGAAACCCGCGGCCGACAGTCTGAAGGCGATCGTGGCACCTGCTGGCGAGCAGGTGCGCGCGAGCGGACGGCAGCTGTTCATTCATTTTCCGAACGGGCAGGGCCAGAGCAAGCTGAAGCTGCCGTTCCAGAAGACGGGCACAGGCCGTAATCTGAACACGGTGCGCAAGCTGCTCGCCATGCTGGACGAACTGGGCTGAGCTCGTGGGGCTGGCGCGCGGCGTCGGCCCCGAAGAGCTGCCTAGGGCACGCGCCCTTCCCAGCGCCGGAATGATCCCGGGCTCCGGTGGTGGAAGCGGCGAAACATCTTGCTGAAGTGGTTGACGTTCGCAAAGCCGCAGGCATCGGCTATCTGCTTCAACGGGAGCCGGGTTTCGACCAGCAGACGCGCCGCTTCGCGAATGCGGGTCTCGGCGATGAAGCGTGCGGGCGTGAGCGCAGTGCGCGTGCGAAAGAAATGGCTGAAATGGCTGCGGCTCATGCCGTACTCCGCCGCTAGCGCCCCGACCTTGACGGGCCGCTTTGCGTCGGCCAGCACGCGTCTGCCGACGTCATCGAGCAGACGTTCGCTCTCTCCCGCCGGGTCGCCGCTGTGCAACGCCAGCCGTTCGTAGGCGAGCACGAACTCGAACAGCGCCAGTTCCACCTCGAGGCGGTCGCGAAAGTCCTTGCGGAACGTGCCCCGCACCAGCCTCGTCACGCTCGCGACGAAGCCGCTCACCGGTTTGATCTGCAGGGTCGGTCCCGAGAGCGCGATGCGCTTCTTGGCGCGCTCGATCACGTACGGGTGATAGATGGCGACCCAGCAGAAGGTCCAGCCGGGTGAGCTCGCAGGAAGATAGTAGTGATGACGAGACGGGATGGTGACGAAGAAGGCGCTGCCCGGCGTCATCTGCTGGGGCGGTTCGCCGTGCGGCTCGAAGTGCCCCAGACCCGCCAAGGTCAGCTGACACAAGAAGAACGGTGGGTCTCCTTTCGCGAAGCGCTCCAGACCGTCCCATCGGTAGTTGTTGCCAGCCGGACGAGCCTCCAGGGTGCCGAAAAATCCGAGCTGCGGACTCCACCAGGGCGGTCCAAAATCGAACGTTCGCGAGGCTTTGATCAGCTGCCCGACGCACGGCTTCCACTCGGCAGGGACGGCGGGAGGCGCGACGGAGCGCGGCTCCGAGCTCTGCTGGCGGGTGGGAGCAGGCGACTTCGGCCGATTCACAAACAGACCCTGGTGCTTACATCGGAGCTCTAGCACGCGGACCAACCGCTCGGCATGCGTCGAACTGGGTCACACGCCGGTTCTCGACACACGTTTCGCGTGCGCTTGGCAGCCAGCTCGGGAGCCTGCGGCGCGAGCCGAGGATCTCCCCCTGGCCCCATTATTCTGAGCCGTCTCGGGCCGTCTGCTCCGGAAGTCACGGGGCAAGGCGTGTCTGGCAACGAACACCTACCGGCTGGCAGAGCACGGACGCGCCGGGGCGGCAGCGGCGCTCGCGCGACGTTGCTGTGTGCGCTCTGCATCCCCTGCGGGGCTGTCGCGGCCTGCGCAGATGTACTGGGCATCCCCGACGCGCCGCGCTGGGTCCCAGCGTCTGCCGCCCCTCCACTCGGCATGGGCACGACGCCTGACCCCAATCTCGGTACGGAGAGCGGACCTTCTGCCGTGGTAGAGGGCGGGGACCCGGGCGGCCATGTGGGTGTCGAGGTCCTTGCCGACGCGGGGCCGAGCGACGCGGGCGTCGCGTTGCCCGGATGTGCAAACGGCGAGAGCCTCGGCCCCAACGGCAATTGCTACGCCGTGGTCGAGACGCTGCTCCCGTGGATTCTGGCCAGGGCCATCTGCCGCTCCCGGGGCACGGGCTGGGATCTGGTGGCCATCGAGGACGCCCCAACCAATGATCTCGTCGGCGCACTGATCGCGGATGATGCCTGGGTCGGCGGCTCAGATGCGGACGCTGAAGGTACCTGGCGCTGGGTCCGGGATGAATCGCTGTTCTGGCTGGGCAACGAGACGGGCGGGCCCGTGGACGGGGCGTTCAACAACTGGGCCGCAGGCGAACCCAATGATCGGGGCGACTCCGACTGCGTGCGCGTCGTCGCTGCGACGGCTCGCTGGGCGGATCTCAGCTGCGGGGAGTTGCGTCGCGCGGTGTGCGAGGGTCCGCCGGCCCTCGAATAGAACCCCGGCGCCTGGCCGACGGCAGCGGCCGGACATGTCTTTCGCGACGCCGGCCTTCGGCATAGGGTCCGGCGCATGAAGTTTTCACGCTACATCTTTGGTACCACGCGCCTCGGCCACACCGACGTGCCCGATGAGCGCGCCCGCGATGTCGCCCGCGCCGCGGTGGCTGCCGGGGTTTGGTTCCACACTTCCCGCCAGTACGATGACGCCCTGGAGATCTTGGGCCAGGTGTACGATGAGGATCGCTCGCGCCTGCCGCCCACGATCTACAAAATCGGCGGCAAGGACCTGGCCGACGTGCGCGAGGTGATCCGGCAAAACCTCGCGCCGCTGAAGCGAGCGTTCATGGACGTCGGGCAAATTTCTCCGGGCGGCAGCATCGGTCAGGGGCTGGTCGACGGATCAGTGGTCGCGGGGTTCGAGAAGATGCGCGAGGAAGGCCTCGTGCGGAGCTTCGTGCTGGAGGTCTTTCCCTGGACGTCGCCCACCGTGCTCGCCGCTTTGCGCAACGGCCAGCTCGACGGGCTCATCGCGGCCTACATCTTTTACCTCAATCCGCTGCAGCGCTTCGCCGCCAACGAGCTCTGGGACGAGCTCGTCGCTCGCCGGCTCCCCATCATCGCCATGCGCACGGTGGCTGGAGGCAACGTGCATCGGCTGCGCGACGTGCCGGGGGCTGCCTGGCGCCCGTACCTCGTCGAGCGCGCTCGGCAGGTGGCGCCCATTTTCGAGCGCTCGGGCATCGCCGATTGGTCGGAGTTCTGTGTTCGCTTTGCGCACTCCATTCCCGGTGTGCTGGCCACCGTGGGTGCCACCAGCCGTCTCGACGGGCTCACGGAGCTGTTGCGGCAGGCGCGCGACCCCCAGCCGCTAGCGAGCGACATTCTGGAAGAGATCTTCACCTTGCAGCGCAAGTGGTCGGACGAGCTCGACGTGCACGGGCAACCGGGATCGATGTGAGCTCGACGGTCGTGGACTGAGCTCCCCGCGAGCTCCAAAGGCGACAAAAAAAAGGAGCAGCGACGGCTCCTGGGGGGGAAGGAGCCATCGCTGCTCGGAGTAAGGTGCGCGGGTCCGCCCCAAGGGGGGGGTAGGGGCATGACCCGCGCCATACAGAGCGAGGTGCGCGCCCCGTTGGCGCTGCGTCCCTCTGCCCTCACGTACTGCACACCTCGTGCCAGCGGACGACGGATGTGGTTCCCGCGATCTGCAGCTCGCGCTGGTAGACGAGCCTTTCAGAACTGAATTTGAGTCCTTCAACACTGCGCTTACCGACTCGAAAGCGCACGTGCCGAAACGAGCAGGCGACGTGCCGTTGCGACCAGAGCGCGACGTTCCGAAGTTGCTCGCACCAGTCCTCTTCGATTGCGGTCGTCCGAGCAGATGCCGGGGAAAGCTCAGTTGGCGCGAATGCCTTCAGCGCGAGTCCAAACGGACGGCACCTCGATGCTTCCGTCCGCCCGCATCACGCTAACCCAGAGGGTATGGGACGCTTGGTGGTCGCTCGGAGAAAATCCCAAGGGCAGCCCGATCCCGAGATCGACGCTGGTCATCTCGTGCTCGAGTGTCTCAGCGAGATGGCTGGCATCGAGGTCTGGACCGTTGCGGCGCAGTACCGAAGTGAGCAACTCCGCGCTGAGATAGCCCTCGAACGACGAGGCACCGAGCGCACCGTTGTCCAGCCGCTCGATCGCATCGCGATAACGTGCAACGCCGCCAGCCTCGGAGGCATACGAAGGAACCACCTGGTTTACCACTACTCCGTCAGCGTACGCCAAGCGGCGCTGTCCGCTCGGATCCGTCGCGTCCGCGTGGGTCGCCGGCGGGCTCGTCAGGGCCGCGGCCAGCGCCTCCGCTCCGGCGAGGGAGAAGTGATAAAATACCAGGTCAATACGCTGGGCACGTTCGGAAACCTGGTTGAGCCAATCCTTGATGGTCCGAGTGAACTGATTGCCCGGCTCGTAAGTGTCCATCATGACAATTGCCACGGAGCGGCGCCCGGCGCCCTCATCGACGAGCGTCTGAAGCAATTGCTGAACGCGCGCTGCGGCCGCGTCCACGCTGCCGCGGTCGTCCACTTCATAGGTGGCTCGCACGATCGACGGGTTTGCTTGGGTCACGTCGGGCTGGGGCAGCGCGCCAATCCGGCGATTGTAGGCGTCCACCAAGCCCGCATAGCCCGCCTCGCCATAGGCGTCGTTCTGGCTGAACACGATCAGTCGCCGATAGGAGTCGCCGGGCGGATCGCTGATCACGCGCGGCTGGCGGTTGAAGGCCAGGTACTCGATGAGGGTCTCGGCTTCCTCATAGAATCCAGGACGGTAGTTGTAGACGAAGGGGGGGAGCGTACCGTCCCTGAAGTACTCGTGGGCACCCGTCAGCGCGGCAAACATCAGCACGCGATTCCTGTTGGCCAGGGGCGCCGTCGACAGGGTCGTCGTCGTGCCGACGTGCCCGAGCAGGCCGAAGACACTATTTGAGCCGCGCTCGTCGGGACCGGCGCCCATCCCCGACGCCCGGACGTCCAGAAACTTCAGCGTATTGGCGACGGCCTGCGCGGGATCGTAGTCGTCGTTGAGGCTCGCTAGCAGCAGTTGACGCCCGAAGACCCCACCCGTTTGATTGGTCTGGTTGAGCGAAGCCAGGATGCCTCGTCGGAGCTCGATGCCCAGAGCCGCTTCCGCGCCGCGGAACGGTCCGCTCATGCCCAGGCGAATCGGTTGCTCCCCGGCTGGAAGACAGACACGCACCCCGTCTTCGCTGCCGCACACGTGGCCCGCAACGCAGTCGGCATTCGATTCACAACGAAAGCGTAGGCTCGTCAGCTCGGGTTCGGAACATCCGAGCGCAGCCAGCACCAGCCCGAGAGCGGCAGCGCTCCAACCCCGCCGCGCCGCGCCGCGCCGCCAGAACAGACGCTGTACCCAGCGCATCTCAGAAGGTTCCTTGCCAGCTCAGCGAGGCGGCATTTCGATCGAAAGTGGCGCTGGCGCGGGGTGAGTCGTCTGCCGCTGTCCAGTTGCTCTTGACGATCAGCGCGGCGAAGCCAACCAATAGCACTCCGCCCAGGGCCATGGTGACACCACCGACCACCTGCTTGGCGCTTCCCGAGTGCACGAGCCGCTGTGCCTCCGATTCCGTCAGCCCGGCTGGAGGTTTGTCGGGATCGGGCGTTGGTGAGCGTTCGACGCGAGCGTGATCCTCACTGCCATCGAGATAGAGAGCCGCGCCCGAGCCGAGCAAGATGGTCCCCACGCCCAATGCGGCCCAGGGTACGAGCGGGGAATCGCTCCAGTGACGCGTCGTCTGTGGGCTCGCCGGTGCGGGCTCCTCTGGCGCGTGCTGGGCCTGCAGTCGGTGCACTGCCGCTTCGGCGCGAGGCCGCCCTTGCGGATCGGCATGCGGGTCCTCGAGGAAGGCGTTGTAGCTGGCGATGGCGCGCTCGGGGCTACCGAGCAGCTCGTAGCAGGTTGCCATGTTGAAGAGCACATTGGGTTCAGCTCGTAGCGCGTAGGCGGAGGTAAACTTCGCGAGTGCGAGCTGGACTTCACCCGCCGCATAGAGCTCGGCACCTTCCTCGTTGAGGCGCAGGGCCGCCTGTTCTACTCGTGGATCACTCGCGCCTACCGAGGCAGCTGCCTGATGCGCGGCGTCAGCCCACGCCACTTGGGGTGCGAGCAGCGCAGCCAGCAGGACATAGCTTCCCAACCGCTCGATCCGTCTTGCTTTCATACGTCTCCGCCCCCCAAATGATCTGTCAGGAGCGTTCTCCTTCAGCGAACGCCGGGCGCGGCATGGCTGCTGCCGGCCGGTCTCTGGGAGGGCGGGCGCGCGTCAATCGAGCTCGGCGCCTCTCCCACCAGCGCAAAACCAGCCGCCGTCCTCGGACTCGGGCTCGCGCTCGGCAGTAGCCGAAACGGCGCGCTGGGGCTGGGGACAGCCGCCGGAGGCACCCGTGCCGCGAGGCGAGGGGGCACGGCTGCAGCCGCGGCGGGGCGCGGGGCAGGGGCCGCGATCGGACTCTTGGCCACATTCTCGTTGGCTGGCGCGCTGCTCGCGCTCGGTTCGGGTGTCGGCGAAGCTGCGGCGGACGGGCCCGCTCGCGGAGCAGGTTCAGCGCCAGGTAACGGGGAGCTCGCCGAGGGCGTTTGCCCCGGGCCCATGCGCAGCGCGGACAGGGTAGCGCTGGTGGCGTCGTCGCTCTGGCGTTGGACCGTGCATTGCCCCGCACGAAACAGCGCGACCGCCGCGAGGCATGCACCGAAGACGGACAGATTTCTGATCCACCCGCCACTCGAGCCCCAGCGCTCGGCGGCTGGCCGCCGCACGCTGCCGCGGGCATCTGCCAACGGATCATCGATACCCAAGATCCTCGCGGCCTGCTCCTGGTGACCGTGTGCTCGCGACAGGGCAAACGGTGTCAGGGCGGCCGCGAGCGCCGCCACGTTCGGGAAGCGGTCGGCTGGATTCGCGGCGAGACAGCGACGTAGCACCCGGTCCAACCGAGCGGCGACGTCCGAGTCCAGCCCTTCGATCGGGGCTGGCTGCTGAGCGTCGAGGACCTTGCGACAAACCTCCGCCACGCTATCGGCGGAGAATGCGGCGGTCCCCGACACCAGCTCGTAGAGGATGGCGCCGAGCGACCAGATGTCGCTGCGGTGATCCGCTGCTTCATTGCGGAACTGTTCGGGAGACATGTAGAGCGGCGTGCCCACGACCGGTCTCTCGCGGACCCGATCCGCCCCGCTGCTCGGCACAGCCAGGGAGTCCGCCACGCCAAAATCAACAATCTTGATGGTCGGCAGCAGACCAACCTGGCTGACAATGAGATTGGCTGGCTTCAAGTCCCGATGAGCGATGCCCAAGCTGTGGATCGCGGCCAGCCCCTCGCAGACCTGGAGCAGATATTCACTGGCCAGTGCCGTACTGAGCCGGCCGCGCGTTGCCAGTACCTCCTCGAGGCTGTGGCCGCTCAGCAGCTCCATCGCAATGAACGGACCCACCGGCTCGGCATCGCCCACGTCCAGCACCGTGACGACGTGCGGGCTCGCCACCCGCACCGCCGTGCTCGCCTCGCGAGCGAACCCTGACACGACGACCGGGTTATCCTGAAGGCTGGGGTGTACGAACTTCAAGGCGACCAGCCCGCCGTGGCCCAGATGGGTCGCGGCAACTACCAGGCCCATTTCGCCGACGCCAACGACGCGCTCGATCCGATACTTTCCAGCCACGAGCAAGCCGATGAAGTTGGACGGATACTCCGAGCTCGTGGTCTGTTCGGCAGATTCGTTCACTGCTCTACCTTCTGCGTGGACCGGGGCGCGTGAGCCGTCTTTTGTGGTGAGAACCAGGAGACTCCCAGTGCACCGTGCCGCGAGACCATGCGCAAGACAATATCATCGTGCAACAATGTTGCAGGCCCAAGCAAAACCGTGGCGTTAGCGAAAAAAGAGACGCGAGCGCCCTGCAGCGGGCTCAGCTGACGCTTCGGTGAAACACGCACGGCCGTGCGAAGCCTATCGCTGGACAGCTGATTTTGCGCTCGTGAATTCGCGAGCGACGGCAGCGATGGCTCACCCCTGCGGGTTAACACGTTCCAAATTGGAGCCTCAGGCGCGCGGACTGGGCGGTCGAACGGAAGAAACACGCCCAGGTGTGTGCACGGGGCGACTTCCTGCCGCAGGAGACGTTTCCATGTGGCTGCGTCGCGAAGCGCTCGCGCGCGGCATGCCCGGTCTGGCTCAGTAAAGGCAGGTCGCAGCGCCGATCGGATTGGAAAAGAGATACCGATCGTTGGCGGGCGCGCAGTCGTCGGACTCGATCCATAGCTCGAGCTCCGTGATCAGCGCGAACGGCACCTTGAACAACTGCGATGCGCTGCCGGGCGCGAGATTGCCCTGCATCACCTCGATGCTGCCCGCATTCCCACCGCTGTCGCGAAAACCGAGCCGGATAGGGCCGCTGGCGGCGCCGTTACCCGCGTTGCCGACATAGCCCCAGAGCGCGCCAGCGCTCAGGCAACGTGAGCCGCACGCGGCAATGCTGGAGAGATACAGGTCGGCACCGTTTGCGCAACTGACGGTCGCGGGTAGCACGCGCAGCACCGACTGCGGGTCCATCGCGTCACAGGCCGGAAAGTCCTGGCCGCTGCAATCCGTGTCCACGCCGTCGTTCCAGCTGTCGACGGCTCCCGGATGAACGCTGGCGGCCCGATCGTCGCAGTCCGAGAGCGATTCCGGATCGAGTGCGATGTAGCCCTCGGGGATGCCGGGTCCCGCGCACAGCGGCCACCCCGAGCCAAACCCATCTCCGTCTTCATCTCGTGACACCCAGTGGCGCAAGCCCGGATCGGCAGGTGCGCAATCAAAGGCCCCTCCGAAATAAAGGGGCCGCTCGGCAGTTGCCAGATCGCACTGGAAGACCTGGTAGTCGAGCACGCCGTCGCCGTCGCAATCGAGCCCGCGCGGGGTCGGATCGTTCGGCGAGCAATTGGGCAGTAGCGCGGGGAGCCCAGCCACACAATCCGGCGGCGGCGGCGAGTTACTGAGCTCGCCGACTTCCACGATTCGAGTCTCGGGCATGGCTTCAGCGACGGCCACATCCTTCGCGGCCGCCTGCTCACTCGGTGGATTGGGCTCCGAGCCCGTGCCTGGACCTGGTTGCGTACCCGGAACGTGCTCCGCCGGCTCGGGGCCGTCCGCTGCGGAACCACATCCCGCGCCGCAGAAGCAGGCCACGCCGAGGGCGGCGAGGAACGACCGTGGCGAACGGAAGCGAGAGCAGCAACGATCCTTCATATTCACACTCTCATTCGGGCAGTTCGCGGCGCCCTTCGGCACCCCTGGTCGTATCCTGATCAGCCATGGCCGACGGGACTGAAATCCGTGATCACGCCGGAGTGAGCTGCCTTGGCACAGACTGACCCGCCCTGAAACACCGAGGGCCGAAGAAGAGGGAGCAGCGACGGCTCCTCGAGGGGGGTAAGGCCCGCGTCTAGCTCGCTCACTCGCGCAGAGCGGCCTCGATGCGGCGATCGGGGATGAACCAGAGCAAGGCGACCAGCACGTACAGCCCATAGGAGAGGTACGAGCTGACGAAGGCGAGCGGAATGCCGATCAGGTACAGCGCGAGCGAGGCCCAGCCCTTGATGTCCGCGCCCAGGGCGGCCTTCAGCTTTGAGCCGTGGCCCTGGCGCGCCACGATGGCTCGCTGCAACACCTCATACGCGACCGCCGACAGCAAGAACACGATGCCGTAGAGCGCGGCGGGCAGCGGATTGCCAGGGTACTCACCCGACCACGCCGTGCACGCCGGCACCAGCGAGAGCCAGAACAACAGATGCAGGTTGGCCCACAGGATCCCGGCGCTGACGTGCGGGCAGGCGTGCAGCAAGTGGTGGTGGTTGTTCCAGTAGATGCCGATGAACACGAAGCTGAGCGCGTAGCTGGCGAACACGGGCAACAGGGGCTCGAGCGCGTGCAGGTCTCCGCCGTGCGGCACCTTCAGCTCCAGGACCATGATGGTGATGATGATGGCCAGCACGCCATCGCTGAAGGCCTCGAGCCGGGCTTTGTTCATTGTCTGTTCTTGGTCCTGGGCTCAGTGCTTCGGGCTCAGTGCTTCGGGCTCAGTGCTTCGGCTCTGGCGGGTGCGTCTCGAGCGAGACCAGGTGGGCGTGCACCACGCGGCGCGCGACCGCACCGATGTCCACGGGGTCGCCCAGGATGCCCAGGATCGTGAGCTGGAAGCCGATGACGGGGATCTTGACGTGCGGATCGGTGGGCGAGATCTGGTACTGTTCGAGCGTGATCTTGGGCGTCAACAGCTGCAGGCGCGTGGACTTGTCTCCGGCGCCCGCCTTGACCTCTTGACCGAACAGGTCGATGGCCAAGCCCGGATCGGCTCCGCTGGGCAGGGTCTCCCGCGAGCCGACCCGGAGTTGCATCGTCACTCCGCCGCTGCCGTGCGGCACCCGCAGCTTCTTGCCGTGCAGCGCCTGCAGGAGCGACCGGGCGATGGCGTTCCAGGCGTCCGTGTCGCCGCTCGCCTCGGCCACCTCGACATACAGCGTCTCGCCGGCACCGTCCGTGCGCAGCACCAGCAGCGCGTCGGTGTTGGGCGCGCTGGTGCTCTGCATTACCAGATCCAGGACGGCGGCCACGGCAGGGCCCTCGGGACCCAGCCCCAGCTCGCGATCGTGCTCGGCCAGGGCGCTGCGCAGCACGTGATCGATGTGTTCCCCGAGCGCGCTGGCGGAGACCTGCCGCCCGGAGGTCCGCTGCGCCAACGGCGGCCGCGCGGAGCGCCGTCGCGACGACGGCTGCTCGTTAGAGGGTGGCGCGAGAAACGGATTGTTGGCGTGGCCCACGCCGATCTGACTCAGGGACAGGCGTTTGTTACCCGGAGGCGCGGCAGGTGTCTCGGGAGCGGCGGCGCCATTTGTTTCGGGCGCCGGAGTGCCCTGCGCCTCGGGGGACTCCTTGCTGGCGGAGATGCTGTCGTTGCCCTCTTCGGAACCTGCTGCTGCCGCAGGCTCCCTTGGCGGTACCGCGGAGCGGTGCGCAGTGACCGCCATGGTCAGGTGCTCGCGCTCGGCGGGGTGAGGCTCGTCGCGCGAGTCGGGCGGAATCGCTGCGACCTCTGGCTGTGTCGCGAAGTCCGGCGCTCTCGCCAGCGCGGGCTCTTCAGTGCGTTCGAACCAGATCAGCGGATCGTCGGGCTGCGGCGGAGCCGGCGTTGCGAGGGTCGCCGGTGCAGACGGCCCGAGCTGGTGTTGCACCAACACCACCGTTGCCAGGCCCAGCGCGTGCAGCACGAAGGCGATGGCCAGCCCGACGCGAAGGATGCGCGGCGACGCACTGCGGACGGACGAGCTCCGTTCGACCGAGGGGGGCGGACGCATCGCGGCAAGAGTGACATGTCACTCGAGCGCATTCCACTCCGCGCGGGCCGACGACAGTGTGCCAGGGCGACGCTTCCACGTCGGCCAGCAAGCCACTTCACCCCGCCGTCGAGGCGTGCCGAAGGCCGTGCGCGAGGGGCCCGTGGTGAGTCTCAGCGCAAGGGACCAGCTCGGCAGCTAGCCGGGTGGCTCCACGCAATACAAGTACTGTGCCGTGTTGCAGGCCCTTGCCGTGGCCGCCCAGGCACCTCCGTCGAAGCTGGCGGTGACACCGCCGAAGCCGAGCTCAGCGGGGTCGGGAACGGACCAATTCTGGCAGGTGGTCTCCGGAGTGCCAAGCGCGGACAGCGGTTGCTGTTGGCTGCCCCCTGTCCAGACAGCGCCGAGAAAAGCCGGCGTGTTCGTACCGTCTGCGAGCAGCCAGGGCCCTACCGACATCTGTAACGCGATGAGCTGCGCGCCGCTGCCCACGAGTCGCCCGTCCGACAGCACGTAGGTCGCACTGGAATCGATCACGGCGGCGGCCGGGCGATCCGTGTACGTGATCAAAGCCACGGCGCTTGGTACGCCCGCGGGACGCTCAGATTGGCACTTCTGGTCGGGAGTCGTCACACCGGGCGTATACGTCGTGGTCGTCTGCCACAGGCGCTTGCCCGCGTACTTGATGACGTTGCCGAGCGGCTGCTGCTTGCTCTTCCCGATGCAAAAGATCGACCACTGCTCGGAACAAGCCGAGTTGGTGAGCTCTTGCGCCCACCATAGCAACGAGCCGCTCCTGCCAATCGGTGCGTACGAGTCCACGCGGGCATTTGTCCAGCGGCCGCAGTGGTCTCCCCCATCCCGGTCGATGTCGAGCCCCGTCCAGGCAGGGTAATCCGTGCGCGCTCCCAGCTCGTCAAACATCGGAGCATAGAGCTTCGCCGGGATAAACAGATTGGAGACGCTTTCGGCCACCGGGAATCCATCCATGCGCACCCAACCACGCGCAGTGCCGAGCCTCTGGACCAGGTTAGCCACTGGGTCGCCATCGGCAGCATCACTCATGACGGCCATGAACGCACTGCCCGATGCATCGTTGATCCCCGCCGCGCTCGCCAGGGCGTTGCACTCGGCATCGTACGGCGCGAGGCCGCCGAGGTTGGCGGGATAGTGCTTCGAGCTCACGAAGATCAGATTGTTCGTCTGCGCGGCGAAGTTGGCGATCACCGTCTGCGAGCCCTCCAGGGGCACTACGCACTCGCGCCGAGGACCCGGGCACAGCACATCGGGTGAGCTGCTGGACCAACCAGCAAAAAGACTGTCCTGCCCATTTTGGGTGCGCGCCTGCAGCAACACCGGCCCCGAAAAGAGGCCCGTGCAGGTCTCCCCGCAGGCGATACCGGGTACGCTGGAGATCACGCTGCCGCTGCCCGTTCCAGCAAGCTGCACGTTCAGCCGATACGAGCCCGTCCCCTTCATGGCTAGCTCCAGCACGCCGGTATTCGTGGCCAACTGCACGGTACCGGTGCGAGCCCCACGTGCTCGGGGGCTGAAGCGAATCGAAATCGTGCACGAGGCCCCGGCGGCGAGCACCGCCGCGCAGGTATTGGTCAACTCGAAGTCGTCAGGATTCGAATTCAGCACGATCAATCCGCCCACTGGCGCATCGTCCTGGTTGGTGATGATCCAGTCGACGCTCTCGCTGGTCGTGCCGACTTCGCGCGGCGCGTATTCGACGCTCGAGAACGACCCGCGTACGGTGCCGGGCGGACCGCTGTCCGTGACACCGAGCACGACCGACGGCGGAGGAGGCGAGGGTCCACCCGTGACCGCCCCGCTGCCCGCGGCGCCCGAAGCGCCTCCCGCGTCTTCTGGCGCACTGTCGCCCCCTGCACCTCCCATCGAACCGAGCTGCACCTCCTGCGTCGTGACGGAGCGGTCGTCAACCGAGCACGCTGCCATGGCCCCGCCGACCAGCAGGGTCGCGCCCACCGGCAAGCCCAACCGCGTCATCACCTCCGCTGCCATCACGCTTCCACTGCCACGTTCTTCCCCGTGTAGTTTCCTTATTCCCACCCCGCCAGGGCGGCAAGTCCCCTCGGCAGCGCCCCCGCCTGCTCGGGCGCGACGTACGCGTGAAGGGCTGAGCAAGCAAAGCCCCTCGAACAACTTCTGCACCTGCGACGCCGAGGGCTGCTCCGCCAGTCCGAGCAACGACCGCCTGACACTGCGCCGCTTCGGTGACGAGCTGGTGGGCCTGCTCGAGAACATCAACGTCGAGAACGCGCGCGGCTTCGGCACTCCGCTCGGCGAAGTGCGCTTGACCCGCCAATGAGATGTGTCGCTGTCCGCAGGGACGGACGCCGCTCGGGTCCGTGTTTGATCCCAGAACTGGGATCAGGCCGTCCCGGCTCCGGCGTCCACTCCTGCGGCAAGCCGCCCAATGGCGCGTGTTTTCTGCGGCGTCAGCTTGGCACGCGGCGTGCTCCAGGAGTGGACATGAACCACATCGACAGCACCTGCAGCCGCCCCTTCGCTCTCGCTTTCACTCCTGGCCCGCACCGCCGCGCGTGGTTTTCCGCGCTAGCCGTCGGCGTCGTCGGCTGCTTCGCCGTCGCCTGGGGCAGCCCCTCGCAGGCCACCTCCGCGCCGGGCCTGAGCGCGGACGTGCTCGCCTTCGCGAAGAATTGCGCAGCCGGAGACGCCGTGAGCTGTAACGATCTCGGCGTCAGCAACGTTCATGGCTACGGCGCAGCGGTCGACCCCAGCGCTGCCGCGCTTGCCTTCGAGCGTTCCTGCCGGGGCGGAAGCCCGGATGGTTGTAGCAACCTTGGTGCTCTGTACGAGCGCGGCGTCGGCGTCGAAGCCAATCTGTTCGAGGCCGCGCGGCTGTACGACCAGGCTTGCAGCACCGGCGGCGCGCTCGGCTGCTCGAACCTCGGTGCGCTGTACGCGCGCGGCCGTGGCGTCACCCGAGATGCGGGCGAGGCGCAGCGGTTGTTTCAGCTGTCCTGCGAGACCGGCAGCGCCGCAGGTTGCAACAATCTGATCGCGAGCGCGGCTCGCTGAGCCACTTCGAAGCCTCGAGCGGGGCGCCCCACGTACCGGCACGAGGATGACGGCATCCAGGTCTCGCGCCGAGGCGACACGATAGCTGTCTCTCTACCACACGGGCACCACGAACACCGCCTCACGCTCCTGGCACGTCATCTACGTCGAAGTCTAGCGAGCGGTAGCCAACGCGCAGCAGCCACGATTGCGGGCGGACGACCGGCGACGCGAGGCGCGAAGCCGCTGCCCATTCCGCGCGCACTCGTCGTGCGCCGAACGCCAGCGCCGCGGGGCGCGCGAAGCCGTCAAACCACGCCGCCGAGGAGCATTCATCGATGAAGCCGATCGGGACCGCAGCGCCGGCGCCGCGTGCCGAGTGCTTGCGCGCATTTAGCAGCACGTAGCGGAGCGCAAAGTGCGCGGCGCGCGCCGTCTTCAAGATGCGCGCGTGGTAGCGATCGGCAAACAGCCGGCCCTTGCGTTCCAGCTGGCGGTTGACCGCGCGCGCCACGCGCACGCACAGGCCCTGTACGCCTCGAGCCAGCGCCCGCCGATCGTCTGCCTCGACCAGCAAGTGGAGGTGGTTGCTCTGCACCGAGAAATGCACGAGCCGAAAGCCAAATCGCTCCCGGCCTGCAGCGAGGGCGTGGCGTACGCTCGCAAATAGCCGAGCGCGCAGGGACGGGACGCCCCTCGAGATCCGGAGCGTCACGTGCAGCGGGTGATGACGCGACTGCGAGGGCCGCCGCAAGTGAGACACCCCAGCCACCTTGCCGTTCGGCGGGCGGCCCGCACGCACGCGCGCACCGCCCCAGGTACGAAAGCCGAAGGCGAGCTGACGTGCGCGCGCAGTGCGACGCGCGCGCGACGAAGGCGACCCCATGCACATGAATTAGCACTGATCCCTGTTCGGGCAAACTGGAGTGAATGTCGTGGAGCGACATGTCGTGATGAAGGCAGAAGGGATGGGTTCGATTTCCGCTCACGGCGACAGCTCGAGCGGATACGTCACCATCACCGTGCCGGACTCCGGCTGCGAGAAACGGACGGCGTAGAGCACCTGCTCGAGGCAGCGCAGCACGCTGCGTGATGCCAGATCGGAGCCCAACGTGTTCACTCGCTGCACGGAGCCGTCCTGCTGGATGAGCATGCGCAGCAGAACTCGTCCGGCGAGTCGCGGGTCCTGCGCCAGTCCCTGTTCGTAGCAACTGCGAAGACTCCGAGCGTGCTCGCTCACGGTGCGGCGGACCGCCGCCTGCGAGAGCGAGCCCCAGACGCCGATCTCGCCGGGACGGAAGCCGGTGATGAGGCCGATGTGATGGGGAATGACGTCGGGCCACACTCCTTCGCCCTTGGCGATGGTTCTCAGGCCGCCCGAGACAACGTCCTTCGTCCTCGTTGCGTCGTGCAGAACGGCTTCGTCCACGGCAGCCCTGCGGCGCGTTCGAGTCGGCTCGAGGCGCTCGGGATTCTCCACGCTGGATCGAGCTGCGGCGGCAAGCACGTCCGCGCGGGGAATGGGTTGGGTTGGCAACGGCGCCGCCGCGGAGCTGCTGGCCTCTTCTCCGTACGTCTCGTGCACCGGCGCCGAGTGCGGACCGGCGCCTGCCGAGACGCCGTCTCGGCGCTCACCAATTGTCTCGGAGCGAGCCCGCTGGCGAGATGCAGCCAGATACTCCTGCACTCGCCGGAGCTCGTCGGCAGCTGCCGTTTCGCCTTGGTTGAGCCCCGGCGGCGGACCGAGCAGCGCGAGCAGGAACAACAGCACGCCGACCAAGGCCGAGCAAGCGGCGAAATAGCCGAGCATCCGCAGGTCGACAGCGCCGGGCCAGCGGCGCGCCGGCGGCCTTCCTGCGGAAACGAGAGCCACCTGGATTTCGATGTCCTCGAAGCAAAGGTGCGCGCGACACCCTCGATCCAACCGCAAGAGCCGCGGCGGCTGCGTCGCGGGGGCCGCCCCCTGCTGGGCGCGTGAGCTTCCCGTGAAGATCTGGAGGGCACCGTCCGGGTAAGTGAGCCGCCCGAGCCCGTGGCCCGGCAGCACCGCATACATCTGCCCGCGCACCGCCCGTGCGATGCAGAAGCGCTCGGCTCCCAGCTTCTCGGCGGGGAGAAGGAGATCGCAGTCCCCCGGCGATTCTCCCGCGAAGAGGGTCGCCGGAAGGGCGAAGTGGCCAACCGAGAGCACGTCGCCGCGCCACAGCACGACGACCTCCACGCAGAGACGCGCACCCGACTCGGTCTCGCCGGTCCGCTTCGAGCCGGTCGCGTTCCACGCCACCTCTCTTGCAATGTCCAGAGCCGCGAATTTCGGCGGACCGCCGACACCTGCCCGCCGAGAGTGCCCGGCGGCCCCGGGCGCAACCGAAGCGGGCCGGTCGGGCGCCAGCGCGGCTCTGGGCCGATCCGCTCATCAGCGTGACTAGAGCGCGCGCGGCACTGGCAACATGTTCGCGTTCCAGGTGGCCCACGCCGCGCGCAGGCGATCGCCGTCATCGGGGCGCAGCGCGAGGAGATTGACGCTCTCGCCGGGATCCGTCGCGAGATCAAACAAGAGCTCCAGCCCGAGCGCACCAGCGGAGGCGCCGCCGGCAGTGAGCACCTGCTCGGGGCTACTCACCGCCAGGTACTTCAGATCGCCCGCGCGCGCGGCGCGCTGTCCACCGATGCGCCAGAACAATTGCCGGGGCTCGCTCGCCGCTCCGGCTCCCGATTTCAGCAGGGGCAGGAGGTCGATTCCATCCAGCGGATAGCCGGGGTGGGGCGAGATACCCGCCGCGGCCAGCAGAGTCGCCATCCAGTCGAAGGTCATGGCCACTTGCTGACTGATGCTGCGCTCCGGAACGACACCGGGCCAGCGCACGATGGCGGGCACGCGATGCCCGCCTTCGTACACGCTGCCTTTGCGGCCCGCGAAGGGCGACATGTTGGAGAAGCGCTCACCGCCGTTGTCGCTGGTGAAGACCACGAGCGTATCTCGTGACACGGCGCTCTCGTCCAGCACCTCGAGCAGGCGACCCAGGCCTTGATCCAGGCGCTCGACCATCTCGGCAAAGACAGCCGGCGACCCGCCGTCGAGTTGTTGCGCAGCAAATGAGCTGGCGCTCAGCCGGGCATCCCCGGGGCCTTGCCACGGCCAATGCGGGGCCGTGTAGTTGACACTCAGATAGAACGGCGTCGAGCTTCTGGCATGGCGTCTGATGAAGTCTACCGCCCGATCGCTGATCAGATCCGTGAGGTAGCCGACGCGCTGGACAGGCGTCTCACCCTCCCAGAGATCCGGATCTCCGGCACCGTCGGTATGGCTGAAGTAGTCCACGCCGCCGCCGAAGATCCCGAAGAACTGCTCGAACCCGCTCTTCAACGGACCATACTGGGGCAGATAGCCCACATGCCACTTGCCTATCAACGCGGTGCGGTAGCCAGCTGTTTTCAGGAGCGAAGCGATGGTCGGGTGCTCGGGTGGCAGACCGGGAAAACCGCCGCTTGGTGCCCAGCGCGCCCACGGGATCGGCGGTTCGACGCCCACGCGCAGGCGCTGTTGATAACGGCCGGTGAGCAAGGCAACGCGGGTCGGCGTGCACACCGACGAGTTGGCGTAAGCCTGCGTGAGCCGTACCCCTTGGTATGCCAGCGCGTCGATCACGGGCGTCGCGTAATCGCTGCGGCCGTACGCGCTGAGGTCGCCCCAACCCAGGTCGTCGGCGAGAATGAACAGGAGATGTGGGGGCCGCGCGCTCGGCCCGTGCCGGCCGTCCCGAACCCCAGCGGTCGGGGCGCACGCCGTCGCGCCCAGAGAGACTGCTGCGGCGACCTCGAGCATCGACCTCCGGGACATGTGCCCGGCGCTCATGCTGCCCGTTGCGCGACGTCTTCAGCCGAAAAGAGCGAGCCCATGGGGGGATCATGTCCGGCCTCCCGCTTTCCAGTCACGGCCCGGCTTTCCTGCTGCATCTTCGCGGAAGCGTCCCCCTTCGTGACGGAGCCGCAGTACCGTTCTTGGTTTACATGTGCGTTCCATCGAGCTGGTGCGCCGTCGGACCCGAGCGCCATCAGAGGGCTCGCCGCCGTACGCTGCCACACGACTCCAGTATGTGATCACTGCGCGACGTTCGCGGCTCTGAAGGAATCCAGGCGCGCCTCGAGCGCCTAGGAAATCAGCGTCGTCATGAAGTCGAGACGGTCGTTTCCGAAGAACATCTCTTCGCCGACAAACATGGTCGGTGAACCGAAGACGCCCTTCTCGGCGGCCGAGCGCGTCGCTTGCTCGAGGTCGGCGAAGCGTTTGCGTGCGCCAGCGCGCGCGAGCACACGTTCTGCGTTGAAGCCCGCCTCGTCGAGCACGCGTGAGAGAACGGAACGTTGGGCGAGATCGGCGGCTTTCTCCCAATGCGCCGTAAAGATGGCGTTGACGTAGGCCGTGCCGCGTCCGTCCTCGAGGGCGACGAGCGCGCCTCGGGCCAGCTCTGCAAAATCGACCTTTTCCCAGTCGGGGTTCGGGAGCAGCGTCACGTGGTAGCGCTGCGCCCAGCGATGCACGTCCCGCATGACGTACGCACCTTTGTTCTTGCACTCGAGCGTGGTCGGGCGGTTGCCCACGAGCTTCATGAGCGCAGGCAGGTTGAGCGGCTGGTAATGGATGACCGCACCGCGTTCGGCCGCGAGGCGATGCAAAGCAACGTTTGCCAGGTAGGAATAGGGGCTCATGAAGTCAAAATAGAACTCGACGTCTTTGGGCATGATGAGTCTACGTATCCCGACCGGCCGAGGATACGGCGACGCACTCCGATGCCGCGAGGACCCACGGGCATTTGAAGTAGTCCGTGATACGCGCGATGCGATCGCCCTCTACCTCCACGCGGACGGCCGCCGTCGGCACGAGCCCGTCGCCGAGATCGCGCAGGACGAGCACCACCGTTTCGCCGTCGACCTCGCCCAGCTCCATCCGCCAGGCAACCTCGGCTCGCTCATATTCGACGAAGTAAGGCGAATCCGCGAGCCGCCCGGCGAAGCAATCGGCGACGCGCAAGCGAGCGTCTGCTTTGGCGAGCTCGCGCACCGCCTCCCAGTCGTGTCGATTGAACCTCTCCACATAGAGACGAAGGAGCTTCGCCGCCTCCGGTTGTATCGCCGGACCGACGTCGCGCGCGCCGGCGGCGGTCGCCAGTTTACCGCGTCCGCGATTGAGCGCGGCCTTCACCCCTCCCACCGTGGATCCGACGAGCTCGGCGATCTCTTCGAGCGCGTAGTCGAAGACATCCTTCAAGAGGACGCAGGCCCGCTCCATGGGAGGAAGAAGGACCACCAAGCGCTCGACGGCGTGGCCAACGCCCCAAGCCGGCGGTTCGATGGGCTCCACTGCCTCTTCCTCCAGGAGCTGCGGTACTTCGCGCTTCCGCAGGAAGTCGATGCACCGATTGTGTGCGATGCGAAAGAGCCACGGGCCAAGAGCGCGGCTGTCGTCGTAGCTGTCGAGCTTTCGATAGGCCTCGAACAGGGTCTCCTGCATCACGTCCTCGCCATCGAGCACCGAGCCCGTCATCCGAGCGCAATAGCGGTGCAGGCGTGGACGCAGGTGGACCACGGTCTCGAGATAGGCGGCGTACTTGGGCTGAAAAAGTCCTTGGGCGTCGAGCTCGGTCCTCATGCCAAATGAAATACGTACCCCGAAGCCATCAGGATACGAGCGGAGGCGTCGATCGGGCGGCTTTTTGGTCTTGTTTTCGCTTTCGGGCGACAGCGCATGTCACAAACGCCCGGGCTGTTCCGTCTACAAGAGATCTGTGCTCGACCTCCGCCGAGGAGAACCCCGACCGTGACGACCCCTGCCGAACGCGCCCTGCGCTACGATCGTGAACATGCGCGTAGTCTGCGGGCGCTGGCTTACCGCATGCTCGGATCGCGCGCCGAGGCCGAGGACATCGTGCAGGAGGCTTGGCTGGACTGGGCCCAGGTGGACGAAAGTACCGTCCAGCACGCAGGCGCCTATCTCTCGCGGCTGGTGATCAATCTGTGCCTGGACAAACTCGGCTCGGCCGCCGCGAGACGCGAGCAGTATGTCGGGGTGTGGCTGCCCGAACCGCTGTTGAATGAGGAACCCGACTGGTCCCCCGGTCCCGAGGTTCACGCCGAATACGCGCAGGATGTGTCGGTGGCCTTCATGCTCGCGCTCGAGCGCCTGTCGCCTCTGGAGCGCGCTGCGTTCTTGCTGCACGAGGTGTTCGACCTCGACTTCGACGAGATCGGGCGGCGACTGGAGCGCAGCGCGGCGGCCTGCCGCCAGCTGGCGAGCCGCGCGCGCAACCATGTGCAGGACCAATACGCACGTCGGGAAGTGCAGAAAGAGGAACGTGAGCGCCTGTTCGGCGCCTTCAGCGAGGCGGTACGCAATCGTGACGTGGATGCCCTGGCAAAGGTGCTCACTGAAGATGCGGTGATGCTGGCCGACGGCGGCGGCAAGGCCCCCGCGCTTCCACGTCCGCTGCAGGGTGGTACGCGGATCGCCAGAACCTTCATCGGATACGCTCGCCTGCAGAGAAGCAGTGCGTGGCGTCTGGAGCCGGCGCGCATCAACGACCTGCCAGGCTGCATCATCTTCGACGACGCGACCGGTCAGCTAGTCCAGACCATCGCGCTGGAGCCTTCGATCAGCGAGCCGGGGCGCATTTGCGCGCTCTACTTCCAGCTCAATCCCGACAAGCTGCAGGGCGTGCTAGCAACCCGATATCCCCACGTCGACAGGGCAACGCGGGAATGAAAGCTCTCATCGCAACAGCATACGGCGATGTGCAGAACCTCGAGTTCGCGGAAGCAGCCGAACCGAATGCCGCTGCGGGCGATGTCAAGATTCAAGTCCACGCGGCGAGCATCAATCCGCTCGACTGGAAGCTGCTGTCCGGCTATGGGCGGGGCACGTCGATGGAGCTCCATTTTCCGGCGATCCTCGGGCGCGATGCGTCGGGCGAGGTGCTCGAAGTCGGAGCAAACGTGAAAAGCCTCCGTGCCGGTGATCGAGTACTTGGCTTTGCGCTCGGCACGTTCGCCGAGCGAGTGGTTGCCGTAGCGAGCGCATGGGCCAAAGTGCCCCCAAAACTCGATCTGGCTGCTGCGGCGGCGCTACCGATGGTTGCGCTGACCGGCGCGCAGCTTGCGGACTCGGTGGAAGCGAAACCTGGCATGTCGGTCCTCGTTACGGGCGCGGTGGGTGGAGTCGGCCGCGTTGCCGTGTTCGTCGCGAAGACTGCAGGTGCGACCGTATGGGCCGGCGTCCGAGCGGAACAAAAGACGGCAGCGGGCGCACTGGGTGCTGACCACGTCGTGGCCCTCGATGACGATGCCGAGATAGCCGCGCTCCCGCAATTCGACGCCATCTGCGATACGGTAAATGGCGAGACCATCGGCAAGTTGCTCTTGCACTTGAAGACGGGTGGAGCGCTGGGCAGCACGCTAGGGGAACCGGTCGGCGCGAAGCAGCGCGGCGTAAAAGTGACGGCGATCAGAACAAGGCCAGATCCAGCGCGCCTATCGCAACTCGCCATTGCTGCCGCCGACGGTCGTCTGGTCGTGCCGGTGCAAAGGGCGTTTCCACTGGAGCAGGGCGCCGACGCCTTCCGATTAGCGCGTCAGGACGGAGTGGCGAAGGTGCTGCTGATGCCCCAGCTACCTTCGGCGGACCGGTAGACACCCCCGCCTCGTGGATGCACGAGCGGGCAACGCAACCTTGAAGCCTGGAGAAATCTATGACTATCAAGAACCAAACGAACGACGAAGCGGCGATCAGAGAATTGATAGACCGTTTTGCAAAAGCGTTTCGCGCCAAAGACGTCGACGGATGTATGGCTGTCTTTGCCCCAGAAATCGTTTCGTTCGACATCCTTCCCCCGCTGCGAGCGGTGGGTGCCGACGCGTTTGTGAAACACTGGCAAGAATTTTTCGAGTCATATCAAGGTCCGATTCACGTCGAGTTTCCCGATGTCAGCGTCGCCGCAGGCGGCGATGTGGCATTCAGCTATTGTCTCCACCGGATAGCTGGAACGTTGAAGAGCGGCCACAAGACGGACTTCTGGCTCCGCTGGACTGCCTGCTGGCGTAACGCGTCGGGCAAGTGGCTCATTGTCCACGAACAGGTCTCTGTGCCTGTTGATCTGGCAAGCGGCAAGGCATTGCTGGATCTAAAGCCGTAGCGCCACGCCCCGAAGCTCGATAGAAAATTCAATTTGCAAGGTTGATTGGCTCACCAGCAAGCTGAGTCTGCTGACGGGGGTCAGCGGCTCAGTGGACGCCGACCGGCGCGGGTCCCGTGCTGGGTTTTTCGAGCAACAGCACCAGCAACAGACCGAGCGACATGGCCAGGGCCACCCAGCGAAAGCCGTTCTCGAAGCTGAGCACCAGGGCCTGTGTCGTGACGCGCGCGTCGAGCACGCGCTCTGCCACGAGGGAGCTCTGGTACGTCTGCGAGCCGATGCTGCCGGCGATCTGTTGCAGCTGCGCTTGCACCAGCGGATTGTAGGGGTTGATGGCCTCCGCCAGGAAGGAGCGGTGGATCTTCACGCCGTCGCTCACGAGCATGCCCATCAGGGCCGTGCCGAAGGAGCCGCCGAGCTCGCGGGTGAGGTTGAACAGGCCCGTGGCGTTGCCGCGCTGCTCGGCAGAGATGCCGGAGAGCGCGAGCACGCTCACGGGGATGAAGATGAAGCCGAGGCCGAAGCTGCGCATCAGGTTGGGGCGCACGGCGTCCCAGTAGCCTGCCTCGGCGGTGAGCTCGGAAGCCACGAACTGGCTCGCGGCCACCACCGTGACGCCGATCGCGAGCAGGATGCGCCCGTCCAGCTTCGGGCCCAGGCGGCCGATCAGCGGCATCATCACGATCGAGATCGAGCCGGCAGCCAGGAACACCTTGCCGATGTCGAGCGCGCTGTAGTGCAACACGGAGCCTGCATACAGCGAGAACATGAAGGAGCCGCTGAACAGCGCAAAGCCCGTGAGGAAGTTCAAGCCCGTGCCGGCCGCGTAGCTGCGCCGCTTGAACACCGACAAATCCACGATCGGCTGCTCGGTCTCGAGCTCGTGGATGATGAAGGTGATGAGCGACGTCGCGGCGACGCCGGTCAAGACGGCGATCAGCGGGCTGTCGAACCAGCCCTCGCGATTACCCTCTTCCAGCACATACTGCAGACAAGCCATGCCCACTGCCAGGAGCGCGATGCCGAAGGCGTCCACCCTCGCCTCCTTGCCGCTGGGAGGAGTGAAAGCGGGCTGCTCGATGAAGCGCAACCCAAGCAGCGCGACTCCCAGCCCAATGGGCACGTTCACCAGGAAGATCCAGTGCCAGCTCGACCAGTCGATCAAGTAGCCGCCGATGCTGGGACCGAGCAAGGGGCCCGTGATCGCTCCGAGGCCGAACAGCGCCGCCGCCATGCCGTGCTCTTTTCTCGGATAGCGCGCGAACAAGATGCTCTGCGCGGTCGGGATGATGGCGCCGCCGCCCAGGCCCTGGAGCGCGCGGAACAAGACCAAGGACGGCAGGTTCCAGGCCAGGCTGCACAGCGCGCTCGCCAGCGTGAACAGCGCGACCGAGGCCGCGAAGTAGCGCTTGTAGCCAAAGCGCCGCTGAAACCAGCCCGTCATCGGGATGATCACGATGTTGGCCATCATGTAGCCGGTCGACACCCAGCCGATCTGATCGATGGGCGTGCCGAAGCTGGCGCGAATGTCGTTCAGCGCCACGTTGACGATCGTGATGTCGATCATCGCCATCAGCGCCGCGGTCATCACGACGATCGTGATGCCCAGCTTCGATCCAGAAAGTTCCTCACGGCTCATAGCTTCAACCCTTTGTCTCTCGACCCCTCGACCCCTGCTCAACGCGTCTCGACACGGGCCGTAGCGCTCATGCCCGGCCGCAGCGTGAGCTCCGGGTGCGGGTCGAGCCGGATGAGCACCGGCACGCGCTGCACGACCTTGGTGAAGTTGCCGGAGGCATTGTCGGGCGGCAGCAGCGAAAAGCGCGAGCCAGTTCCGCCCGCCAGGCTGTCCACGTGCCCGCTGAGCTCGGAACCGTAGCTGTCGATGTGCACGCGCGCGCTCTGGCCCGCGTGCATGTGGGCGATCTGATCTTCCTTGAAGTTGGCGACCACCCACGTGTCGTCGAGCGGCACCACGGCCATCAGCGGGCGCTCCGGGGACGCCATCTGACCGACCTCCACCGAGCGGCGCGCCACCACCCCGGAGACGCCGGCGCGCACTCTGGTGTGGGAGAGATTCAGCTCCGCCTGATCGAGCGCGGCGCGGGCCTGCGCGACGCGCGCACGGCTGAGCTCGAGCTGAGCCCGTGCGGCTTCGACCTGCGCCGGCCCGGCTTCTGCCGCGATCAGCCGGCCGCGCGCCGAGGCGATGGTGCCCGAGGAGTTTTCGGTGTTGGCCTGGGCGCTCTGATACAGCGCGCGCGCCTGACCGAGCGCCGCGTCGGCTTGCTCGAGCGCGGAGCGCTTCGTGTCCAGCTCGGACTGCGCCAGCGCGCCGCTCTCCGCCAGCTGCTGCGTGCGCGTGAGCTCGATCTGAGCGAGCCGGCGTCGTGACTCGGCAGCGTGGATGTCGGCGCGAGCACGCTCGATGCTCGCCTGTGTCGTGCCCTTGACGGCGGCCGCTTGCGCCAGCCCGCCGCGGGCGATCACGAGATTCGAGTCTGCCGACTTCTCGGTGACGGCGAGCTCGGTCTCGGCTGCGCGCGCTTGCGCCTGCGTCGCCTCCAGATCGGCACGTGCGGCAGCGACCTTGGCGGCCAGATCGCGATCGTCGAGCACGACCAGCACGTCGCCGGCCTGTACGGCCTGGTTGTCGCTCACGAGCACCTGCTCCACTTGACCGCTGACGCGCGCGGCCACGCTGGCGACGTGGCCCTCGATCTGCGCATCGTTGGTCGTCTCCTGGCCGCGGCCGAGCCAGTACGCACTGGCACCGATGCCGATGCCGACGGCGGCCAGCACGGGCAGCGCGATCAGCGCGCGCGGCGTGCGCTTCGCGGCGACGGGCGTCGAGCCGGAGACGCCTTCGATTTCGGGGCTGCGTTCTGCAGCCGGCGCGGCCGCAGCGGAAGGAGACAGCCTGCTGGACGGGAGGCCGGGAAGGACGGACACGTTCGACATTGCACTCATGGGCGAACCCTTGAGCAGGAAGCGTGCCGCTCGCGCTTCCTGAAGATATAGTCACGCAGATACGAGCACTTGAGACTTTTCCCCGGGCGCTGAAGCCCAGCTGGATGGTGCGCTGGAATGGTTTGGATGACATCCGCGGATGACATCCAAAAGACGGCTGGTATGATCCACATCATCCAGCTCATGGCACCCGAGCTCATTCGCAGTCTGCGCGGCGGTTCGAGCCGTGCCGCGTTCGCGCGCCGGCTCGGCGTGACCCCGCACACCATTTATCGCTGGGAGTTGCCCGACAGCGCGGCGCAGTCGCGGCGTCCGCGCGGCGTCGAGCTGGAGAAGCTGCGCGCGCTGGCTCGCGCTGGCGCCACTCCGGCGAGCGAGGCGCTGCCCGCCGCGGCGCCCAGCGACCTGGGATCATCGCCAGTCTCGCGCCTGGAGCGGCCGCGGCGGCCCGCGGCCGAGGATGTCTCACTGGTGCTGCCGGCGTTGCAGCGTGCGTTCAGCTCGGACGTGCAGCGCGCACACGCCGAGCTCGTGCAGCTGTCCGTGCGGCGTCCCAGCCTGTCGCTGGACGCACTCGCGCTCGCCCGCTTTGGTCTGGCCGTGATCGAGCTGCTGCAGCGCTCCGATCCACGCGCGGCGCTGCTGGTGATCGCGCCGGCGCTGCAACAGGCGGATGCGGGCGAGCTCTCCGACGAGGTGCAGGGGCGCGTGTTCGCGGCAGCGGCCGTGTTGCATGCTCTGCCGGATGCGTCGCTGTTCGATCTCGGTCGCGTGCACGCCTACGCCGCGCGGGCGGAGGCGCTGTCGCCGCAGACGGGGCCGGAGGCGCCGTGTCTGGCCCATCTGGCGCAGCTGGTCGCGGCGACCGTGGTCGGCGATCGCGAGCTGCTCGAGCGAGCGTACGCCAGGCTGGACGACGCGGCGTTCTTCAACCTGCCGCTGCTACTCGAGCTGCACGTGGAGGAGTTCCGCGCGCTGCGCCCCGTCTTCTCCGGCAAGATGACGGTCTCGCTGCGCGGCTTCGAAGCGCTGGCGGAGCGCGCCGAGCAGTTCGGTTGCCCGGTGCTGCTCGCGCGCACGCTCGGTCACATCGCGCTCGCCCTGCTCGAAAACCTGAGCGACCCGAGCCGGGCCCTCGAGGTGGCGCGGCGCGCGCGTGCCATCGGCAAGGGTTCGCGCATCGCGCCCGGTATCCACAACGTGTTCGCGCTGCGCGCCGAGCTGGAGGCGTTGACGCGCCTCGGCCGCATGGAAGAGGCCTTCGGCGCGCTCGGCGATCTGGACGCCTGGGCGGCAGAGACGGGCATCGTGCCGCTGTCCGCCGTGCCGTTCCAGACGCGGCTCTTGTTCCTCGCCGGGCGCGAAGACCAGCTCACCCGCCTGAGCGCGCGGCTGCGCCAGTGCGAGGTCTCGTCGCTGAAGCCGATCTCGCAGGCGTACGCTGCCATGACCGAGGCCACTGCCTGCATCA
>Ga0207675_100000864_pt1 | contig 30265 bp, 34 predicted proteins | sample KBSSwiS42_FD_184305 | JGI IMG/M metagenome (GOLD analysis project Ga0207675, IMG submission 184305) | Switchgrass rhizosphere microbial communities from Kellogg Biological Station, Michigan, USA - KBS Switchgrass S4-2 (SPAdes) (version 2) | ecosystem: Host-associated > Plants > Roots >...
TTCTGGCTGCTTCGACCACGTCGTGTTGCAGGTCGACACCCAATCTCTGGGGCAGACGAAGTCCGAGTCTCATGTGAAACCTCCGATGTAGTCGTGATTGTTGTGGCCGCCGCCGGAACCGGGCCGATCCTCAGTCGTCGGCGAGTGAACGCCGGATGAGCCCGGCCAGCGCCGCGGGTTGGGACAGAAAAGGAGAGTGCGAGGTGCTCAACCGCTGGACATCGTCGGCGCGCGTCGCGATGAGCTCCTGAGTGGCGACGGGAATCGCGTTGTCGGCTTCGCAGATGACGTACGTGCTCGGGATGGTCTCCCACGCTGTCTCGGTCAGTTCCTGTCGCATCGAGGCGTAGGACTGGTAACCGAGTTGGGAGACCGCTCGCCGGGCGGTCGGGGTGTCGACGTCGTTGTAGAAGACCTTCGTGGGCGTCATGGCCTCGACGTAGTCGTCGATTCCGTCTCCGTGGTGGAGCCTTGACCACGACATCAGCGAACCCCCGTTACGGGATTGCGGCGACTCACCGGCCCGGAGTTGGAATGCGGCGAGATAGACAATGCGTCGGACATTCCTCGCCTCCGACAGTCCCTGCGTGGTGGGAACGCCGCCGTACGAATGAGCGAGCACGACGACCGGTCCATCAATCGCCGCGGCTGCTTGCGCGATCACTTCAGCATCGGCGTACATGTCCCGCAGGGTGGCGGGGTCATCGCCGCTGCTTGTCAGCGTCACGGTGTGCACGTCGACATCCGGTAGTTCGTCGACAAGACCACGAAAGTGGATGGGCTTGTGCCAGGCACCCGGGACGATGACCAGTGAGGGCAGACTCATTGGTCGTCGGCTGTTACATCGCCGATGACGCGGATGATCGCCTTGCCGCTACGACGGTTGGTCGGGTCGAACGCTGCAGGAGCCTCTTCGAGGGGGTATATGGCTCCAACGAGTGGACGCAGCCGCCCATCTCGAAGCCTGTGCTCCAGCGCGGCAAGCGCTGCGCGATCGGGTTCGACGACGAAGAAGACAGCCCGTCCGTTTTCAGGCTGAGTGCTCGGTGGCTCGGCGATGCTGACAAGCGCACCACCCGAACGGACCAACGTCGCTGAGCGATAGAGGATTTGACCACCGAACACGTCGAACACCATGTCTACTTCGCCGATGTCTTCCAGCCGGTCGCGGTCCAGGTCCACGAAGATTTCCGCACCCAGACCGAGCACGGTTTGCCGGTGGGCGGTGCGGCCAGTGCCGATCACTCGAGCCCCTGCCTCACGCGCCAGTTGCACCGCAATCGAACCAACGCCCCCGGCAGCGCCGTGAATCAGGACGGTCTGCCCGGCCCCGAGATGGCCGTGGGTGAACAATCCCTGCCATGCGGTCAGAGCTGAAATCGGTAGCGCCGCAGCCGTAGTGTGGTCGACTCCGGCCGACAGCGGCGCAAGGTTACGCGCCTCGACTGCCACGAATTCGGCCAGCGTGCCATTGCGGCACCAGTCGGTGACCCCGAAGACTCGTTGGCCGACAGTCAGACCGGTGGTCCCATAACCCAACTCGACAACCACCCCGGAGACCTCGTGGCCGGGAATGGTCGGCGTCCGGTCACGCCCGGCCCGGTCGGTCCAGGTGCCCGGCCAGTCGAGTTCGCCCGGGGTGAAGCCTGCCGCGTGCACCCGCACGATGACGTCGTTCTCGGCAGCGTGGGGGTAGGGCACCCCCGCCAACGCCAGCCCGTCGACACCGGCAGCGCGGTCACGCGCGATGATCGCTTGCATCGTCTTCACTGTGCGTGTCGGCGGGCGCTGGGATGGCGCAGAGAATCGCGGGACGTGACTTCTTGCGGCTCGAGCATGGTGATCATGTCGACGCCGGGCGCGCAGATGCACACCGCAAGGAAGCGGCTCCAGCCGGTGGCGTCCAAGTTCCTCATCTGATAGTGCACCACCTCACCGCCCGGCTCCCAAAAGGCCTCGCCGGCAGCAATTTCGGTGGGCGCTTCGCCCTCGAGCTCAAAGAGGATTCTGCCCTGCAATACGTAACCGAATACCGGTCCCGAATGTCGATGTGGCCCTAGTCCGGCGTCCGCGGGGGGAAGCTCGACGAGCTGTGTCATCGAGTGCGCACCGTTGGGGATCGGAGGCGGGGTGACGCACAACAGATCGGTGATCTTGGTGTTGCCTACTTCCAACATCCTTTCAACGCTAATTGCGGTATCGCGCTCGTTGTGGGCCACTTCGGTACGGCGAGAAGGGGCCAGTTGAGCCGGGCTTGTCAGGGCAGCAGTCGGATCAGGGCATCCAAAGCAGCTGACCATGCGCTCGGAGCGGGCGCTGCAAACCCGATCACTAAACCGTCCCGCTCGCTGCCGGTTTCGGGATGGCGATACAGATCAAGACCCGCCACGCCGAGCCGTCGCCACGCGCGTTGACGAGACAGCGCGCTCTCGTCGGCACCGGCAAGCTCGAGCATCACATGCAGACCCGCGGGCATTCCCACCACGGTGGTCTTCGGTGATGACCGGGCGACAGCGGCGACGAGTTGCTCGCGGCGGCGCCGATACTGGGCGCGCATTGTCCGAATGTGTCTGTCATAGGAACCGGACACGATGAATACGGCCATCGCCAACTGGTCCACGAAGCCGGAGGTCTCCTCGGTTTCGCCTTTCTGCCTGGCCACCGCGTCGACGAGTCGGTCCGGCAACACCAGCCAGCCGAGCCGAAGCCCCGGCGCCAGCGACTTGCTCGCCGTGCCCATATAGATGACATGTTCGGGATCGATACCGTGCAGTGCACCGACAGGGCTGCGGTCGTAGCGGAATTCGCCGTCGTAATCATCTTCGATGATCACTCCGCCGGTACGTCGCGCCCAATCGACGACCGCTGCGCGGCGGTCGGAATGCAAAGGCACGCCAAGGGGGAACTGGTGCGACGGCGTGAGCAGCACACCGCCCACCCCTGGCATGTCCTCGAGCGCCATGACCTCAGCGCCGTAGGAGTCCACTCTCAATGGCGGACGACGTAACCCCGCTCGAGTGAGCGACGCCCGTTGTGAGGCCAGGCCGAACTCCTCGGCGGCAACGGCGGCGACCCCGGCTTCTGCCAAAGCACCGGCGACGAGGCTCACTCCTTCGGCTGCCCCAGAGCACACGACGATGTTGCACGGCCGGGCCCGAACGCCGCGAGCGCGGGCCAGATACTGAGCGAGGGCGCTGCGAAGCTCCGGCCTGCCATGCGGGTCGGCGTAGCCGAACGCCTCGAACGGTGCCGCGTTCAACGCGCGCTTGACCGCGCGGCTCCACTCTGTCCGTGGAAACGACGACAGGTCCGGATGCCCAGGCCGCAGGTCGTTGTCCAATCGGCCCGGCGCCCGTCTCTGAGGCGGCGCGGCGACGGACCGCACAACCTCGCCCGCCCGTTGAGAGACCAACGTGGCCGAGCCATGTTGTGATGTCAACCAGCCCTCGGCGATGAGTTCGGCGTATGCACGCGCCACGGTGTTCCTCGCGACGCCGAGGTCGGCGGCCAGCGCACGGCTCGACGGTAACCGGGTGCCCGGCACCAATCGCCCCGAACGGATCGCGTCGCGAATGGCGTCCATCACGCCGTCACGGACCCTGCCGCCGACGCGATCCAGGTGTAGATCCAATCCGGCGACCGAGCTTCGTGCGGCGCCGATGCCGGCCACGTCGGCGATCTCGTCCATGGCGTCATCTCTCCCAAATCGCGATGTTACGAAAACGCCGGCGCGCGTAGGCCGTATTGCAGCACTTCGCGACGGCTGCCGAGCCGGTCTTTGGGGTCAGGCACAATTGACAGCGTCCGATGAGGGTTCTCGAAGATTCTTGGCGCTACGGCGTCGGCTGCCTCGCTGCGCTGTCACTACTGACAGCGTGCGATGCGGGCGCGGGCGACTCGGGCGCACCGTCGGCCAGTTCGGTCGCGACGGCCTCCGCGCCGGTGACCGCCACGACCGTTGCCGCTCCGCCCAGTGCGCAAGGTCCGCTGACGAAGAAGTGGTTCGAACTCCAAGCCGGCGACTGCCTCGCCGACCCACCGCCGACTGATCCCAGCGTGGTCACCGTGTCCGTCGTCGATTGTGCGATACCGCATTCGGCGGAGGTCTATCTGCGGGCGCCCGTGGAGGTCAATGCCGCGATCGCCGACGTTGCCGATCGACAGTGCAATGCTGGATTCGCCCAGTACACCGGGCAGTCCGTCGGCGGCGGCCCGTTGGCGGTGACCTACCTCATCGACTCCAATCAGGACCGGACGTCGAGCGATCCCCTGCCGAGCACCGTCATCTGCCTGCTTCAAGCCGCCAAAGGCGGGCCGGTGACGGGGTCTGCCCGCCGCTGATTACGGCGAAACCGACTGTGGCACAGCCCCGGTCGGGGCCGGCGGGGGCGGAGACGGTGACACAGGGAGACACAGCCCGGTGTGGTCGTAGTCGAAGTATCTGCCCGGTAGGCAGAACGGAGCGCACCCGTTGGTGACTCCGGTTTCACCTGGTGCGCACGCGGTGAGAACGGCGGGCGGGGGCATGACCGCGGGGGCCAACGGTGCCATCAGCGCTACCACGGACAGGGCGGCGATGAGAAGCCGTCGCATCGGCTCAGTGTAAGTGTGAAGCCAATCGGCCATCCGTAACCTGGGTGAGGTGAGCATTGCGTCGGATGCCGCCGTCGTCCTGGACGACCGGTTCTCCCGTGAGCTGCCGGAGATGGCTGTGCGATGGCGGGCCGAGGTACCTCCCGACCCGCGGCTGTTGGCGCTCAACGAGCGATTGGCCGTCGACCTCGGTCTGGACGTGGCCTGGCTGCGAAGCGCCGAAGGCCTGCAGTTTCTGGTCGGGGTCTCGGTGCCGGACGGAGCCACGCCCGTCGCGCAGGCGTACGCCGGCCATCAGTTCGGCGGCTTCGTCCCGCGCCTGGGTGACGGACGGGCACTGCTGCTCGGGGAGATCGTCGGTACGGACGGCACGGTCCGCGACATTCATCTGAAGGGTTCGGGCGCCACGCCGTTCGCGCGAGCAGGCGACGGCCTTGCCGTGGTCGGCCCCATGCTGCGCGAATACGTCATCAGCGAGGCGATGCATGCCCTTGGCATTCCCACCACCCGCTCCCTCGCCGTTGTGGCCACTGGTCGCCGCGTCCATCGGGACACGCTGTTGCCCGGAGCCCTGTTGGCGCGGGTGGCGAGTAGCCACCTGCGGGTGGGCAGTTTTCAATACGCCGCGACCGCCGGCGACGTCGACCTGGTGCGGCGGCTCGCCGACCACGCCATCGCCCGGCACCATCCGAGCGCCGCCGACGCCGAGAATCCCTACCGCGCGCTGTTCGAGGCGGTCGTCGCCGCCCAGGCGTCGCTGGTGGCGCGGTGGATGCTCGTCGGGTTCGTGCACGGCGTGATGAACACCGACAACATGACGATCTCCGGCGAGACCATCGACTACGGACCGTGCGCGTTCATGGAGGCCTACGACCCCGCGACGGTGTTCAGCTCGATCGACAGCTGGGGCCGATACGCCTACGGCGAGCAGCCAGCGGTCGCGGGGTGGAACCTTGCCCGCTTCGCCGAGACGCTGCTTCCCCTGCTCGCCGCCGATATCGACCAGGCACTCGTCCTCGCCCAGGAGTCACTCGACGGTTTCCGCGGGCGATACGTCGCCGCCATGTCGGCAGGGATGCGGGCGAAGGTTGGCCTGCGCGACGTCGACGATGAGGTCGCGACGCCGCTGATCTCCGAACTGCTCGAACAGCTTCAGCAGAGCCGCGCCGACCACACGTCGTTCTACCGCCTGCTCGGCCGGGCGGCGCGCGGTGATGTCGAGCCGGTGCGCGGACAGTTCATCGACCATGCCGCGTTCGACGGCTGGTTGGCACGCTGGCAGGCACTCACTCCGGACGTGGACGCGATGGACCGGGTCAATCCGGTGTACATCCCACGAAATCACTTGGTCGAAGAGGCGCTTGCCGCGGCGACCGAAGGCGACCTCGAACCGCTCTCGCGCCTGATTGCGGCCGTCACGGCGCCGTATGCAGAACGGCCCGGTCTGGAGCGCTACGCCGAGCCGGCGCCGGACGATTTCGGCGCCTACCGGACCTTCTGCGGCACCTGATTCAGTAGTGGTAGGTGTCCGACGGGGCGGGCATGTGGACAGGCTCGTCGTCGAAGTGCGACACCTCGATGCCGTAGGAGCGAGCCAGCTCGAGGATTTTGGTGGCCCGCGCGATGCGCGGCAAGTCGGACCCGTTGCGGATCTCGCCGCCGTCGCGCTCGAACTCGGCGAAAAACTCCTTCGCCCAACCGATTTCGTCCTGCGACGGGGAGAGCCCCTCGTTCACGACCGCACACTGATCCGGGGTGAGGCAGATCTTGCCGGTCATCCCGAACTCCACGGAGACAGCCGTGGCCTCGATGAGCTTGAGGGGGTTGGAGCCGATGGTCGGCCCGTCGATCGCGCTGGGCAGATGCGCCGCCTTGGCGGCGATGGTGAAGCGTGAGCGTGCGTAGGCGAGTGTCGCAGGGTCTTCCCCGAAACCGGTGTCGCGGCGGAAATCACCAATGCCGAAGGCGAGCCGGAAGGTCCCCTTGGCCGCGGCGATCTCGGTGATGCGCTCCAGGCCCCGAGCTGTTTCCACGAGCGCAACGATCGGGATATTGGGCAGCCGCTTGGCGGTCTCGGTCACGTGGTCGACCGATTCGACCATCGCCAGCATCACGCCACCGATGGACGTGTCGGCGAGCGTCTTCAGGTCGTCGGCCCACCACTGGGTGCCGAAGCCGTTTACGCGCACCCAGTCGGAGTTTCCGGCGCCCAGCCAGCGCACGACGTTGTCGCGCGCGGTGAGCTTGTCCTTCGGCGCGACCGCATCCTCGATGTCGAGAACGACGATGTCGGCGCGGGAGTGTGCGGCGGCCTGGAACCGGTCGGCCTGCGCGCCGTTGACCAGCAGCCAACTCCTCGCGAGTACCGGGTCGATACGCGAGCCGACGTCGGCCGGATCGGGCGCGTTGGTGGTGACCTGTTCAGACATGTATCAATGCTGGCCTAAACGGTGGCGGCAAGGCAAAGCGGGGTGGTAAACCTCCGGCATGGCCGAGCGCGTCAGTTTTCCCAGTTCGACGGGACCGCGGCTGGCGGGCATCATCGACCGGCCCGCCGGGGAGCCCCGCGGCTGGGGCGTCTTCTCCCACGGGTTCACGCTCGGCAAGGACTCCCCCGCGGCGGCCCGCATATGCAAGCAGCTCGCCGACGACGGCATCGGCATGCTGCGCTTCGATGCGCTCGGTCTGGGCGATTCCGAGGGCGACTGGGGCGACGGGTCATTCACCGTCAAAGTCAACGACGTCGTCCGGGCATGCGAGTTCATGGCCGAGGAAGGGACGCCCGCCGACATCCTCGTCGGGCATTCCTTCGGGGGCGCCGCGGTGATCGCCGCGGCCGGACAGTCACCCGGCGTGCGGGCACTCGCCACGATCGGAGCGCCGATGGACCCCTCCCACGCCGAGCGTCACTACGACGCGGTGGTCGACCGTGTGCTGTCCGAAGGCAGCGCCGAGTGGATGGTCGGCGGGCGTTGCCTCACGCTGAAGCGGGCGTTCGTCGAGGATGTCCGCGTGGCCGCCCTGCACGAGAAGATCCGCGGATTGCGGTTGCCGCTGCTGATCCTGCACTCCCCGACCGACAACACCGTCGGCATCGCGAACGCGAGTGAGATCTTCCGCACCGCACGCCACCCGCGCAGCTTCGTTTCGCTCGAAGGTTCGGACCACTTGCTCACCGGGCCCGGCCAGGCGCGTCGGGCAGGCCGAATCATCGGCGCATGGGCCGACGCGTACCTCCTCGCCGAGTAACCAGCGTCATATAGGCAGCGCGTCGGTCGCCGGTTTGGTGGCGACCAGTGGCGGGTATCCGCCGGCATCTTCGGAGCGGCATTGGACCACTGCGCCGGGTCGGGAATTAAAGGGACGGTGAGGTTTTGATGAAATTTGTGACTCGAGTCTTCGGTGTTGTCGTGGCGGCAACTTCAGCGATATTGGGCTCTGTTGCAGGCATGCCCACTGCGGCGGCAGAGCCATGCCCAGATGTGCAGGTGATATTTGCGCGCGGCACGTTCGAGCCGGCCGGTGTCGGTGTGACCGGCCAGGCGTTCGTCGACGCTCTGACCGGAAAACTCGCCGGCAAGTCGGTCGACGTGTATCCGGTCAACTATCCGGCGTCGCTGGATTTCGCGACGGCCGCTGACGGGGTGATCGATGCGAGCAACAAGGTTCGCGACGTCGCGGCCAGTTGCCCGAACACCAAGATGGTGCTGGGCGGATACTCCCAAGGTGCCGCCGTGGTCGCGTACTCCACAGAAGACGCGGTGCCTCCGGGCTTCAATCTGCCTGACGGCATCACCGGCCCAATGGCGCCAGAGGTGGCGAATCATGTCGCCGCGGTGGCACTCTTCGGCAAGCCGTCGAGCGGGTTCCTGCAGATGATCTACACGGGAGCGCCGCCGATCACGGTCGGCAAGCTCTACACCGGGAAGACAACCGACCTGTGCATTCCTGAGGACAACGTCTGCTCGCCGACGGGCACTGACAATGGCGCGCACACTCTCTACGCCGTAAACGGCATGACGGCCCAGGCCGCGGACTTCGCTGCACATCGGGTCTTGTCGAATGGACGGGCCACGTAACGGTAATGGGCCGAATATCCACGGGCATGCCTGCGTTGGCCTAGTCGTGGATACCTGGGATGCGATTCGTGCACGCCGGAACGTCAGAAGCTATCGGCCCGACCCCGTGCCGGAAAGCGATCTGCAGCGTATTGCCGAGGCGGGCTGGCGAGCACCGTCGGCGTCGAACCGGCAGCCGTGGGACTTCGTGATCGTCACCGATCCGGAGCGACTCCAACAGCTTTCCACCGTGTGGCAGGGCGCGCGTCACATCGCGTCGGCCCCCGCGGCCATCGCACTGATTGCCCCCGTACCCCCTGATGAGCGAAGAAAGTTGCTCGACCAGTACGACCTGGGACAGGCCACGATGGCGATGATGCTCGCGGCCACCGAACTCGGCGTCGGCACCGGGCATTCATCAGTCGGCGATCAGGACAAGGCGCGTGCGATCCTCGGCGTGCCGGACGACCACATCGTGGCCTACCTGCTCGGGCTCGGATATCCCGCCGACCGGCCTCTCGCCCCAATCAACAAGCCCAACCGCAGACCGTTCGACGAAGTTGTTCATCGCGGCAAGTGGTGAGATGCGACTCAGGCCGCGTCCCTGCCCGGAACGTCCGGCCGCAGATAGGTGATCAGACACAAACAGATCAGCGTCATCGCCACCACCGGCCATTTGAGGGCGATCAAGCCCGCCGCGAGGAAAACTCCGATCGTCACGAACGATCTCATCCGCAGCAGTCGGCGCATCCGCTGCGAGACGTCCTCGTGCGCGGGCCGATCGACCGCCTCCCAGCAGAGCGCGAGGTAGGTGACGTTGACGAGGACGAAGACGGCCGCATACAGCGCCACCGGGGCGTTGGCCAGCCTGCTCTCGGCGATCCACTCGGTGGCGAACGGGATCAGTGACACCGAGAACAGCTGCGCGAAGTTGAACCACAGCAGCCGTGACGTGGCCACCTCGGCATAGCCGAACAAGTGATGGTGATTGAGCCAGACGATCGCGATGAACAGGTAGCTGACCGCGTAGCTCAAAACCCGTTGGCCAGAGCGGGAGCAGGGCTCTGAACGTGGTCGGCGTGCGGCGGCTCGAGTTCGAGCACCAGGATCGTGATGAGCACTGCGAACACACCATCCGAGAAGAAGCGCACCCGATCGGCACTGAACTGTCGCGGGGCCACGCACACCTCCCGAACATAAGAACTAGCCGTCCAACTCTCCGACAATTCCACGCTCGATGGCGGCTCGCGAACGTTCGGGCAGCACGATCAGCCCGTCGAGTTCTCTCGAGGCGAGAGCATAGGCGCGTTCGCGCTCCTGCTGTGTCGCGGCGCTGTCGACCGCCACCCGCAGCGCGCTCCGCGCCCGGGTGAGCCGCTGCTGTTCGGCTTTGGTGAAATCGTTGCGCCGCCTGCGAATCGCCTCGCTTTCAGCGACGTCGAACGCTGTCACATAGTTCTCGACCGCGTCGAGGTAGTCGCGCGCGGCGTCACTGTCACCCACCAGGTCTTCGGCCTTCGCAGGACGTAGCAGGTCGGCTCGCAGTTTGGCCCGATGGAAGCGCTCGGTCATCGGGTTGCGCATGTCGGTCATCAGCGGATAGTCGAGCAACTTGCCGATGTCGAGTTCGTACTCCAACCATCGGGTGTCCGTCCGGTCGTGCTCCTTTACCGTCCGTGAGATTGCCCTCCATTGCGCTGCGTGGTTCCCGGTCGCCTGGGGCGGAGCGGCGTCAGGCCTGTCGCCCCGATCCACCTGACGCGCCCTGGCAACCGAAAACGCCTTGACTGCGGCGACGACCACGCCGATCACCGGGACGATGACGATCAGCAACTCGAATAGACGGACGAGCAGCAGCCCCATCAAGCCAGGATGCCACCACACAAGGGCATCCACGGGATCGATGTTGACCCGAAGAAACCGATGCCCATACTCTGGGTTGCACAACCCATTATTGGCACATCACGGAGGCAGGCCAATGGCGAGCTCATCGACACCCGAGGGCGTCACACTGCCCTCGGCGCCCGCTGTCGTACGCGAACGGCCAGGTAAAGATGGCATGCGCGCGATCATCCTCGCGAAGTTCGGCGGACTCGACAGCCTGGTCTACACCGAGATCCCCAAACCGCTGCCGAAGGACGGCGAAGTCGTCATCAAGGTCAGGGGTTTCGGCATCAACCACGCCGAGATGCACATGCGTCGCGGCGAATGGGCGGAGGCCGCGGAGGTCAGCGGCATCGAATGTGTCGGCACCGTCGACTCCTGCCCGGGGGGCGAGTTCCCCGTCGGCGCCAAGGTGGCGGCACTGATGGGCGGGCTCGGGCGAACGGTCAATGGCAGTTACGCCGAATACACCCGTGTCCGCGCGTCCAATGTCGCCCTCATCGAATCGGACCTGCCGTGGTCACAACTGGCCGCGCTGCCCGAAACATATGCCACCGCGTGGACGTGCTTGTTCCGCAACATCAGTCTCGCTCAGGGACAAACGCTCCTGATCCGCGGCGCCACATCATCATTCGGACAGGCTGCAGTCAAGATGAGCGTCGCTGCCGGCGCGCGGGTCCTTGCGACCACGCGCAGCCGCGAGCGCTTTGGACTGCTCGAGAAGCTCGGCGTCTCACGTGTCGAGCAGGAAGCGCCAGATCTGGCCAGCCATATCGCCGAGGCGAAACAACTCGACGCCGTCCTCGATCTCGTCGGCAACAGCACCATTCTCGACTCTCTCGACATGCTCCGCAGGGGGGGCACCGCATGCCTTGCGGGATGGCTCGGCGGACTCGATCCCATCGGTGACTTCAACCCGCTGGCGCGCATGCCCAGCGGCGTGAATCTGAACTTCTTCGGCAGCTTCGTGTTTGGCACGCCTGGCTTCCCGCTGTCCGATGTGCCGCTGCAGGACATCGCCCAGCAAGTGGCCGACGGACACCTCGAGGCCGCACCGTCGCGCGTCTTCTCGTTCGACGAGATCCGTGAGGCCCATCGCGTGATGGAGGCCGGTGAAGCAGGCGGCAAAATGGTCGTCGTGGCGGATTAGCCCGTCATACCGCCACCGACAGATTTTCGGCGGCCTGCAGCCACGTCGCGACGTTGCGGACGTAGTCCTTGAAGGTCGCCAGCCGCGACGGGTCGGTCTTGATCTGATCGCCTGGGGCCTCTGTGACGAACGAGGGCGCCCCGCAATCGAGATCCCAGTTGTAGTCGGCGAAGTGGTGGAAGGTCGACTCGGCGACCGCACGGCCGATCGGCCGGCCGTCCGGTGTGTGTTCGTCCTCCAGCACCACAGCCAGGTTGAAGTGACGCCCGGTCGCGGTGCTCCTGCCCTGCGCGATCGGGGTGGCGCACGCACTGTTCGCCGACACCAAACCTTCGTGCGGATGGGCGGGGAACCACTCGATCCGTCCGCTTTCGGTGCGATCGGTGCGCAGCAGCTCGTGCACAGGTCCTTCCACCAGCACCGGCTGGTAGTCGCCGTTGGCGCCGGAGTGGTAGTTGGGCCACGAGATGGTCGGGGTGTCCTGATCGTCGCACATCGTGCTCGGGTCGATGCTCTGGTCGTGGAACTCGTTGACCACACCCAGTGACCCGAGTCGACTCAGGCAACAGCCCAGGTCTTGGTGATCACGCGCGGTGAGCACGCCGCCCCCATTCTCACGGAACCTCCGGATCGCATATGCGTCGGCGGCTGTCAGGCCGTCACCGACGTCGACCGCCATCAGCCACAGCTGGTCGTAACCGAGCTCGTCGATATGGCTCAGCACCGGGTCGTCGTCGCCCCGGTTCGCCCGGTTGCGCGCGATCACGTCATGGCCTGCCGCCCGCAGTTCGGCGGCCAGCAGCGAGAAGCGGCTGATGGCCCAGTCGTCCGGATGCTCAGGGATCGTCGTTTGCAGCAAGATTCGTGACACGGAACTCACTCCTGTACAAGCGTTTTCGGAGCGTCTGACTCGGCGGGTACGCGCAGGTGCGCGCGCGCGGCAAGTTCCTCGTCATCGACGAGGGTGAGCATGGGCTGGCCAGGAACACATAGCATCGTGACCGTGAACCGGCACCTCATGTCGTCGCGGTTGTTGCCGTCCGAGTAGTGGATGACCTCGCCACCGGGCTCCCAGAACGCTTCGCCGGCTCGAATCACCCGGGGCGGTTCGCCTTCGAGTTCGAACAGCATCTCGCCTTCCAGCATGTAGCCGAAGGCCGGCCCGCTCGGGTGCTTGTGCGGCGGGGCGCCCGCACTGCCCGGTGGGTAGTCGATGACAACGGTCATGGCATGTGCGCCGTCGGGGACGAACGGCGGCTGCACTTCCTGTACCACCGTGATTGCGTTCTCCCACGAGGGATCATACTTCTTGGACATCGGTCATTCCTCCTTTGTGGTGTTCAGATGGCGGTTCCGCCGCCGTCGGCAGGCAGCGTGGAACCGGTGATGAAACTCGAGCGGGGCGAGGCGAGGAACAGCACCGCGACCTTCCCCGCCTGCTGGACAAGCGATTTCACCGAGTGAATGTCGGACGGGTCAGCTCGGATGAAGCGCGCCGTTGGGCTGATGCCCGTGGTTCCTCCGGTGACCAACGCGGTCTGGTTCGCCAATTCCATTGTGAACTCCTGAATTACCCGATGTGCGCCAATGCGACGCGCAGGCGTTGCCTGCCACGTGATGCCCGCGACATGACGGTGCCGTGTGGGATGCCCAGCAGCGCGGCGGTCTCCGCGTAGGTGTACCCCTCGATGTCGGCGTAGTACACCGCGGTACGGAAGCCGTTCGGCAAGGCATCCATGGCCGCTTTGATGTCGTGGTCAGGCAACGCGTCGAGCACCTCCGCCTCAGCCGATCGCGGCGGCCGCGACGCGCCGCGGGCCATGTCGCGCTCGGTGATCTCGTCGACCGAAACTTCCGAGGGGCGGGACTGTTTGGCGCGATACCCGCTCACCCACCGGTTGTAGAGAATCCGGAATAGCCAGGCCTTGAGGTTGGTGTCTTCGCGGAACGTCCCGAATCCCGCGTATGCATGCAGCAGTGTGTCCTGCAGTAGATCTTCGGCGTCCGCGTGGCTGCGTGTCAGCCGACGCGCTCCGCGCATCAGGACGTCGAAGAGGGGCTCGGCTTCCCGGGCGAAACGTGCGGCGAGCTCTTTGTCCGACTCAGACGTGTCGGGGATTGAGGTAATCGACATGATCGGTCTTCTCTGTTGCGTCGCGCCGACGTGCTACCGGACCGGCGCGGGCGCGTTGTCGATGAGCCAGTCCTCGAAACGGGTGGGGAACGCCGTTGCGGTGGTGGCGGGGACGAGGCTGTGGTCGTCGAGCACCACTCCGTAGTAACGCGCTTGGGGATCCGCGACGACGCGGCGGGTGGTATCACCCTGTGCGCGAAGCTGCGCACGGACGAGCTCGTCGAGCGGGTACCGCTCGGGCCCGGCGACCTCGACAATGCCGCCCACGGGCTGGCCGAGGGCGGTACTGACGACCGCCTGGTGACCGTGCCGGCCCAGCTTGGCCGCGATCTTCGACCCGATGAGCCCCGTGCCACCGATAACCACGACCTTCATCACGATCCTCCAGTTAGTTCGGTTGCCTGCCGAACTCAGACTCGCGGATGCGACGGCGAACCGAACCCTTGGAAGTCCGTAGTCCGTAGTCCCTGGTCCGTAGTCACTGGCACTGCCACACCTGCGGAGTCGGTTGGGATGAGTTCGCGTTCCGCTATCGGTTCCAGCAGGTAACGGCGACATGAGGAGTGGACATGACTGGCGCTGAACAACAGATCGCAACCTCCGTCCTGGTGATAGGGACCGGAGGGTCCGGGCTGCGCACCGCGATCGAACTCGCTGAACAAGGAATCGCGGTCCTCGTCGTAGGCAAGCGGCCGAAGGCTGACGCCCATACGACATTGGCCGCAGGCGGCATCAATGCCGCGCTGGCCACCATGGATGCGGAAGACACCTGGCAGCAACATGCGGCCGACACGCTCACCGAGAGCTATCTGCTCGCCGACCCTGAGACGGTTCGGGTGGTGACGGAAGGCGCGGCGGAATCCATCCGGGATCTGGAGCGGTGGGGCATGGCCTTCGCCCGGGAGCAGGACGGGCGAATCTCCCAACGGTTCTTCGGCGCGCATACCTTCCGCCGAACCGCATTCGCCGGCGACTACACGGGCCTGGAACTGCAAAGCACGCTGATCAGGAGGACCGCAGAGCTCGACATCGCCATCCTCGACTCGGTTTACATCACCAAGCTGCTCGTCCGTGACAATGTGGTGTTCGGGGCGTACGGTTTCGACCTTCTGAATGGCACCCGTTACACCATCCACTCGGATGCCGTCATCCTCGGCACTGGTGGACACACTCGAATCTGGCGACGTACGTCGTCGCGTCGCGACGAGAACACCGGTGACTCCTTCCGTTTGGCGCTCGAGGCGGGCGGGCGGATCCGTGATCCCGAGCTCGTCCAGTTCCATCCGTCCGGGCTGATCGAACCTGAGAATTCGGCGGGCACGCTGGTGTCCGAGGCGGCGCGCGGCGAGGGTGGGATACTGCGGAACGACCTTGGTGAACGCTTCATGAAGCGCTACGACCCCGACCGGATGGAACTGTCCACTCGTGACCGGGTCGCATTGGCCGCCTACACCGAGATCAAGGAAGGCCGCGGCACACCGCGCGGAGGTGTCTGGCTGGATGTCTCGCATCTGCCGCAGGCGCAGATCATGGAGCGTCTTCCGCGCGTCTACCAGACGTTGATGGACCTGCAGCTGCTCGACATCACCACGACGCCCATCGAGATCGCTCCCACCGCGCACTACTCGATGGGCGGCGTCTGGGTTCGCGCCGAAGACCACAGCACCGGCGTAGAAGGTTTGTACGCGATCGGCGAAGCGTCGAGCGGGTTGCACGGAGCCAACCGGCTAGGCGGCAACTCGTTGATCGAACTGCTCGTCTACGGCAAGATCGTCGGTCGAGCCGCCGCCACCTACTCGGCTCGGCTCAACGCCCAACAACGTTCGCGTGTCGCGGTTTCCGCCGCCCGAGACGAGATCGACGAGATCCTGTCGACGAATGGACCCGAGAACGTCCGCTTCCTCCAACGCGTGCTCCGCAACGCGATGACCGAGCATGCCGGTGTGGTGCGTGACGAGGCCGGGCTGGTCACTGGACTCGACAAGCTGGCGGAAGTCGAAGAGCGGTTGACCCATGTGGGAGTGCACCCCGATATCGCCGGGTTCTATGACCTCGCCCACGCATTCGACCTGAAGGCCAGTGCCATCGCCGCGCGCGCGACACTGGAGGCGGCGTTGGAACGGCGCGAAACCCGAGGCTGCCACAACCGCTCCGACTACCCCAATCTCGACGAAGGGCTCAATGTCAACCTGGTGTGGTCGGGACCCGGCCGTATCGAGCGCGAACCCATTCACCGCATACCCCAGGATATTTCGGCGTTGATGCGGGCGGTATCGACCCACGGCAAGCTCGTGGAATGAGACGACCAGCCTCCACGGCGAAGGCCGGTTTCGACGCAATCGGATCGCGTCGGATAGCCGGTCGGCGGCGGTGCGGGTTTGGTTGTCAGCGTCGAACTTCACGATGCGGTAGCTGCGCGAATTACGAACGAATTTCTCAATGCCCCAACCCGTTTGACCTTCGATGGGTTACCAACCTAGTTGTTGGTCGGTGGTGGTTGCGGCTGGAATGGTTCATACCACCACCAGTCGGCGCGCTCGCCGGTAGGTCCGGGGCACGGTCGGACCGCGGGCGGGGGTTTCGTCGGTCGGCGCGCCAGCGATCCCGCGCTCAATGTTCGGCCAGCGCTGTCGGTCACGGTCAGGTGATCTGCGGGCCCGCCGATGGTGATGACGCCGCGATGGTGCAGCCGGTGGTGATAGGGGCAGAGGAGCACCAGGTTGGCCAACTCGGTGGGACCGCCGTCTTCCCAATGCAGGATGTGGTGTGCATGCAGACCGCGGGTCGCTCCACAACCGGGAACCGCGCACGTTCGGTCGCGGTGCTCGAGCGCACGGCGCAGCCGGCGGTTGATCAGGCGGGTCGCCCGCCCGGCGCCGATGACCTGACCGTCACGTTCGAACCACACTTCGCACGTGGCATCACAGGTCAGGTATCGGCGTTCAGACTCGGTGAGCAGCGGACCCAGATGCAACGAAGCCGCCCGTTCTTTGACATCCAGATGCATCACCACGGTGGTGTGGTGCCCGTGGGGCCGGCGGGCCACCTCGGCGTCCCACCCCGTCTCGACCAGGCGCATAAACGCCTCGACGGTGCCCGGCAACGGGGGTGCCTGATCGGATGGGCGCTCGCGGTTGTCGTGATCGTGCTTCCACTCGGCGATCAGCGCATCACGATGAGACTGCAGTGCCACGTCGAACTTCGCCGCGTCGAGGTGCGGAAGCCTGATCCGCCAACACGTGAACTCCTCGTCGCTGGTCTTGGTGATCGACCGCTGCGGTTGGGGCCGAGGATCGGTTTCGGGTCGCGGTTCTAGCTTCAGAGCGGTGCGCAGCTGGTTGACCGTCGCACAGCGCGCCAACTCCGCATAGTGCTCATCGGACCCCTCGCCCGCCCGTCCCGCGATGACCCCGACCTGATCCAGCGACAGTCGGCCCTCCCGCATCCCCGCCGCGCAGCGGGGAAACTCCGCCAGCCGGCCCGCCACGGTGGCAATCGTGTGCGCGTTTGCCGATGACGAGCCCAGCTTCCAGGCCACCAACGCCGCCACCGACCGCGCACCCGTGGCACCGCACAGCTCGTCGCGATCCAGCTCGGCAACGATCTCCACAATGCGCCCATCAATCGCGTTGCGCTGACCGGCCAACTCCGCCAACTCCTCGAACAACACCTCAACACGCTCGGCAGGGCTCACCGCCGCGGGCGGCGATGCAGTCAAGGACATAACTGCATCATCGCAGCCAGGTCCGACAAATCTCGGCTGCCCGATCCGCGCCGAAGGCGTGCCCTCCCCAGCTGGCGGTTGACATGCAGCCGTGCAGCTGCATATAGTCGGACATGCAGCCAATCAGCTGCATGAATGGATGTGGCAGAGATGGACGAGGTGTTCAAGGCGTTGGCTGATCCGAGCCGGCGTCTGTTGCTCGACAATCTCAACGCGCGCAACGGACAGAACCTGCAGGAGTTGTGCGCGGGCCTGTCGATGGCGCGGCAGTCGGTCAGCAAGCATCTGGCGGTGCTCGAAGACGCCAACCTGATCACGACGGTGTGGCGGGGCAGAGAAAAGCTGCACTATCTCAACGCCGAGCCCATCAATGCCATCGCCGACCGTTGGATCACTCAATACGACCGCGCGCGGGTACAGACGCTCGCGGACTTGAAAACAGCATTGGAGACCGAATCAATGAGCAGCACTGGGGAATTCGTCTACACCACCTACATCCGGACCACGCCGGAGAAGCTGTGGCAGGCAATCACCGACCCCGCGTTCTCCCACCGATACATGGGCCACGCGATGGTGTCCGACTGGAACAAGGGCTCCACGTACGCGTGGGAGGATCACGGGCTCAAGATCGAGCATCCCGAGCAGGTCATCCTCGAGTCGGACCCGTACCGTCGGCTCGCGTTCACCTTCCACACGTTCGTTCCCGAACTCGCAACGGCCGTCGAACAACTCGACGAGCAGACCGTCGCGACGTGTGCAGCCGAACGGCGGTCGAAGGTCTCGTTCGACATCGAACCCGATGGCGAGATGGTCAAGCTGACCGTCATCCACGACGACTTCGGCCCGGACAGCACCGTGCTGGGCCTGATCTCCGGCGGCTGGCCGTGGAAGCTCTCCAACTTGAAGACCGCCCTCGAACAGTCATGACCGCGACGCCTCCGCTGGTCGACCGGGCCGCCTTCCAGAGTGAACTCGACGCGCTACGGGTGCGCGAGAAGGCCCACACACGCGAGGGGGATGCGATCGCGGCGGCCCGCCGCCGCCTGCCGATGATCGAGGTGGACGGCACCACGCCGCTTGTCGGCTCTGAAGGTCCCGTCATGCTGCTCGATACGTTCGAGGGCCGCAGCCAATTGATCGTGTACTACTTCATGTGGTACACCGGCCATCCGGCAGCCGAGCAGTGCGAGGGCTGCACGTGGTGCACCACCCACGTCGCGGAGCTCTCGTATCTGCATTCCCGCGATATCACGTACGCGGTCTTCTGCCAGGGGCCTTACGACGAAAGCCGCCGCTACAGCGACTTCATGGGCTGGGACATGCCGTGGTACTCGGCACAAGACTCCCTGGACACGCTGCTCGTCGGGCGGCAAAAGGGGCTGATGCACCTGGTGTGTTATCTGCGGGACGGCGAGCGGGTGTTCGAGACCTATTGGACGAACTACCGCGGCGTGGAAGCCATGGACTACAGCTTTGCGCTCATGGACCTCACCGTGTACGGGCGCCAGGAGTCCTGGGAGGACTCGCCGCCCGGTTGGCCGGTGCGCCCCATAGCCAACAACAGCGAACGCGTGCGGGTGAACGGGCGACCGATCGCACAGTGGTCGCGCATCGAGGCCGGCCGGTCGGACACCCTGAGCTGAGTATTGAAGGGAGACAAGGCAGATGAAGACCCCACCAATCGTGTCAGCGCAGGAATGGGACGCCGCCTGGCAGAAGATGCGCACCAATGAAAAAGAAGTGATGCGCGCCAGGGACGCACTTGCCGCGCAGCGCCGCCGGATGCCGTGGCTGGAAGTGCAGAAGGAGTACACGTTCGACGGGCCCGACGGCAAGGCGAGCCTGCTCGACCTGTTCAACGGCAGGCGCCAGCTGATCGTGTACCGCGCCTTCGTCGAACCGGGCACCGGCGACTGGCCCGAACACGGCTGCGTCGGTTGCTCCTTGATGGCTGACCACGTTCCCAACCTGGCTCATCTCAACGCGCGCAACACCACGTTCGTCTACGCCTCGCGGGCATCGCAGGCCGAACTGGAGCAGGTGAAGGCGCGGATGGGGTGGCAGCACATCCCGTGGTACAGCATGACCGACGACTTCGACGAGGATTTCGGCGTCAAGGACTGGCACGGCACAAACGTGTTCATCCGGGACGACGAGGACCGCGTGTTCCGCACCTATTTCATCAACGGCCGCGGTGACGAGGTATTCGTGAACACCTGGAACCTGCTCGATGTGACTGCCCTTGGGCGACAAGAGGAGTGGGAAGACTCGCCGGAGGGCTATCCGCAGAGCCCACCGTATGAGTGGTGGAGCTGGCATGACAAGTACGCCGAGCACACACCGTGGCGGTGGTTCGGCGACCCCGACCCGAACGATCCGAACGATCAACGGCCGCCGCGTAAGGACGCTTAGTTACAACAGCGACGGTATCGAGTGATCCGAACGTTCGGTATCGTCGCCCCATGAGCGCCAATGCGAGCCGCCGTCCGGCGACCCCGCGTGCGACCGACCGCGTTGGGGACCCATCGCCTTTCGCTCTCGGGTTGGCGCTGCGCCGGGCCCACTGGCACGCGGCTGGGGTGATGTCAGAGGCACTTCGGCCGCTCGGCATCGAGTTGCGGCACTTTGCCGTGCTGCTCGTTCTGGTCAACCGTGGGCCCACGGAGCAGCGTGACTTGGTAGCGGCGACGGGCTCGGACAAGGCTGGAATCATGCGGGTCGTCGATGACCTGGAGCGGAAGCGACTGGCCGTGCGCAAGTCCGTCCCGGGGGACCGGCGCGTGCGGGCTGTCGAGATCACGCCGAAGGGTCTCGAGCTTTTCGACGCTGCCCATGTGGCCGCCGAACCATTGGCTAAGCGCCTAGTTGCCCCGCTGAAGCCCGCCGAGGCCAAGCAACTGACCGAACTGCTCACCCGATTCACCACGCCGCCCGCCGACGAGAAGTAGATCACACCTGCAGGCCCCTCGAACGAGGAATAGTATCGATCAATACTGTATTGAATATTACTGTTAGGATCGAAACTAAAAAGGCAGGCGACGATGGACGTCTATGAGGCAGTCGAGAGCCGACGGGCAGTGCGCGGATTCACCGACGAGCCCGTGTCCCGTGAGGTGATCGAACGCGTGCTGACCGCCGCGGCTTGGTCGCCGTCCGGATCAAACATTCAGCCGTGGAACATCTACGTGGTCACCGGCGCGCCGCTGGCCGAGCTCAAGAAGCGCGCCGTCGAGCGCGTGGCCACCGGCGTCCCGTGGGACGAGCGGGAATACGAGATGTACCCGCCGGCAATGAAGTCGCCGTACAGCGACCGTCGGTCCGCCTTCGGCAAGGAACGCTACAGCGCACTCGGTATCGCGCGCGATGATTGGGAAGCGCGCCAGCGGGCGGCCATCGCGAACTGGGATTGCTTCGGCGCACCCGCCGCCCTGTTCTGCTACATCGATCGCGACCTGGGCCCGGCCCAATGGTCCGATGTCGGCATGTATCTGCAGACCGTCATGCTGCTGCTGCGCGCCGAGGGGCTGCACAGCTGCCCGCAGATGGCGTGGTCGCAAGTGCATGAGACCGTCGACGATGTGCTGTCACCCCCGGACGGGTTGATTCTCTTCTGCGGCATGTCAATCGGCTATGAGGACCCCACAGTGAGTTACGTCCGCACGGGACGGGCGCCGCTGAGCGAGACGGTCACGTTCGTCGACGGTTAGCTCAGCACGGCCGTTGCACCGCGATGACGGCTATTTGGTGCCGAAGATGCGGTCTCCGGCGTCTCCGAGGCCGGGCAGGATGTAACCGTGTTCGTCGAGCTGGCGGTCGATGGCAGCGGTATAGATCGGCACGTCGGGATGCGCTTCGTGCATGGCGGCAATTCCTTCGGGGCAGGTTAGCAGGCAGACGAACTTGATCGACTTCGGACCGCATTCCTTCAGCCGGTCCACCGCCGCCACCGCCGAGTTGCCGGTGGCCAGCATGGGGTCGACCACGACGACGTCTCGCTCGTGCAACTCGCCGGGCATCTTGAAGTAATACTCCACGGCGCCAAGCGTTTTGGGGTCGCGATACAGGCCGATGTGACCGACGCGGGCACCGGGCACCACGGCCAGCATGCCGTCCAGAATTCCGGTGCCCGCACGCAGGATCGACACGAACACCAGCTTCTTGCCGTCGATCACCTTGCCGGTCGTATGTTCCAGCGGCGTCTCGATCTCGATATCGTGCATCGGCATGTCACGGAGCACTTCATAGGCCATCAGCGCCGATACCTCATGCAGCAGTTGACGGAAGCTATTGGTGGAAGCGTCTTTCCGGCGCATCAGAGTGAGCTTGTGTTGCACCAGGGGATGGTCGATCAGTTGTACGGTGGCCATGGCTGCTAGAAGACCGTCCCGTCGCTGACCACGGAAAGCGGCGGACGCCCGTCACGCAGCCGCTGGGCGAGCGTCCGCCCCGCCGCCCATGTCCCGCCTTCGAGCACGCAGGCCAGCGGCAGGTCGGCGGCATCCAGTCGCGAACGCACCAGCGGAGCCAGTTCGTCGAGCAGGGCAACGGTGAGCGCACGCCACTCGACCACCAATTCGTCGCTGACGTCCCAATTGCGTGCCGCCCAGTCCGGTTCGCGCAGCCGCAGCACGCCGGTGTCGAGGAGCAGGCCGCCGTTGCGATATTCGGGCAGGCCGGTCAGCGCGTCCAGGCCCTCCACATGCACGCCGGCCCATTCGAACGGTTCCAGTAGTGAGTAGGTCAGCCATTGCGACAACTTGTGGAACGGCACCCAGCCGCGGGTCAGGCCGGGTCCGGGTACCCCGTCGTGGCGCCAGCAGTCCCCGAGCGCGTCGGGGCCAATGCTGTTGGGCGCCAACCAGATACCTGACAGCGACGCCAATACTTGCGACAGGATGTCGTGTGCGGCGATCCGGTTTCCGCCGGTGAGGTCGAAGAAGTCGGCTGGCCGGCCGTGCGGGAGCAGCGCATCGCCGAGCCGGTGCAGCAGCGACACGCGGCCTTCCAGACCCACCAGCGGGTTCGCCGGTGTGCACTGGAACGCCTCGGCCAGTCGCTCCACGGTGAGACTGCGTAGACCTGCGGCGTCGACCAGCAGTGGCCGTGCCGGGTCGCCGGAAAACATACCGCGGCAGAAGGCGTGCCAGCTCGCCACGCCCAGCCCCTCGGACCGGCTGAACCGCTGCCCGCTGCTGGCCTCGAGATAGTGCCAATCCGGTCCCGCGCCGGCGTCCAGCAGCACGCTGACCACGGTGAGATCGACCATTGCCCGCGCATCGAGCTCGGCGTTGCGGTCGACGCCGCCGGCCTCGAAGTGACGCCAGCGGCTGTGGTACGGAATGCGCAGGTCGGGGTAGCGGGCGCGGGTGACGTCGGCGACTTCGGCCGCCGCGACGGGCATCGCACCGTCGTCGACGCTGAACCATGGTGAGTCGCCCGCACGTGCGCGGTTCAAGAGGTATTGCGCTCGCTCACGGACGGCGGTCGTGGTGCGCAGCACGGCGGCCGCGCCTTCCGGGCTGCTGGTGTCGTGATCGGGACGGACGCCGACGAGGCTCATCCGTCGAAACCCCTGCCCTTTGGCTTCCTCAATTCGTCGGCGTCGGGCACCGGGCCTGGGGTGAAGTAGCCGGCCGCCATCTTGGCGTCGATCTCCACGCGCGCATCGGGCGGGATCAGGGCGTCCGGGATGTTCACGCGTTCGCCGACCTCGATTCCGGAGGCGGTGATGGCGTCGTACTTCATATTGCTCATAGACACCAGGCGGTGGACCTTCCTGATACCCAGCCACTGCAGCACGTCGGGCATCAGCTCCTGGAAACGCATGTCCTGCACGCCCGCCACGCACTCGGTGCGGGCGAAGTACGTCTCGGCGGTGTCGCCGCCCACCTGGCGCTTGCGTGCGTTGTAGACGAGGAACTTGGTCACCTCGCCCAACGCACGGCCCTCCTTACGGGAGTACGCCACCAGACCCACACCGCCGCGCTGGGCGCCCTGGATGCACTCCTCGATCGCATGCGTGAGATAGGGCCGGCAGGTGCAGATGTCCGAGCCGAACACATCCGAGCCGTTGCACTCGTCGTGCACGCGTGCGGTCAACTCCACGGTGGGATCACCCAGATCGCGGCCATTGCCGAAGATGTAGATGGTTTGCCCGCCGATCGGCGGCAGGAACACCTCCAGGTCCGAGCGCGTGACGAGTTCGGGATACATGCCACCGGTCTCTTCGAACAGCACACGGCGCAAATCTGTTTCGCTGCAACCGAATCGGTGTGCCACCCCGGGCAGATGCCAAACCGGCTCGATCGCCGCCTTGGTGACCAGCGCCGCGCCGCTGGGCAGCAAGACCTGACCGTCGGCGACCAAGCGTCCTTTCTGGACGGCGTCCATGATCTCGGGCACGATCACATGCGCTTTGGTGATGGCGATGGTCGGGCGGATGTCGTAGCCGGCGGCCAGATCCGCGGCGAACACGTCGGCCACCATCGCGCCCCATGGGTCGAGGCTGACGATCTTGCCGGGCTCACTCCATTGGGGGAACGGGCCGACGACGTCGGTGGGCGTCGTGTCGGTGAGGTCCGCCTTGTGCTCACGCGACAACGCACCCGCTGCCACCGCCAGCGCGCGGTACACGCTGTACGACCCGCTGTGCGTGCCGATCACATTGCGATGGGCGCGCTTGGTGGTGGTTCCGACGAGCGGTCCACGCTCGCTCGCGGTCGGCGCACCCCAGCGAATCGGCGGGGCATCGAGGCCGCCGCTGTGGGAGGTCAGGCGGATATGGCCGGAGGCGCTGTTCGACTTGGCAGGCGGTGGTGCGGCGGTGCCGTGTTCAGCAGACATAGTCCTCCGTCAGGAAGGCGCAAGCATATCCACTCTGCCCCCTCCACGTGCTTCTTGCAGATACGCAGTCGCCGCCACCTGCACAGCAAACACGAATTCGCTAAGGCGGCATGATGCGGGAGGACGTCTCCGGGCGGTTCGACTACCAGTTCGAGACCCGCTGGTCACGCCGAATAGTCCACGCGGGTGTCGCCCTAGCAACGCTCGCGACCGCCACAGCGGTCACGCCGAACGTGTCGCAACCCGTGCCGACGCCGACCCAGCCGCCGAGCACGGTCGCCAGCGAGCCTCCGTCGACGATGCCGCCTCCACCCACGACACGCGCACCCATCAGTCTCAGCCCCGAATCACGGGCGCCTTTCCGAACCAGGCGCCGTCCCGGAAGAACGACCAGGGTAGCGGGCTACTCGTCGGAAAGGTTTAACCGACGGGCCACACAACAGTCGGCTTCCCAGCAACAACACAGCATTCGGTGCGCGGCAACCGGGCAATCACGCTGATATTCTGCCAACGCCGGTGGATGTGATCGCGGCACCGGCCGTCGCAGCGGCGTGACCCGAACGAAACAGCAGAGTCCCTCACGAAAAGAGTTTTGTGCGCACCGGAGAGATCAAAGCCCTGTCCGGCTTGCGCATCGTCGCCGCAGTGTGGGTGGTGCTGTTTCACTTCCGGCCGTGGCTCGACGTATCGGCGCCCGGCTTCAGGTCAGCGCTTGCTCCGGTAATCAATTGCGGCGCACAAGGCGTCGATCTGTTCTTCATCCTCAGCGGGTTCGTGCTGACCTGGAATTATCTCGACCGCATGGGCGAGTCGTTCTCGATGAAGGCCACGCTGCACTTCCTGTGGCTACGGCTGGCCAGGGTGTGGCCGGTCTATGTCGTCACGCTTCACCTTGCGTTGGCGTGGATCATTTTCACGCTCTACGTCGGCCACTTGCCATCACCCGTCGCAGACCAGCTCAGTGCCGTCAGCTATGCCCGCCAGGTTCTGCTGGTGCAGCTCTGGTTCCAGCCGTTCTTCGACGGATCGAGCTGGGACGGACCCGCCTGGTCGATCAGCGCGGAGTGGCTGGCGTACCTGTTGTTCGGGGTGGTGGTGCTGGCGATCTTCCGGATAGCGCGCGCGACGCGGGTAAGGGGCCTGCTGTGGCTCGCGGTCGCCGCGTGCTTGCCACCGACCCTTCTCTTGCTGGCGACCGGCCACTTCTACACCCCGTGGAGTTGGCTGCCGCGGATCGTCATGCAGTTCACCGCGGGGGCGCTGGCATGCGCTGCGGTTCGCAAGATGCAACTCTCAGAGGCAGGTCAGCGTAGGGCCGGCTACCTGTCCGTGGTTCTCTGCGCCGGCATCATCGGCATTCTCTACTTCCTGGACGCGTATCCGGTGGCCAAGGTGTCCGACTCGAGCGGGCTCGTCGACGTGCTTTTCGTGCCGCTGGTCGCGTCGTTGGCGGTCGGAATCGGCAGTCTGCCCCGCCTGCTGTCGACCCGAATAATGGTGTACGGCGGATACATCTCATTCAGCCTGTATATGGTGCACGAAATCGTGCACACCGCCTGGAACTGGTTCACGGCGCAATTCGAAATCATCCTCACGCCGAGCTGGTCGGCGAAGCTGATAATGGTCGGCGTGTTCGCGGTCGCCTTCCTCGGTGCGGTACTGCTGTACCACTTCGTCGAGGAGCCCGCCCGCATCTGGATGCGCAACATGGTCAAGGAGCGACAGCCTCCAGTCAATACGCTGGAGTCGCACGCCGACGCCCACGCCGGGGCGCTCGATCCGGCACACGGCAAGCTCCAACCCATCCACGGCCCCCGCCAAGTCCCTGCAAACGCCGTCACCGCGCGCGCGGGCTGACAGATGGTACAGACCCGAATTCCGCTGCGCGCGATGACATTGCAGCGATTCTGTAACGCATTGCACACAATTTCGTCCGCACCGGCGTTTTCGCGAATTGGGCCGTAGGCTGTTCCGGTGAGTCGTCTGGTCACGTCCGTCGTTGCCATCGCTCTAGCGCTTGGGCTGCTCGACGCGACATCAACACCGGTGAGACACAACGACATAATGACGTTGGACGCTTCACTGAATCGCATCGCGGTGATCGGGGACTCCTACACAACCGGAGGCGACCTGGGCGGACTTGGTTCCAACGGCTGGGCCGCCCGAGCATGGCAGCTGCTGGCGAGACAAGGATTACCTGTCACGGCGAACGTGGCAGCCGAGGGCGGCGCCGGGTACGGCACGCGCGGCAACCACGGCAGCGTGTTCGAGGACCTCACGGCTGACGCGGTCAAGCCGGACGATGCGTTGGTGGTGTTCTTCGGCTCCCGCAACGACCAATGGGTCGATCCGACGCAGCTGTCGGTTCTGGCGTACGGCACGTACCAATTGGCGCGTCGCACAGCGCCATCCGCTAAGTTCTTGGTGATCGGACCGCCATGGCCGACCGCAGATCCGCCCGACACGGTGCTCAGGATCCGCGACGCACTGAAGTATCAGGCGGGAGTCGCGGGCGCGACGTTCATCGATCCGATCGCGGCTGGCTGGTTCGTCGGTAGGCCGGAGTTGATCGGTAAGGACGGTATCCATCCCACCGACGCCGGGCACGCGTACATGGCAGCAAAGATCGCGCCGCTCATCGGCGCTCAACTGGCGCGGCAGATCTGAAGAAACAACACCCCGCGAGCCTGTGCGCTCGCGGGGTGTTGCGTCAGGTTATGATCCTGCCCGGCTACTTGAGGTCGAACCTGTCGTTGTTCGCCACCTTGACCCACGCCTTGACGAAGTCGTTGACGAACTTCTCTTTGTTGTCATCCTGGGCGTAGACCTCGACCAGCGCACGCAGCACCGAGTTCGAACCGAACACCAGATCGTTGGCCGTCGCCGTCCACTTCACCTGTCCCGTCGAAGGATCGGTGCCCTCGTAGACGTTTTCCGCCTTCTCCGATGCCTTCCACTGCGTGCTCATGTCGAGCAGGTTGGTAAAGAAGTCGGCGCTGAGCACGCCCGGCCGGTCGGTGAACACACCGTGCTTGGTGCCACCGTGATTGGCGCCGAGTGCCCGCAGACCGCCGATCAACACCGTCAGCTCCGGAGCGGTGACGCCGGTCAGGTACGCCTTCTCCAGCAGCAGCTGCTCCAGCGGCAGCTTCTCGCCGGCGCGGAAGTAGTTGCGGAACGCGTCGGCCCGCGGTTCGAGCACCGCGAACGACTCGACATCGGTTGCCTCCTGGGTGGTGTCAGTGCGGCCCGCGTTGAACGGCACGGTCACCTCGACGCCGCCATCCTTAGCGGCCTTCTCGATCGCCGCGTTGCCGGCCAGCACGATGACATCGGCTAGCGACACCTTCTTGCCACCCGAGGCGGAGGCGTTGAAGTCCTGCTGGATCTTCTCCAGTACCGGCAGCACCTTTGCCAGCTCGGCCGGTTCGTTGGCCTCCCAGCTCTTCTGCGGTTCGAGACGCAGCCGCGCACCATTGGCACCACCGCGCTTGTCTGTGCCGCGGAAGCTGGCGGCCGCCGCCCACGCCGTCTTGACCAACTGCGTAACCGACAGGCCAGACTCCAGGATCTTGGTCTTGAGCGACGCGGCTTCCGAGTCGTCGATCAGCTCGTGATCGACCGCGGGTACCGGGTCCTGCCACAACTGCGGCTCAGCGATCCACGGCCCGAGATAGCGTGAGATCGGGCCCAGGTCGCGGTGCAGCAGCTTGTACCACGCCTTGGCGAACGCCTCGGCAAGCTCCTCGGGATGCTCCCGCCAACGGCTGGTTATCTCGCGGTAGATCGGGTCCTCGCGCAGCGAGATGTCGGTCACCAGCATGGTGGGCTTGCGGTTGGGTCCGCCGAACGGGTCAGGGATGACGGCCTCCGCGTCCTTGGCCACGAACTGCCACGCGCCGGCCGGGCTCTTGGTCAGCTCCCACTCGAAACCGTACAGGTTCTCCAGGAAGTTGTTGCTCCACTTCGTCGGCGTGGTGGTCCACACCACCTCGAGGCCGCTGGTGATCGCGTCGCCGGCCTTACCGGAACCGTAGGCACTCTTCCAGCCCAGGCCCTGCTGCTCGATCGGCGCGCCCTCGGGCTCGGCACCCACCAGGTCGGCGTCGCCTGCACCGTGGGTCTTGCCGAAGCTGTGCCCGCCGACGATCAGCGCCGCGGTCTCCTCGTCGTTCATCGCCATCCGGCCGAAGGTCTCCCGGATGTCGACCGCGGCCGCGACCGGATCCGGCTCGCCTTCTGGGCCTTCGGGATTCACGTAGATCAGGCCCATCGTGGTGGCGCCGTACGGCTGGGCCAGATCGCGCGTGCCCGAGTACCGCTTGTTGGTGCCCAACCACTCGCCTTCTTCGCCGAACAGGATCTCCTCGGGCTCCCAGATGTCCGGGCGGCCGAACGCGAACCCGAAGGTCTTGAAGCCCATCGACTCCAGGGCCACGTTGCCCGCGAACACCAGCAGGTCGGCCCACGAGATCTTGTTGCCGTACTTCTGCTTGACGGGCCACAGCAGCCTGCGGGCCTTGTCGAGGTTTCCGTTGTCCGGCCAGCTGTTGAGCGGGGCGAATCGCTGCGCGCCCTGCCCGCCACCGCCGCGGCCGTCGAAGATGCGGTAGGTGCCTGCGGCGTGCCAGCTCAGCCGGATCATCAGGCCCCCGTAGTGGCCGTAATCGGCGGGCCACCAGTCCTGCGAGGTGGTGAGCACCGAGGCCACCTCGGCCTTGAGCGCGTCCACATCGAGCTTGGCGAATTCCTTGGCGTAGTCGAAGTCCTCACCCAACGGGTTGGACACCGGTGAGTTGCGGTGCAACTTCGACACGTCGATCTGATCGGGCCACCAGTCCTGGTTGGTCAGCGGACCGTGCGCCTTCGGTGTGGGTGAATCCAGTGCCGGGTTTTCGCTGTCGGACACTTCGATCCTTCCTTAATGGGGTTGGTGAAACGGGCTGTGATCACGGGTGTGATCGCGACGCTTGTGATGCGGAGCAGTCGGGGCACAGGCCCCAGTAGATGACCTCGGCCTCGTCGAGCACAAAGCCGTCCAACGCGCCGTCGTGGTCAGAAGGGGTCAGGCAGGGCGCCTCGCCGACGGCACAGTCGACGTCCGCGATGACCCCACAGGACCGGCAGACCACATGATGATGGTTGTCGCCGACCCGCGACTCGTAACGCGCGACGGAGCCTGACGGCTGGATCCGCCGCAGCAGACCCACGGCGGTCAGTGCGGCGAGCACGTCATACACCGCTTGGCGCGACACCTCGGGCAGGCCGTCGCGCACGGCCCCGAAGACCGTCTCGGTGTCGGCGTGCGGATGCGCATCGACCGCCTCCAGCACCGCCAACCGAGGCCGCGTCACGCGTAAGTCAGCTGCTCGGAGCTGATCCGCGTAATCCGGAGCCGGGGCCACGGCACCCATCATGCCCCTTTTCTGGAATGAGTCAAGTCTTTCCTGGGATGTCTTGCGTGAACAAGTAGTTCACGACGTATGGCGTAACCGACCGCGTCGCCGCACCCTGACATTCGGACATGGACCCACCAGGGCTGTCCGCATGTCAGAACGTCCGTTCGCGGCGCCATGGGTCGGCGCGCTGTGCGGAACGCTCGTCCTCGGAATTTAATCCCGCCGATTTGATGGCTCCCGCAGTCGATCCCGTTCCGGCATCGTGTCGACGACATCATCAGTACGCGACCCCGTGCCCGGAAGGCACCCATGCCCACATCCCACCGCGCCGAGAAAGGGCAGTCATGAGCGATATCAGCCTGGCCGCGAAGCCGGCCGCACTACCCTTTGTCCCCGTCGCGACGACACCGACCGCGCGGTCCCGCGACGTCTTTCTGCCGAGCGACTCCCGACGACAGTCGCGATTCGGCGCCCTGCGGC
>Ga0207675_100000866_pt1 | contig 30205 bp, 27 predicted proteins | sample KBSSwiS42_FD_184305 | JGI IMG/M metagenome (GOLD analysis project Ga0207675, IMG submission 184305) | Switchgrass rhizosphere microbial communities from Kellogg Biological Station, Michigan, USA - KBS Switchgrass S4-2 (SPAdes) (version 2) | ecosystem: Host-associated > Plants > Roots >...
GGATCGTCTCCGCGCGATTCTTGAAGCGCGCGGCATCTCTCGTGACCCGCGTGCGCTCGAGCGCTCGCTCGACGAGCGGCACGAGGTCGGGCACATCCGCCTCCGGCGCGCCGTCGTGACCGCGACCGTTGCCGGAGGCCGTGGGCGAGGGCCCCTGCTTCCAGCTCAACAAGCCACAGGCAGGATAGTTGCGGCGTCCGCGCTCCAGAAACTCGAACGCGTCTGCGCTGCTCACGTCGATGACGGTAACCTGCGGGTCAAACTGCTCGAAGAGCGAGAAGCCGTCCGCGTCGGGAAGACAGGCTCGCACGACAAAGCCCACGCCGCTCAGGCGATCCGCGTGCTGGCGAAGCTGCTCTGGGTTGGAGCTGACCAGGAGAACCCGGGCCTCCACAGTTTCGGGCATGCTGGATCGTTCATGCATGTTTTTGGCGTCAATTTCCAGGGGGTCGGTGCCCGCCCCCGCCTCGGGCTCGCTCCCGAGCGAGCTCGTCGCTCACGGGCGCCGGCGCTCTGCGTCTAACCTCGCGAAAGTGTTTCCGCGAGGCAGGGTGCTGTTCCAGCGGGGTGGCTACTTGCCTGTGCTGGTCGCCCTGCCGCTCGGGGTGCGGGGTGTCCCCGCGGAAAGGGAGTGACCCGCACGGGGGTGGAGCGGATGCTTGAGGCCGAGGGTGACGCAGTGGATAGCGCCGCCGTTCTCGATCATCTCATCCGAATCCACGCCCACCACCTGGACTCCGGCAAGCGCCTGCGCGAGGCGGTCGTGGGCCAGCGCCTGGACCACGGGGTCGACGAGCGAGTAGCTGGGCACGAAATAGTGGGCCGGAGTGCGCAGCCCGTTCACGTACGAGAAATAGAGGTCCTCGTGATTGACCATCGGCAACTCGACAAAGTCGAGCCGGCTGCCGTGGGCTTCTGCTGCCTGCGCCAGCGCCTGGCGCGCGCCGAGCAGCGCCTCTTGCACGTCGGCAGGGCTGTCTGCCGTGGGCACCGCAATCGCCACCTGACTCGGAGAGAGAAACTGCGCGAGCATGTCCACGTGCCCGGTCGCTTCCGACGGCAGCTGGGGCAAGCGCGCGAGCGTGCGGCAGCCGATCGTCTCCAGGAAATTCTCCCACTGCTCTTCGCGCGCGTCCACCAGCCCCAGATCCTGGAGACTCGACTCGGTGATGCCGCAGAGCCCCTCGCCGTTGCTGATGATGCCGCCGCCCTCCAGGTGAAACTGGGGCTCCGCCTGGTGCGGCGCCTCGAACACCTGCCCGAGCAGTATCGGCATCGCGTCGTCCCGTGGCCGGTCCTCCGGAGCGTAGATCATGTCGAGCCAGGAGATCTCTCCCTTCGACTGCACCTCGATCGGTCCGTAGTCGCGAATCCACGGCGTATCGAGCGCCATGCTCACCAGGCCGGCGAAGGGCACGCGCGCAAACCAGCGGTGAAACGCCGCCGAGCGAGCGTCGCGCGGCGTGGCCAGCACGTACACGGGCAGGTCGTCGTGGGCAAACGCCAGCAACCTCTGAATCGCCGCTTGCCAGCTGCGATTGTACACGACCAAGAGCGCGGCCGACGTATCCCAGTCGCCGCGCAGCGTGCCCTCGAGCGCACGCCGCGCACCGAGGTAGTGCACGCTCGGCCCGATGGGGCTGCCCAGGCTGGCGGGCGCCGCCGCGGCGATCGCTGGCGCGGAGCCTGCGCCGGCGAGACTCGGAGGCTCAGCGGCGGAGCCGGGATCGACGCCCGGAGCGCGGACCGCCGCCGCGGGCGCTTTCGAGCTGCAGTGCAGAGCGGTGCCCGCGAGCAGCACCATTGCCAAGCTTTTCCCGGCGGGAAAAGCGGGTGCCGACCCGTTGCGAGGCGACGCACGCATGCGAAGGCGCACACCCTGCACCAGTGTGTGCTGAAGCGCAACAGCGCCGAATGCGACGCCCGCCGTTCCTCAGAGCAGCCCGCAGGCTTCGGCCTCGATGCCGAACACGGTCGAGCTCAAGCAGCCGAGGCCCGTCACGTCGTCAAACACACCACAGGTGCTGTCCGCGGCGTGGCAGCAGCCGGAGAGCTTCACGCCGTTGTACGGCGGGTCGGAAATGATGCGACCGGGACAGGACTCGAGCAGCAAGCGCGGTGCGTTCCCCTGCCCCAGCGGCTCGCACTCGCTCGCCTTGCGAAACTGGCTCCGCAGATCGAGTCCGCAGGCCGAGGTGCTGCCAGCGCTGCCCGGGCCGCTGTTGCTGGGGCAGCAGGCGTCGAACTGCACATCGATGCCCCGGTAGTCTGCGCAGGCGACGTCGCCATCAGGGCCGGGGCACCGCTGGGTCGGATCCGGCTGGTTCTCGCACTCGCAGGCGTTGGCTTGGTTGCAGGCCCAGAGCGCCTCCGCGACGTCGAAGGCGCCGCTCGCGCTCGAGACGTTGCCGCAGCGCGTGCGGCAGTCGCCGCCCTGGCAGCGAGTCGCCCGCAGACAATCGAACACCGCTGGACAATCGTGGGTTTCCTCGCACAAAGCGTACTGGCCGGGGCAGCTGCGGCAGGCGCAAGCGCTACAGGAGCTGGCAGCGTCACAGTCGTAGTTCTGCTGCGCGCAGGAGACTGCGCTGCCCTGCTGTGCGCAGACGCAGCCCGTCATCGCGCCGTCACAGTCCTGGCCCATCCCGCAGTCGCTCATGCACAGCTCGAGCGCCGTGCCGGCGCACGAGCAGCGCGAGAAGCAGGCGCCGCAACCAGCACAGCTCTCGGTCCCGGAACCCGCGCTGCTCTGGACGCACACGCCGCTGGGGATGGGGGGCGCACACTGCGTCGCGCATTCAGCCTGGTCGCCACCGTGGCAGACGCACAGCGAGCTGCAGTCCGCACAATCGCTGCAGCTCGTGTCCGACGTGCAGGTCGTGAGCGCAGGGCTCGTCGCTCCGACCTGACAGGCGCTCGTGCAGTGATCGAACCCGCCGCCACCGCACGTGCACAGGTCGAAGCAGGTGCTGCAGCCCGCGCACGAGTTCTCGGTGGTGCAGGTCGCGGGGGGCGCGTCCGTTCCGCACAGCTGCTTGCAGGCGCCGAACTTCTCGCCGCTGCAGATGCACTCGCGGAAGCAATCGGGGCAGTCCTGGCAGCTATTTGCCTTGGTGCAGCCCGCCGCAGGTTCGGGCTCCGGGGCCAGACAGCTCAGGCATGAAGAGGTGATGGCGCAGGTCCGGACGTCCGCGGCGGCGCGGAAGGCGTCGCCGCCGACGCCACCATGCGCTTCGATCGCACCCGCACAAGCCGTCAGGCAACTCGCGGCACCGCGCCCGGACAGGTCGCAGCGGCTCTGTTTCAGGCACTGCCAGATGGCGGCGCAGCCGGCGTCGAGCTGACAGTCGACGACCGGCTCCAGGCAGTTGTTGCACACGCAGCCGGCGCAGTCGTCCGAGCTGGCGCCCGGGGAACAGGCGCTGCGCAGCTCGCACTCGTGCTGATGGACCGCAAGGCAACCCGCGCAGCTGACACCCGGACGACAGCCCGGGTATCCCTCCGCTGGATAGCTGGCCGCGCTGTCTTGCCGGCGCTCTTCGATGCCGAGCACGCTCGCGCAGCTGACCAGCAGCAGCGTCAGCAAGAGCCCAAGCCCATGCTTCAGCCCTCTGCGATCGATCGAAGCTAACATCGTTTTTCCAAGCTCGTGCAGCCCTGATCGATGGCGCCGAAGGCCCACATCGCTCAGCAGTCGGTTACGGCCATGCTGCGGCGCCGTTGAGTGCACCAGGTAGGACTCGGGAATACGCCGGGCCCGACCCCTTCAGGCCAAGTCAGAATTAACTTTAGCATCGCGGCCCGCGCGGAGCCGGCACACTCGGGCTCGCGCGCGGCTCTGGCTGGAGCCAGCCCGCTCAGGCTCCGCCCGCGAATACGCGGCGAAGGGCGATGACCTCGGAGTGATGTGCCACGCGTTCCAGCACCTGCGCGACGTGCGCGGCGTCCCGGCACTCCAGGCTCAGCCGAATCGAGGTGTCACCTTTGCGCGTGCTGTGCGCCTCGATGTGGGAAATGTAGGCGCCCTGGTTGGCCACCAGCTTGAGCAGGTCGCCGAGCACGCCGGCCCGATCGGTGATCGTGACGTCGATCTCGACGCTGTGCCGATCGTTGTCGAGAGCGCCCCAGCGCACCTCCACCAGGCGCTCGGGTTCGCGCAGATTTCTGAGCTGCGGGCAGTTGCGGCGGTGGATCACCAGGCCCCGGCCGCGCGTGACAAAGCCCACCACGTCATCTCCGGGCACCGCATTGCAGCAGCGGGCGCGCTGACCCTGGATGTCGCTCACCTGGTCGATCGTGATGCCGCGCGTCGCCGTCGGCGGCCGGGGCGCGGGCGCGACCAGCTCCGCGACCTCCAGCGCGGCTGCGGGTTCCGCCCGCCCCAGGCGCTGCTCGAGCTGCAGCGCTGCAGAAGTCACCGAGGCCGATCGCCGATCGCCGTAGCCGACCGCCGCGAACAGCTCCTCGGCGCTCTCGTGCCCCAGCTCGGCAGCGAGCTGGTCGAGGGAAATGCGGCCGAGATCGAGCCGGCCGAGCTCCTTCATGACCAGCTCCCGCCCTTCTCGGATCGCCTCGGGGCGGCCTTGCTCTCGGAACCAGTGCCGGACCTTGGAGCGAGCAGCGGCCGTCTTCAGGTAGCCGAGGGCGGGGTTCATCCAGTCCCGGCTCGGACGCGCCAGCTTGTGCGTCAGGATCTCCACGCGGTCGCCCGTCTTCAGCTGGTAATCGAGCGGCACGATCTGGTCATTGACGCGGGCGCCGCGGCAGCGGTGCCCGACCTCGGTGTGGATACGATACGCGAAGTCGACCGGCGTAGCGCCCAGCGTGAGATCGATCACGTCGCCGCGCGGCGTGAACACGAACACCTGGTCTGCGAAGATGTCCGTCTCGAGCGCGTCGACGAACTGGCGCGGGTCGACCACCTCACGCTCCCAGTCGAGCAACTGCCGCAGCAACATGAAGCGGTCCTGACCGGGCGCGTTGGCGCGCTTGCCCTCCTTGTAGGCCCAGTGCGCGGCGACACCAAACTCCGCGAAGCGGTGCATTTCTCGGGTACGGATCTGGATCTCGATCACGCGCCCCTCTGGGCCGACCAGGCCGGTGTGCAGCGACTGGTAGCCGTTGCCCTTGGGCATGGCGATGTAGTCGTCCACCTGATGCGGCACGGGCGTCCACATCGAGTGCACGAGGCCGAGCACCGCGTAGCAGTCCTGAACGCGCTCGGTGATGACGCGCAGCGCGCTCAGATCGTGGATCTGCTCGAAGCTGACGAGCTTTTTCTGCATCTTGCGGTGGATGCTGTACACGTGCTTGGGCCGCCCCGAGACCTCGGCGACGATCTCCGATTCGGCGAGCTTGCTCTCCAAGAGCGAGATGCATTGCTGGACATAGGCCTCACGGCGAGTGCGCGTCTCCGCCAGCGCGCGCGCCAGCTCCACGTAGGCCTCCGGCTCGAGGATGCGAAAGGCGGCGTCCTCCAGCTGCCACTTGAACTGCCAGACGCCGAGGCGATTGGCGAGCGGCGCATGCACCTCGCGCGTTTCTGCCGCGAGCCGCTGGGCTTCTGCACCGCTCGACCGGGAGAGTTGCTCCAGACGCAAGGCGAGAATGATCAACACGACTCGCACGTCGCGCGCCATTGCCAGGAACATCTTGCGCAGGGTCTCGGCACGCTCCTCTTCCAGCCGGTCCCAGCGCACCTGTCCCAGGCGTGCAGCCCCTTCGGCCAGCGCCGCCACCTCCGCCCCGAGCACCTCCGTGAGCTCCGCGGTGGGGATGGTAGCGGGCCCGAGCACGCCGACCAGCAGCGTCGCCGCGAGCGCCGCTGGATCCAGGCGCAGATCCGCCAGCGTCTGGGCCGCGGCCAGACCGAGCTCCAGAGCGCCGGCGTCCACCCGAACCGTGCGGACAGTGCCGGGACCCGCGCCGGGTGTGAGCCAGGCCAGCGTCCGCCTCAGCAGCTGCTCGCCCAGTGCGTCTGTTTCGGGCAAGTGTCGCGACATGGCGACGAGCAAGCGCTCGAAGGCGCTCGACTCAGCAGCTGCGGACGAGAGCTGCCCAGAGCTGCCGGAGCTCAAATCAACTGAGCTGCCGGAGCTCAAATCAACTGAGCTGCCGGAGCTCAAATCACTCGAGCTGCCGGAGCTCAAATCACTCGAGCTGCCGGAGCTCAAATCACTCGAGCTGTCAGTCGCCGGAGTCGGGCACATGTTCCCCGATCAATGCGCGGAGAATGTCACTGGTCGTCACGATCCCGAGCAGCTCACCGTCACTCGCCGTCACCAGCAGCGAGTGAAAGCCACCGGAGATGAACAGCTGCGCGGCCTGACGCAAGTTGACCGTGGGACGTATCGTCTCGATGTTCTTGGTCATCACGTCTGCGATGCGGATGCCGATGCGCCCACGTTTGGCAGCCACGGCGGCAGTTGTGGGAGAGCTAATGGGAGGAACAACGGGGGGAACAATATTCGGATTGGGCAGCTTGAGAATGTCGGCGGGGCTCACCACGCCGACCAGCTTGCTGCCTTCGCTCAAGACGGGGATGTGGCTGATGCGGCCCTGGCGGAAGATCTCGATCGCCTCCGACACGTCGTCGGACACGTCCGCGGTGATCAGATCTCCGGTGGTCATGATCATGGAGACGGGGCGCTCCAGCGCGGGCGTGCGTGCGCGCGATACCCCGGGCTGTGAATCAGCGGGCAGTGAAGCGTCGGGCGGCAGGGGGGTATGCATGGCGCAGCGTCTCGCCCCTACTTATTACTCCGGTGGGGTCGAGGGGCAAGGGCGGAGAGAGCGCGAGCCGAGCCGGGCACCCCTTTGTGCCTCACACACGCTGGATCGAGCCGGCGAATCGTGCCGGCGGGGCCAATCGCATTTGACAGCCCACGAAGCCTGAAATACTCCCGCGGGCATGCAGTCTCGCGGCGGCGCGCTCCGCTGGCTCGCGGCCTCCCTGGGCCTGCTCCTGCCGCTGGTCATGGGCAAGCCGGCAATCGCGGCTGGCCGGCTCGGGCAAAACGGAGACGAGATCAAGACCAGCAGTTATTCCATCGATCTGTTCCAGGGTGCGGTGCTGGCGGGAAACCGCGTCATGGGCTTGAGCGGCGCGTATGTCGCGCTGGCGGAAGACGTGGACGGCGATCTGCAGAACCCGGCAGCGCCCGCGATGCGGCCGTTCTTCTCCATGGAGTACTTCGACTACTGGCTGGGGCTCGGGCTCACGTTTCCCGGGCGCCTCGCCAGCATCGACTTTTTCAACAGCGGCTCCAGGACGGAGTTCCACGGCGCCTCCGACGAACCGGTCTTCGTGACGCCGGCGCTGAACTTGCAGTGGGGCTCCTTCGGCGTCGGGGGCACGGTGGAAGTCCAGAACTATACGCTGCAGAGCGCCGCCGTTCCGATCGGTGTGGACCTGGGCGCCTCCGCCTCGCTGGACGCGGTGCTCACGACCCTGCACCTGCAGCTGGCCAACTCCTTCTTCGAGGGTCAACTGGTGGTCGGCGCAGGCCTGCGCTACTTGACGATGGATCTGGACGCCTCGGCGCCGGACGATAGTACGAGCACGCTGTTCGACACCAGCGGCTCCGGACTCGAGCTCGGCGCGGTCTGGCGTCCGAACTTGCAGCCGTATCGGCTTGGCATCGCGTTTCGGTCCGCGATCGACACGCAGCCGAGCTTCTCGCGCAATCTCCTGCCCACCGCCGAGGGCGACATCCTGCTCGGGGAAGGCACGGAGACCTTGTACCTGCCTGAGCACGTGAGCGCGCCCTGGGATCTGAACCTCGGCGTCGCAGTGCAGATCGGGCGGCGCCCGCTCAATCCCTTCTCGCAGACCATCGAGAGCGTCTCCGAGCGGGCCCGGCTCACGTTTCGGCTGCGACAACTCGAGCGGGACGAGGAGCGCGAGCGCCGCCTGGCAGCCGCCCAGACCGCTGCCGAGCGCGAGGACGTCGAGAAGGAGCTGTCGGCGCAGGAACTGGACGATTCGAAGCGCCTGCGGCAGGCGTTTGATGACGCCCGGCGCGCGCTCGCCGAAAGCTCGGCACGGGTCGACCGCTTCTACGTGCTGCTCTCGACCTCGCTGGTGATCTCCGGCAGGGTGAAAGATGGGGTGGGCGTCGAGTCCTTCCTCGATCAGACCGTCAATCGCTCCGGCGGGCAAATCGTGTATTCGCCCCGCCTGGGCGCCGAGTCCGAGGTCTGGCAGGATCGGCTCAAGGTGCGCGCCGGTGGCTATCTAGAACCGAGCCGTTTCGCCACGAGCGAGGCCCGCTTGCACGGGACGCTGGGCGGCGATGTGCGCCTGTTCGGCTGGAATGTGTTCGGGCTCTGGCCGGACGACTTCATGTGGCAACTCGGCGGCAGCCTGGACGTGGCGCCGCGCTACTTCTCCTGGGGAGTCAGCCTCGCCGGCTGGTACCCGCGCCACGCCCGCGGCGAACCGTTGTGAGAAGGGGTCGAGTGCCCTCTCTGCTAGGGCGCTTCGCACACGAAGGGTAGCTCGGAGGCGCAGTTTCGGTCGTCCCAGTTGCCCGGCAGTCGGTTGTTGTTGCCGAGCACGGACATGACGGCGCAGTCCTCGTCGCCATCCGTGTCGTTCGGTTCCGTAGGGGACCAGTTTGCATACGAGCCTGCCACTGCTTGCCCCCCGTCGTCTGCGGCTCGACCCTGCCAGAACTGGAAGCCATCCGGGATGCCACCCTGACCGGCCCAGATCCACACATCCTCATCATCGGCGTCACTGCCGCCGATGTGCGTCAGCAGCTCCGGCTCCTGCGACGCGGGCACGTCCGCCGCCTGGATGCGCGCGACCAGCAGAGCGTTCTCCTGCGCCGTCTCGATCCAGGCCAGACGCATGCCCTCGAGCTGACAACGAGCGAGCGCGTCGTCGCGCACGACGCTGTCCGAGCAGAACATGTAGCCATGCCCGTCGAGCGCGAAGCCCGCGCACGTGGCCGCGCAGGCGTCGCCCTCATCGATCGAGCCGTCGCAGTCATTGTCGATGCCGTCACAGAGCTCAGCATTGGTCGAGCAGTCTGCCACGGGCAGCGCAGCATCCGAGCTCGCTGCGTCCCCCGCGTCGGAGACTCCGGCATCCTTGACGAGCTCGCCACTCGCCGCAGCGGCGCCGCCTGCATCCGCCAGGCCCAGCGCGCCACCCTGCCCCTCGGGTACGCTGGCGTCGCTGCCGAGCACGGGCGGCTCGAGCGGCGGCGAGCTGAAAGCGCCGCCCGAACCAGCGCTGTCGGCAGCGCCCGCGTTCGGATCGAACGGCTGATACAAGCCACGGCTGTCCGGCGCGCCGCAGGACGCATAAAGAGCGAGCCACACTCCACTCGCAAGCACGGCTCGCTGCAGCATCACCAGCGACTGTAGAGCCACGCGCGCAGCTCAGCAAGATTCGCTGTCCGCGCCGGCTCGAGCAGCAGCAGTGCAAACAGCAGGGGCCAAGGGGCCAAGGGGGATAGGGGGGCAGCCGCTTCGTCCGCGGCTCGTCCCGATCCAGACTCGTTCCATGGAAAAAAACAGGCGCGCCGGAGGCACGGCGTCCCCTCGACCCCTTGACCCCTAACCCCGCATTTGCGTGTCGCGCGCGGGCGGCACGACGAGAGCAGCGCACGAGGCATAGCGGACCGTGGCCTCGGAAACCGAGCCCAGGACCAGGCGCCTGAAACCGCCATGCCCGTGCGAGCCGAGCACGAGCAGATCCGGCGCGGTAGCCTGAATGCGCTCGCCGATACACTCGCTCGGGCTTCCGGAGGCGATGCTGCGCTGCACGGCGAGCTCGTCAGGCAGCGCGGCGCTGGCGACGAACGCATCCAGCTCGATGCGTGCGCTCTCACGAATGCGTTCGAACAGCTCCGCGTCGAAGTGTTCCGAGGCGTCGAAGAAGGGCGCCGCCCAGACGTACAGTACCTCCAGCTGCGCGCTCAGGCGCCGAGCGATCTCGGCGGCGAGCTGCAGCGCCCGGCGGCTGTGCTCGGACAGATCCACGGCGACGAGCAAGCGTCGCAAGCTCGGCTGGCTCTGCGCGGAACCTCCTCGGGCGATCAGTACTGGACAGGGCGAAGCTCGGAGCAGCCGCTCGGAGACACTGCCGAGCAGCCAGCGCGACAGCCCCGTGCGGCCGTGTGTCGCGACGACCATCAAGCTCGCCCCCGTCTCCGCCGCGTACTCGGCCACGGTGGCGGGCAGCGTTCCCGACAGCACCCGAGTCTCGAGCCGCGTGCCGGGGGTGATGGGTAAGCTCGGTAAGAGCCGCGCCATCGCCGCCTCGGCCGAGGCGACCGCCTGCCGGTGCAACTGGCCGGCAAGCGCTGGCTCTGCTGCCCAGAAGGCATAATTCGCCTGCGCCACCTCCTCCACCACGTGCACCAATTCGAGCCGGCTACCGAAGGCAGCCGCAAACAGCGCGCCGTGCCCAAAGGCCGTGCGGGCCCCCTCCGAAAAGTCCACCGGCACCAGGATCCTGTCAAACATGCTGCGCCCTCCGCAAAGCTACCAACCATCTAGCACTAGCGCGAGGGATGAACCGCAGCAGACGGCGGGGCCGCCGAGATCGAGAGTCAGCCCTAGTCGCGATGGCGCGCAGGCGGCCGGCCCCTCTCGCCGGGCGTTCCCCAGCTCTTCTCCGCCAGCTTCCGCCGCTCCTCTGCAGCGAGGGTTTGGGCGTGCTGGACCAGGCGCTCGTGCACGGCAGATTGCATCTGCGTCGTCTGGGCGCGCAGCGCTTCGAGAGAGCTGCGCAGCCGGGCAGCATCGAACGGTTCCGCCACCAGGACTTGCTCCGCATTGCGGCGCGTCCCGATCAGCGCCTGTCGCTGCCTGTGCAGCTCTTCCCGCTCCGGCTGAGAAAGCCAGGACAGCGGGTCCGAGCGGCCGCGACGCGGTCCCCAACCCCCTTCCGGCCGCCCCGGCGCGTTGGGCCCAGCCGAGCTGGATAGCGCAGCATCGCCCCAGCGCTCCGAACGCCATTGTCGGTGTTGCCAGAAACGCGCCGCCGCAATCCCCAGCAAGAAGAGATTCAGCCCCACCGAGACCGCAAACGCGATCATGATCCAGCGCCGGGTCATGGCTCGTCCTCCCACTCCGTGCCCAAGCCGAGCGCCAGCTCGAGGTCACTCCAGTCCTCGGCCTGGGCCTCGTCGCTACTGACGGCATCACTGCCCGAATCACCGCCCGCCGAACCAGCGACGAGAGAATCCCGGCCGACAGCATCCGGAATGACAGGATCCGGAATGACAGAGTCCGCGGCGGGGGACCCACCCTGGCGCTGCGCGTCCGTTCCGGACGAGTCTCGAGCCGCAAGCCCTGAGTCCGCTCCCGTGCTGAAGCTCGCGACGTCCGCGACGGACTCCAAGCCCGGCACGAGGCCGCTGCCGATGAACAGACCGAAGGCCGCGGCCGCTCCCCAGGCGAGCAACGGCGCCAGCGGATTGCCGAACGGCCACCACGCTGCCCAGCCTTGAGGGCGGCGCGCGGGTAAGGCCGCGATGCGGGCGCTGAGCTCGGCGCTCGGCAGCAGGTCGGGCACGGCGTCGAGCAGCGCCTCCAGCTGTACGGCACGCGACCAGACGAGCTGCGCGTCCGCCGAGCGCGCGAGCAATTCGCGCGCCTCGCGCTGCAGCTGCTCGGGCCAGCGCGCGAGCTCCGCCCCATACACATCGAGCAGTTGCTCGAAGCGAACGAGATCGAGAGAGCTGGACTCGGTCATGCTTCCCTCCGCTGCGCGGGCGCGAGCTCCGCCAGGCTGTCGCGCAGTTGCCGGCGCGCGCGCGCCAGGAGCGACTCGAGCGCGCGCACTCCGACCCCCAGAACGTCCGCAGCCTCCGCATTGCTGAGGCCCTGGTAGTGCACGAGCCCGATCGCCGCACGCTGCCGCTCGGGCAGCGCGTCGAGCGCGCGTTGCACGGTCTCTGCCAGCTGCCGCTCGTGAAACAACCCGCTCGGACGTTCCGAGCCAGGCAGCTCATCGGGCGTCACGGCGCTGCTCGGCTCGCGCCGGCGACGCAGTCGATCGATGCACAGATTGTGAGCGATGCGATAGATCCAGGTCGACGGCTTGGCCTGCGGCACATAGCGGCCGGCGTGCTCCCAGAGCCGCAGGAAGGTCTCCTGACACACCTCCTCGGCTTCCGCACGGCTGCCGATCATGCGGTACGCAAAGGCATGAATGCCACGCAAGTGGCGATCGACGAGCTGTCGATAGGCGCGCACGTCGCCGCCCGCGACCAGCTCGATCAGTCCCACCTCATCGCTCGTCAAACTCACCGCGAGCTTCTCACGCCGTTCGTCGCGCGTCTGTTCCCGTCGCTCCACGGACATCGCCGTGCACAGGTCGAGCCAGGGTTGCCCTATCGAGAGGTCGGTCATCACTTTGCTCCAGCCCGAAAAACCGGGAGTTCGAGGCTTCAACGGGCGCCGATACGGAAACCCGTCGGGAGAATCGGGGCGGACCGGGAATAGGAGGTAAGTGACCGATAGTAGCTGATTTTTTGTACCTATACAGGCGCTGCTGGCCGGCCCGGTGCGGCCGCGGGAGGCTGCACCGTTTCGGGCAGGTCAGCGGGTCACTACCTCAACGGCCCGTCGTGGGAATTTGCACCACGGCCAGGCCGGGGGCTGGGATCTCCACGCGACAGGCCGCGTCTCCCTGCTCGATACGGCCTTCGCGGGGTTGTACGCGATCGGGATTCTCCCAGTCGTTCTGCAGCTGCACAGCCCCGCCACCGAACACCACCACGCTCGCCTTGCCCATCAGCCGGCGATCCTCCAGCCGCAGGTCGACCGTGAGCGGGCGCTCGCGCTCGCGATGCACGAGGAACGCCGAGACGACGCCGCTCTCCGCATCGAACGACGCGGCGGCGTCGAGCACCGGCACGCTGCCGCGACTACCCGCCGAGTACTCCGGCGACTCCACGCGCGGCGTGAGCGAGATGCCGTGAGCGGCCTCCGCGAACAGCACGAAGGGGTAATAGATGGTCTGCAGGAGCAGCGCGTCCCGCTTGGTCAGCACGGGGGCGATCACGTTGACGATCTGGGCCAGGCAGGCAATCTTCACGAGGTCCGCGCGGCGCAAGAACGCGGTCAAGTACTGGGCGCAGACCAGCGCGTCTTCCAGGTTGTACACCTCCTCGAGCAACGCTGGCGCCTCCCTCCAGGCGCCGCGGGTGTGCTCGCCGTGGCGCGCGCGGTACCACACATTCCACTCGTCGAACGCGAGATACACGCGTTTGTTGCTGCGCTTGAGCCCGCGCACGTAGCCGATGACGGCCGCGTAGTCCCCGAGGATGCGATCGATCTCCACGCCCTCGGCCAGGTAGGCGCCCGAGTCCTTGGCGGCGTTCGAGCTGTAGCGATGCGCCGAGATGAAGTCGATGGTATCCCAGCAGGCCTCGAGCACCTCGCGATCCCAGGCGAGGTACGTCGGCATGCCGCGACCCGAGGAGCCCGCCGCCACCGTCTCGATGCTCGAGTCCAGCTGCTTCATCAGAAATGACGCCTGAAACGCCCGCCGCGCATACACCTCGGCCGGGACATGACCGGCTTGCCAGGGGCCATCGAGCTCGTTGCCGAGGCCCCAGAGCTTGACCGCGTACGGGCTCGCCGAGCCGTGCTGGGCCCGCAGATCCGACCAGCGCGTGCCCGCGGGCAGATTGCAGTACTCGACCAGACGCGCGGCGTCGGCGGCGTCCCCCGTACCGAGATTCACGGCCAGGAACGGGCTGGTACCGAGCGCCTCGCACCAGGTCATGAACTCGCCGATGCCGAACTGATTCGTCTCGATGCTCTGCCAGGCGTAGTCCGGGCGGCGCGGCCGCTCCGCGCGCGGGCCAACGGTGTCTCGCCAGTCGTACGCGCTCACGTAGTTGCCGCCGGGATAGCGCACCACCGGCATGCGCAGGCGCCCGAGCGCTTCGAGCACGTCGCGGCGGAAGCCCCGTTCGTCACTGCGCGGGCTCTTCGGATCGTAGACGCCGCCGTACACGGCGCGCCCGAGATGCTCGAGAAATCCGCCAAAAATACGCCGATCAATCGGCCCGACGTTAAACCCCGTGTTGAGCGTGAGGCGAGCAGACATGGCAAACCCAAGTATCCAAGCTCTGCCTCAAAGTCCACCCCGGAGGGCTTGCTGCCAGTTCCAGGCGTCCCGCATCGCCTCGCGGATGCCGAGCCGTGCGCGCCAACCGAGCTCGCGCGCGGCCTTGTCGACGCTCGCATAGACCATGGCCGCGTCGCCCGGGCGACGCGGTCCAAAGCGATGACGCAACGCGACTCCGGACACGGCTTCAAACGCCTGAATGGCGTCCAGCACCGACACCCCTTGGCCCGTGCCCACGTTGAAGATCTCGTGGAAAGATCCGCTCGGCTGGCGCTCGAGCCAAGCGAAGGCCGCGACGTGGGCGCTCGCCAGATCAGAGATGTGCAAGTAGTCCCTCACGCAAGTGCCATCGGGCGTCGGATAGTCGTTGCCGAAGACGACCAGCTCGTCGCGCAGACCGGCCGCGGTCTGGGTGATATAGGGAGCGAGCGTCTCGGGCTTGCCGAGCGGCAGCTCGCCGATCCTGCCGCTCGGATGGGCCCCGATGGGGTTGAAGTAGCGCAGCGACACGGCGCGCAGCGCGCTGCCCGATGCCACCACGTCCCCGAGCAGATCCTCACACAGCTGTTTGGTGCGGCCGTAGGGTGAGGCGGCGCGCTGGATCGGGCTCTGTTCGGTCACGGGCAGCTGCTCGGGCTGACCGTAGACGGTGCACGACGAGGAGAACACGAGCGCCGGTACCTGCGCCCGCTCGAGCACCCAGAGCAGCGCCAGCAAGGAGCCCAGGTTGTTGTCGTAGTACTCACGCGGCTCCCGCACCGAGACGCCCACGGATTTGTGCGCCGCGAAGTGGATCACTCCGAACAGCGGCGCCTCCTGCTCGAACACGCGCGCGAGCCCTTCCCGGTCGCGGCAGTCGAGCTCGTGCACCGGGAAATCCTTGCCCATCAGCTCGCGCATGCGCGCTGGGATGCGCCGGTCCGAAGCGCAGAAATTGTCCACCACCACCGGTAGATACCCGGCCTCTGCCAGCGCTACGCTGGTGTGCGAACCGATGTAGCCGGCCCCGCCGGTGACCAGGACTTTCTTCACGGGCTCCCTTTCCCGGGCTCTCGAGCCAGCAGGCGAAAGCCCTCCGCTACGCGCTCGAGCCGCCGCAGACCAAAGGCGGCCGCCCCCGGCGACGAGCCCGAAAACAGCTGCGGCGCGCGCCCGGTCTCGCGCGCGTAGCGATCGGCCACCTCGCGCACCGCGCCGCCGGCGCTGGCTCGACCGAGCACCGCCACCGTGCCACCGCTGCCGCCGCCGGTGATCTTGGCCCCGAACAGGCCGCGCTCGGGTCCCAGCTCACGCACCAGCTCCACGATGCGATCGGTGCCGCTGGAGCCGAGGCCGCACTCGGAATAGCTGGCATGGGTCTCGTACATGAGCGCGCCGAGGCGCTCGAGGAGTGCCCGCTGACGGCCCTGCTCGGGCAGAGCGCCGAGCGCGGCTCCGAGCTCCGGACTCGAGAGCAGCTGGCGAAACTCGCTGGCGCGCGCGTGCTCGTACACGGGGTGCGCCGTCGCCGCGCGCACGCGATAGCTCGAGCCGGGCTGCACGCTCGTGATCGGATCGGTGATGCCGCCGAAGCGCTGCAAGAATTCGGCGCCGCCGATGCGTTCCGGCAAGAGCGCCCGGTAGCGTCGCTCGAACTCGGCCGGAGAGAGCCGCGCCAGGTAGCCACCCCACTCTGGATCCTCGACGCTGACGTGACCTGCTCGCCCGCTCGCTTGCACGCGCAGGCCGCGTTCCTCGGCGATCCAGCGATAGCCCATGAACGCGGCGACGCGCACCTCCGTATAGTCGGCGCCGCTCACCTCGTGCCGCAGCCCCGAGTCGATGCCCCAGAGCGCGATGCCCGCGGGGATGGCGAAACTCGGCTGTAGCTCCGCGGGCTGGCAGAGCAGCGACAAGAGCTGGCCTTCGCTGCCGCAGCTCGAGGTCATCTGGTCCATGACGCCGCAGGGCGCGCCCACGACCAGATTCTCCACGCGCTGGCAGATCAGCGCGGCGCGCACCGGATCGATCCGCACGCCATGGAAGCCAGCGAGCACTCCTAGCGTCGCTACTTCGAGCGACGCGGACGAGCTCACCCCCTTGCCCTCCGGGACGCTGGAGGCGACCAGCAGGCTCACGCCTGCGCCGAGCTCGAGGCCGAGCTCCACGCGCAGCGCGGCGAACACGCCCACCACGTAAGCAGCCCAGGCGGAGCGCGGCTCGCGCTGGAAATACTCGCGCGCGGCCGCGTAGCTGTGCGTGCAGCGTTGCAGCTCGTCGAGCGGGAACACGGCGCGGCGCGCCGGGCCCGCGGCGGGTCCAATGCCCGCGCTCACCAGCTCCAGCTGCGGCTCCGCGTGGGGCTGCAACACCACGAACGCTGCCTCTGCAATCGGTAGCTCCAGCGTGAGCGAGCCGGAGTAGTCGGCGAAGCCGCCCATCACGTCGAGCCGACCCGGCGCGCGCGCCACGAGCAGCGGCTCCGCGCCTCGAAACAGCCGGGAGAGCGCCGGCTCTTCCGAGCCGGCGAGCTGCCGCAGCAGCTCGAGCAGAGCGGGCAGATCCGGCGTGGCGCCCACTACAAACCTCGCTCCGGCGTGAGCCCCCGGCGCGCCAGCGCGGCTTGCAGCACCGGCTCCACCTGGCGGCGCAAGCTGCTGTTGGCGTAGCCTACCCAGGCGACGTCTGCCCAGACGTTGAGCGGCACGTCGAGCGGCGCGCCCCAGGGGTCCGTGAGCAAGACGCCGGCCTCTTCGGCGATCAGCGCTGTGCAGATGTCGTACGGGTGACAGCACAGCCCCGTCGGCTGCCCGCGGCTGCGCAGCAGCTCGCGCATCAACGGCCGCAGATCGGCGTTGAAGCGATCGTGGCCCACGGCCAGCTCATACAGCTGCCCGCCGGTCGAGGCGTACTGATCTTCGAAGCACAGCGCCTTGCCCTCGGGGGCAGCGCCGAGCAGCTCGAGCATCACCTCCTCGTCGATCGCCGCCAGCTCGTCCCGCGCGCCCGGAAAGAAGCGCGTGAGCATGGCGTAGCCATGACGCAGGCTGTCGGCGCGCGAGGGCCGCAGCGCCAGGGTCTGGCTCGTGTGCGAGAGCCGATCGTGGCGCTCGAGGTTGGCGCCGCGCCCGCGCACCGCCCAGAGCTCATCGGAGAGGTGCTGTTTCTGCGTCGGGATCTCGGTCTGCGCGGCCACCACGATGTCACCGAGCCGGGTGTCCTCCCCGCGGTTGGGCGCGACGGCCCCGAGCACCCAGGCGCTGCGCTTCTGATACATGATGCCGCGCGTGCCATCGATGGGATCCACGATGAAACGCCAGGCGCTCGGCCGAGCGCGGCCACGCGGCAACACCAGCTCCCCACCAGGCAGGCCCTCGGCAACCAGCACCACCCCGCCGAGCCGCTCCGCCTCCGGCTCCAGCCGCTCGAGCAGCAACGCCTCGCTCACCTTGTCGATCTGATAGATGGTGTCGCCCGGGCCGTCGTCTGCCACGGCGCCGAGCTCCAGCACGGACTGCCGCTCGCAGGCTTCCACCACTGCATCGCGAATCGCGCGCTGCAGGTCCCGGAGCAGCGCGAGCAGAGAGCTCAGATCGGTCATGGCCGGCTCTTGTAGTGCAGCGGGGAGACAGCGCGCAGCTCTGCGGCTTTGTCCTCGGGCGCCGTATCGCTGATGAAACCGCCGGCGCCGATCTCCGGCCCCGCCAGGAATTTGAGCAGGTTCGGCTTGCGCAGCGGCGGATGGATCTGAATGTGAAAGTGGTGATGGCGGTAGTCGGCGCCGTCGCTGGGCGCCTGATGCAGCGCCAGCACGTAGGGGAACGGCATCTGCCACAGGTTGTCGAAGCGCACGAGCAGCTCGTGCAGGGCCGCTGCCAGGTCGCGCACCTCCGTGCGCGAGAGCTCCGCGATACTGGGGTAGGTCGCCTTCGGGCAGACGATGGCGTCGTAGGCAAAGCGCGCGAAGTACGGCAGGAAGGCCACAGCGCCGGCGTTCTCCACCAGCCAGCGCCGCCCATCGGCGCGTTCCGCCGCCAGGATATCCTGAAACAGCACGCGCCCGGTCTCCTCGCGGTGCGAGAGCTCCGCGTCCAGCTCGATCTCCATGCCTTTGAACACGAAGTTCGTGGCGTAGATCTGGCAATGCGGGTGCGGGTTCGAGACGCCGACCACCTCCCCCCGGTTCTCGAACACGAGCACGTGCCGCACCTCGGGCCGCTCCGCGAGCTCGCGATACTGCTCCTGCCAGACCTCCATCAGCCGAACGATGCTCGGCACGTCCAGCTCCGCCAGGCTGAGGTCGTGGCGCGGCGTGTAGCAGACGACGCGCGCGATGCCGGACGCGGGACGGTTCTGGTAGATGCCCGCCGGGGCGGCGAGCTCGGCGGGCGCTTTCGGGCTGACACACGGGTGGTCGTTGTCGAACACGAACACGCCCGCGTACTGGTCGTTGCGAGCTCCACTCACCCGCGCGTTGCCCGGGCACAGGTAGCAGTCGCTGACGTACTCGGGCAGCGGGCGCACCGAGTGCTCTTGCTGCTCGCTGTTCCAGGGTCGGTTCTGGCGATGCGCCGCCACCACGACCCACTCGCGCCGCAAGGGGTGCCAGCGCTGTTCCCAAGTCATTGCGGCAATCTACTCCGGGCCCCCACGGCCTCGCAACCCCAGCGGAGTAGCCCGGGCCCGCTCGCCAAGTTATCGGGCAAAATTACCTGGTCAGGCGCCGCCGGGCGTGACAACACCAAGAGTCGTGAAGGACAACGTCTTGGAAATTCGCGGCGGCCGCCGCCTCACGGGCGGGCGCGTCACCCTCGCCGGGTCGTCCAATCAAGTCACCAAGTGCATCATCGCGTCGCTGCTCACGAATGAGGACGTTATCGTACGCGGCGCGCCCGAGGTCAACGAGCGCAAGGTGGTGCAGGAGCTGTTCGAGTTCCTGGGCGGCCAGGTGGAGGAGCTGGATACGTCCACGCTGCGCCTGAGCGCGAAGAACGTCTCGCAGGCTCACATTCCTGACGAAATGTGTCGCAAAAATCGCATCAGCGTGCTGTGCGCTGGACCGCTGTTGCACCGCTTCCGCGAGGTGATCATCGCCAATACGCTCGGCGGCGATCAGATCGGGCGTCGCCCCGTCGACTTCCACATCAAGGGCCTGGAGGAGATGGGCGCCCAGGTGGAGACGAGCGCTGACACGTATCACTTCAGCGTGAGCGAGCGCGGGCTGCACGGCGCCCGGCTGGTGCTCCCCTTCCCTTCCGTGATGACCACGGAGCACCTGGTCATGACCGCCACGCTGGCGCGCGGGCGCACCGTGATCGAGAACGCCGCGACCGAGCCCGAGATCATCGAGTTGGTGAAGATGCTGCAGAAGATGGGCGCCGACATCATGGTCGACGCGCATCGCACCATCGTGGTGCAAGGCGTCGAACGGCTGAAGGGCTGTGAGCTCACGTGCATGGTTGACCGCAACCAGGCCGTGAGCTTCGGTTGTGCGGCGCTCGCCACCGGGGGCGACGTGCTGCTCGCGGGCGTGGGCCAAGATCCCATCTACAGCTTCCTGAACTTCATTCAGCGCATGGGCGCGGAGTTCCAGGTCACCTCCGAGGGCGTGCGCGTGAGCGCGCCGCGGCGGCTGAGCGCCACGCACGTGGAGGTAGAGGTGCACCCCGGTTTCATGACGGACTGGCAGCAGCCCTTCACGGTGCTGTTCACCCAGGCGAACGGCACCAGTGTCCTGCACGAAACCATCTTCGAAGACCGGCTCGGCTACACACGCTTTCTGTCCAGGATGGGCGCCAACATCACGCTCTTCGCCAAGTGCCTGGGAGAAGTGCCCTGCCGCTTCCGGGGCCGCAACCACATCCACTCCGCGATCATTCAAGGGCCCACGCCGCTTCAGGCCGCGGACTTTGCGTTGCCCACCGACATTCGAGCGGGCATGTGCCTCGTGGTCGCGGGCCTCGTCGCGCAGGGCACCACGCGGCTCTCCAACATTCACGAGCTCCAGCGCAAGTACGATCACTTGACACAGAAGCTGTCGGCGCTGGGCGCAGACCTGAGCGTGAAATCAGCCTCGCCGGCTTGAGCGCCGGCGGCGGCGCAGCAGTGAGCGAGCGAGCGAGCGCGCCGCCCGGGCGGCGGGGTGCGGAGCTAGCGCGGGCGCCGGCTCAGCCGACTCGCCCGAGCTTTCAGATAGCGGCAAACGACGATCTCTTTGCCGTCGGGGAGCGGATGCACCGCGAAGCTGTGCGTCATCCGCAGCACGGCGCCCAGCCCGCCGCCAATCCCCTTGCGATGGAAGAGCTGCATCGGGTCGAGCGGACCCCGATCGTCACAGCCGTCTTGCAGCGCCGTGGCCAGGTCATGGAACTGAGGACCGTAGTCCCGCGCAACCAGCGAGATGCCCTCAGCTGCGACCTCGCTCGACTCGAGCCGCCCGAACGTCAGCCGCCCGTGCTGGCCGTACTTGAGGATGTTCGAACCCAGCTCGGACGCGACGATGGCCAGCTCCGTCGCCTCGCGCGACGGAAAGCCCACTTCACTGGCCAGCGCCTTGAGCTCGCGACGCGCGGCCAGCACATCGACCCATACTCGAATCTCGTACTCGGGCATGAGTCAGCTGGCAGCTTCCTCAGTCGGAGGTCTGCAGCAGCTGGCCCACATACTGCTGGAGCGCGTCTCGCAGATTGCGGTGCGTGATGACATTGGACAGATCGAGCCCCATGTGCACGACCGTCTGGGCGATGTGCGGGTTCATTCCCGTGAGCACGCACTCCGAACCGAGGAGCCGCACGGCCTTGGCCATGCGCACGAAATGATCCACGGTTCGCGTGTCCATCACGTCGATACCGGTGATGTCGATGATGGCGCACTTGGCGCCCTTTTCCACCACCGCGCGCAGCAACGTGCTCGTCATCTCGCTGCTGCGCGCCGTGTCCATCAGGCCCACGACCGGAACGCACAGCACGCCGTCCCATACCTCCATGATCGGAGTAGACAGCTCCTGGATCGCGATGCGCTGGCGCTCGATCGTCGCCAGCTTGCCCTCCAGCTCCTGTTGATAGGAGCGGGCCTTGTCTTGCTCGGCGCCGAGCGCCGCGATCATGTCGTTGATGCCTGCGTACAGGCTCGCCAGCGGGCTGTTGTCCCCTTCTCGGAGCTCCAAGCGCGTGGTGTAGTCGCCGTACCCGACGTTGGACAAGACCAGCAACGCGTCGGCAACGCTCTCCAGAATCAGCTGCTCCGAGTCTATGCTATTCATACTCCTCCGACCTTCGCGGCCGGGGCCGCGTGATTTTCAGCCTTCGCCCCTGGGCGGCCCCTGCCGAGCTGGGCACCGACCACCTGGCTCAGCGCCTCGCGCATCGAGCGGTGCGTCTCGATGCCTTTCAAGTCCATGCCCATGTGCACGATCGTCTGCGAGACATTGGGGTGCACGCCCGACAGCACGCAGCGCGCACCGAGCAGGCGTACCGCCCGCGCCGTGCGCAAGAAATGGTCGACGGCGCGGGTATCCATCACTTGTATGCCCGTGATGTCGAGCACCACGAGCCGCGCCTTGCACTGGATGATGGTCGAGAGCAGCGTGCGCGCCATATCCGTCGCGCGCATGCTGTCCATGATGCCCACGATCGGCATACACAGAACGCCGTCCCAGACTTCGAGAATGGGGGTGGACAGATCGGCGATGGCGGCTTCCTGCACCTCGATGGCGTGAAGCTTGTCCTGCAGCTCGCGCACGTATCCCTGCGATCGCGCGCGGGCTTCGCTGAGCGACGTGATCAGCTCATTCAGGCTCGCGGTCAGCGCGCCCACCGGGTGAGAGTCCGGGTAGCGCTGCTCGAGCTTCTCCACGGCTTCGCCTGTGCCGACCCGCAGCAGCAGCTCCAGCAGCCGCGAAATATTTGCGAGCAAGTCCGACACCAGCTGCGGCGCGCCCCCGGCCTCAGCGCCCTCCGGCGTGGCGCTCACCGAGCACCACGCGCCGGCGCGGCCGCAGCCGCAGCCCGCTTGACGGCTCGGGCCTTCTGCCACGCCTTGGTATCCGGCCTGGGCACACCCAGGAGCGCTAATGCACCCTCCAGGTCCAGCGAGCTCGTGATGTTGTCGAGCTGCACGCCCATGGTCTCGAGCGTGAGCGCAATTTCCGGCTTCATGCCACAGATGACCGTCTCGGCCCCCATGAGCGCGGCTGCGTCCGAAATCTGTGACAGCACCGAGCATAGGTGGCTGTCGATGATCCACAAGCCGGTGATGTCGATCACCAGACCCGACGAGCCATCGCGGTAGATGCGCTCGAGCACCTCCGACATCAGCCGGCTGGCGACGTCGTCGGTCATCTCACCCTGCAGCGGAACCAAGAGCAGGTGCCACAGCTTGATGATGGGAATGTTATTGTACGCTTCGTCCATGAGTCACCCGAGGTCGGCAATGAGAACGGTCGCGTCGTCGTAGGTACGGCGATGGCGGCGCAGCAGCCCGTCGCAGGCGATCTGCGCCGACGCGCTCTGAAACTCGCCGATGCTGGTTGGATTGGTGAGGCCGTCGGAAAAGATCACGAGCCGGCAGCCAGCCGGCAGAGTCGCCTTGCAGATGCGAAACTTTTGCACGCGCACGCCCAGGATGCCGGCGGACGCGATCATCGGCACCTCGACCCGGACGGGCCGTAGCTCCACGTTGCCGACCGAGCACGCCACGAGCTCTGAACCGCTGATGACGCAGACGGTGCCGGCCGCGCCGCGCGTGCCGCGCATGCTCTCGTGCAGCCCGGGCATCAGCTCCTCGAAGGCGGTGTCGAGCGGCACCGCGTCCAGGTAGCGCAGCCCGGCCAGGCTTGCTGCCTCGGCATCGGGCCCGTGCCCGAGCCCATCGATCACCGCGATCAGACTCCGCTCTTCTGGGTCCTGACGGTGAAAGGGGCGGTCTCCGTTGGCGGACTCTCCCAGCTTGGGCAGTGAGGCGTGCGCGACTTGGATTCTCACAGGGTCACCTCCGCCGTGACCGACGTGCCCTGCGCGCCGGTCGTGATGTGAAAGCGGTCCGCAAGGCGCTTGGTACCGAGCAGTCCTTTGCCGAGGCCGGTGCGGCTCTGGTATTGCCCGCTCAGGATCCGCTCGAGATTCGGAATGCCGGCCCCTTTGTCGACTGCCGTCACGACGATCTGGCTCTGCCTCTGTTGATTGACAAAACTCAGCTCGATGCTGCCCTGCTGCGCGTACAGCACGATGTTTCTGGCCAGCTCGCTGACGATGGTCGTCACCTTCTGCATCGCGAAGGCGCTCGCACCAGCGTTCTCGCACAGCCGGCGCGCCTCCGAGCGAGCGATGCTGATGTCCGCTTCTTTCTTCAGCTCGACGCGGCACGAAGCGGAATCCGAACGACTACGGAAGAACTCCTTGAATCGCTCCAGCGCCTCCGGCTGCAGACGCGGGGAAACAAATAGCTCGATGCCCCTGCGCAGCGCCGGGCTGCACTTCACCAGGTCCTCACGTGTGAGCGAGTACTCGGATAGACCTCGCTCCTGCAGCGCCCGGGCGACCAAGCCCCGGGCATTTACTCTCGAGATGTAGCGTTCGAGAATCGACGTGATCGCTTCGATGTCGTTCTGCATCTAGCCGCCCGGCATTCCCTCCGGAGTTCACGGCTGACACGTCCGGAACTTTAGAGTCTATCCAGCAGGCGGCCGGAGAGCATGGACGCGGCGCCTCCGGGGCCCGCCCCGGCTCTCGTCGCAGCTGGCCTACGACTCGACGCGCCCGCGTCGGGCGTGTCTCCCACCCGCAGGGGTGAGTCGGCGATCCCAGCGCGGCGTCGCTCGGTCTAACCCCTGCGGGTGGCTTGTCGGCGAGAGAGCGAGCGTGAGACAGTGCAGAGCTGGGGGCATTGCTGGGATTGGGCGCAGGGCCCTTGCGCGCTCTGATTCATCAGGGAGGCCGAATGCAAAACAAGACTCCAACGACACCCTTCGTAGTGGCCCGGAACCAGATCCCTCTGGCGACGGGAGCAGCCGAGTTGACGCTGCAATCCAGGCCTTTTGCCGGCCATGAGCTCATGGCTTGCCTGGCGTATCCCGGTGCACAGCTCTCCTGGCTGGAAGCGCCGGCAGGGCACGAGGTGGCCCTCCGCTCTCACGCTGGCCGTACTCTGCTCATGATCCTGCGCGGGCGAGCCAGCCTCATCGGCGCCGAGGAACAGCGCGTCGAGCAGGGTGACGTGTTGACGTTGCCCAGCGGACAGAAATACGGCTTCTCGAGCATCGAGTCCGATCTTCACGTCTTGCACGTCGCACTGCTCGCCGAGCCTGTGGCGAGAGCCGAGGACGACGTCTCGAGCCTGGAGCGGCTGCTCGAGCGCCATCGTCAGCGGACACGCCAGATTCTGGAGAGTCCGGGCTATCTGGCGCTGCGCAACGGCTCGCTCGATTCGGCGCAGCGGCGCTCTACGGCTTGCGAGGCCCTTCGGGTCTTCTCGGACGCGTTTCAGACCTTTCTGTTCACGCGCCAGGCGATGTGTCGCGACCAGGCATATTCCTCGGTATTTCATGGACACCTGCTGGAGGAGCTGGGGCACAATCACCTGTTGAAGGTCTCGCACCGCCAGCGGATCTGGGCCGATCCGATCCTGCGCGCGGCCTCCAGCTGGTTTTCACATCAGATGCTGACCCTGGATAACGCGGGAAAGACCCTGGTGAACCTGGTGCTCGAGACCAGCGGCTATCACTTTCACACGCTCGCGAAGCCGGTGTTCGCGAGCGCCGAATCCGCTGACTACTTCGACGCCCACGCCGAGGCGGACGAGACCCACATGGAGCTCGGGCTGGAGCTGCTGGCAAATCAGCATCCCGACGTGTACCGACAGCTGCTCGAGCTGCTCGAAGACAGCTGGGACATGCTGGAAACGGTGACCAACCGCTTCGCCGAGCTGGTCGACCTGGAAGCGGACGAAGCATCCTGCGCGGCACAGTGAGCGCGAAAGGGGTTGGAATGAGCGGCATTCAGATCATCAAACGGCAGTCTATTCCGGCCATCACGACCGTCGAGCAAGGCGGCGTGCTGCACCGTCTGGGGGAGTTGCGAGACCTCAGCTGGAGCGAGCCCTTGAAGGACTTCGTGGGCGGCGGCGCCGGCTTCTCGGCAAGCTGGGTGCAGCTGGCTCACGAAGAAGTGCTGGAGCCGCACGCTCACCCCGTGTTGTCGATGATGGTGTTTTATGCCGGGGCCGGTCACATGCTCGGTGACCTCTCGCGACCTCTCGCTGGAGACGAGGTCGTGGTGGTTCCTCCGGGTTGCCTGCACGGCTTCGTCGCTGGCCCGCCGGGGCTCTACGCGCTGTCGATCCAGTTCGCCGGCGGCCTGTATTCCGAGCCCGAGCGGCCGCGCGTGATCTTCTCCAAAGAGGATCAGTCGTTGGCGCGACTCCTGGAGCTGAGCGAGCGGCGCGCCGCCAGGTTTGGCAAGAAGCCCATGTTTGAGCTCGTCCGGGGCGCCCTGCTCTCGAACGCCGCGAAGCGCAGCGCGTTTCGCGGCGCCTTGAGGGTCTGGGTGGACGGCATCGAGGCGCTGTCGGCGTCGCTCTACGCCAGCTGCGACGATCCGAGGTATCACGCCGCGTTTCGTGAGCACCTGTTCGCCTGCGTCGAACGCGGCCCTGACTCGAGCGGCGCTCTGACGGCGCCCCCGCCGACGCGAGACGCAGCGCTGGAAGCGATCACGAACTGGTTTGCGTACCAGATGTATGTGCTCGATAACGCAGAGAAACTCGCCATCGTCTGCCTGGTCGTGGAGCGTGCGAACGCGATCCTCGGAGAGCGCCTGTGCGCCGTTCTCGCTGAGTGCCCGTTGAATCAGGTGCTCGGCCTCCAGGCTCGCGAGTCTGATCGGCGAATCGCCAGGGGGACCGAGCTCTTGCGTCATGCGACGCCGCGCGACTACGCGCGCTGGCAAGATCTGGTCGCTGAGGCGTGGGACATGGCCGAGGCGATGACGGACCGAGTCACCGCCCTGACGCTCAACGCCGGAATGGACTGATAGACTCCTGTGTGTCTCGCTTCGGAGTACTCCGTGTACGGCAAATGTGAGACGCGCGCGTACCGAAATGACTGCGCTGCAACCCTCGAACGACCCGGGCCGGTAGAAACATGCCAAAGTTGAGCTTCGAGGGAGGACTCTCAGATGAGTGGTCAGGCAGACTTCAGCGTGCGCGGCTACATGTACACCACTTCCGTGGGCTATCTCCGGCAGGTGCTGGGCGACCAGGAAGCAAAGCGGGTGCTCAGCGGCTTCTCGCCGCAAGCGAGGCATCTGCTCGAGACGCTCAAGTCAGCCGATTGGTGCCCGGTATCGGTCTTCTCGGAGGTGACACAGGCGCTGGCGGTGGCGGGCGGCGGCGGGGACAAATCCAAGGACCTGCTCGTCAAGTGCGGCACGCACATGGCGATGGAGGCGACAAACACCTTTCTGAAGCTGTTCATGAAGATGATGTCGACGCAGCTTCTGGTGAAGAAGATCCCGGATCTGTGGAGGCGAGACTGCACCGGCGGCAAGCTGGTGGTCGAGGAATTGACCGAACAGTCCGTGAGGTTCGGCGCGTCGGGCATGCAGGGGTTTCGACACGCCGTGTGCACGGCGGCTGGCTTCGTCGCGTTCGGTGTCGGCGCCATCGGCAAGAAGGTGGACACCGTCACGATTCGCGGCTGGTCGCTGGACAAGCCGAGCGAGGACGGCGCCAGCTTCGAACTAGGCTGGCAAAACTAGACGTCGGTCGGGCAAGGCTGCGCCCCGAGGTGCGGTCCCCCGTGCGCACGGAGGCGCCGTGCTGAGCCTGGAGAACTATCCGTTCTCCTCGCGGCGCCTGCCCGTGCTCGCGCGTCGCGGCGTCGTCGCCACGAGCGAGCCGCTGGCGGCGCAAGCGGGGTTGCGCATGCTCCAGCTGGGGGGCAATGCGGTCGACGCAGCGATTGCGACCGCGGCTACGCTGACTGTGGTGGAGCCCACCTGCAACGGCGTCGGCGGCGACGCTTTTGCCATGGTCTGGGACGGCACCAAGCTGCACGCCTTGAACGGGGCCGGACGTGCGCTGGCGACACACACCCCGGAAGCGTTCGCGCGCCTGGGGCACACGCGCGTTCCGAACCGTGGCTGGCTGCCGGTCAGTGTACCCGGGGTACCTGCTGCGTGGCACGATTTGCACCACCGTTTCGGACGACTTCCGTTCGAGGTGCTGTTCGAGCCGGCCATCAGCTATGCAGCCGAGGGCTTCCCGGTCGCCCCGGTCACGGCAATGCGCTGGGCCACGGCAGCCCAGATCTACGCCGCCGAAGCGAACGGAGACGCGGCGCTGCGACCCTGGCGCGACACCTTTACACGCGACGGCCGGGCGCCGGCCGCAGGTGATATCTTTGCTCTGCCAGACCTCGCGGCGACCTTGCGCGAGCTCGCAGCGAGCGGTTGCGAGACGTTCTACCGCGGGCCGCTGGCGGAGCGCATCGTCAGCTTTGCGCAGGCCACGGGTGGCTCGATCAGCGCGCGCGACCTCGCGGGCCACGAGAGCACCTGGGTGGAGCCGATTTGCACCAGCTATCGCGACCATGAGCTCTGGGAAGTTCCGCCGAGTACCCAGGGAATCGCCGCCTTGACCGCGCTCAACATCCTGGAAGGCTTCGAGCTCTCGCGACTCGGTCGGAGCTCCGTCGAGGGCTACCACCTGCAGATCGAGGCCATCAAGCTGGCCCTGGGCGACGTCTTTGGCTACGTCGCGGACCCGACCTTCGTCGACGTTCCCTGGCAGCAGCGCCTGACACGGGAGCACGCCGCTGAACGCCGTCAGCAGATCGGGGTGCGGGCGCTCGCGTCTCCCCCTGTGCAGCCGCCGAAAGGCGGAACGGTGTACCTGTGCACGGCGGACGCAGACGGCATGATGGTCTCGTTCATGCAGTCCAACTATTCGGGTTGGCTGCTCGGATTCGGCTCGGGCGTCGTGGTACCCGGAACTGGCATCGCGCTGCATGGTCGGGCGGCAGGCTTCAGCTTGGACCCGCAGCATCCCAACGTGATCGCTCCCGGGAAGCGTCCGTTTCATACGCTCGCGCCGTCCTTTCTGTCTCGCAACGGCCGAGCCATCGGTCCCTTCGGCATCATGGGCGGGCCCGTGCAGCCGCAGGCTCACGTGCAGTTTGTCGTCCATCACGTCGACCATGGGCTGAACCCCCAGGCGATCGTGGATGCGCCCCGTTTCCAGTGGATCAGCGGCACGCGCGTGGAGGTGGAGCTGGGATTCCCCGCCGAGGCCATGCAGGGCCTGCTCGCTCGCGGTCACGAGCTGTACCCGTGCGTGGAGTTCGCCGCCTTGCCTCCTCATCTGACGCCCGGATCACTCGGCAGCGGCGCGCTGTTGCGCAGCGGCGACTTCGGCAAGGCGCAGATGATCCAGCGGCTCGACAACGGCACCTACGTGGCCGCCAGCGACTGGCGCGCGGACGGCTGCGCGGTGGGGTATTGAGACTGGTTTCCGGCGCTGCGATCAGCGCGCGGCGTGGGCCTGCAAGGGCATGCCCATTCCGGACAGGGCCGAGCGAATCGCGGCGCCGAGCGCTTCGGTCTCTACCGGCTTGCGCAGCAGGATGCCGGAAAAGCGCGGATCGAGATGCGTTCGGGCTTCGTGGCTGGACAGAGCCGTCACGAAGATGAAGCGCTTGCTCCAGCTACGGTCGTGGTCCAGGGCCCGGCGTAGCACTTCCTTGCCGCTGGGCTCCGGCATCAGCAAATCCGAGACGATGATGCTCGGAGGCGTTGCGGAGCTGAGCAGGCGCAGCGCCTGCGCGCCGGAAAGCGCAAAATCGAACTCGAAGGGTTGCCCGAGCAGCTGGCGGCGATATCCCGAGAGCACCAGCATATCGTCGTCGACGAACAAGACCGTGGGTATGCCAACCGGGAAGGAGCCGCTGGTGCGCCTCATTTCGCCGGAGACGGTGGCTCGAATCTCGAGCTCTTGCGGGCGGCTCGAAGCCGGCTGCGCTACCGCACGGCGAAACGCCGAAGAAGTGTGCGACGAAAACGGGCGCGCCGAGACATTGCGCGCGGGCACACTCTGCGCCAGCGTAGCATTGGCCACGGGCGCCTTGCTGAGAGAACGGGCCTCATGGGGCAACGACACTCGCAGGTCGATCAGCGACGGCCTGAGCCAGCGCTTGATCGCGCGTAGCAGCGCGACGCTATCGCTCGTCTTGGCGATGTAGCCATGCGCGCCGGAGCTCTTGGCCTTGCTCTTGAGCAGCGGCTCGTCCAGTGCCGAGTAGAGCAGGATGATCGTGCCGCTGTTGGGGGAGGCCTTCGAGAACAGCTTGACCAGCGTGTCGCCCGAGACGGTCGGCATGCAGACGTCGAGCAGCACCAGATCCGGCTTCTCTTGCAGCATCATCGCGACGCAGCCGGCGGGTCTGTCCCGGGTAATCACGCGATAGCCGGCTCGCTCCAGCGCCTCGGCGGTAGAGGCAAGCGTGAGCTCACAGTCGTCAACGACGACGATGGTGGGCTTTCGAGGTTTTGGCGGATTCTGCTCGCCACCCTCCTGCGTGATGAGACTCATTTCGACGACGGTCCCTCGAAGCGCGTGTATCGATCCGGCAAGCAACCTGAACGGAACCGGCAGCCGAGGCTTGAGGAGCGGGGGCCGTTTGTCCGCAAATTGCGCCTGTCGCGCTCGACGCCGGTCGGACACCTGCACACCTGCGGGGCAGCCGCATTGTAACCGATCTGCCGACCCATGTAGGCACCTGTCACCGCCGCAGAGCCCCGCCTGAACACAGTCGTGCTGGCTGCGCAATGCGCGTATGTACGTCGACAGTGGACGGGTTACCCGCCTTCAGTCTCCAGTGTCTGAAAGAGCCTTGACTGCAAAACTGCGTTCGGATCCCATCGCTTCTTCGAGTCCAGCCAATTCTCAAACTTCTGCCCATAATGGTGCTGCCAAAACATACGATTGGGGCTTCCGAGCCATCCCGACAAGTATCGCTTCGCTCCCCGCTCCTGGAGATCACGGTCGATCGCACTCGCTGCATCCAGCGCCGCCGAGAGATTCTCCTTCGACACCCCAGTAGGTAGCACTGCTAGGCCAACAAACTCCCGTGCC
>Ga0207675_100000867_pt1 | contig 30154 bp, 25 predicted proteins | sample KBSSwiS42_FD_184305 | JGI IMG/M metagenome (GOLD analysis project Ga0207675, IMG submission 184305) | Switchgrass rhizosphere microbial communities from Kellogg Biological Station, Michigan, USA - KBS Switchgrass S4-2 (SPAdes) (version 2) | ecosystem: Host-associated > Plants > Roots >...
TGCGCGCGGGCTCATGTAGCGCAGGCCTTTAGGCCTGCAACCGCCGCGCGGGCAGCCCTGAAGGGCTGCGCTACGAGTAATTTTGAAACGCACTCTTAGTGCTGCGACGACGGCGGCCGCGCCAGTGACTCGGCAATCGCGTCGAACGGCGCGGGCGGCGGCGGCGGATCGCCAGGGTTGCGGCCGCTCGGCCGCGGCCTGGCGCTGAACTGCACGACGACGACGCGCTTGGCCGGGTTGATGTACAGCGTCTGCCCGTAGATCCCGATCGCGCGGAAGGCGTGATCCGGGCTGTCCGGCGTCAGCCACCACTGATAGCCGTAGTTGTTGGCAAACGCCGGCGCCGTCGTCGACTCGCGCATCCACTTCTCGCTGACGATGCGGCTGCCGCCGAGGGTGCCGTAGTTCATCGCCATCATCGCAAAGCGCGCGTAATCGCGCGGGCGGGCGTTGAAGCAGGCGAAGCCGCACGACTGCGCGAGCTTGTCGCTCTGGAAGATGAAGGCGTCGCTCTCGGCGCCGAGCTTCTTCCACAGCTTCTGCTCGGCGTAGGCGGCGAGGCGCGTGCCGGTGACCTTCTCCAGGATCTCGGTGAGCATCTGCGTGTCGATGCTCTGGTAGTCGAACTGCGTGCCCGGCTTGCGCTCCGGCTCGCGCGCGCCGAACGCCGCGGCCATGGTGGTGAAGCGTTCGCTGCCGCGCATCAGCGCGGTCAGCAGGCGGTGCACATCCGACGCCGGGTTCAAGTACTCCTCGTCGTAGCGGACGCCGGTGGCCATGTTCAGCGCGTTGCGGATGCTGACCGCGGCGTAGCGCGTGTTCGCCAGCTCCGGCAGGTACTTCGTCACCGGATCGTCGACGCTGGCCACCTTGCCCTCGTCCATGGCGACGCCGAACAACACGGAGGTGACCGACTTGCCGACCGAGAAGGAGATGAAGCGGTCCTCGGGCCCGGCGCCCTGCCGATAGCGCTCGAGGACGATCTCGCCGTCCTTCACCACGAGAAACGCCATCACGAAGTTCTGTTCGAGATAGTCGTCCAGCTTCCAGCTGCGTCCCTCGACGGTGTAGGTCGGCTGCAGCGTGGCGGACGCCTTCTTCAACGGGACGGTGCGGCCGGAGCGGCGGATCCAGTCGACGCGCTGGTGCGGCACTTCGTCCATGTGGCGGAAGTAGTAGAAGCTGTGCGGCTGGTTCCAGTAGCTGTAGGGATCGATCAGCATGCGGGCCGGGTCGACCTTGTCGAAATCGAGCTTCGCGACCGCGCTCTGGCCGGACACGCCGGCGCGGGCGAGAGCCAGCAGCAGCAGGACGGGCGCGAGGCACGCGACTGTGCGTTTCATCGATCTCTCCTTTGCCGTTTCCGGCCGCGCGTCGCGGCGAGCGCGGCCGCCGCGAGGCTCAGCATCACCGTGACCTCCGCCCGCGCCTGCGCCCGGCTGTCGCGCGTGAGCATGGCGGCGTAGCGGCGATCGGCTTCCTCGATCCGCGACGCCAGCGCGGCGCGCTGCCGGTCGTACTGCTCGATCAGCAGCTCCTTGGTTTCCCACGGCTCCAGGTCGCCCATCGGATCGACGCGGCTCGTCGCCATCTCGGCGAGCAGCTTCCGCTGCCGTGCCACCAGTTCCGGCAGCGCTTCTGTCTTCACGAAGCCGGTGTCGTCGACCGTGACGAAGATCGGCGCGCTGTGGGCCACGCGCAGGTTCCGCGGCTCCGTCCCCGGCCCGTACGCCCTGACGGCGATCCACACGCCGCGATCGATCCGGAGATCGCGCTCGAGCTCGGCGCGATCGCCGCTGCCGGCCACCGTCTGCACGACGTCGCCGGAGACGACGAGCTCGAGGCGATCGAGCGGACCGAAATCGGGGTTGAGGCGGGCAGTGGCGGTGATGCGCACGCTGGCGCCGGCCTTGACGCGGAACTCGTCGCCCATCTCGTGATCGTCGACTTTCAACGTCACGAACGGGCCGTTGCTGACGAACACCCGGCCCTTCCGGAAGGCCGCGAACCAGGCGTCGATGTCGAACGGCCCGTCCAGGTGGACGTAGTTACGGACGACGCCGGGCAGATCCATGTAGGGGAAATCGGATCCCGCGTCGGGCCACATCTTGAAGCCCATGTTCAGGTAGCCGTACCACTGCTCGGTCGGCAGCATCCCGTTCTGCAGAATCTCGATGAAGTCGACGAGGCCGAACGGCGCGTCGACTGCGAGCCCGCGCCGGCCGTTGAACAGTTCCGCCTGGTGCGCGTAGCCGGAGAGGCCGCCCTGGCGATGCGACTGCTCGAACACGTCCTGATACATGAAGTAGCGATCCGGCCAGAGGTGAATCGGTTCGTTCAGGTTGTGATGGAGGGTGTGGCCGTGCTGAACCGTCCTCGGATCTTCCTGCCCGGAGACGACCGAGTGACCGCTCTTCTCGTACCGCCCCGCCTTCCCCCACGCCGGCTGCGCGAAGTGCGTCCCGGCGATGTTGCCCATCTGCACGAGATTGCCGATGTGCACGTCCTCGGCAGCCACCTGCATCCACACATCCTGGTCGTCGACTTTCATCCGCTGGACGTGAATGTGCCCGTCGGATGAATACCAGCCGCTCGACGGCAGGTCGGCGTATCGCGCGAGGTTCGCGACCACGGTGGTCGTACGACCGGCCTTGACCTCGGCGGTGGTCTGAAAGGCGCGATACTCGAATCCCTTCGTCGCCACCACGCTGTAGCGGCCAGCCGGCACCTTCGCCTCGTAGGTGCCGTTGACGTAGAACGCCTGCCGCCCTTCCGACGGCCACAACCCGCGCCGGCTCACCCACACGCGCCGCACGTCGTCGGCGAATCGGTGAACCATCACGGCGCCACTTGAAGGCAGCGGCAGCCTGCCGCTCGCGTCGTAGAGGCCGACACGCGCCGGCACCAGGTCGCCGCCGCGGCCGCGGACCTCGAGGCGGATCGTCCCCTGGCTCGCCGGCGCCGCCGTCTCGTTCGATCGAACGACTTCGAGGCCGCACACGGCCAGGCCGTCTCTCGTCCCGAGCGCGATGTCGATCCCGAGCGATCCCTGTCCCGCGAACCTCGCACGATCCAGCTGAACGACCGCGTCGCCGAACGCGGCGCCGGACTGGCTCACCTCCACCGGATTCGTTCGGCCGAGCCCTTCCCCATCGCTCTTGTCCCAGTAGACGACGAAGGGACGCGTCTTGCCGACCGCGTAGGTGACTTTCAACGTCACGCGTTCGTCGATGTCGAACGCATACCGATCGTCCACGTCGATGCCGATGGTGGTGCCGGTGACGCAGGAGCGGCCGGCAATCGTCTCGAGCGCAACCGGGATGCGATTCGCCTGCAGTCCGAGCTCGGTGTAGCTGAGGCCGTAGACGTTGGCGATGTTCGCGAAGCGCACCGGAACGCGCTGCACGTACCTCGCTTCGCTGCCGTGCGCGCCGAGGCCGCGGGACGCAACCAGCGCCGCCAGGAGCGCGCCGACGGCGAGCGCGACGGGTGCGCGCCTCATTTCGTCCCCGGCGCGAGCTGGGCGATGAATGCTCTCGCCTCCTGCAGCACCTCGTCGGTCAGCCCGACGTGGCCGCGATCCTTGTAGCGCACGAACTTGTGCGGCACCTTCGCCGCCTCGAGCGCCTTCACCATGTCGAGCGCCTGCTGGATCGGCACCGACTGGTCATCGTCGGAATGAATCACCAGCAGCGGCTTGCTGTTCGACGAGAGGTGCGCGATCGGCGACGCCTGCCGGCGCGCGGCCTGCACGTCTCCCGCGAGCGGCGTCCACAGGTTGCCCCATGAGAGCGTGTTGAGGTCGTACGGCGCCGCGACGGCGATGCCGGCGCGGACGTCACTGCGCGCGGATTCCCAGCCGCCGACTCGCGGATAGGCCTTGTTGTCGCCGAGGATCGTGGTGAGCGCGGCGAGATGCCCACCCGAGGAGTTGCCGATGACGTAGATCTGATTTTCGTCGACGCCGTACTCGGCCGCATGCGCGTGCAGCCACCGGATCGCGCAGAGCACGTCGAGGTAGGGCGCCGGCGCCGGCGTGGCTTCGACCAGCCGGTGATCGACGGTCATCGTCACGAAGCCGTCCCTGGCCCACCGTGACAGGCGCTCCCACCCTTCGTTGTTGTCGAGCCGCGAGTTCGCGCGCCAGCGGCCGCCGAAGATCATCACCACGGCCGGCTTGGGCGTCGGCGTTTGCAGGTACGCCAGGTCGGCGAGCAGCGCCGAGCCCTCCACGCGTCCGTAGATCACGTCGGATTTGCGGACGACGACCGGGCCCCTGGCAGGCGCCGCCGCGGTGGCGGGCTGTGGCGCGGCCTGCGCGCGGGCGACGGACGGGTCGAGGCCGACGACGAGCGCGGCAAGGACGATCAAGAGGTGTCGCACGGTTTCTCCTCCGCCTGGAATAATGCGGACCTTCAGCGTGTCACGCCACTGGCCGTACGCTCGTAAGCGATGCGGCCGTCGATCATGGTGACGTCGGTCTGAATCTGCCCCAGCCGCTCGCGTGAGATCTTCAGCGGATCCTCGGAGACGACGACGAGATCGGCGAGCTTGCCCACTTCGATGCTGCCCTTGTCCTTGTCCTGGAAGCCGGCAAAGGCCGCCCAGATCGTCTGCATCCGGATCGCGTCCATCACCGAAATCGCTTCATCCGGCTGCACCTGCGCCCCGTACTTCGTCTTTCGGTTGACGGCGGTGGCGATCGAGAACCACGGGTTGGTCGCGAAGTTCTGGGTGCCGAGCGTATCCGAACCGCCCGAGGGATGGAACCCGCGCTTCAACAGCGTCGCCAGCGCGAAGAACTTCACGTCAGGTTCCTTGATGTTCTCGTCGGTCAGCCGCCACAGGAAGGCCACCTGCGGCGCCGGAATCACATTCGCGCGGCGCATGCGCGAGAGCCGCTCGTCGGTTCTCGCAGCGTCCTGCGTCAGGAAGTGTGCGAAGTGCTCGATCCGATGCCGCGCATCCGGCCTCGGCGCTGCCTGCTGCGCCGCCTCGTACGCGGTCAGCACCATGTCCTGCGCGCGATCGCCGTTGGCGTGGACCCAGATCTGCCAGCCCGCCTTGTGCCCCTCGACGACCTGCCGGTTCAGGATCTCCTGCGTCCGGCTGACGCCGCCGACGTTGTTCGCGACCCAGGTGGTGCCCGAGCCTTGCCACGCCGGCCGGTAGACCGCGGCGGTCGTCCCCCACACGCCGTCGAGGATGATCTTCAGCGCGCCGATCCGAACCCAGTCGTCACCCGATTCGGCGCGCACGCGATCGCGAAGCAGCGCGCCGAGCGTGTCGCTCCGGCCGCCGTTCAGGTCGCTGGCGCCGACGATGTAGTTGAGGCGGAGGCGGACGGGCAGCTGGCGGCTGGCCGCGAGGTCGCGGTAGATCTTGTGCGCCACCTCCGGCGACGACATGTCGTAGACGGTCGTCACGCCGCGGGCGAGATAGAAATCACGCAGCGTCTGCGGCAGCCATTGCCGGAGCTGTTCCGGCGTCGGCCTGGGAAGCGGCAGTTCGACGTCGGCGTCGCGCAGGATCGCGGGCTCGCCGTTCGCCGCCCGCTCGATGCGCCCCATGCCTTTCGGATCGGGCGTGCCGCGACCGAGGCCGGCCATCTCGTTGGCCATGTGATTGATCAGCAGATCGTGGACGCTCCAGCGCAGGACCACCGGGTGATGAGGCAGCTCGCGATCGAGCTGCTCGCGCGTCGGCATCAGCTGGTTGTAGGTGCCCTGTCCGACGATCCACGTGCCGGGCGGCAGCTGCGCGGCCCGCGCCTTCAGCCTGGCGATGATTTCGTTCGCGTCCTTGAGCGGCGGCGCCTGAATCGGCACGTAGAGCTGTTCCGAGACGGCGAGGCCTTCGACGTGCGAGTGCGAGTCGATGAAGCCGGGGACGAGCGCTCGACCTTTGAGATCGACCACGCGCGTGCGCGCGCCGACGAGCCGGTTGACCTCCTGCTCGCTGCCAACCGCGGCAATCCGGTTGCCCGCGACTGCCACCGCTTCGGCGAGCCGCTCCTGCGGATCGACGGTGATCACGGTGCCGCCGCGGAACACGACATCGGCAACGGCGGCATCGCGCTGCTGCCCGGACGCGACGCGGCCGTGGATATGCAGCGCCAGCGCGACGCAGCCGCACGCGACGACGATCGCAAGACGGCGCCAGCTCATTCCGCCAGCCGGCGAAACGCCGACGATGCGGCGACGCGGAAGTCTTTCGCGTACATCTCGTGATTGCGCTCGACGTCGGCCAGGCGATAGAGATAGTTCACGGTCAGCCCGAGCGAGCGTCGCATGCCCGCCTCGGACGTGTCGCTCATCCAGTTGAGGCGTTCGATCCGCGCGCCGTTGGCGAGATGAAAGCGCGCCACCGCGTCGGCCGGCGCCCTGCCCCGCTTGGCGTTGAGCAGGTACTGCGCGCAGGCGCGCTGCAGCAGGTGGCGCAGGCCGTTCGAGATCGCCGGCGCCTCGCGCGGCCCGGGCCGATCCTGATCGGCGAGCAGGCGCTCGAGCTCCGGCAGCTTGTGGCTGGCCAGCGGTGAATCACCCGACTTGCGCAGCCACTCGCTGAAACCGGGAATCGGCGAGATGGTGGCAAAGGTGCGGACCCGCGGCAGCGCCCGCCCCAGATCCTCGACCACCTGCTTGATCAGCAGGTTGCCGAACGACACGCCGCGCAGCCCCTCCTGGCAGTTGGTGATCGAGTAGAAGGTGGCGCAGTCGGCCGTGGCCGGATCGACCACCGGCGAGTCAGGGTCGAGGAGCGGCTGGACGTTCGCGCTCATGCCTCGCGTCAGCGCCACCTCGATGAAGATCAGCGGCTCGTCGGGAAGGCGGGGGTGGAAAAACGCGTAGCAGCGGCGATCGGCTTCCAGCCGGCGCCGCAGATCGCGCCAGCCCTGGATCTGATGCACCGCCTCGTAGTGAATCAGCCGTTCGAGCACCAGCGCCGACGAGCGCCAGTCGATCTGCTGCAGGCTGAGGAAGCCGCCGTTGAACCACGCCCTGAAGAGCTGACTCATGTCGGCGTCGACGCGGGCGCGCTCCGGGTGCGCCGCGAGGCCGCGCGCCAGCGCCAGCCGCATCTCGACCAGGGCCGCGGTGCCGCGAGGCGCCAGGTTGAACCGCCGGAACAACTCCTGGCGCGGCGATTCCACCGCCGATTGCAGCGCGAGCAGGTTGGGCAGCGCGTGATTGGCGCGATAGGCGTCGGCGGCGGCGGTGATCGCGTCGGGATTGACGTCGAACTCCTCCGCCAGCCGCGCGAAGAACGCGTCGCGCGCCGCCTCGTCCATCGAGTGATAGGCCGCGAGCGCTTCGGTGGCCAGCCGCGCCCCCGACACTTCGCCGCGCTCGGACAGCAGCGCGCGGCACAGCGCGATGACGCCGGCCGCCTTCTCGCCGGCCGCGGCGTCGGGCGTCGACGGACGGGTCAGCGATCGGAGAATGCGACGCAGCAACGGACGGGCGGTCGGCGCCTTCGCGCTCGAACGCACGGGTTTTTCCGCCGCAGCGGGCTCGTCGGCAGGGTCGGCCATCGAGACAGGCAATGTTACATGGGCGCGCGACATCCCGTCCGCGTCACCGCTGGAAGACGATGTCGCCGCCGAGGATGGTCGCGTCGAGCTTCAAGTCGAACAGGTTCTTCGGCGCCATCGCAACCGGATCGCCGGACAGCACCGCGAAGTCGCCCAGCTTCCCCACCGAGATCGATCCTTTGTCGGCGTCTTCGTAGCCGCAGCGGGCATTGCCGATCGTAAAGAGCCGCAGCGCCCCTTCGAAGCCGAGCTCCTCCCCTTTCGGTGCGCCGCCGCCGTCATCCACCGACACCGCGGCGCACGCAATCTTGAACAGGATGTCCGAGGACCCCTGGGTCGTGCCGGTCGTGTCGGTGATGAGAATCGGATCGGATTGTTCCTGGACGAGCGTCTTGTAGCGCGGCCGCGTCGCGCCGCGCCGGCCGGGCCCCGGCGTGAGCGACAGCCGGATGCCGAGATCGCGGAGGTGGCGGACAACTTCTATCCCGCCGCGATCGCCGCCGTGTTCGATCCGGTGAATGAGGTACGGCTGCTTCGGATTGCGCCGCCGCGTCTCCTCGATGGCGGCGAGCGCCATCTTCAAGCCGCCGTCGGTGACCACGTGCAGGATGGTCTGGATGCTGCTCGCGTCGGCCGACGACAGCAGCCGGTTCAGCTCTTGCTGCGTCCACTTCAGATCGTCGTAGCGGTTGCCGAGCGCGTCGCCGCCGGTGCCGTCGACGAAGATCTTCATCCCGCCGAAGCGGAACATGTCGTCGCCGACGCCGGACGGATAGCCCATGTTGAGCAGCCCCTCGAGCGACGTCATGTGCGGCACGTGGTAGAACATCCGGATTCGCAGCGGCAGCTCGCCGGCGCGCTGCAGCTCGAGATCGGCGCGCACGTCCTGCGCCGAGAACGGGATGGTGAAAATCGTCGTCGTGCCGCGGTCGGTAAAAAGCTCCTTGGCCTGGCCGCGGATCGCCGCCTTCATCTGGTCGACGGTGAACTCGGGCAGGAAGTAGAACACTTCGGTGGCGAGCCCGGTGGGGACGCCGCCCTGGTCGCGGTGGATGGTGCTGCCCATCGGCGGTGTTGCCGTGCTCTCCCACATGCCGAACGCTTTCAACGCGCGGCTGTTCAGCATCGAGATGTGGCGGCCGGAGAACACGATTACCGGGTGGTCCTGGCTGACCTCGTCGAGGTCCTGCCGGGTCGGCAGCTTCTTCTCCGAGAGCGAGTTTTCCAGCCCGAACCCGGCGCGACCGATGACCCATCCGCCTGGCGGGGTCTTCGCAGCTTTCGCCGCGAGCATGTTCTGGAGCTCGCGCGTCGTTTTTGCCGCGTGCACGTCGACGGCGTACATCTGATGGCTGACGGCCACTTCCATGTGCGTGTGGGCGTCGATGAAGCCGGGCACGACCGTCCGGCCGCCGGCATCGAAGACGCGCGCATCACCCGCCCTGGCCTTGACGTCGGCCGATGTCCCGACCTGCACGATGCGGCCGGCGCGCACCAGCACCGCCTCGGCGCGCGGGCGCGACGGGTCGACGGTGAGAATCCGCGCGTTCACGAGCGCCAGATCGCCGCGTCCGGGCGCGGCTCCCGACACCCTCGGCGCGGGCTGTCCCGCCACCGCCACACGACCGGCTCCGGCCAGCGCCGCCGCAAGCGTTCCGCTGTGCTTCAAGAAGTCGCGTCGGTCCACGGCGGCCTCCATGCGTCGTTGATGCGTACGTAGGGTGCCCCTTCAGGGGGCCACGCCGCTCGGACACCAGTATCTAGAGCACCGAGTGGGCGGAGTCTAACGTCGGGAGTGGGCGGAAGTCACGAAGCCGGCGCCGAAAAGCGCGGAGAACGGCCGCCGGGTTTCACCGGCGGTGTAGCCACGAGGGACACGAAGAACACCAACGACACGAAGAAGACGAAGAGATCGCGGCTGCGCGGAGCGCGACGGCCGGCCGGCGGAGCCGGCCGCTGTGCGACACGGAAAGCGCCACGGAAACGCGAACCCGCGGGTCTCAGGGGTTTGCGTTTCCGTGGCGCTTTTCGTGTCGCGGCCCGCTTCGCGGGCCCGTCGCGCGGCATCTCTGCGGGCTCTGCGTTTCGTCGTCGTTCTTCTTCGTGAACTTCGTGCCCTTCGGGATCTTCGTGGTTTCGCAGCTCCACTTTGACGTCAAGTGGAGGCAGCGGGTTCACGCGCGTGTCAGTGGCGGCCGAGCCAGAGCGCCAGCGCCGCGCCGGCCGGGCGCCGCCGGCCCGCTTCGTCGGCGCGATCGATGTCGAGAAACGCCTTCTGCATGAAGCGGACACCGGCCCATCGCAGCGGCTCGGTCTCCCAGTCCGGGGAGCGATGCTGCACCAGCGGCAGCGCCTCGAGTTCGCTCCGTTTGCCGGCAATCAATCCCGCCAGCAGCCGTCCCGCCAGGTTGGTCGTCGCGACGCCCTGACCGGTGTAGCCGCGGGCGGTGGCGAGGCGCGACGCCGGATCAAAAGAGACCGTCGGCATCCAGTCGCGGGGCATGCCGACCGGGCCACCCCAGGCGTGCGTCGTCCTGATCCCTTGCAGGACCGGAAACCAGTCGACGATCGTCTGCCGTATGCGGTCGTGCGTCTCGCGATCCCGATCCTGATCGTCCGAGATCCGCGATCCAAACCGGTAGCGGGCTCCTCGGCTGCCGAACAGGATGCGACCGTCGGCGGTGCGGGTGAGGTAATCGATCGTGAAGCGCTGCGACGAGAGGCTTTCGCGATTGCGCCAGCCGATTCGTGCCCACTGCTCGTCGCCGAGCGGTTCGGTCAGCCCAATCAGAGAGTAGACGGGAATCAGCGCGCGATGGAGCGGCCGCAGCCGCGTCAGGTACGCCTCGCCGGCGAGGACCACCGCCTTCCGGCAACGCAGCTCGCCGCCGGCGGTCACGAGGCGCGCGCCGCGGCCGCCCTCGAACGCGGTGACGGCCGTCTGTTCGTAGATCGTGCCGCCGCGCCGCTCCACCGCTCTGGCCAGGCCGCGCACGAGGCGGCCGGGATGCACGCTGGCGCCGTCGCCTGTGAACAGCGCGCCGTGCACGTTCGTGACGGTGACCCGCTCGGCGGTCTCCGCGGCGCTCAACAGGCGGTATCGGTCGCCGAAGCCGAGGCGCTGCAAGCTCGCGTACGACTCGTCGAGCGCGGGACGCTGATGCGCGCCGCGGGCGAGGCTGAGGATGCCGCCCTTGTGGAAATGCGCGTCGACCTGCTCCTCGTCGAGCACGCGCCCGACTTCGTCGACGGAGGCACACATCGCCAGCATCAGGCTGCGGGCCGACTCGATGCCGAACCGCTCGACCAACCGCTCTGGCGTGACCGGGAACGTGCCGGAGCACCAGCCGCCGTTGCGCCCCGACGCGCCGAACCCGGCGATTTCCTGATCGATGATCGCGACCGTCAGCCCGGGGTGGTCGCGCAGCAGGTAGTACGCGGTCCACAGACCTGAATAGCCGGCGCCGAGGATCCCGACATCGACATCGGCCGACCTCGTCAGCGCCGGGCGCGGCGTCAGATCGTCGCCCGAGGTCGCGAGCCAGAAGCTGTATTTCGTGTAATCCGTCATCGCGTCGCGGGAGGACCCGGCCGCGACAGAGAGTAACCCGGCTCGTCAGTCGATGGTACGAAGGCGTCGTCGTCCAACCCAGACGATGCCTGCCGCGAGGAGCATCAGACTGGCCGGTTCAGGCGTCGGAGCGGTCGGGGCGAATTCAAAATTCGCGAACGGCCGCAGCGTGTCGGTGCCGAACTCGCGGAAGAACCCGACAGTCGCGGTGCCGCTGCCGGCGACGTCGCGGCGGAATATTCCCGGCGGATCGTCGAATCCCTGGGCGGTCAGAACACCGGTGACCCGAAACGGCGACGTGCCGGCAATCACCAGGCAGCCCTCACAGGCGGCGTCGGTCGGATGCGCCACAGCTGCAGGCCCGTTGAACATCAAATCAAAAAGAACCGAGCTGCCGAATTCCGGCTCGGGATGGCCGGTCAAGAGCAGTCGGGCGCTGAGGTTGACCTGAATCCGGCCCGACACCGGCAGCGTCGTCGCAAACGGATTCGCATGCTCCAGGGCGAGTCCAGGCAGCCCGAACTCTTCTGGATTCGTATCCCCGTTGGTCACCAGGAATTGCGGCCCCCCCACCTCAACAAAGCTCGAACTGTTGAAAACAAATGTGAAGGCCCCCGACGTGATCGCGAACGGCTCCGCGGCGGCAGAGCTCGCGATGAGCAACAGCGACAGCATCGCGGCGCCGACGGCGAATTTCCTGCGCCGGTTGGTGCGGAAAACGGAACGTGCTTTCAGTGATTGGATACGCGTCGAGGGCGTTGGGGCCATCCGCCGACCCTCCCCGGTCGTGAGGGCCGGCGGTGCAAGAGAACCGCCAGTGTGGCACCTCAGTGGGCCGCGCGCCTGCATCGATCAGTTATGATCATCGCCTTATGAGACCAATATCTCCCACGCTCGTGCTGGCCTCAGCGCTCGCGTCGACCGGAGCGGCGATCGCGTTCGCGCAGACAGCCAGCCCGAAGAACCTGCCATACACGGCTGTCCACGATCCGGAGTTCATCGCGCCGCGCGCGGCGACGTTCATGAACGCCGAGGACCGCGTCATCGGGCTGATGAGCGGCCAGACCGCGAAGGCGTATCCGGCAGGCATCCTCGCGCAGCACGGCCTCGTGCAGGACGCCTCGCCGAGCGGACCGATCGCGATCACCTGGTGAAGCTACTGCAACACGGCCCTCGTGTTCAGGGCCAAAGCGCGCGGACGAAACCTGGTGATGGACAACGCCGGCGTGGTCGGCGGCAATGAAGTGTTCAGCGACCGCGAGACCGGCAGCCGCTGGCAGCAGTCGAGCCTCGAAGCGATCTCGGGGCCGCTCAAGGGCGAGCGCCTCGAGCTCTATCCATTCCTCCTCACCAGCTGGGAAGAGTGGCTGCGGCTGCATCCCGACACGCTCGTCCTGAAACCGCTGCCCGGATATGCGGAGCGGATCCCGGCGAAGAACGCGCAGCTGCGCGTGGGTTACCCGCTGTCGAAGCCGGCGCCGGACGATGTGGTGCACCGCGACGATCGGCTCAAGCCGTACACGAAGATCATCGGCCTGACCGTCGCCGACGCGAGCCGCGCCTTCCCGCTCGACAAGCTCGAAGGCGCGCGCGTCATCAACGAGGAGCTCGGGGGCCAGCCAATCCTGGTCGTGCACCAGCCGAAGTCGGAGACGACGACGGCGTTCGTCGCGCGCGCGAACGGAAAACGTCTGACCTTCCGCGAGGCGAACGCCAATGCCACCGAACTGGTCGACCGCGAGACCGACTCGCGGTGGGATGCCTACGGCAAGAGCACGTCAGGCGCGCTCAAGGGGACGCAGCTCGAGATGTTGATCCTGGAGCCGGAGTACTGGTTCGCCTGGTCGGAGTTCCACCCGAAGACGACGATTTTCGAGCTGCCCGTCAGCGCGCGGTGACCTGGACCTCGACCTGGATGGTGCCTCCGACGCCCACGTCGAGGTGACGCGGCCAGCTGTCGGACCTGGTCAGGACGTATCCGGCCGGCGGAACGACTTCCGCGCGCACCCGCGTCACCCCCGCGCCGACGCCGCATCGAAACGATCCGTCCGACGCGGTCAAGCCGTCGGTGCGCCAGGTCCCCGAGACGTCGACGATCGTGACGCGGAGCGCATTCACGCGCAGGCCGTGGCTGTCCGTTGCCACGAAGACGATCGTGGCGCCCGAGACCGCCGTCGGGCTGGTCGACACGAACACGATGCAGGCGTTGCCGGCGAGCGCCGCCAGCAGGAGTACCGCCCACTTCCACCGCGACACGATCGCTATCACCCCCTCAGCGCCTGCACGGGATCGTGGCGTGACGCGCGTCGCGCCGGCAAATATGCCGCGGCCATCGCGACAACGACCAGCACGAGCGTCACGAGCGCGTATGTTAGCGGATCGAGCGGGCTGACGCCGAACAACAGCGACGACATGACGCGGGTGAGAACGGTCGCCGCGACGAGCCCGGCAGCGACGCCCGCGGCCGTCAGCGTCAGGCCCTCGCGCAGGAACTGACGCCGGACCTGGCCCGGCTGCGCGCCGAGGGCGAGGCGCACGCCAATCTCGCCGGCACGCTGCGACACGACATACGCGATCACGCCGTAGATCCCGATCGCGCCGAGCAGCAGCCCCATGCCGCCCGCCATCGCGAGCAGGACCAAGGTGAACGCCGTGCCCGCCAGCGATTTCTGGTACGCGTCGTCGAGCGTCCGGACTTCCGCCACCGGCAGATTGCTGTTGACCGCCCACACCGCGGCCTGCACCCCACGCACGAACCCGTCGGTTCCGGCAATCGGGCTTCGAATCAGGAACGTCGCCGACTGAAACGCGATCGTCGGCGCGCCCCAGAACTTGTCCATCAACGACGGAAAGTAGACGATGCGCGGGGGATCGAGGTGCATGCCGTTGTCGTGCACGTTGCCGACGACCCCGACCACTTCGCGCCAGGGGTCGCCAGGCGATGCGCGGACGCGCTTGCCGAGCGCCGCGGCCGGCGACTGCCATTCGTCGCGCGCGAGATCCTCGGACACCAGCGCCACCGGCCGCTTGTCGTAGAAGTCGGTCCACGCCAGGTCGCGCCCGGCGACGATCGGCGTGCCGAGCGTGCGAAACACGCCGGGCGAGATGAACTCGAACCGCCGCAGCGGTCTCGCCTGGCCGGGCGCATACGTGCGGCCGTCGACGAACAGCACGGTGTCGCTGCCGGCATTCGCCGGATCGAGCGGCGCGATGTCCGCAAAGGCGGCCGAGACGACGCCGGGAACCTCGACGAGGCGGCTGAGGATGTCGTGCTGCATGCGCGTGGCGCGCTCCGGATCCGGCACCTCGCCGAACGGGATGGTGATGCGCGCGAGCTGGACCTCCCCGGGCCGGACGAACCCGGGATCGACGTGACCGAGCGCCCGGAACGTGCGCAGCATCAGGCCCGAGGACACGAGCAGGACGAGCGCGATGGCGACCTGACAGGTGACGAGCAGCGCCCGGGCGCGATGGCGTTCCGGGCTGTCGCTCATGCTTCGCGTGCCGGTGCGAAGCGCGGCGGCAAGTTGCGGCTTCGTGTAGCGCACGATCGGCAGCAGACCGAAGAGAACGCCGGACACGAGCGACAGGACCAGCGTGAACAGGAACACCAGCGGGTTCATCGTGATGGCGTCGACGCGCGGCAGGTTCCCCGGGGCGAGGGCTTTCATCCCCAGCAGCGCCTGATGGGCGAGCAGCAGTCCAAGCGTGCCGCCGACGAGCGAGAGGATCACGCTTTCGGCCAGCAGCTCGCCGGCGATCCGCGCGCGGCTGGCGCCGAGCGCGGCGCGAATGGCCAGCTCGCCCTGCCGCGCCTCGGTGCGGACGAGCAGCAGGTTGGCGACGTTGGCGCACGCGATCAGCAGAACCAGCGCGAGCGCGCCCATCACGACCCACAGCGTGCCGCCGATGTTGCCGACGACCGTGTCTTTCAGCGGCACGAGGCGCGGCGTCACCGGGCGGGCGGCGAACCGCTCCCGCGTGTAGCCGGGCGGAGGCTGGAAGCGCGCGAGCGCGAGCGGCACCATGCGGGCGATGTCGGCGCTGGCCTCGGCCAGCGTGACGCCCGCTTTGAGCCGCGCCACGCTCGGGAACACGTAGCGTCCGAGCGTGACCTGCGCCGGATCGAGCTGAAGCGGCGCGATCACGTCGACCTGGTTGTCGAGGAAATTGAACCCTCTCGGCATCACGCCGACGACATCCTGCGTCTGGCCGTCGACGATCAGCTTCCCGCCGACGATCGACGGGTCGCCGCCGAATCGCCGCTGCCAGTAGCCGTAGGTGAGCATCACCGTGGCAGGAGCATTCGGCGAGTCGTCCCGGCGCGAGAACTGACGGCCGAGCAGCGGGCGAATGCCGAGGACCGGCAAAACTTCCGACGTGACGTAGAGCGCGCGGACCTGTTCCGGGCGGTCGCGGCCGGTGATGTTGACCGGCCGGATTCGCCACAAGCCGACGCCGTCGAAGCTACGGTTCTCGTCGCGATAGGTGAAATACAGGTAGGGCGCCGACGGCAGCTCGTCGGCCGTCCCGGTCATGCCGTGGTTGACCGCGACCAGCGAGCCCGCGTCGGGGAACGGCAGCGGCTCGAGCAGGACGCCGTTGACGACGGCGAAGATCGCGGCGTTCGCGCCGATGCCGAGCGCGAGCGTGACGGCGACCGCGGCCGTGACGCCCGGCGTCCGCGCCAGCGAGCGGATCGCGAATGTCGCCGTGCGCCAGGCGGTGTCGACGAGCGGAATCCGCTGCTGGTCGCGATACTCCTCGGCGACGCGCGCGAGACCGCCGAGGTCGAGCCGGGCGGCGCGGCGCGCTTCGTCGGCCGACAGGCCGCGCGCCCGATGCTGCGCCTCGAGCTCCTCGAGGTGGAACTCGAGCTCGCCCGCCAGTTCCTCGTCGAGCCGGCGGCGGCGGAAGACGCCGAGCAGCCGTCGCAGCATCACTTCTCCGATCGCGCCGGGTGGCGGAGAAAGCGATCCATCACCGACACGGTGCGCTCCCAGCTCGCCGCCTCGCGGACGATCTGCTTGCGCCCGCGCGCCGTGAGCTCGTACATCTTCGCTTTGCGGTTGTTGTCGGAGGTGGCCCAGCGCCACTTGATCCAGCCGCGCTGCTCGAGGCGGAGCAGCGCCGGATAGAGCGTGCCTTGATTGAGGTCGAGCAGCCCCTGCGACACCTGCAGGATCCGCCGCGCCAGCCCGAACCCGTGCTGCGGCCCCATCGTCTCCAGCGTGCGCAGCACCATCAGATCGAGCGTCCCCTGCAGCACTTGTTTAGCCATTCTAGAGGAGTATCGGGGATCTCCTCTAGAATGTCAAAACGTGTCGCCGGTCGATCGGGCGTTCATTGACTCGGGCCGGCTCCCGGCAGCCCGAGCGCGACCAACTCGGGCGGGTGATTCTTGCCGCCGATCGCGACGACGATGTACTGGCGCCCTTTGTGGAGATAGGTCATCGGCGCGCCGGTGGTGCCGGCCGGCAGCTCGGTCTCCCAGATCACCTTGCCGGTTGCCTTGTCGTAGGCGCGGAACGTGTTGCCGAAGGCGTCGCTCGGCACGCCGGGGATCGCATCGCTCCCCTCGCCGATGAACAGCAGCGTCCTGGTGACGAGCGGCGCCGGCCGGCCCGCGGTGCCGAGCGGCGGCAGGTTCAGGCCCTTCAGCGCCGGATGATGGCGCGGCCCGTCACCGTTCGCCACCTGCCAGATGATTTCTCCGCGGGTGAGATCGATCGCGGTGAGCCGGCCGTACGGCGGCTTGTAGATCGGCAGGCCGTTCGCGAGCATCGGCTCGTGGCCGCGCTGCAGGCGATCGCTGCGTTCCTGCCCGGCGGCGGTGGTCGGGCCGAACGGACCCTGCACGGTGCCGGGGCCCGGCGCCGGCGCATTGGCGGCGGGCGCGTTCGCGCGCGCCGCCGGCGGCGGCAGCTGCTTCAGCGCGTACTTGATCGTCGCCCTCGGATCCCTCGGCGCCTCGAGATCGTTGATGTAGGCGATGGTGTTCGATGCGGCGTAGAAGATGCCGGTTTCGGGATCGAACGCCGGCGTGTTCCAGTTCGCCGCGCCCCACGTTCCCGGCATCACGATCGTGCCCTGCTTGCCGCCGTCGGTCGCCAGCGACGGCGGTGTAAAGAGCGGGCCGATGACGTAACGCTTCGCGATCGCCAGCGCCTCCGCGCGCAACTCCGGCGTGAAGTCGATCAGGTCGCCCTCGGTGAGGCCCTGGCGATCGAAGGCGGGCGGTTTGGTGGGGAACGGCTGCGTCGGCCACGAACGCTCGCCCGGCACGTCGGACTGCGGCACCGGCCGCTCTTCGATCGGCCACACCGGCTCGCCGGTCACGCGATCGAAGACATAGACGAACGCCGTCTTGTTCACCTGCATTACGGCCTTGATGCGCTTGCCGTTGACGGTGATGTCGCCAAGCACCGGCGCGCCGACGTTGTCGTAGTCCCACAGATCGTGGTGAACCATCTGGTAATGCCAGACGCGGCGGCCGGTCTTCGCGTCGAGGCACACCAGGCTGTTCGAGAAGAGGTTCTGTCCTGGCCGGTGGCCGCCGTACATCGCGTTGGTCGGCGCGGTGAGCGGCACGTAGACGTAGCCGAGCTCCTCGTCCGCGGTCAGCGCGCCCCACGCGCCCATGTCGCCGGACCAGTGCAGCGCGTCGCCCCAGGTGTCGTCGCCGAACTCGCCCGGCCGCGGCCGGACGTGGAACGTCCACAGCAGCCTGCCGGTTCGCACGTCGTAGCCGCGCACGTCCTCCGGCGCCGATTCTTTCCTGGTGCCGAGATCGCCGCCGCCGCCGCCGTTGCCGGCCACCACGACGACGTCGCCGACGACGATCGGGGCGTTGGTCTGGCGGAAGCCGGCCGAGGCGTAGAGCTCGTGGCGTTTCAGGTTGACCAGGCCGTGATCGCCGAAGTCGGCGAACGTGCGGCCGGTTTTCGCGTCGAGCGCGTACAGGTTGGTGCCGCGCACGACCAGAATCCGGCGATCGCGCTCGGTGCCCCACGTGTCGACGGCGCGCATGCTCTGCCCCGCGACCGCCTGCAGGCTCTTGTCCGCCGGTTCCTGCACCCAGACCGTCCGTCCCGTGCCGGCATCGAAGGCCTCGATCAGGCCGACGGCGTTCGGGGTGTAGAGCACGCCGTCGATCATGATCGGCGTCGGCCGGAAGTAGGGCGACGGGTTCAGATCGGGAAACGCGCTCGTGAACTGGCTGTCGATCGCCGGCCGCCGCCAGACGATCCGCAGCTTGGCGACGTTGTCGGCGTTGATTTGATCGAGCGGCGAATAGCGCGTGTAGCCCTTGTCGCCGCCGTAGGCGCGCCATTCGCCCGTGGGCCTGCTCTGCGTGTGGACCTCGAACGGGCCGAGCGTGCTCGCCCCCACCACGGCCGCTGCCGCCACGATCCAAATCAGATATCGCCGATGCATCGAGTTCTCCACCTGTTGTCGGACCCGGTTACGGCTTCGGGCGATCCTTGCGCACGTCAGGACGTGGATCGGCCACGAACCCGTCGCGGTTCGGCATCCTCACCTTCGGCAGGCTGGTCGCGTCCATCACCTGGTCCGCCGCGATGATGCCGTTCAGGTTCAGCACGTACGCCACCGCCGCGTACACATCCGGGGCCTCGAGCAGCCCCGGCTGATCGAAGGGCATCGCCCGGTTGACGTAATCCCACAGCGTCGTCGCATACGGCCAGAAGCTGCCGACCGTCTTCAGCGGCCGCGGCGTCGCGAGCGTGCCTTGCCCGCCGACCAGCCGCGCGCCGACGTCGCCTTCGCCCGCGGGCCCGTGGCAGCGCGCGCACTGCGCGGCGAAGAGTTTCTGCCCCGCCGCAACCGTTCCCGATCCCGGCGGCAGGCCGGTCCCATCCGGCGCGATCGCGGACCCGAGCTCGCGGATCTCGTCCGGCGTCGGCGGCCGTCCGACCTGAATCGCCGGCGACTGAGCCGACACGGTCGTTGCCAAAGCGAACAACAGGATCGCGCTAAGCCTGCACATTGGTCACCGTCCCATCCGCCCGGACGTGCCAGACCTTGATGCCGTTGTAGTGGTAGATCGAGTTGGTGCCGCGCGCGGCAATCAGCTCCTCGCGCGTCGGCTGGACGTAGCCGGTTTCGTCGATCGCGCGCGATGCGATCAGCGCCTCGCGGCCGGTGAACCGCCACGGCAGCCGGAACCGCGTCAGCGCGATCGGCAGCCGCGGCTCCTGCAACACCGCCGCGGTCCAGGTCTTCCCGCCGTCGGTCGTCACCTCGACCCGCTCGATCCGCCCCGCTCCCGACCAGGCGAGCCCGGTCAGCTCGTACTCGCCCTGCCCCGGCAGCGTCTGGCCGCCGGACGGAAACGTGATCACCGACTTCGCTTCCATCGCGTAGGTGAAGATGCGCGCCTTGCCGTCCGGCATCAGGTCCGAGTACTTCGACGTTTCGTCGCGCGCCATGTACGGCTGATCGGTGAGCCTCAGGCTGCGCAGCCACTTGACGTTGGTGTTGCCTTCCCAGCCGGGATTGATCAGCCGCAGCGGATACCCCTGCGCCGGCCGGATCGCCTCGCCGTTCTGCCCGTACGCGAGCAGCGAGCTCTCGCGCGCCTTCGCCAGCGGGATGCTGCGCATCATGCGGCACGCATCGGCGCCCTCGGCAATCACCCACGACGCGCGCGCCTGCACGCCGGCGGCGGCGAGCAGCCGCGCCAGCGGGATGCCGGTCCACTCGCTGCCGCTCACCAGGCCGTAACTGCGCTGCACGTCGGCGCCGGTCGTCGCCGCCCACTCGCCGGCGCTGTTGCCGCCGCACTCGAGCACCATGACACGCGTCACCGACGGGAGACGCTTGATGTCGGCCATCGACAGCGACAGCGGCCGATCGACCATGCCGTGAATCACGAGACGATGCCGTGAGGGATCGATCGCCGGGATACCCGAGTGATGGCGCTCGTAGTGGAGCGCAGATGGCGTGATCGTGCCGACCGAGTCGTGAATCGGCGTGAAGCTCGAGCCGGTCTCCGGCGTCTTCGAGTCGCGCCGCCAGCGCACCGCCTTCTCGAACGGCGACCGTTCGCCGTAGGGGCCGAGCGGCTCGCCGAGCTTGCGGGGATTGGCTTCGAGCGCCAGCGCCTTCTCGCCGGCCAGCAGGCTGCCGCCCACCGCCGCGCCCATCTGAAGAAGTTGCCGCCGGCTCGGGCTGCTGCGCTTCATCGACCCACCTCCGGGGCCGATTCTACAGCCGCGCCGGTCAAGCAGTTTCCTGACGACAAATCGCCCCCGTTTATCGAGCCGCGATATTCGGCTTGACGATTATCGATAAATCATTTATTGATATTCAATAACCTCAGGTGGTGAACCATGTCGAAGTCGCCTTCCTCATCCGCCGCGCTCCCCATCGCACATGCCGTGCTGCGGATCCTCGTCGTCGCGAACTGGCTGATGGGCGCCGCGATCCTCGCGCTGCTGGTCGCCCTGCCGAACAGGCAATGGATCATGAGCGCGTTCGATCTCTCGCCGTCGGCTGACACCGATCGGCTGGTCATGGCGCTGCGCGTCGTCGCCGTGCTGGGTGTCGCGGTGGTCCCGCTGAATTACGCCGTCCTCAAGCGGCTGCTGGCGATGGTCGACACGGTTCGCGCGGGCGACCCGTTCGTCCCCGCGAACGCGCGGCGGCTGCAGGCGATTGCCTGGTCGCTGCTCGCGCTGCAGCTCCTCAGCATCGTCATCGGCGCGATCGCCAGGAGCGTGTCGACGCCGGCGCATCCGCTGAAAGTCGATGCCGGCTTTTCGATCAACGCCTGGGTGGCGGTGCTGCTCACGTTCCTGCTGGCTCGCGTGTTCGCGGAAGGCACGCGCATGCGCGAAGACCTCGAAGGGACGGTGTGAGATGGCGATCGCCGTCAAGCTCGACGACCTGCTCCACGACCGGCGGATGACGCTGACCGAGCTCGCGGATCGGATCGGGTTGACGCTGGCGAACCTCTCGATTCTCAAGACCGGCAAGGCGCGCGCGATCCGCTTCTCGACGCTCGACGCCATCTGCGAAGCGCTCGCGTGCCAGCCTGGCGACATTCTCGGGTTCGAGCCCGAGCGGGCAGGCCGCGAGCGGCCGGCGTCGGCTGTCGTGCCGCGGCGCGGGCGGTAGCGGCTGGCGCCGCCATTCACAAACGCGTGCGGCTGACGCACAATGTGCCCGTCCTGCGGAGCGGGAGGTTCACATGATGCGTTTCAGACTGTGTCTCGCGTTTCTCGCCGGCTCGTCGAGCCTGTTGGCGCAGAGCGCACCGAAGGTCCACGAGCTCAAGGCCTCCCCTCAGACGGTGCACCGCGGCTTCTTCGACGCATCGCTGAAGCCGGTGCTCACGATCAACTCCGGCGACATCGTCAGGCTGGAGACGGCGAGCGGCAACCCGCGCTACTTCGAGCGGCTCGGCGTTCCGAAAGACAAGATTCCCGCCGAGCTCTATGACGTGTATGCCGGCGTCGACGAGGGCGGGCGTGGCGATCACACGCTGAATGGGCCCATCTTCGTCACCGGCGCCGCGCCGGGCGACAGTTTGGAGATCCGCATCCGCTCGATCGACCTGCGGCTGCCGATCGCCGGTCAGGGGTTCGTGCCCAACCGCGGCGCGCTGCCCGACGAGTTCCCGACCGGCAAGGACAAAGTGCTGTGGCTCGATCTGAAAAACAAGACCACGGAATATGCGCCGGGCGTGGTCGTCCCGCTGAAGCCGTTCTGGGGCGTGATCGGCGTCGCGCCGCCGGCGTCGATGGGGCGCGTGTCGAGCGGGCCGCCCAACGTCTTCGGCGGCAACATGGACAACCGCGACCTGGTCGGCGGGACGACGCTGTATCTGCCGGTGTTCGTGCCGGGCGGTCTCTTGTCGGTCGGCGACGGCCACGCGGCGCAAGGCTACGGCGAGGTTTGCCTTTCGGCGATTGAAACGTCGCTGAAAGGTGAAATCCAGGTGATCCTCCACAAGAACCAGCCGCTGAAGCAGCCCCGGGCCGAGACACCGACCCATTTCATGACGATGGGCCTGCATCAGGATCTCGACGAAGCGGCGCGGATCGCCACCCGCGAGATGCTCGACTGGATCGTCGAGACGAAGAAGATCAGCCGCGACGATGCCTACATGCTGTCGAGCGCGGCGATGGACCTGGTGGTGACGCAGGTGGTCGATGGCACCAAGGGCATCCACGCGCTGATGCCTAAGGCGATCTTCAAGAAATGATCTAGTGCGCCGGCGCGGCGGCCGCGCCCGGCGCGTCGAGCGGCGCGCGGACGCGGAGCGGTTCACGCTTCAGGACGAAGTGCAGCAGGATGGAGGCCGTCATGATCACGGCGCTCCAGAAAAAGATCTCCTGCAGTCCATGGAGCAGCGCCGTCTTGACGCCGGCAAGCAGCCGCTCGAGGAGCGCGGCGCCGCCAGGGACGCGGCCGAATCCCGCTTCGAGCTGCGGGCGCACCTGCATCAGCAGCAGCGGGTTCTCGAAGTAGGGCCGCGCGATTGCCGGCACGACCGCCGGAATCGTCTTCGTGAACTCGTTGTGATACCGCGTCAGCATCAGCGAGCCGAAGGCCGCGACACCCACCGTGCTGCCGATAGATCGAAAGAAGATGGTGGAGGAGGTCGCCGCGCCCATGCGCTCGCGCGGCGCGACGTTCTGCACCGCGAGCGTGTAGACCGGCTGCAGCAATCCCATGCCGAAACCGGCGACCACCATCGCGATGGCCACGTATAACCGCGCCGTCGACGCGTCCATGCGCGCGAAGAGCACCATCCCGATCGCCACCAGCACCGACCCGACGACGCCGACCATCTTGTATTCGCCGGTGCGGGAGATGGCCTGGCCGCCGACGATGCTGGCGACGACCACGCCCATCAGGAGCGGTGTGAGCAGGTTGCCCGACTGCGTCGCCGACACGCCGAGGACGCCCTGCATGAAGAGCGGCAGGTAGATGATCGTCCCGAACATCCCGACGCCGAGGACGAACGCTGCGACCGAGCAGACCGCGATTACCGGCTGGGTGAAGAAGGTGAGCGGGATGATCGGCTCGGCGGCCTTCGACTCCGCGTAGAGCAGCGCGGCCAGCATCAACGTCGAGATGACCAACAGCGACACCACTCGCGTCGCGCCCCAGCCGTATTGCGGCGCCCAGGTGAGGGCGAGCAGCAGCGGGACGATCCAGCCGATGAGCGTCGCGAACCCCGCCCAGTCGAGGACGTGGTCGATGCGTCGCGGCTTCATGTTCGGGAACTGGGAATGGATCGCCAGCACGGCGAGCAGGCCGAACGGCAGGTTGACGTAGAAGCACGCGCGCCACGACCAGTGGTCGGTCAACCAGCCGCCCAGCGTCGGACCGAAAATCGAGGCGACGCCCCACAGCGCGGCGAACAGTCCCTGGTACCGCCCGCGTTCGATCGGCGAGAAGATGTCGCCGACGATCGTGAACAGGATGCCGACGACGACGCCGCCGCCGATGCCCTGCAGGCCGCGGAAGACGATCAGCTGGCCCATGCCGTCGATCGGCAGGAACGTGAATTCGCCGGCCGCGCCGCACAGGGCCGACGCGACGACGAAGAGAATCGCGCCGAACATGAAGAACCCCTTGCGGCCGTAGCGGTCCGAGAGGCTGGCGAAGATCGGCACCGACACGGTCGAGGTCAGCATGTAGATCGTGGCCACCCACGGGTAGCGATCGAACCCGTGCAGCGAGGCGATGATGCGCGGCTCCGCGGTGCCGACGATCGTCTGATCGATGGCGGCGAGCAGTGCCGCGAGCAGCAGGCCGGTCAGCGTGCCGACCAGCTGCGGCCGTGTGAGGCGAACCAGTCCTGATGTGACGTAGACCGGTTCGGCGGGATGGTTCGACATGGGAATCCGCTAGCCTAACACGCGCGCCTTTTACGGAATCTTTTTCCAGGAGCGGCCGCCGCTGTGGATGTACTCGACCTTGCCCGCCGCGTCGGCCACGGTGACGAGACGCGTCTCGCCGGCGCGGAACCGGTTGGCGCCGACTTTCTCGATCGCCGTCTCGCCGCTGCTTCGCACGAGGAACAGCTTGCCATCCCGCTGCACGATCGACATCGTCCGTGTCGACTGTGAATACGTGCCGGCCAGATCAGCGACTTCGGCGTCGGTCATCGGCTTCGGCGCCGAATCGGTGTCGTGCGCGGCCGGCTGCAGCGGCAGCAGCAGCTCCATCGCCTTGTCGGCGGTGCGGTTGAGGCTGGCGCCGGAGCGATTGGCGACGATGACGACGCCAAAGCGCTGGCGCGGCGCCATGCGGACGAGCGAACCGTAGCCGCTCCGCGAGCCGGCGTGGCTGACGAGATCGACGCCGCGCGACTTCCCCACCTGCAGACCGTAGGCGTATGAGGCGTCGCTCCCGGGAATGGGCACGTTCGCGTGACTCAGTTTCGCGATGACCGCCGCCGGCAGCACCTGCTCGCCTCCGATCCTGCCGCCATTGACGAATGCGATCACGAACCGCGACAGGTCGTCGACGCTCGAGAAGATCGATCCCGCCGGCCACGACGCGGCGTTGTTGGCGGCGGGACGGACGACCGCCGGGCCTTGTGGCGAGTCGTCGTGGCCCTGCGCGATCGGATACGTCATCGCCACCAGCGGGCGCAACGTCGTCCGCCGCATGCCGAGCGGCTTGAAGAGGCTGGCGGCCATCTGGTCGGCGTAGCGCTTGCCGCTTACGCTCTCGACGAGGAATCCGGCAAGCCAGAAGGCCGGGTTCGAATAGGAGTAGATGCGGCCGGGCTCGGTGAAGAAGCGGTTGGCCGTCCACGAGCGCACTTCCTTTTCCAGCGCGCTCTCGTCGTCGCTGCCGAACATCGGCGCTTCGTCGAGCATGCCGGAGGTGTGCGTGAGCAGTTGATGCGAGGTCAGTTGCGCGATCTTCGGCTCCAGGCCTTTCACGTAGTTGCCGATCGGCGCGTGCAGATCGACGGCACCCTGTTCCGCCAGCAGCACCAACGCTGCGGCCGTGAACATCTTGGTGGTCGATCCAAGCCTGAACAGCATCTCGGGCCGCACCGGTTCACGAGTCTCGACGCTGGCGACGCCGTACCCTTTCGAGAAGACGACGCGATCGCCGGAGACGATGCTGACCGCCGCGCCCGGCGTGTGGGTGTCGCTCAATTCCTGCGCGGCGACGCGGTCGATGGCGGAGAAATCGACTGTTGCCGTCTGCGCCTGCGCGCGCGGGGCGAGCAGGGAGACGACGACGATCGCGACCAGCAGCAGGCGGGATCGAGGGCGCATCGATTCCTCCGATTCAGTCAGCGTGACGGGCTGATGGTGACTGACGTGGCGCGTATGCGCAAGGGACTGGAGTGCGCTGCGCACGTGAGCCGCCCGCCGTAACGAGCATCAAATTTGTCGAGCGTGTGCCGAAATTGAACCTCGCCGGAGCCGACGCCTGGCGAGGAGAACGTTTCCACGAGCCAATCGCTGCACCGGAATCGAATGGAGCCCGGAACGATTCATGCCTCCTCTCATGCGATACCCGGACATCGAGCCAGGCATGAGGAGGCGCCATGGCGGAGTTGCACGACGTCAGGCGCAGAAAGACCGACGAGACCCGGCTCGACCACCCCGAAGTTCCTGCGGCCCATACGAACTCGCGCGCCTGGCTGGCTCAACGTGCGCTGCTCGCTGTCGGCCTGATGGTCGGCTTCTACCTCTTGGCGGTGACGATCGCGCTCGCGCTGCTGTGGGTTCCGTACGCGGAGGTGACCTACATCGGCCGGATCCACCTCAAGTTGACCGCGCTGTGCGTCATCGCCGGCCTGACGATTCTCTGGTCGCTCGTGCCGCGCATCGATCGCTTCACGCCGCCCGGTCCGCGGCTCGACGAGGCGGCGCATCCGCGCCTGTTCGACGTCATCCGGCGCGTCGCGACGGCCACCGGCCAGTCCGCGCCGGCCGAGGTCTACCTGCTGAACGAGGTCAATGCCTGGGTGACGCACCGCGGCGGGGTGATGGGATTCGGCAGCCGCCGCGTGATGGGCATCGGCCTGCCGCTGGTGCAGGCGGTCACCGTCGCGGAGTTCGAGGCGATCATCGCCCACGAGTTCGGCCACTATTGCGCCGGCGACGTCACGCTCGGGCCGTGGATCCACAAGACGCGCGCCGCGATCGGCCGGACCATCGCCGGCGTGGGACAGACGATCGTCGCCGCGCCATTCCTGTGGTACGGCGGCCACTTCCTGCGGCTCACGCACGCGATCTCGCGGCAGCAGGAATTCATCGCCGATCGGACCGCCGCCGGCGTCGCCGGCGCGGCGGCGATGAGCAGCGCATTGAAGCGGGTTTCCACAGCGGGGCCGCTGTTCTCGGCCTATCTCGATCAGGAAGTGGGACCGGTGTTGAACGCCGGCTACCTGCCACCGGTCTCGGCCGGCTTCAAGGAGTTTCTCGGCAGCCATCGGATCGGTGCGATCTCGGCGCAGCTGCTCGCGCGGGCGGAAGCGGCGGAAGAGACCGATCCATTCGACACGCATCCGTGCCTGCGCGATCGGCTCGCGGCGCTCCAGTCGGCCCCGGCGATCACACCGGCGGCGGAGAGCACCGAGCCGGCCGCCGCGGCGCTGCTCGGCAACCCCGACGCGCACACGCGCGCGCTGCTGGAGGCGGTGGCAGGCGCTGACGCAGTCCGGAAGCTGAAACCGATTGAATGGGATGCCGTCGGCCCGACGGTTTACACGACGCGCTGGCGCGAGCTCGCGCAGCGCCATGCGGCGTGGCTGAGCCGCTTCACCACCGACACGCTGCCCGCGGGCACGGAAGCCTTCATCCACGCGGGCTCCGGCCTGGTGCGCGCGGAAGAACAGAACGTCAACGGCGACGAGCGCGCCGCCCGCGCCGCGCAGGTGATTGGCGTCGCGCTCGGCGTCCTGCTGATCGACGACGGCTGGCGGGTGCACACGCGGCCCGGGCTGCCGCTGACCTTCGAGCGTGAGTCCCGCACGTTCGATCCGTTTGCGACGGTCGACGCGCTGTTGAACGGTCGCATCACCGGCGACGGGTGGCGGGCCGAATGCGAAGCGCTCGGCCTCGGCAGCCGGCCCCTGAATCGAACGCCGCAACCCGCCTTGTAAAACGTCTAGAACATGCCGCCGCCCATGTCGCCGGCCGACATCGCGGCGTTCTGGCGGGTTTCCGGAATCTGGGAGACGACCGCCTCGGTCGTCAGCAGCAACGAGGCGATCGACGCCGCGTTCTGGAGCGCCGAGCGCACGACCTTGGTCGGGTCGATGACGCCGGCCTGGACCAGATCTTCATACTGCTCGCTCTGCGCGTTGAAGCCTTCGTCGCCGTTCATGCCCTTCACGCGCTGGACGACGATCGATCCCTCGTGGCCGGCATTGGTCGCGATCCAGCGCATCGGCTCCTCGGCCGCGCGGATGATGATCTTGACGCCGATCTGTTCATCGCCATCGAGCTGCATCGTCTGGAGCACGCGTGACGCGCGCAGCAGCGCCACGCCGCCGCCCGGCACGATGCCTTCCTCGACCGCCGCCTTGGTCGCGTGCATCGCATCCTCGACCCGCGCCTTCTTTTCTTTCATCTCGGTCTCGGTGGCCGCCCCGACCTTGATGATCGCGACGCCGCCGACCAGCTTGGCGAGCCGTTCCTGCAGCTTCTCCCGATCGTAGTCGGAGGTGGTTTCCTCGACCTGCGCGCGCAGCTGCCTGACACGTCCCTCGATCGCCGCCGATGCGCCCGCGCCCTCGATGATGGTGGTGTTGTCCTTGTCGATGGTGACCTTTTTCGCCTGACCGAGATCCGCGAGGGTCGTCGACTCGAGGCGGATGCCGAGATCCTCGGTCAGCGATTTGCCACCGGTCAGGATGGCGAGGTCTTCGAGCATCGCCTTCCGGCGGTCGCCGTAACCCGGCGCCTTCACCGCGGCGACGTGAATCGTGCCGCGCAGCTTGTTGACGACCAGCGTCGCCAGCGCCTCGCCCTCGATGTCCTCGGCGACAATCAGCAGCGGACGGCCGGCGCGCGCGACCAGCTCGAGCAGCGGCAGCAGGTCTTTCAGCGAGGCGATCTTCCGTTCGTGGATCAGAATCACCGGGTTCTCGAGCACCACTTCCATCCGCTCCGGATCGGTCACGAAGTAGGGCGAGATGTAGCCGCGATCGAACTGCATGCCCTCGACCACGTCGAGCGACGTCTCGAGCGTCTTCGCCTCCTCGACCGTGATGACGCCGTCCTTGCCCACCTTGTCCATCGCTTCGGCGATGATCCGGCCGATCGTCTCGTCGTGATTCGCCGAGATGGTGCCGACCTGAGCGATCATCTGGCCGGCGACCGGCCTCGATTGATCTTTGAGGGCGGCGACCATCGCCTCGACCGCTTTGGTGATGCCGCGCTTGAGCGCCATCGGGTTGGCGCCGGCGGTGACGTTCCTGGCCCCCTCGCGGTAGATGGCCTGGGCCAGCACGGTGGCGGTGGTGGTGCCGTCGCCGGCGACATCGGAGGTCTTGCTCGCGACTTCCTTGACCATCTGCGCGCCCATGTTCTCGAGCGCATCGGCGAGGTCGATTTCCTTCGCCACCATGACCCCGTCCTTGGTGATGGTGGGGGTGCCGAACTTCGTGCCGAGGATGACGTTGCGCCCCCTTGGCCCGAGGGTGACCTTGACCGCGTTGGCGAGGCTGTTGACCCCGCGAAGAATGCCCTGACGCGAGGCGTCGCCGTACACAATCTGCTTTGCCATGTGAGCCCTTATTTCTGGTGCTTCGTGGAGCCGCCGTCGATGACGGCCAGCACTTCGTCCTCGCGCATGATGAGGTACTCCTCACCATTCAACTTGACCTCCTGGCTGGTGTACTTGCCGAAGAGGATCCGGTCGCCCGCCTTGACGTCGAGCGGCACGCGCTTGCCGTCCTTGTTCAACGCGCCGACCCCGGCGGCGATCACCTCGCCCTGCTGCGGCTTTTCCTTGGCCGAGTCCGGGATGATGATCCCGCCGACTTTCTGCTCGCCTTCGTCAAGGCGTCGAACGATGAGGCGGTCGTGCAGCGGTCTGATGTCCATGGTGTCGACTCCAACTTTCGAATCACTGGATGAGGCACGGTCGAGCCGCGCTCACGGTTGCAAATATCGCGGAGGACACCGATCAGTCGTGGAGGACGACGGTGAGCAGCGAGTTGTTGACCTTGAGGCCGTCCGCGTAATCGATGAATCCCAGCCGCTGAAATTTCTTCATGAAGAAGTTGACCCGCGAGCGCGTCGTCCCGACCATCTCCGCCAGCGTCGCCTGGGAGATCGGCGGGACGGCGCGCACCGGTTTGTCGTGCTTGCCGTAGCGCGCGAGCAGCAGCAGGGTGCGGGCGAGGCGTTTCTCGCTGGAGTTGAACAGCTGGTCGATCAGGTCCTCTTCGATCCGGATGTTGCGCGCCAGCATGTGGGCGATGAACCGATCGGAGAGCGCATGCTGCTTGTGCAGCAGGCGCACCATCTGGGTCTTGTCGATGAGCAGAATCGTGCTCTCCGTGGTCGCGGTCGCGGTGCCCATGCGGACCGGCTGACCCGCCAGGCATCCTTCGCCGAAGAACTCGCCCGGACCAAGCATCGCCACGACCGCCTCTCGGCCCGCCTTGGAGAGGACCGAAAGCTTGATCGCGCCCTTCTGGATGTACATGACGTGGTCGCACGGATCGCCCTGCGTGAAGATCGCGTCGGCGCGCTCATAGTCGACGATCTTTCGTGCGATGCCGGACGACTCGAGAAAGGCTTGAGCATTGAAGGCGCCGTTCCGCCTGGCGGTCATTTCGAGATCTCCACGAAGTGACGGTGACACGTCGCGAGCGCGCAAGGCTGTCCTGAATTGAACAGTCGGAAAGGGCGGCGCGAAGCAGTGCGCAACCCGAGAGCAGGGCGGAGGTCAAATGTAAGATAGACTACAGTCGCCCGCTAGACTGGCGCCACGCCATCGTGACGTCGCCTCAGCCTCCGAGCTCCGGCGTTGGACCTATCTCGCTGAGGAGCGTGACGATGGCCCTTCGGTTCCCTTCCGAGCAG
>Ga0207675_100000869_pt1 | contig 30101 bp, 29 predicted proteins | sample KBSSwiS42_FD_184305 | JGI IMG/M metagenome (GOLD analysis project Ga0207675, IMG submission 184305) | Switchgrass rhizosphere microbial communities from Kellogg Biological Station, Michigan, USA - KBS Switchgrass S4-2 (SPAdes) (version 2) | ecosystem: Host-associated > Plants > Roots >...
AACGCAAGCCGGGACCGCCGCGTGGCGATCGACCGTGGAGCAACAAGCCGCCAACCGATCGCCCGCGCAGCGATCGACCCTGGAGCAACAAGCCGCCCTCCGATCGCCCGCGCAGCGATCGACCCTGGAGCAACAAGCCGCCAACCGATCGTCCGCGCAGCGATCGGCCGTGGAGCAACAAGCCGCCAACCGATCGTCCGCGCACCGATCGACCGTGGGGCAACAAGCCGCCCTCCGATCGCCCGCGCAGCGATCGGCCGTGGAGCAACAAGCCGCCAACCGATCGCCCGCGCAGCGATCGGCCGTGGAGCAACAAGCCGCCAACCGATCGCCCGCGCAGCGATCGACCGTGGAGCAACAAGCCGCCAACCGATCGCCCGCGCAGCGATCGACCGTGGAGCAACAAGCCGCCCTCTGATCGTCCGCGCGGCGACCGGCCCTGGGATCGAAAGCCGGGCGGTCGCGATCGTGATGACCGGCCGTGGGGCGCCAAGCCTCCTCGTGACGATCAACGACGCGAGAAGCCCCCGGGCGCCGACCGCCCGCCTCGCGGCGACAAACCGTGGCCGGACCGGAAGGCCGGCCCGCCGCGCGGCGACCGCCCGTGGTCGAACACGAAGCCAGGCGGGCCCCCGCGGCGCGATCGGCCGTGGGAAGCCAGGCCGAAGCCTGGCGGCGAACCGGCGGGCCGCGCTGACAAGAAGACGTGGCGCGTCGAACCGCCGCGCAGCAAGCCGGCAGGCGGCGAACGGCCCTCCGGCGGCAACAGCCGCAGCGCGCCTCGGAAGCGGCGCGACGACGAACCGCCGGACGAGTAGCCTGTGTTGACGCACCTGGTGCTGATGAAGCCGCGGCCCGATCTCACGCCGCGCGACCGCACCGCGCTCGTCGATGCGTTCGAGCGCGCGGTCCGTGAGATTCCGACCGTCCGCAGCGTCCGCATCGGCCGCCGCCTCGTCCACGGCGCCGGCTACGAGAGCGTGGCGCCCGACATCGCCGATTACGTGGCGGTCATCGATTTCGACGACGTCGGCGGGCTGCAGGCGTACCTCCGGCATCCTGCGCACGAGGAGCTCGGCGCACGATTCGGTCAGGCGTTGAGCGTGGCGGTGGTGCTGGACTTCGAGGTGGGAGGGATCGAGGAGTTACGCGCCGGCCGGTTCTTTTAGGCCGAGGAGCCGCTTGACCCGGTCGAGCATGCCCGGCTGCGCCGCCGGGGAATCAATCTGCACCAGGATATCGAGGCACTCGGCGACCGACTTGACGACGCCGATGCCGAGACGCTGCGCCGCCGCCGGCAGCTGCTGCGCGCCGTCGCGCCAGATGAGTATCGCGCGCGCCTTCGACTCGACGACGACGTCGAGGCAGTTCTCCGGGCGATCGTCGACGACGATGTCGAGACCGAGCGCCGCGGCAATGCGGCCGCGCGAGCCCTGCACGACGTAGACGCTCGGCAGCTCGAAGCCGCGCGACTCGAGCCACCGCTGGGTCTGGAGTTGCGCGGTGGAGCCGGCGCCTTCGGGACGTTTGGTGAGGAAGATGATCTCCCAGCGGCGTGCGCGCGCCAGCCGGTGCAGGCGGTCGACGACGCCCGATTCACACTCCTGCAGCGTCTGCCAGAAATTCTCGATCGACTCGACGTGGTTCCAGAGCCGGCGCTGCTGGCGCGGGGTCAGCTTCAGCTTCATCAGCGGCGCGGCGTTATCCGGCGCGTCTTCCGCCGGATCGCCGCCTGCCGGCGGCGCCGGTTCCGGCTCGCGCTCGACGGGCCGGGTCATCGGCTCCCCGAACAGCACTTCCGCCTGGCGAAAGAGCTCCGCCTCCATGTCGGCAATCACGCCGTCGCAGTCGAATCCGATTCGCAGGGGCATGCGTTAGACCGGCGCCTGATGATGCGAGTGTACCTGACCGGCGCTCACCGCTTCGACACCAGTCCGGCCTGAACTGCCGGTCTTGGCTCCGCCCGGCGCGACGCGCTGATGCCGCGGCGCGCGGTGGATCGCGACCGCGGCGAGCACGGTGAACAAGACCGCGTTGCCGGGCATCTGCAGGCTGAAGTCGGTGACCTCCTGGATGGCGATGGCCACCAGCCCGAGGGTCGCGCCGATGCGCACCCAGTAGAGCGACGCGGTCTGCGGCTCGGCGAAGCCGGCGCGGATCGCGCGCGCCAGCTGCAGCACGAGAAACGCCGCGGCGAGCGAGAGCGCGACGCCCCCCTCGGCGAGCACCTGCACGTAATCGTTGTGCGCTTCCATCGCGTGCCGCGTCGTGTCGGTCATCGGATAGATCAGCGTCGACACGCCGTAGGTGTTGAGCCCGGTGCCGAACCAGCGGAAGTCGCGCACGATCGCCATCGTGTCGCGCCACAACGCGAACCGCCACTCGAGCGTGGACGTGTGGCTGTACCAGTCGTACACCGTATCGAAGCCGCGCCACGACACGGCGAAGCCGACGATGACGGCGAGGAACAGCAACGTCGCAAAACGGCGGCGGCCGCGGAAGCGGGCCGACACCAGCATGGCCAGTAGCCCCGTCGCGATGGCGAAGGCGGCAATGCCCGACCGCGACAGCGTCCACACGATCGAGAGCGCCATCACCGCCAGCGCGCACGACGCGAACCAGAGGCGGTTGGCGTCGCTCGACGAGAGCGCGGCGAGACGCTGGCGCCACGACTGCTGCCGCTTCGGCCCGCGCTCGACCAGCAGCGAGCAGACGTAGCCCGCCGTCAACGCTGCCGCCATCAGCATCCAGCCGGCGAAATGATTGCGGTTCACGAACGGCCCGAACGCGTTGCCCGGCGTGTTGATGGGCGTCCACACCCAGTAGATGCGGTTGTTGAACGTCGCGCGCTGGATGATGCCGAAGAGCGCGACCGCCAGGCCGAGCCCGGCGACCCGGCGGATCAGCCACTTGACGCGCACGCGCGGCATCATCGCCGTGGCGCCGGCCAGGAAGATGCCGAGCGCGGCGAACATCGCCAGGCCCTGCAGCGTCGCCGCCGGGGCGATCGAGATCGCGTGGCGGCCGCCGGCGCCCGCGGCCTGCGCCGCCGCATACCGAAGGTCGTACTGGCGCGCGATCGCGTCGGTCGCCGGGCTGATGCGCGCCAGCCACGCCGCAGGCAATGGAATCAGCTGCAGCAGCACGACCGCGGCAACCGCCGCCATCGCGATGACCACCCCCTGCACCGGCGCGCGATATCGCGGACGCGCGGTGGTCCAGCCGTACACGCCAATCGCCGCCGCCGCCGTCAGCAGCGGCGTGTAGGCCCACGAGTAGACGGCGCCGAAAAGCACGACGCCCCACGCAACCGGCAGCCACAGCAGGCGTGCCGGCCACGGCGAGGGTTTGGCGCGCCGCATCAGACCGCTCCCGGACACCGAGCCGGACGCCGTGCGATGCGAGACAGCCACGGGCATCATCCGTGCGACCGCGACCCGGCGGGCGTCGAGGCCACCGTGCCGGCCGGCGAGGTGTGGACCAGCCGCGCCAGCGTGTCGGACAGGTAGCCCAGCGTCCGCGTCCGCTCCCAGTGCTCGCTGGCGAAGGCGCGCCCCGCCGCGCTCATCGCCGCGCGGCGCGCGGGATCGGCGCGCAGCGCCTCAATCGCCGACGCAAGCGCGCCGCCGTCTTCGGGCGTCACAATCATGCCGGCGCCAGCGCCGGCGACGACGTTGGCGACGGCGCTGCCGCCCGTGACCGACGCAATCACCGGCTTGCCCGCCGACAAGAGCGTCAGCACCTTCGACGGAAACACCACGTCGGCGACCGTGGCCTGCTGCGTCACCAGCGTCACATCCGCGGCGGCGAGCAGTTGCAGAAAGCGCTCGTGCTCGAGCAGCGGCACGATGCGGACGTTGTCGAGGCCGAGATCGCGCGCGCGCGCCTCGAGGTGCGGGCGCATCGCGCCGTCGCCGACCAGGAGGTAGACGATCCTCGGATTCGATCGTGTCTGCTGCGCGGCGTCGAGCACGACGTCGAGCCCCTGCTTCACGCCCATGTTGCCGGCGTGGAGGACGAGGAACGCGTCGCCGAGCCCCAGCTCGCGGCGGATTGCGCCCGCCTGACCGGCGTCGAGCGCGAACAGGCGCGGGTCGGACCAGTCAGCGAAGAGCAGCACCTTTTCCGGCGCGATGCCCTTGGCGACGATGCGCGCCCGCATCGGCTCGGTCAGCGTCGACACGATCGCCGCGTGCCGGTAGGCCAGCCGCTCGACCGCGTACAGCAGCCGCGCGAAGCGCCCCGGCTTCACCATCCCGAGATCGAGCGCGGTGTCGGGCTGCAGGTCGGCGACATGGAAAACGTACGGCACGCGCCAGAGCCGGCTCAGGATGACGGCGGCGACGGCGAGCCCGAGCGGCGGCGATACGACGAACAGCAGATCCGGCCGGCGGCAGAACAGGCTCCGCACGAACGACGAGACGATGAACGACGCCTCGTGCAGGACGCGCCTAATCGGGTTGACCGCGGCCGGCACATAGAGCGGGCAGCGCAGGATCGTGACGCCGGCGCGCTCCTCGCGCCTGAACTTCAGGCCGCGGTATCCCTCCGGCACCCGCCACTGCGGGTAATACGGCACGGCGGCGCACATCGTCACCTGGTGACCGGCGGCGGCCAGGTGCTCGGCCCGGCCGGTGCTGAACACGGCAATGCCGGTCATCTCGGGCCAGTAGTTGATGCCGATGATGTGGATGCGCATCACGACCGCCCGAGGCGCTGCTTGCGCAGCTCGAACGTCTTGGTGACGCTCAGGAACTCGTACATCGCGTGCAGCCGGGCGAAGTAATAGCCCTCGCGGCCGTCGAGGAAGCCGCGCTGCCAGACATACAGATAGAGGAAGCGCAGCAGCGGCCGGAACGGCAGGTGACGGGTCCACGCCTTCATCCGCGCCCGCGCCGACTGCGGTCGGTGGCCGTTGCCCATCGCCGCTTCCAGGGTGACGTGCGCCTCCCAGTTCGAGTAGCGATTGTGCTTCTCGACGAAGTTGGTGATGGTCGGAAACGCATAGTGATCGAGCTCGGTCCGCATCCGGCCGGTCTCACCGTTGACGACGACGTGCTCGTGCACCTCGACGTCGCCGCTCTCGGTTTCCTCGCTGGTCAACCGCTCGAAGCGGCCGAAGCGATGCTGGAAGAGGCGCAGGTTCCAGTTCGGGTAATACGAATGGCGCAGCCAGCGGCCCATGAAGAAGAAGCGGCGGTTGATCCAGTAGCCGCGCACCCCGTTCGGATCGCCGCTCACCAGGCGGCGGATCTCGGCGTCGGCGCCGGCCGGCAGCACTTCATCGGCGTCGAGCAGCAGCACCCACTCGTTGCGGAACGGCAGGTTCTCGAGCGCCCAGTTCTTCTTCTTCGGCCAGGGCCCCTGCTTCTTGAACTGCACGACGCGCGCGCCGTGCCGCTCGGCCACCTCCACCGTGTCGTCGTCGCTGTTCGAGTCGACGACGATGATTTCGTCGGCCCAGCGCACCGACTCGAGGCAGCGCGCGAGCTGATGTCCTTCGTTCTTGACCGGCACGATGACCGAAACCGGAACCTTCGTCGAGACCAGGGGTGCGGGGTTCATTGCTTCTGACGTGATTCCACGACCATGGATTTGGCCAGCGGCGGGATGCGGCCGACGCGCAGGAATCGAGTGACCTCGAAGCCCTGCCGGCTGATCACATCGGTGACCGTCGCGCGCGAGAAAAACTTGATGTGGCCGCCGTCGCGCCCCGGCTGCCAGTGGCTATCGAGCTGCCCGGTGAGCGCGAGAGCCAGGTTCTTGAGATACCCGTGATACGGCGTCGTCAGGATGAACGGGCTGCCGGGACGCAGCGCCTCCCGCGCTCGAGCGCACAAGACGCCCGGCATCGGCAGGTGCTCGATCACCTCGACGGCGGTCACCGCGTCGAATTGCCCGCGCAGCTCCGCCGGCAGCGGATTCTCGAGCGAGTGCTCGAAGAAGGCTGCCGCCGGCACCAGGCGCGACGCGATGCCGATGCCGCTCGGGGACGCGTCGAGGCCGGTCACGTCGTACCCGGCGTCGACGATCCGCGCGGTGAACGTGCCGTTGCCGCAGCCGAGATCGAGCACGCGCCGCGCGCCCGCCTGCCGCAGCAGCTGCAGCACCGCGGGCGCGAGGTATTCGTGCGCCGACGGCGCACCCTCGCCCCACTCGAACGCCAGCGCCGTGCGTTCAGCGTTGGCCATGGACCGGCTCGGCATGATGGTGAAGACGGAGGTACGCCTCGGGGTAGAAGGTCAGCGGCACGAGCTCGCCGGCGAGATCCTCGCGTGTCCGGGCAGAGCGGCGCTGATATTCGCTCTCGGGCATGGCCGCGGCGTTCTCGAGCGCCGCGGCCAGACCGGCGACGTCGTGCGGCTCGCAGACGATCGCGTCGCGGCCGCCGGCCTCCGGCAGGCCGCCGTGCCGGGTGATGATGCACGGCACGCCCGCATGCCGCGCCTCGAGCACCACCAGTCCGAGCCCCTCGTGCGCGTGCGACGGCGCGACGAGCCATTTCGCCGATGCGACGAGCTGCGCCTTGGTCGCTTCGTCGACGAAGCCGGTGAACCGCACACCGTGCAGGCCGGCACGCGCAGCCTGCGCCTCCAGCGCCGCCCGCATCGGCCCGTCGCCGACAATGGCGAGCGGCCAGGCAGCGCGATCGATCCGCGCCCGCCGATAGGCGTCGAGCAGCACGTCGGCGCCCTTGCTGTCGACGAGGCGGCCGACGAAGAGAAATCCCTGCTTCTGCCCGGCCGCCACAGGCGCCTCGTCGAATCGCGACACGGTCGGCACGCGCGAGCTCGCCGCGCGCGGACCGTTCGGCTCCCACGTGCTCCATACCGAGCGCGAGTTGTACCAGCGAGCCGATGCCGCGCGCGCGGTCGCCTGCCAGGACAATCGCCGCGCCCACGGCGTATGCGGCAGGAAGTCGTGAATCGTCAGCGCCAGCGGCTTGCGGAGCGTCGTCGTCATCAGCGCGACGTCCGGCGACGCGTTCTGGGCGTGCACCACATCGGCCCAGGCAATGACCGACCAGAGCTCGCGGCTGGCGCGGTCGCAGAACTGCACGTTGCCCGCCGCCTCACAGTAGGCCTCGAGCTCGGGCTGCAGCACGAAGTTGGCGGTGCGCTTGAAGCAGATGCGCACCTCGAACCGCGGATCGCGGCCGACCGCCTCGGCGACGGCGAACACGAACGCCTCGACGCCGCCGTACGCCCCGAAGCACGGCGACAACAGCAGCACGCGCACGCGATCACCGTTTCGCATAAGGCTTGATCGGGCGACACGGCACGCCGGCGCAGACCGTCCACGCCGGCATGTCGCGCGTCACCACGCTGCCGGCGCCGACGACGCAGCCGTCGCCGAGCGTCACGCCCATGTGCACGATCGCACGCGCCGCCACCCAGGCGCGCGCGCCGACGACGATCGGCGCCGCGACCAGAGGGAAATCCCAGGAGGTGTAGTCGTGGCTCGCCCCGCAGAGGTAGGCGCCCTGCGAGATCACCGCATACTCGCCGATCTCGATGCGGTCGGCGTTGTAGATGTCGGCGCCGTCCGCGATCGCCGCCTCGCGGCCGAGCACGAGATTCCACGGCGCCCAGATCTTCGCGCCGGCGTAGACATGCGCGCCGGCGCCGACGCGCGCACCGAACAGCTGCAGCAGCAGCCGCCGCCAGCCGTGACAGACGCGCGGCGTCGGCCGGAACAGCAGCAGCCAGACGATGTTCCACAGCTGGCGCGCGACGCGGTTGGCGACCGAGAACTGCGATCGCGATCCGCGGTACACCGGCGGCGGCGAGGTCTCGGTGGTCATGCGATGGTCTGCAGCGTCGCCGCCAGCTGCACCGAGGTGTTGCGCACATCGAACCGGGTCAGGAAGCAGCGGACGGCGTTCGCGCGCATCACCGCCCGCGCGTCCTCGTCGAGCGCGACCCAGCGATCGAGCAGCGCCCGGGCGCCGGCGTTGTCGTCGTTCTCGATCAGGCCGGCGTGGTCCTGTTCGATCTCGCGCCAGATGTTCACCTGGTTGGAGAGCAGCACCGGCACGCCGCAGGCGAGCGCCTCAGCGACCGCGATGCCGAAGTTCTCCTGGTGCGACGTCAGCGCGAAGACGTCGGCGGCGCGAAACGCGCTCCACTTCAGATCGCCGGTGAGCAGACCGGTCCAGGTCACCGAGCCCTTCGGGCAGGTCCTGGCAATCAGCCGGTCGAGCGAGCGGCGGTACGACGGGTTCGAGTCGGGCCCCGCAAAGACCAGGTGCCACGATCGCTCGGCTCCGGGCGTCTCGCGGAGCAGCGACCCGAACGCGCGAATCAGCAGCTCGCATCCCTTCTTCTCGTGAATGCGGCCGAAGAACAGGATGATGCGCTTGCCGCCGACTGCAGGAAACGCCTTGCGGAACCGCTCGGCCGAGGTCCCGTCGTCGGGCGGCGGCGACGCGGTGCCGTAGTTGATGACCACCTCGTTGCAGCGGTACAGCCAGAACGACCGGCGCGCGAGCCGCCGCTCCTCTTCAGCCGTGAACAACACCGCGGTGGCGTCGCGAAGGACGCGGTACTCGGCCCAGGGCCAGTAGAGCCACTTCTTCAGATGCTTCAGCGGGTAGCGATGCTTGAACCACGGGTCGAGCATGCCGTGCGTGAAGACGAAATACGGCGTCTTCGTCCCGCGCAGCGCCCGCCAGACACCGAAACTGCTGTACTGCCAGACGCCGTTGACGACCACCAGGTCGTAGCGCGGCGCGTTCTCTTTCAGCCACGGCACGAGGCGCGCCGTGTACCTGTAATTGAGCAGACCCGGTCCGAGCGCGTGGTACGGCAGCGGGAACTCCTCGAGCCACGGCGATCCGGGACCGTCGAGCGTCAGGATCTCGACCTCGGTGCCCTGACGGCGATACTCCATCCCGAGACGCGTCACCGCTTCGATCGGACCGCCGCCGGCGGGATTGAGCGTCGGGATGACGTGCAGGATGCGCATTGCTCGGTGAGATCAGGCGGCGCGGCGCCGGCGCGCGACCGCGTCGCGGTAGATCGCGAGGTAGGCGCGCGCCATTGCCCGGCTGTTGAAACGGAGGGCTCGCGACAGGCCCTCGTTGATCCGCGCCTCGCGCTCGGGTGCCGGCTCGTGCAGCACCTGATCGAGAACTGCCGCCGCGTCGCGGGGACTCGTGGGATCGACGTAGGCGGCGGCCGTGCCGCCAACCTCGGACATCGGCAGGCGATTGCTGGTGACGACGCGGCAGCCGCAGGCCATCGCCTCGATTACCGGCCAGCCGAAGCCCTCGACCAGCGACGGGAAGAACAGCAGCGCGGCGCGTGCATACAACGCGGCCAGCGCCTCATCGTCAATGCCCGGAAGCGCGATGACGTTCCCGCGCAGCCCGTGCGCGTCGATTGCCGAGGTCAGGTCTGCGGTGAGCGGTTTGCCGGCGACGACGAGCGGCGGCGGCGCGGGCATGCGCGCCGCGAGCGCGGCGTACGCCTCGACGAGGCCCGCGCGATTCTTGTACCACTGGGTGCCGCCGACATGGAGCAGGTACGGCAGCGACGTCACGCGGCGCCACTCGTCGGCGTCGACGTTGGCCGGCTGAATCGCGGCGAGGCGCCTCAGCGCTTCGTCGCGGCCGATGCGCGTGAACACCGGCGAGACGCCCGGGTGGATGACGGCGTAGTCGCCCGGGCCGACGATCCGCTGGACGTCGCGGCGCGTGGCGTCGGAATCGCAGACGATGCGTTCGGCCTGCTGCAGCCCGCGACGAACCATCGCCTGGAGCCGCCGGCCGGTCCACCGCGTCGTCGTCGACGGGAACTCGCCGAGGGCGCTGCGAACGGCGATGAGATCGTGGCAGGTGACGACGTGCGGGATCTGGCGCAGCGAGCGGACGTAGATCGCGTTCGAATGATCGCAGACGTGGACGACGGTCGGCGTGCCGCCGTTCGCCTGCGCCTCCTGGCGCAGCCGCGGCGGATAGAGGACGAACTTGTCGATGTAGCCGAGGAACTTGCCGAGGCCGGTTGGCGCGCCGCCGCCGACCCGCGCGGCAGGATGCCACGTCTCCACGTCGACGCCCTCGGCGCTCAGCTCAGACGCGAGCATGCCGGCAAAGCGCAGCATGCTCCGCTGCTCGTCCGCGGCGTAGTTCGAGACGAGGACGACGCGAAGCGCGCGATCGGCGTGAGTCATCGCGCCAGACTCGCCGCCCGGCGCAGCACCCAGGCGGGCGGCTGCCTGGCCACCGCGGCTGCCGGGCGGTGGCGGAGCGCGACGCGGCCCGACGCGAGCGTCAGGCCGAGCGTGAACACGCCGAAGCCCTGGATCGAGGTCTGGCCCCATTGGCCGGCGAGCAGGCTCATCGCGCAGGCGCCCCAGAGCAGCAGCGGCAGCAGCGCCCCGGAGGCGCTGACGCGAAGCGCGGCGCGGCCGACGGCAAGCGTCATCCAGACGCGCCACATCAGGTAGAGCAAGCCGAGAATCGGGCCAGCCTCGAAAATGACGCGCGGCCATTCGCCTTCGCCCCAGCGGAAACGCCGGTCGCCCTGCATCGCGGCGGCCGCATTGGTGCCGGCGCCGAGGCCGACGCCGAGCGGCGGCGAATCGACGACCGCCCACTTGATGGCGTCGTAGTCGTACAGCAGGCGGCGCGCCAGGCCGCCGTTGCCCCATTGATCGAGGCGCGACTGGATGACGACGGCGCCGTCGCGCACGGTTTCGAACGAGCCGAGCACGTTGAGCGCGATCAGCGCGGTGAAGGCCGAGACCACCAGGCCGCGTCCCAGCTTGGTCGAGCGGCCCCGCGCCCAGCCGGCGATGCCGACGATCATGACGCCGGCAATCGCCGCCAGGAAGCTGCGGCTGCCCGAGACCGCGGCGGCCAGCGAGACGGCGACCCAACCGGCAATGCGCAGCGGCCACGACAGCGCACGTTCGACCGAGCCGGCAATCAGCGCGGCCAGCGCAATGCTGAAGAAGCCGATCGGCCCGTTGACGAACGAGAACGTGCCGGGCGGACGGATGTGGCCGGGCGCCGCGAACATCTGGCCGCGGTGGCCCGAGACGCTGCGGTTCACCCATGCGGCCGGCGACGACTCGAACTGCATCGCCATCAACAGCGCCATCGGCAGCGCCACCCACAAGAACGACAGCAGGATGCGGCGGATGTCGATCGGGTTGAGCACACGCGCCATCACGAACGCCACCGGCAGATGCAGCAGATAGGTGCGCAGCCCGTAGCCGATCACCAGCGGCGAGCCGCCGACGCCGTTGATCAGCTGCAGCGCGCCGATGGCGACGAAGCCGGCGAGCAGCAGGAACAGCGATCGCATGTACTTGTCGAGCACCAGGTTCTTGCTGCGGTAGCCGAGCACGCAGATGACGATCGCCACCGGGTCGCGGATCAGGAGCAGCGGGTCGGACAGCGACGGAAACACCCACTTGCGGAGCGCGCCCTCGAACACCAGCAGCAGCGCGTAGAGCTGGATCAGGAGGACGAGCCGTTGACGATCGTGTTCGGCCTGGAGGGTCATGATGCGGCGGCGTGGGCGCGCAGATCGAACGACGCGCGGACGGCGTCGAGCACGCGAGTTTCGTAGTGGAGCCAGCTGGTCTCGGCCGCCTTGCGCACGGCGTGGCGCCGCATCTCGGCGAGCGCGTCGCGATTCGCGGCGAACCAGGCGAGGCGCTCCGCGATCGCCTCGGGCGAGCGAATGGGAATGGTGAAGCCGGTGCGGCCTTCTTCCACCAGATCGTCGCCGCCGGTGTGCGCGGTAACGACCAGCGGCAGGCCGCTGGCGAGCGCCTCGAGCTGCACCAGCGCGCGCCCTTCGACCAGCGCCGGCAGCACGAACACGTCGCAGGTGCGCATCACCTGCAGCACTTCGGCGTGGGGCCGCGTGCCCTCGTAGTGAAACGCCGGATACTGCGAACGGTAGAACGACAGCGGCGCCTCGGGCGCAGGCGCGCCGAGGACGACGAGCTCGATGTCCCGCCGGTCGAGCAGCCGCATCGCCGCGAACAGATCGGCGAGCCCCTTGCGCTGCGTCATCGCGCCGGCAAACATCACCCGCAGCGGCGCGCTTGGATCGCGGCGGGATTCAGCGCCGGCGCGCGCCGCGGGCGACGGCGCGCCGAACGGCGCCAGGACGCAGCGCTTCGACGCGCGCACCTGGGCCGGCAGGCTGTCCATCACGAACCGGCTCGGCACGATGATCGTGTCGGCGAGCTCGATCTCGCGGTTCTTCCGTTCGAGCTTGGCCGGTGAATCGTCGAGCCCCTGAATCGTCCGGCGCCACTCGGGCCAGCGTTCCGCTTCCTCGTGCAGCAGCCGCTGCACCGTCTGCCAGTGCGCGATCGGCATCTCGTAGATGCGCGCCAGCCCGCGGCGGCGCGCGGCCGCAAACGTATCCTCGGCGGCATCCTCGTAGGCGTAGGCAGTCCGGACCGTGTCCGGCAGGCGGTTCGACGCGATCACGCCGGCGACGTGGCGATCGAACTCGCGGTAGACCGCTTCCACCGACGCGACGCCGCCAGGCCGCGCGATCGAGCGATAGCCGGCTGCCGACGCGGCGAGGCGCACCGACTCGAGCCACGGGTGCGTGTGGACGAAGCGGTATTCGATCTCGAAATGCCGCCGCAGCAGCTGCGAGCGCAGGCGCCGCGGCAGCCAGCGGGGGCCTGGATCGGGGAAGGCAATGGTCGTGTAGAGGGAGTCGAGCCAGCCGGCGCGGCGCAGCGCGCGTGCAATCGCGCGCACTATTGTGTTGCCGGTCGGATTGCTCAGGACGACCATGTCGGTACTTTATCGGCCGCGGCCGCGAGGGCGCCCAGCCACTGCGACGCGACGGCCGGCAGCCGCCACACCGCGGGAAGACGCCGCGCCTGCCGCAGCCGCGCGGGCAGGTCCGAGCTCATCCGAATCAGCAGCGCCGCTTCGCGCGCGTCCGTCGTAGCCGGCGCCGGCCAGCGGCAATCGTCGCGATTCACCACGACCGGCAGGCCGTGATCCAACATCGCTGCCACGGTGGCGCTCTTGCCGATGAGCGCAAACGGCGTCGTCGCGATGCCGAAGTCGACGGTGTTGAAGAGCTCGGAGATGCGCGCGGCCGGTTGCTCGCCCAGGTGCAACATCGGTACGCGCGCCGCGTGAGTCGCGGTCATCTCGTTCCAGATGCGCTCGCCCGCGCCGAGACGGCCGGCCGACACGATGGCCACGCGTTTGCCGGCCGCGGCGGCGGCGGCCTGCAGCTCGTCGAGGAGCGGCTGCGGCGGCCACACCGGATGAATCGTGCCGAACAGCGCGAAGATCCACCAACGACCGCGGCCGCCGGCACTGGTCAGCGCATCGCAGCCGGCGCCCGCGAGCTGCGGCGCCAGCCAGGTGGCGGCGTCGCCTGTTTCAACCGGAATGCTGCCGAAGAGCGGCAGCCGTTCCGCGTGGACGCCGTGCTGGGCGAGCGCGTGCTGATAGGTCGGGTTGCTCGTGTGAATCGCGGCGGCAGAATCGCCGGCCAGCGCCAGCACCGCACGCCGCTGCGCCGCACTCACCAGGCGTTTCCGCGGCGACGCGGCGCCGTCGATCCAGATCTCGTGAAACATGACGTGCAGCTGCGCGCGGCCGACGAGCCCGGGCATGGCGCGCACCAGCCGCGCCGCAATGCCCCAGCGCTGAAAGCTGTACGGGACAAACTGCAGGCTCACAAAATCCGGCCGCGAGGCCGCGAGAAACGTGCGCGCCAGCGCCAGCCGATCCGTCCACGGCAGGTTGAATGGCAGACGCAGCGTCTCGATGCCGTCCTCGTCGCCGCGGACCGTCTTGTCGAGATGCCGATCGGCAAGTGCCAGGAGGCGGCACGAAGCGCCCTGCCGCTCCGCCTCCCGCGCCAGCCAGCGCGAGTAGTCGCCGACGCCGTCGCGGTTCGGTTCGAGGCCGCCGGTCATGATGGTGATCCGCATCGCTCAGCCGCGGCGCTGCCGCGCCTCGGGCGTGGCCACCAGGTACACCTGCTGCGGCCGGCTCTTCGGCAGATCGCTCAACATGTCGTCCATGTCGCGGTAGCGGTGGCCGCCGCTGGTCCGGTAGCGGCTCAGCACGCGCGGCACCATCGCGCCGTGGCGCTTGCGCTGATAGTTCCAGCACTCGACGGCATAGCCGGCGTCGCGCAGCAGCGCGCACACATCCTCGGGCGCGTCGCCGGCACGGCGAATCATTTCGGGATGGAGCTCCACGAACAGCGTCGGCCGCTGCTCCGCCAGCACGCGGCGCGCGCCGAGCAGGACGCGGTACTCGAAGCCCTCGCAGTCGATCTTGACCAAGCCGACGCGCGCCTCGGCGGCCAGCTCCTCGTCGAGCGTCACCTGCTCGGCGTCGATGCTGGTGAACCCGTCGCGCGTCTGGCGTGAGAGCGCGTCGAAATCGCCGGCGGCCACTCGGGCCGTGTCGCCGGAGTCGCCGATGTAGCTGTTGATGCCTTCCTGCAGGCAGACGTGGCCGGCGCGATCGCCGCAGGCCTTCAGCCGCACGTCTATGCCGGAGAAACCGTTGATCGCGATCATCCGCTTCAGGACGTGAGCCGCGAAAGGCGAGGGCTCGTAGGCGATGAGCCGCGCGCGGCTGACGTGGCGCGCAAGCAGGACGTAGGCCCCGACGTTGGCGCCGACGTCGACGAGCGTCCCATCATGTGCCGCGGCGAGCGCACGCTCCATCAACTCGCGCTCGGGAAACAGCTGATTCAGCGCGAAGAGCAGGCTGGCGTTGTAGGCGTTGACCCATCCCGCCGGATACAGCATGCGCCCGCCGGCGAAGGGGATCGCAATCAACCCGCGATCGGGAAGGCACGTCCGCAGCAGCGGGAACAGGCGGTGCTGCAGCGGCACGGCGCGGCAGACCCAGGTCAGCGCCTCCCGTGCCTGGATGCGGGCGATCGGCGCCGCGTCGACCAGCGAGGCCATCGCCGCTTCAGCCACGCGACGCGCTCCACGCTGCGAGGCGCGCGGCTTTCACGGCATAATTGGCTGCCGCCCGGCCGTCCGCGCCTGCGCCCTGATGAGAATCCTGACGATCACCAACTGCCCGCTGGACCCGCGCCTCGGCTCCGGCACCACGGTGATCCGCTTCGCGGGCGGCCTGCGTCAGCTCGGCCACGAGGTGGACGTGCTCGCGCCCCACGATTACGAGCTGGGGCGCGGCATTCGCGTCGCCAAGCAGCTGCGCCAGGGATTCGGCGCCTCGCGGGCGATTCGCGACCGGCTCGCCAACCGGCCGTACGATCTGGTCGAGTTCTACGGCGCCGAGTTCTGGCCGGCGATCGGCCGCCTCGCCCGCGCGCGCCGCCGCCCGCTGCTCGTCGCCCACACCAACGGACTCGAGCTGCTCAACTACGAGCGCGAAGCGGCCTACCACCCCGCACGCGGTCTCAAGGTTGCGGCCTCGCGATCGGTGCATCGCCTGCTGTTCACGCGCTCCTTCCGCGAGACCGACGCCTTTGTCGCGCTCTGCGAAGCCGATCGCGACTGGGTCGTGAATCATCGGTTGTACGACCCTTCGATGACGGCGGTCGTGCCGCCCGCGCCCGACGAAGCGTTTCGCACCGCCGCGGCGGCTGCAGCCGTGCACAAGGAGAACCGTGTCGCGTTCATCGGATCGTGGACCGAACGGAAAGGCATCGACACGATCGCGGCGGTGATGCATGCGGTGCTGCGCGCCGATCCGCAGGTCGTGTTCGATGTCTTCGGCGCATCGGCCAACGCGCCGGCTGTCGCCGCCAGCTTCGATCCGGCCGTGCGCGATCGGGTGCAGGTGCACGGCTCGCTCGAACCGTCCTCGCTCGCAGCGGCCGTCGCGCGCGCGAAGGTGTTCTTCTTCCCTTCCCAGTACGAGGGATACGGCCTGGCGCTCATCGAAGCGATGATGTCGGGGCTCGCCGTGGTCACCACGCCGACCGGCCTCGGGGCCGAGCTGTCGGCAGCCGAAGCGATGGTCTGCGGCTTCGACGATCGCGATGCGATGCGGCGCGCCATCGAGCGGCTGCTGCACGACGAGACGCTGCGCGCGTCGCTTGCTGCCCAGGGCCGCCGACGTGCCGCGGCGCTCAGCTGGGAAGACAGCGCACGAAAGCTCGCGGCGTTGTACGAGAACTGGCTGGCGGGACGCATACGCCGGATGTCCTAGTTGTCGACGCCGTAGGCAGCGCGCCACAGCGGGTGCTGATAGCCGGTGAACCGGTGACGATCCGCCCAGTGCCGCACCGGGATCGGGCAGCCGGGGGCGCAGACGTAGTAGGCCCACGCGCGCTCGTACGACGTCAGGCGGCCGCCGGCTCTCCGGTACAACGCGGCGATGCCGTGATCCTCCATCGCCATCGCGATGGAGCCGGCGAGGCCGTTGCCCGCCCGGCCGGTCAGCCATGGACGGCGAAGCGACGCGCCGTGAATGAAGAACTTGATCCGGTCCGGCGGCGTCCGGTTGTCCTGCTTCGTGTACGGGAACGGCCGGCCGCGCATCGTCTCGTCGCCGGGGCCGATCTCGAGCGCCTTCGACGAAATCGAGAACACCGCGCCGCTCGCGGCGCGATGTTTCCGGATCAGCAGGTTGAGGATGTCCTGCTCGGGAAACTTGAACCAGGGGTGATCGCCGACCTTCGCGACCCCTTTCAGGTGCGTGGCCGTCAGCGACGCGTACTCCTGCAGCAGCGGCAGATCGCGCGGAATCTGGAAGCCGAGGAACCCGGCATTGACGTAGGGATGCGCCGGAAGATCCGCGCTGATCCCCAGCGCCGCCGCCTGATGAAAGACGATGACGTCGTGGTCGTCGTACTTGCCCTCCGGTTCGGTGCTGACCACGACGCCGGCTTCGATCGGCTTCAGCAGATCGCCGCACGGACGCTCGACAATGAAGTCGGCGTCGAGCATCAGGTAACGGCCGGCGGGAAGGCCGGCCACCAGCGGCAGCTTCGCCGCAGCACCGAACACCTCCGCGTCCGGGCGGTACTTCACGAGCTCGAGTTGTGGGTGGTTGGGCACGGACGACGAATCGCTGCCGTCCGGCATCAGCAGGATGAAGCGGCCGCCGAAGCCGTTCATCAGCGCGCTGTTGAACAGCCCGAAGAAGCCGGGGAGAAACCGCGGGTCGCTGCCGGTGACGATCGCCAGATCGCCGCCCCACGCGCCCGCAGTCAATGCGCGACCTGTTGCTGGTTGACTCCGAGATAGACCTGTTCGCCGGCGGCGTTGACGTGGTGGACGGCGAACCCGAGGTCGCAAAGGCCGCGCTTGACCGCCTCGCCGTCGATCCACGAGTGCAGCTCGAAGATGACGAAGCGGGCGCGGCGCAGCGCGTCGCCCGCCTTGGCGACCAGCTCGAACTCGACGCCTTCCACGTCCATCTTGATCAGGTCGATTGAATCCCAGCCCATCGCCTCGCAGACCTGATCGATGGTCACGACCGGCACGACGAACTCCGTCGGCTCGTCGGCGAGGCGGTTGCACGACGGCGACGAGGTCCGGAAATGCTGAAACCCGGCGGCGGGCGCGATGGCGGCGGCGAACACCGTCGCGGGGATGCGATTGAGCTCGATCGTCCGCTGCAGCTGCGTCAGGTTCCGCGGATCGGGCTCGATGCAGGCAAACGACGCGTCGGGAAAGCGCGCCGCCCAGTAAGCGGTGCCGAACCCGCAATGGGAGCCGAGGTCGAGGACGCGGCGAATCGGACCGGTAATCAGCTGCGTGTCGTACTCGCGCTCGGCGAAGATGCCGCGCAGCACGAGCGCATCGTCGGTGTTGTAGCGCGTCGGCAGCGCGAGCACGCGGTCGCGCTCGGTGATCCGCAGCACGAACTCGTCGGGCACCAGGCCCGGCGCGCGCTCGCGCAGGCGCGAGAGATACCAGGACTTCAGGTATCCCAGCCGGTCGGGGCCGGCGGCGCACATCTTCCGGTTGACGCGAAAGCGATCGGCGTGCGTCCGGTAGAAGCTCATGCCGGCAGATACGCCCGGCCGGCGCGGATCGCGCGCCACACCGCCTGCATCGATCCGCTGAGCGGCAGCCGCGTGCGGATGTTGAAGTGGATGATCGAGCTGGGCACGACGAGGCGCCGCACGAGATAACCGACCGCCCACAGCAGCACGCGCGGCGAGCGATCGATCCACAACGCGCTGACGAACTGCACGTAGGTCGTCGCCAGCAGCTGCTGCTGCAGCTGCTTCGGGTCCTCGAGGCGGCCGTCGTACGGCGCAGTTCCGTCGAGCCAGTAGTGGTGCCAGACAAAGGTGCGATCGGAGAACGAGATCCGCCAGCCGCGTTTCGCGACCAGCTTGCCCCACAGGTACCAGAGGCCGCCAAACGGGTAGGCCTCGTCGTAGCGCAGGCCGGTCTCGAAGATCTCGCGCGGGTAGACCGATGCGCCGTCGGCGATCGCCGCGCAGCGCGAGGGATCCGCCGGCGCGATGCCGAAGCCGCTGCGGTGCAGCTCGGGCGGGCAGGTCAACGCGCTGGTCGTGTCGCCGGGGACGCGCTCCGAAAAGATCCACACGCGGCGCGGGTCGCTGGCGATGAGATCCGTGATCACCGCCAGGTAATCCACCGGATGCGTGTGGTCGTCGTCGGCCGACACGATGTGCGTGCCGCGGCACTGCAGGCTGGCGTGGTTGCGATTGGCGTAGAGGCCGCGCCGCGGCCCGCGCGTGTAGCGGCAGCCATACCGGCGCGCAACCTCCTCGGTCTCGTGCGCGGTTGCCGCGTCCGAATCGTCCGAAACGACGATCTCGTCGGGCTGAACCGTCTGCCGGCGCCAGCTCTCGAGGCAGCGCTCGACCGACCGCGGACGATTCCGGGTGACGAGCGCGACGCTGATCGAGATCGGCGATGCGTTCGACATCACGTGCGCGGCGGCTCGAAGAGCACGTTGACGTAGCCGGAGAACATCTCGTCGGCCGCAATCGCCGGACCCGGCATACGGTCGCCTGGTCCGTTGATGCGGCGGCAGGCGTAGCCGAAGCGGCGCAGCAGCTGGAACACGTCCCACTCGCCGATGCACCCCGTGCCGGCGATGCCGACGTTGAACTCGGCCCAGACCCACGGCCGCTGCCCGCCGAGAATGCGCGACGCGCCGCGCAGCGCCGCGGCCTCGCCTCCCTCGATATCGAGCTTGAGCGCGTGAAGCGGCGCATCGCCAAGCTGCTCGTCGAGCGTGACCGCCGCGACGACGATGCTGTCGGCCGCCGGATCGGCGACGATGCGGCCGAGATTGTGATGGGCGCCGGTCGCGAACACGGCGGCGCCGCGGTGATCGGCGACCGCCACGTTGATCGCCGTGACGCGGCGGCCGACTTCTGCGGAAGCGGCGATGTTCTGCGTCAGCCGGTGGTAGGCGGCTGGGTTCGGCTCGAACGCGGTCACCCGGCCGGCAGCTCCAACGCGTCCGGCGGCGACCAGCGACCACAACCCGACGTTCGCACCGCAATCGACGAAATGATCGCCGGGCGACAGCATCGCCTGCAGCGCGCGCAGCTCCGTTTCTTCCTCTTGCCGGGCCCAGACCATCGCCTCGTACGGCACGTCGAAGCTGCAGATCATCCGGCCGCCGCCCGGCAGCCCGCGCGAGCCGACATAGGCGGTGTCGCGATGCTCGAGCCAGTGGTGCAGCAGGCGCCCCTTGCCCTTGAACCGCCGCGGGCCCGCCGAGCGCAGCGCGCGGCCGGTGACAAACGGGAGTACGCGCGTCATCCTTCGCGCTCCCTCAGCCGTCGGCGGAACTCGAGCTCCCAGTAGGTCAAGTACGGGAGCACCGCCGGGAACATGATCCACTGCCAGGCCAGGTCGAAAAAGACCGTCTTCCGCATCTCGCTGTCGCGCGCCCTCAACGAGCGGCCCGTCGTCCACAACAGCGACTTGGTGCGCGAGAACAGCATGTACGTCACCGCCCGCAGCCGTGACGCGCTCGCCGGCACGCCCTGGCCGGTCTTCAGCAGGTAGAGGACGTGCCACTTGATGAGGAACGTCCGCCAGAACAGATAGCTCCACGACACGACGTGCGACGGGTGGACGACCGTCGCATCGGGCGAGAACGCCGTCGGCCGGCCTGAGCGGCGGATGCGCTCGCCGAATTCCATGTCCTCGCCGCCGGCTTCGAGAAAGTCTTCGTCGAACGCGCCCAGCTGGAAGAACGCCTCACGGCGAATCGCGAGGTTGCCGCTCCAGAAATTGCCGCCGTTGAGGTTTTCGACGAAGCGGCGGAAGGGGCTGTCGTGCTTATCGGGCACGACAATCCGGCCCTCGACCACGTCGACCCGCCCTTCGTCCGCGTGCGTGCACAGCGCGCCAAGCCACCCGTCGACCGGGCGGCAGTCGTCGTCGATGAACGCGAGCCACTCGCCTGCCGCCGCGGCCGCGCCGCGATTGCGATTCGAGGCCGGGCCACGCCGCGGACCCTTCACGTAGCGGACGCGCGGGAAGCGCTCCTCGACCATCGCTCGGGTCGCATCGTTGCGGCTGTCGTCGGCGACGATCACTTCGAACGCAGCGGGCGCCACCTGCTGGCGGGCCGGCTCGAGCGCCTCGAGCGTCCGCGCCAGCACGTGGGGGCGGTTGCACGTCGCGACGACGACCGAAATCCTTGGAGAGGTTGCCACGTCCTAGCCGTGCAGCAGAGAGCGAACGAGGTGGTAATGCGGGATGAGCAGGCTGACGGGAACGCTCAACGGATCGCCGTCGCGCAGGTCGTCCATCGCCATGCATTTGATTGAATAGGCGATGTTCTTCCGGTACTCGCGCCAGCTCACCGACGGGTGCGCTCCCGCATACCAGCGCCAGTGGCGCTCGAGCACCTGGCCGAGCGAGTTGACGGCGATGGATTCGACCTCGAGCGCCGGGTCGTAGACGACGTCGAGGTTTGCGGCCAGCAGCCGGCTGCCGAGATCGCCATCCTCGGTATGCCGCAGCCGGCGATCGTAGCCGCCGACGCTCGCCACTGCCGACGCACGGACCAGCGTGCCCCAGGTCGACAGCGACGCACGCCGTTCCGCTGTCTGAACCAGATCGGTCTTGAACAGGTGACGGCCGCGCCACCGCTCGGCGACGCTGCCTGCAGCCGACTGCGTGATGCGCCCGAACACGGCCGCGACGCGCGGTTCCCCGAACCAGACGAGCGCCTTTTCGACGAACGCCGGCTCGAGGACGTTGGTGGCGTCGCACGACAACACGAGGTCGTGGCGGGCATGGCTCATCGCCAGTGCGCGCGCTTCGCCGCGGCCGCAGTTGCGCGGCAGCGAGATGACGCGCACGTCCAGATCGCGGATCGCCTCACTCGAGCGATCCGTCGACCCATCGTCGACGACCAGCACGTCGGCGGGCGGCATGGTCTGCCCCAGCACGCTCTCGACCGCGCGGCGGATCGTCGCGCGCGCGTTGAAACACGGGAGGTAGGCGCTGTACGGCGTCATTGAACCGGATAGCCTGCGAAACGGAGCCACTCGATCGATCGACGCATGCCCTCGGCCGTCGGCACGATTGGTTCGTAGCCGAGCGTCGCGGCCGCCTTCGTCCACGGCAGCTGCCACGCGCAGCGATGCAGCAGCGCCATCTCGAGCGTCGGCGCCGGGCCGGCTGCACGCCGGGACGCGATCGGCGCCGCAGCTGGCGCGCGCCAACCCTCAATCGCGGCTTTGACCGACCGCTTCAGCCGCGCCGGGGTGCGGCGCAGCGCGAACTGGACCGCGGAGGTCGACTTGAGCGACTGGAGGCGTTCGCGAACGCCGGGGCGGAACTCGGGAACCCGATCGAGCATCGCGATCGAATCGGGGTCGACGCCGAGCGCGCGCGCGATCGGCCGATAGAACTCCAACCAGGTGATGCGCTCGCGATCGCCGACGAAAAACGTGCCGCCGGCAGCCTGCGGCACCGTCAGCGCGAGGCGGACCGCGTGCAGCAGGTTGTCGACGTAGATCGTGTTGCACACGCCGCGGCCGCCCTCGATGAGGTAGGCGCGGCCGGCCAGCAGGTCGTCGGCGCACGACGCCACCCACCGCGAGCGCGGGCCAAAGACGACGGCCGGACGGAGCACGACGACCTCAGGGCCGCCGCGACGCTGCAGCCGCTGCCATTCGCGTTCGGCCTCGACCTTGGCGTTGTTGTAGGCAATCAAATGCCGCCGATGCAGCGGCGTCTCCTCCACCGTGCCAGGCTCCGGCGCCTGACCGTGGACCGACGCGCTGCTGATGTAGACGATGCGCCGCAGGCCGGCGCGGGTTGCGGCCTCGAACGCCGGCCGCACCGAGCCGGTGATCGTTCGCGGGTCGCCGGTTGCGAGGTGCAGCAACGCGTCGCAGCCGCGGAATGCTTCCTCGAGCTGAGGGGCGTCGAGCGCGTCGGCAAGGCGGCAGTCGAGATTGAAGCGCGCGGCGCGCGCCATCGCCGCCGGCCGGCGCACGATCGGCCGCACGTCGAATGCGCCGGTCAAGTGAAACTGCTCGACGGCCCGGCTGCCGACAAACCCGTTCGCGCCGAGGATCGCGAGCTTCATTGCGCCACCCGCTCGGATGCGAGGCCGCGCGCCGCGCTCATCTCGTCGGCGCCAAACCAGGGGCTCGCCAGCAGCGAGCGAGTTCGGTAGCACTCCTCGACGAGCGACAGGCTCGTCATCGCGTCCACGCCGCTGACGACCAGCGGCGATTCGCCGCGGACGGCGGCGACGACGTTCTCGAGCTGGGCGCGAAAGCAGTCATCCCAGCTGCGGGCCGGAACGCCGGCCGCCGAGAACTCGACGTCCGCATCGGCCGGGAGGGCATAGTCGACCTGCACGGACACCGGATCGACGCCGTCCCAGACAATCCGCCCGTGCTCGAAGCGAAGCTCGTAGCGGCCCGGCATCGGCCAGTCGCGGCTCAACCTGACGGTCACCCGCGCGCGCCCCACTTCACACGTGGCGACGGCGGTCGCCTCCGCGCCGCCCATCGCATCGTCCTGATACGCCGCGACGCGAACGCCCGGGAACCACCACGCCAGAAGATCGAGGACGTGAACGCCGAGGTCGAGCAGGATGCCGCCGGGCGTCAGCCGCGGCACGAACGCGGCGGCGCTGCGGAACGGCCAGTGGAATCCCCCGGTTTCGAGAATCGACGCCGACTCGAGCGCGCCGAAGCGCCCGCTGGCGACGAGATCGTGAACGAGCCGGGCTGAGGGAAAGAACCGACGGATCAGCCCCACGGCAAGCAGACGATGCGCGCGTTCGGCGGCAGCGACCATCCGCGCGGCGTCAGCGGTCGAGGCGGCGACTGGTTTCTCGCACAGGACGTGAACGCCCGCATCGAGGAGGCTGCTGCTCTGCGCGGCGTGTAGCGCAGCCGGCGATGCGACGATGGCGAGATCCGGACCGATTGCGGCGACACGTTCGAGCTCGGTGCACGCCGCGGCCCTGGGGAAAACGGCGGCGAGCGACGCCGCGCGCGCCGCGTCAGGGTCGCACAGCGCGACGACGTCGACTTCACCGGCGGACGCCAATGCGGCCAGCGCCGGCGCGTGAAGCCGTTCGGCGGCCGCGCCGCATCCGACGATGGCAACGCGCAGCGGACGAGCGTTCATCGGCGGGCGTGCAACTCTTCGACCGCTGCGACCACAGCGGCGGGAGAAATCTTGTCCATGCAGGCGACGCCGTACTCGCAGCGCTGGCCCTGCGACGACTGCAGCCAGCACGGCCCGCACGGCATCGGTTCGAACAGGTTGATGTTCGCGGCGTAGCCGAGCATGCCCGGCGGACGCGACCCGCCGAAGATGATGACCGAGCGGACGTCGAGGCCGTTGGCGGCATGCATCAGGAAGCTGTCGGCGCCGATGTGAATACGCGCGTGGGCGAGCACGCCGAGCGATTCGCGCATCGACAGGCCGACGAGCCGCTGCACCCCTTCGATGACCGGCTCGCGATCATCGCCGAGCTGCACGAGATGAAACCGCTTCCCCAACTGGGCGAGCGCTTCCGTCCACCGGCTCAGCGGCCAGTCCTTCACTTCCTCGCGGCTTCGCGTGTGGAACGTGAGCACCGGCTTCGACGGATGGGCGAGCCGAATCCAGCCTGTGGCGCGCTCGGCATCGGTCAGATACACGCGCGCGCGATAGTCGTAGGTCCGATCGGCAAGGCCGAGGCGGCCGAACGTCTCCTTGAGGACGTTGGTCGATCCTTCGCGGCGCGCGACCAGATCCGGATACCACGACCACACCGAGAAGTACGACTCCGGCTCGTTGAGCGTGTCGATGTTCGGATCGTGCCGCAGCAGGTCGGGGTTCGGGGTCAGGCAATTGATCCGCAGCCGTGGATACCATTCGCGCAGGTGGCGGCAGACGATCGCCGTCAGCAGCGTGTCGCCCGGCGTGCCGAACGCGTCGACGATGGTGAGGCGGGCGCCGGCGGCGTTCAACAGCGACGGCCGCCGCACGAGACGCGTGTTGACCTGCCAGCGAATCTTCGACGCCACGCGATCCGGACGCCGGATCATCGTCGTCCCGAGCACGCTCTTGACCGGCGGCAGCACGGCGACGTTCATCGTGCGGCCACCGCGGCGTCGCGCACCAGGGTGCGGAAGGTGTCGCGCGCGTGCGCGGCGGTGTAATGCTGACGCACGAACTCGCGCCCCGGCTTTGCGGCGGCGCGGCCGGCCGCGCGGTTGGTCACCATTTCGTGGATGAAGGCGGTGACGCGATCGGGCGACCGCCGGTCGATGAACGAGCCGACGCGGTGGCGGCGGCAGAATTCAACCGGCGCCGCGCCGGCCGGGCCATAGACGAGCGTCGGCGCCCCGCTGGCCAGGCATTCAGCGAGCTTGGTCGGCAGCGACAGCCGGTTCTTCGCGAACGAGGCGGCGTCGAAGCTGACGGGAATCACCAGCAGATCGGCGGTCTTGAGCAGCGTGAACCCTTCGGCCTGACCAATCCCGCCGCAATAGACGACGGCGCGTCCGTCGGCGAGCGTTTCGGCGTGCTGCCTGGTCCAGCTTCCTCCCCAGATCTCGAACCGCACCTTCAGCCCGGCCGCGGCGAGGCTGCGGACCGCCGCGGCGACGTCCTCGATTGCGCCGAAGTGCTGCCCCGGCACGATCGAACCGAGGTAGCGGATGACGAAGTCGTCGCCGCGAGCGTCCGGGACGGCGGCCGGCGCGAACAGCTCCTCGGACGCGCCGTTGTGCAGCACGTGGCTGTCGACGCCGTAGCGCGCCGCATATTCCTGCCGCATCTCTTCGCTGATGCTCACTCGCACGTCGGCGGTCATCATCAGCTCGGCGACGCTCGTCCGCGCGCCTCCCGTCTCGGTCTCGAGGCCGTCGTCGGCGACATGCGCGACGAGGCGGACGCCGTAGTGCCGGGCGATCCAGGACGCGTAGGCGAGCGTGCCGCCGGAGAAGACCATCGTGTAGACGACATCCGGACGCCAGCCGCGCAGCGTGCGGTGCAGCCACCGCGCCGAGTAATGGCCGCGCCACGCCGGCCGCTTGCCGAGGAGAAACGGCAGCAGCGAACGGCGGCCGCCGTGCCCGGGCACGTCGGCAAAGGCGCTGCGCTCGCGCCGCTGGGTCGACGGGATCGTTTCCTCCCGGGTGTAGAGCATGAACAGACGATCGTCCGTCCAGCCGCTGAAGAAGGTGCCGAGCGTCACGCCGAAGCCGTTATTCAGCCCGAACGGCGCTTCACTGACAACCAGGGTGCGGGGCAGTGTGTCCATGAGATTTCAGCGAACCCGACCGCCGACATACAGCATCAGGTTGCCCGATGCGAAGTCGGCGAGCGTCGCCAGAAGCGGCAGGCGCGCAGCGGCGCGCGGCGTCGGCCGCAGCTGCGAGGCCGGCCGCGCGTCGAGCAGGCCGGCCACTTCGGCCGCCTTGGCGTCGAGCAGACGACAGTACGGCGTGAAGACCCGCTCCTTCAGCACGCGGTTCAACCGCGCGCCGTGCGGCGCGAAGTCGGTCTCGAAGAGCCACGTCCGCCGCCGCTTCAGGTGATGGAAGTGAAAGAAGACGAGCGGCTGGTCGTCGACCCGCACCTGCCCGTCGCGCTCGGTCAGCTCGTAGTTGGCGAGATTCCAGGAGGCGACGTTCGCTCCCTTGTGCTGCACGACGTGAACGTCCTCGAAACGGCTCGGCCAGTCGTCGAGATACTTCTGATCGGCGAAGCGCGACGGCTCCTCGCGGTCGAAGCACCACTCGAGGCAGCGCTCGCGCCACCACTGGAGGCAGGCCAGGCCCGCGGCCGTTCGACGGAAGGTGAGCCAGCCGACGTTGTAGATGCCGTAGCGCTCGAACCGCGGCGCGTTTTCGGCCGGGAAGCGGTGCGGGATGATCGCGACCGAGGCGCCGGCGATCTCGTCGAAGAGCGGCTGCGGATCGGCGAAGAAGAAGAGGTCGGCGTCGAGATACGTGACGGCTTCAATCGAGGGATCGCGCCGCAGCACATAGAGGGGCAGCGACGGCGTGCAGGTGAAGTAGTACTCGATGGTCGAGCGGTTCTGCTTCGCAGCGGCAAGCTCGGTGTCGCCGCGCTCGAAGTCGGCCAGCGCGATCGGCGTCACGTCGGGAAGCCCGAGCGCCAGCAGCGCGTCGAACGCCGCATCGTCGAGGCAGAGCGCCCAGAGCCGGAACCGGGCGCAATGCTGGCGCAGCGACGCCGCGAGCGCCAGCGCATGCGGCAGGTAGCGGTGATCGAAGTAGGTGCAGAAATGCCGCGTCATGCGGCCTGCGCTCCGGGCGTTCGAAGGTCGAAGACGAAGCCTTTGTAGTAGCCGGATCCGGGCGCGTCCAGCGGCGAGAGATCGTCCGTGCCCTTGAAGTCCACGACCAGCCGATAACCGGCATCGGCGATCGCCGACGTCAGCTTCGACTCACTGAGGAACCACGACGGATAGCTCGCCGGGTAGATCCATTCGGGAACGGCCTGCACCGTGAGCCGATCGCGGTTGCCGCGGTAGAAGGCGGTGCGATCGATGATCAGGTGCGGAACTCGCAGCGCCATCAGCGAGCGCAGCGTGCCGTGCGGATCGGGCAGGCACTGCAGCACCCCTGACAACAGCAGCGCGTTCGGGCGGTAGCGCTGCAGGCACTCCTCGGGCGAGAGGAAGAAGCGCAGCCCGTTGTCCTCGAACAGCTGGCGGCCGCGCGCGACGTGTCCGGGCTGTTCCACGACCAGCCATTCCACGCGCGCTACGCCCGCGAGCAGCTTCCGGCACTGAAAGTAGGTGCTGCCGAGCGAGCCGCCGAAGTCGAGCACCGTCAAGCGTCCGCCGTTGATCGAGGCCGCGCGCAGCAGCGCCGCAATCACCGGAAACGGGTACTCCGGCTGGTCCATCACGACCGAGTCGCGCTCGTAAACCGCGTCGCCGCGCTTCACCTTCAGCAGCGCTGCCGTCGTGCGGTCGAGGATCACCGACGACTCGTAGCCGTCCGACGCGGCCTTGGCCTCGTCCCACGACGCGTAGTCGCCCGTGAAGACGATCGGCGCGAGCGGACGCGCCGGCCGCTGGAACAGGCGGCGGCGCACCGCGCGGGCGACCCGGCGTGGCAGGGAGACGCTCATTCGTCGAGAAACGCGGCCGGCACGTCGGCGCGCCGGAAATCAGTGACGCCGCGGAAATAGGCGCGAACCAGCGCGCGCGCATCCTCCGTCGAATAGAGACCCGATGCCACATGCGGCCATCGCGCGCAGCGAGACAGGTCGACCGTCTCGGCGGCGTCGCGCGACACCGCAACGTGCGTGTGGCCGAACGCCACCAGCGAGCTCAATCGATGATTGCCGTCCTTGACGATGTAGACGCTCTCGGCGCCGTCGCGCAGCTCGAGCACGTCGATGTAGGAGAAGCGCTCTGGCCGGTACCCTTCCGTGGCGATGGTCGCGAGCGCGCGTTCCAGCCAGAAGTACTCGCCCTGGATCTTCGATCGCTGGACGCCCTGCTCGGAAAAGTGGGTGATGATGTCCTCGACGCTGGCCGCGGTCTCCAGCCAGCCGCCGTGCGGCCGGATCGGCGCGCGCGCGTCCCAGGGATAGACCCACATCGGCACGGTGCGCGAGAGCGGCACCTGGAGCAACTCGCCGAGATCGCGTGGCCGGAAATAACGCAGGAAGTCCTCGAAGCGTTCGCGCAGCACGCCGCGGTCGACGCCCTGGTGCATCCCGACGATGTAGTTTTCGTACGGGTTGAAGGACGACGAGCCGTACTTGTAGCCGTTGTAGTGGCGGCAGCGATCGATCGGGATCGTCAGCCGCTCGAGCCGCGGCTCGCGCGGCACGTCGAGCAGGCGACGGATCCTACCTTTGATAGACCGTAACCCTGCAGTCACAGTTGTCATACGTGTCCAGGTGCCGGGTGCTGCGCGCGGCGAAGCCGTAGCCGAGGAACAGCGCGTCGATGCGAGCCTGCGAGTGCGGGTAGGACTGAATGTGGCTCCATGGGGTCGCGGCTGGCGCGCCCGGTTCAGCGACCGCCGCCCCTGCGTTCTGGGCGGCCGGCAGAATCGCGCCACGAAGGGCGCGCGCCACCCGGCGCAGCTGACCCTCCAGCCGCACGCGCCGCGGAACCGCCGGCGCCGGCGCGGAGACGTAGGTCTGCACCACGATCTCGCCCTGCGTGACGCGACACAGTTCAGCCACGGCCGCCGGAAGCAGCGTCTCGGGAATCAGGTGGAGGAGCCGCCAGACCACGACGTGCGTGAATTCGCCATCGGCGAAGCGGAGGCCGAAAAGGTCGCCGCGCTCGACGCTGCCCGCGGCGCCCGCCGGCAGCAGCGCCAGCTTCGACCGTGCCTGCGCCAGCATGTCCTCGGACACGTCCACCCCGACGACCTGCTGCACGCCGACGTAATGCGGGAAGAAGCGTCCGGTGCCGACCGGCAGATCGAGCAGGCGCGGCACCACCCGGTCGCGGAAGTACTCGCGGACGAACTCGTCTTCCTTCCACCACATCGGCTCGACCTGGCGGTCGCGCTCGTAGTTGGCGGCGACGTCCGCGGTGTACTTGCGGTAGCCGTCGTAGGACGGCACGTTGCTCATCGTCGCGTTCATGGGATGGCGCGCTCGACGGCGCGGCGCTCGCGGACGCCGTCGGCGGGTTCCGGCGAACCGGCGGTCCACCGGTGCTGCAGCATCGCAATCATCCAGTCGCGCCCCGGCGTCTTGCCGGTGCCGTAGAAATCTTCCGTCTCGATCGTCAACCGCGCCGCCGCGGCGACGTAGTCGACGAGCTCGCCCGCTTTCACCACCGCCACGTTGACGATGCACGGCCCGGCCGTCAGGTTGAGCGGACCGGTGACGCAGGTGACGCTGCCCCGCGGCGGCAGGACCGGAGGAAGCCCGCCGGCGGCCTCGCTGTCGAGGCCGTACACGCCGAGGCCGGTCTCGGTGTAGAGGCCGATCACCATGTTCAGGCGGCGCACCGGCGCCGCGGACTCGTAGTCGAGCACGATCTTCAGCCGGCTGCCGGACGTGATCAGGGCGCTGCCGTCCGCGGCAGTGATCGTGACGCCCGTCAGGCGCACGCTGCCGTCACCCTGCCGATCGCGGCGGGCAGCCAGATCGGCAACCGCGCGATCGTTGACCGACGCCAGGTAGCGCTGCGTGACCGGCGATGCCGGCCCGTCCTCGGCCACGCGTCCCTCGTGCAGCCACACCGCGCGCTGGCACAGCGCCTGGACGGCCGACATGTTGTGGCTGACGAACAGCACCGTGCGGTGATCGCGGCTCGACACGTCGCGCATCTTGCCGAGGCATTTCTGCTGGAAGCTGGCATCGCCCACCGCCAGCACCTCGTCGACGATGAGAATCTCCGGCTCGAGATGCGCGGCGACCGCGAACGCCAGGCGTACGTACATCCCGCTCGAGTAGCGCTTCACCGGCGTGTCGATGAACGGCTCGACCTCGGCGAAGGCGACGATCTCGTCGAACTTCCGGCGGATCTCCTGCTTGCTCATGCCCAGGATGGCGCCGTTGAGGAAGATGTTCTCGCGGCCGGTCAAATCGGGATGGAAGCCGGTGCCGACCTCGAGCAGGCTGGCGACGCGGCCGCGCAGCGTAATCTCGCCGGCGGTCTGTGTGGTGATCCGCGAGAGGATTTTCAACAGCGTCGACTTGCCGGCGCCGTTGCGGCCGATGATGCC
>Ga0207675_100000871_pt1 | contig 30087 bp, 29 predicted proteins | sample KBSSwiS42_FD_184305 | JGI IMG/M metagenome (GOLD analysis project Ga0207675, IMG submission 184305) | Switchgrass rhizosphere microbial communities from Kellogg Biological Station, Michigan, USA - KBS Switchgrass S4-2 (SPAdes) (version 2) | ecosystem: Host-associated > Plants > Roots >...
GGGCAAGTCGACGCTTTAATAGGTCGGTCGGACCGCGAATTGACGGCCCCGCCACAAGAATAGTACAATCATTGACTTTGCTGAATTTAGCCGCCTCCGGCGCTCGCCCGGGCGGGAACGACAGGATTCTCCGATGAAAACCTTCTCTGCCCGGCCCCGCGACATCACGCGCGCCTGGTACGTCGTCGACGCATCCGACAAGGTGCTCGGCCGGCTCGCGACCGGGATCGCGCTGCGCCTGCGCGGCAAGCACAAGCCGATCTACACGCCGCACATGGACACGGGCGATTTCATCGTCGTGACGAACGTCGACAAGATTCGCGTCACCGGCAACAAGGCCGACGACAAGCTCTATCACCGGCACAGCGGTTATCCGGGCAGCATCCGGACGACCTCGTTCGGCGAGATGCAGGCCAGGTTTCCGGGCCGAGCGCTCGAAAAGGCCGTCAAGGGCATGCTGCCGAAGGGTCCGCTCGGCTACGCGATGATCAAGAAGCTGAAGTGTTACGCGGGCCCGTCGCATCCCCATTCGGCGCAGCAACCGTCCGCGCTCGAGATCTGACCTCCAATTATTCGGCGGTGACGCCCTCGCGGGCGCGCTGACTCCCAAACCTATGATCGGCAACTACCATTACGGCACCGGACGCCGCAAGACGTCCGTCGCGCGGGTCTTCATCAAGCGCGGCGACGGCAAGATCGTCGTCAACGACAAGCCCGTCGACGAGTTCTTCACGCGCGAAACCGGCCGGATGGTCGTTCGCCAGCCGCTGGTGCTGACCAACCACGAGAAGACGTTCGACATCATGGTCAACGTCATCGGCGGGGGCGAGTCGGGGCAGGCGGGCGCCGTACGGCACGGCATCACGCGCGCACTGATCGATTACGATGCGCAACTGAAACCCACGCTGTCGAAGGCAGGGCTCGTCACCCGCGACGCCCGCGAAGTCGAACGCAAGAAGGTCGGTCTGCACAAGGCGCGCCGGCGCAAGCAGTTCTCGAAGCGCTAGCCGCCCACCCAGGCCTACCCGGCACACGGACGAAGTGGAGAACAGGGCCGCCCGATCGGGCGGCCTTTTTCATTGCCGGCATCCGGGCGGCTCGTCATCCGGCGCCATCGGCTAGAATTGGCTACCACCAGCGGAAACGAACATGATCACCGTAGGCATCGTCGGCGGAACGGGGTACACGGGCGTGGAACTGTTGCGGCTCCTGGCGCAGCACCCCGAGGCCCGCGTGCGGGCTATCACGTCGCGCAAGGACGCGGGAACGAGCGTCGCACAGATGTTTCCGAGCCTGCGCGGCCACTACGACTTGACCTTCAGCGACCCGAAGGACGCCGGCCTCGGCGGTTGCGACGTCGTGTTCTTCGCCACGCCGCACGGCGTCGCGATGGCGCAGGCGCACGAGTTGCTCGGGGCCGGTGCGCGGATCATCGATCTCGCCGCCGATTTCCGCCTGCAGGATCCGGCGCTTTTCGAGCGCTGGTACAAGATGCCGCACGCGTGTCCTGACCTGTTGCGCGAGGCGGTCTACGGCATCCCCGAGATCAACCGCGAGGCGATCCGCAAGGCGCGAATCGTCGGCAACCCCGGCTGCTATCCGACGGCTGTCCAGTTGGGCTTCCTGCCGCTCGTCGAGGCGGGCTTGGTCGATACGCGCTATTTGATCGCCGACTGCAAATCCGGCGTGTCGGGCGCGGGACGCAAGGCCGAACTGTCGCTGGCGTTCGCGGAGGCGTCGGACAATTTCGCCGCCTACGCCGTCGCGGGGCATCGTCATCTGCCCGAAATCGTCCAAGGGCTCAACCGGGCGAGCCGCGAGCCGGTGCGCCTGACGTTCACGCCGCACCTGACGCCGATCATCCGCGGCATTCTGGCGACGCTCTACGCGCCGCTGAAGAATACCGATATCGACCTGCAGGCGCTCTACGAGAAGCGCTACGCCGGCGAGCCGTTCATCGACGTCATGCCCGCCGGCTCGCTGCCCGACACGCGCAGCGTCCGCGCGTCGAACATGCTGCGCATCGCCGTCCACCGCCCGCCCGACAGCGACCTGGCGCTCGTCATCGCCGTCGAGGACAACCTCGTCAAGGGCGCCGCGGGCCAGGCGATCCAGAACATGAACCTGATGTTCGGGCTGCCCGAGACGGCTGGCCTCATGGCACCTCCGGTATTGCCCTAGCGCAGCCCGCGCGGGTTGCCTAAGCCACGACGCGACCCCATGTTAGACTGGAGTACGCCCGTTGCCGCCGGAATCCGGGCACGGTGTTGCAGCAGCACGCCCACCCGGCCGTTTTGACGCGGACTCTCGTCCGGCCGATAATGACGCAGTTGAAGAAGCGGAGTAGCGAATGAACGCAATGAACGAGATGCCGAGCGCGCTGGTGTTCACCGACGCCGCTGCGGCGAAGGTCAGGACGCTGATCGACGAGGAAGGGAATCCCGACCTCAAGCTGCGGGTATTCGTGTCGGGCGGCGGCTGCTCGGGGTTCCAGTATGGCTTCACGTTCGACGAAGTCGTCAACGAAGACGATACGGCGATGGAAAAGGCCGGCGTCACGCTGTTGATCGACCCGATGAGCTATCAATACCTCGCTGGCGCCGAAATCGACTACCAGGAAGGCCTCGAGGGCGCGCAGTTCGTCATCAAGAATCCGAACGCGACGACAACGTGCGGATGCGGATCGAGCTTCTCGACCTGATCGACGTCGGCTGAGAGGTATTCAAGAGAAAGGGCCCGCGAAGGGCCCTTTTGCTTGGGTGGCGCGCCGGATCCGACGGCGCCCCTTACACCGTCAGCGCGGGTAGATCGCGCCGAGCACTCGCGGCCCCTTGGCACCCGTCACGGCGGGAAGGTTGCCAGGTCGCCCTGCGAGCGCCTCGCGCGCAAGCCAGGCGAATGCCAGCGCTTCGACCTGCTCGACCGCAACACCTGCGTCGGCCGTCGTACCAAGCCGGCGCGGTTTCAGTTCCTGCGCCAGATCGCGCATCAGCGTGGCGTTCTTCGCGCCGCCGCCGCAGATCAGCACCTCGCTGGCATCCTTCGAGTGCAGACGGATCGCGTCGGCAATCGTGCGCGCGGTCAGCGCAACGAGCGTCGCCTGCACGTCCTCCGCTTCCTCCTTCGCGCGCGTCGCGCGGAGCTTTTCCTCGAGCCACTGCAGGTTGAACTTGTCGCGATGCGTGCTCTTCGGCGGCGGCGCTTTGAAGAACGGATCGGCGAGCAGCACGTCGAGCAGTGCGGGAACGACCTTTCCCGTCGCTGCCCATGACCCCTGAACATCGAACGTCGCACCGCGATTGCGCGCGCACCACAGGTCCGATAGCGCGTTCCCCGGCCCCGTGTCGAAGCCGAGCACCGGACCGCCCGGCGGCAGATCGGTCATGTTGGCGATGCCGCCGATGTTGACGATCACGCGATGCCGATCCTTCCGCGCAAACAGCGCCGCGTGGAACGCCGGGACCAGCGGCGCGCCTTGGCCACCGGCGGCGACGTCGCGACTGCGGAAATCCGCCACGACGCTCATGCCGGCCTTTTCCGCGACCCGCGCCGCATTGTTCAACTGAACCGTGATGCCGAGATCGGGACGATGACGCAGTGTCTGGCCGTGCACGCCTGCCGCCTTGATATCGCCCGCCGTCAGCTTCGCCTGGGCCAGTGCCTGCGCGATCGCGTCTGCATAGAGCTCGGCGAGCATGTTGGCGGCGGAGCCGGCGCGCGCCAGCTCGTTCTTGCCAGGAAGCTGCAATGCGAGCAGCTCGTCGCGCAGCATCGTCGGCAGGCCGACGTGCGCGGCCCCGAGCGTCTTGCACGGCTTGCCGCCGGACGGCGCGAAATCCGCGACGACGGCATCGACGCCATCAAGACTGGTCCCGGACATCACGCCAGCGAAGCAGTCGCGGGCCATCGAATGCAGCCTACGCCGCTAGCGCAGGCCGGCGAGCATGCGCCGATCAGTTCGCCGCGACAACGCGTGTGTCCGGCAACGCGCGCACGACGGCGAGCTCGCCCGCGAGCGGCTCGATCTGTGCGCTGAAGGCCGCGCGTTCGTCGTCGGCGACGGGAGTGGCCAGCGGCAACGCGACGGTCAGCGCATCGCGCGGCTCGCCGTCGATGCGCAACTCGTAATGCAGGTGAGGCCCCGTCGCCCACCCGGTCTGGCCCACGTAGCCGATCGTATCGCCCTGGCGCACGCGCGAGCCGCTTCGTACCGCCGACGCGAAGCGCGACAGATGCGCATATACGGTCGAATACGTGTTGTCGTGCTGCAGCATGACGACGTTGCCGTAGCCGTTCTGCTCGCCCGAGAACGTGACGACGCCGTCGGCGGTCGCCCGCACCGGCGTTCCCTCGGGTGCGGCAAAATCGGTACCCTTGTGCGCGCGCATCGAATGCAGGACCGGGTGCAGGCGCGCCTGCGTGAACCCCGACGTGATCCGCGAAAACTCCATCGGCGAGCGCAGGAACGACTTGCGCGCGCTCTGTCCCGTCTCGTCGTAGTAGCCTTCCACGCCATCGGGCCCGCGCCACAGGAATGCGTGGAACGCGATACCGCGGATCACGAATTCCGCCGCGACAATACGTCCGGTGTCGCTGGCCTCGCCATCAACATAGCGCGTCTCGTACAGCACGATGAAACGGTCGCCGCGGCGCAGGTCGTGATAGAAATCGATGTCGCCGTCGAACACGTCCGCGAGCGCGAGCGTGACCACGTCGGGCAACCCGGCATCGTCGGCGGCCGCGAACAGCGACGTTTCGATTTCACCGGCGCGAAGCGTGAGGCGCATGTCCTCGACGGGCTTTTCGCGTTGCGCGACAAAACCGGACGCCGAGCGACCGATCGACAGCATATCGCCGTTGCTCGCGAGGAAGCGCAAGCCCGTCAGGCGACCGTCGTCGTCGGTCGCAACCTTGAGTGCGCCGCCCGGGCGCAACTGGTACAGCGCACGCGCGGAAGGATCGGCACGCAGGAACTGCATCGCTTCGGAATCGTCGACCGCTGCACGAGCGAGCAGGCTGCCGATCGTGTCGCCCCGCTGGACGCGCTCTTCGCGCCAATAGCGGTCATCGACGTCACTGACCTCGACGAACGCCGGCACGGGCAACGCTCGCGAAACGCGCTGCACCGTGACCGTGTCGAGCGCCGTGTCGGGCGTGATGCCGAACGCGGCGACGCCAGCAAGGCACAGCACGGCGACCGCCAGTCCCTGGCCGGGCGACAGCGCATGTGCGACGGCTCGCAATGCCGAGCGAAACGGCTGCGCTAGAATCGGGGATCTGTGCGTGATCAACGAAATGACTTGCGGTAAAGGGGCGCTGCGCTTCGTCGGGCGCCGGGAGGCCACCGCCCGGGCGGATTGTAGCAGGCGTCTGCACGGCCGCAAACCCCGCATCCGCATCGAACGCATGTTCGCCACGTGCGCACTTCCGCTATGACCGCACCGCCGTCGCCGCCGCGATGAGCTTCGACATCGATCATCACATCGCCGTGTTCCGTCGCGGCGCCGACGAGTTGCTCGTCGAAAGCGAATTGCGCACCAAGCTCGCGCGCGGCAAGCCGCTCGTCATCAAGGAAGGGTTCGATCCGACGCGCCCCGACCTCCATCTTGGCCACACCGTGCAGTTCAACAAGCTGCGACAACTGCAGGATCTCGGGCATCACGTCGTATTCCTCATTGGAGATTTCACGTCGCTGATCGGCGATCCGACGGGACGCAACGTCACGCGTCCGGCACTGTCGGCGGACGAAGTGGCCGTGAACGCGAAGACGTACACGGACCAGGCGTTCCTGATTCTCGACCGCGCCAAAACGGAAGTGGCCTTCAACTCGAAGTGGCTCGCAGCGCTCGGTGCGGACGGAATGATCCGGCTCGCCGCGAAGTACACGGTCGCGCGGATGCTCGAGCGCGACGATTTCGCCAAGCGCTACGAGGCGGAGCAGCCCATCGCCATTCACGAGTTCCTCTACCCGCTGGCGCAGGGCTACGATTCGGTCGCGCTAAAGGCGGACGTCGAGCTCGGCGGCACCGACCAGAAATTCAATTTGCTTGTCGGCCGAGAGCTGCAACGCCACTACGGACAGGAACCGCAGTGCATCCTGACGCTGCCGCTGCTGGAAGGACTCGACGGGGTCAACAAGATGTCGAAGTCCATGGACAACTACGTCGGGATCACCGAACCACCCGCGCAGATGTTCGGCAAGCTGATGTCCATTTCCGACACGCTGATGTGGCGCTATTTCGAACTCGTGTCGCTGCGGCCGGCGAACGAAATCACCGCGCTGCGCCGCGCGTGCGACGAGGGACGCAATCCGCGCGACGCGAAGGTGATGCTCGCGCTCGAGATCGTCGCCCGTTTCCATTCGCAGCCGGCTGCCGACGCGGCGCGCGACGAATTCGACGCACGCTTTCGTGAAGGTGCGTTGCCTGCCGACATCCGTGACGTGACGCTGCACGCGAACGGCGTGGGGCTGCCGATCGCGCAGCTTGCGAAACAGGCCGGCATCGTCGACTCGACATCGGAGGCGCTGCGGCTCATCGCGCAACGCGGCCTCAAGGTGAACGGCGACGTCGTTGCCGACAAGTCGCTGGTCGTCGCATCGGGATCGACGGTCATCGTGCAGGCCGGCAAGCGCAAGTTCGCGCGCGTGACCGTCAGCTGATCCGGAAGCTGCTTGCAGCGCGCGGCGCGCACGCAGCTATGCGAGACCCGGATCGCGACCGACGCCGTCGAGCGCAGGCAGGTTGGGCGCGCGCGGCGTGATCGTCTTCGTTGCCCGCAGGTAACGCGCGGCGACATCCCACACCGGCTCGCCGCCCGCGGCCTTCGCCTCCTCGGCCACCGGTGCCCAGCCGGCGACCGTGTACTGCTTGTCCGGCTCGATCGGCTTGCCGCGCAGCTCCATCCGCGTGATGCGGCGTCCCGCCGGCTGTGCCGGGTCGATCGCGTAGCGCATGCCGCCGACGCGGACCATGTCGCCGCCCTGCTGATAGTATGGATCGGGATTGAACAGGTTGTCGGCGACGTCTTCGAGGATCGTCTTGATGGTATCGCCGGTGAGCGCGTTCTTCGTCACGTACGGATACGTGATCGCCGTCTGGTCGAGCAGGTCCTCGTAGCGAATCGGATCGCCCGGCAACAGCGTGGGTCCCCAGCGGAAGCCGGGCGAGAACGCGATTTCGGCGTCCTTCTCCGCCATCAGCGCATCCAGCAGCAGCTGGTCGAACGTGCCGTTGAAATTGCCGCGGCGATACAAGAGCTGCTCGGTGACGGCGAGTGTCTCGCCGAGCTTTGCCTTGAACGGTGCGCGAGCGGCCGCGATCAGCGCGTCCATCTCGCGGTCTGGCGCGAGCAGGTTCGCGAACACGGGCACCAATCGATAGCGGTAACCGGCGATGCCGCCCGGCTTCACGTCGAACTCGAGCACGCCGACGAACTTGCCGTTGCTGCCGGCGTTCGTGACGAGCGTCTTGCCGCGCGCATTCGCGACGAGCGTCGGCTGCGGAACGCCGTCGTGCGTATGTCCGCCGAGGATCGCATCGATTCCGGTGACGCGCGACGCGAGCTTGAGGTCGACATCCATCCCATTGTGCGACAGGAGCACGATGACCTGCGCGCCCTTCGCGCGTGCGTCGTCGACGCTCCTCTGCAGCCCCTCTTCCTGGATGCCGAACGTCCACTCGGGAACGAAGTAGCGCGGATTGGCGATCGGCGTGTATGGAAACGCCTGTCCCACGATGCCGACGCCGACGCCATTGATCCGCTTGATCACGTACGGCGCGAACACCGGGTCGCCGAAGTCCGCGGTGCGAACGTTCTGCGCGATGAAGTCGATACGTCCGGCGAAGTCCCGGTCGACCACTTCGCGCACGCGCGCGGCGCCGTACGTGAATTCCCAGTGACCCGTCATCACGTCGACGCCGAGCAGCTTCGCCGCGTCGACCATGTCCTGACCGCGCGTCCACAATGACGTCGCCGAGCCCTGCCACGTGTCGCCGCCGTCGAGCAGCAACGCACCTTTGCGCTCGCCGCGCAGCCGCTTGATCAGCGTCGCGAGATGCGCGAAACCGCCCATCGCACCGTACGCACGCGCGGCGCGCGCGAAGTCGAGATAGGTGAACGCGTGCGCGTCACGCGTGCCGGGCGCTATGCCGAACTGCCGCAGCAGCGCCTCGCCGACGACGTGGGGCGGCTTGCCGCGCGCGTCGCCCACGCCGAGGTTCACGCTTGGCTCGCGAAAGCGCATCGGCAGCAGTTGCGCGTGGCAGTCGGTGACGTGCAGCAGCGCGACGTTGCCGAAAGGCTCCAGCGCCGCGTAGAAGCGCCCGCCGTCGGCCTCCTCGGCCGCGTGCGAGGCGTCGACCGGCAGCCCGGCGACCGATGCCGCGGCGATTGCCTGCAGGAATTCGCGACGTCTCATCGGGAAACGCTCATCGCGAGCCGGCCGGCGAACGACGCCGCGCGCCGCGCCGGCCGTCCCCCGCCGTCACTGATTGACCGGTGACGCCGGGTCGACGAGCAGCGCGACGACGTCGCGGATCTGCTGCTCGGTCAGGATGCGGCTGTGGCCGAAGCGCGGCATGTTCGAGCACGCGGCGAACGCATCGGCGTTGTAGACCTTGCCCCACGCGTACTTGCGCGTCTCATCGGTGAACCCGCGCACCTTGCCGAAGCGATACAGCGACGGGCCGATCGTGCCGAACGACAACTCCTGCGGCGTCAGTTGGTGACACGCGTAGCAATTGGCGCCCGCCAGAACCTTCGGATCGTCGGAGAACTGGAATCCCTGGCCGCTCTGCGCGATCTTCTCACCGTTCTTCCAGTCGCCGACCAGCGTGCCGTCGGCCGGATAGCGGATCGTCGCGAGATTCACCTGCTGGATTTTTTCCGCGACGGACGCCGGCAGCGGACGGTTCGCATATTCGCTGCAAACCTTCTGCGTCTCGTCCTGGTCGAGCCGGTCGAGCCCCGCCTGTCCGCGCGCATTGAACGACGCCTTGAGCGCAGTGGCCGCGCGCGCGGCCGTCTCGGCGTCGCTTGGCGACGTCGCGCAGCCGTGGAGCCCGCCCGCGACGGCGCCGCAGAGCAGCGCAGCGGTCGCGGCACCCACAATTCTGGTCATTCGCATCGTGTCGACCTTCGTCAGCGCTTGATCGCAGGGCCGTTGTACGGCGCGCCGTTCGCGCGGCCCGCGAGGTAGGTCGTCAGCGCGATCGACGCCTCGGACCCGAACACGAGGTCGGGAAAGCGCTGCTGGCGGAAGCAGTCGTTGAGCCGCCACTGGAACGTCCGCAACTCGCCTTGCGACACGCGATAGGCCGGCCATGTCGTGTACGCCTTCTGCGCACCCTCGGTCTTCGTCAGGTTCGGCAGATCCTGCAGGCGGATACGCTTGCCGTCCTCGCCGTGACACGTCGCGCAGGAGAAATCGTGCGTGCCGCCACGATAGAAGAACATCTGCTCGCCGAGACGATACATGTCGCGCACGTGCGGTTCGTTGACCGGCACCTTCATCTCGACACCGCGGGACTGCGACGTGACATACGCGGCGAGCGCCTCGAGGTCGGAGCGCCGCGCGCTGCCGTCACCGAACTTGATCTTCGTTGCATCGCCTTCGCTGATCCCCTGCTGATTGACCATGCACCAGACGAGACGCGTTTCCAGGTCCATCACCGATTTCGCGTCGGCGAAATAGCGCGGGAGCGCCGCGTAGGCGCCCTTGACCACACCGGGGCCGAGGCCCAGGTCGCAGGTCGCGAACGACACGCGCTTGGGTCCGCGCGGCGTGGTCCACATCTCCTCGCCCCGCGCTTCCCACAACTCCGCCGGATTGCCGTCCTGCAGCGCCTCGCGATACTTGGCGATCTCGTCGACGGTCGACGATTGCGCGAACGCGCCGCCGATCGCAACGGCGGTGACGCCAAGCGCAATCGCTGCGGCGATCCGAAGCCGCGCGATCACGCGATAGTCGCTTCGTCGGTGCGCGTGTCGTTGCGGTTGTCGGTCCACGTGATCTTCACCTTGTCGCCCTTGGCACCGCCCTTGAACTTGAACGAGAGAAACGGATTCTTCGCGACGGCAGGACCCCATTGCGCATTCAGCACGACCTTCTCGTTGTGCGTGACCTTGACGTTCTGGATGAACCACGCGGGAATCGTCTTGCCCTGCGCATCCTTGCGCTGGCCCGTTTCCATCTCGTGATTCATCAACACCTTCACCTCCGTCGAATCGCCCACCACGTTCGCCCGGATCTTCATCGGATCTGCCATCGCGTCCTCCTTCGCTGCGTGCGGTCTGCGTTGACTTCAGCCGCCGCAACCGCCGAGCGTGACCTTGATTTCCTTCGATGCGACGTGGTACTTGCCGTCGGCCTTCACCAGCGCATAGACGTTCGACGTCTGGCCCATCTTGATCCGCGTCGACAGCGACGTGTCCGTTCCTGCGGGAATATCGAACACGGCTGCCAGCATGTTGGGGTTCTTTTCGACGAGGATGGCGATCGATTGCGTGTTCGCAATCTTGCTGGTGATGCCGATCGGCACGACCGCACCGTTTTCGGCGATGTCCGGCGTCGAGAAGAAGATGATGTCGGCGCTCGTCGCGGGTGCGCCGCCGCCCAATGCCTTCATCGTCTCGTCCATCGACTTCGTTTCGAATGCCGCCTTGTTCCAGTCTTCTGCGGCCGCTTCGCCGGGTTTGAGCCATCCCGCCGCCGCCAGCAGCGTCAGCAGCGTGACACCGCCTCCGGTCTTGAGCGCGTGCCTGCGTGTCGTATCCATCGGTGGCCTCCGCATCGAGTCTTCCGGCTATTGTAAACGGTCGAGTATCCAGTCGATGATCGCGCGGATATCACGCTCCGGCGCGAGCTGGGGCGGCATCGCGACGCTGCCCCAGTTGCCGGCGCCGCCGGCCTGCACCTTGTGCAGCAGTTTCGCCGCGGCGCCCGGCTCGTTGCGATAGCGGCGTGCGACGTCGCCGAACCCGGGACCGACGACGCCCTTCGCGATCCCGTGGCACGCGAGGCATCCGGCGCTTGCCGCCAGTTCGGCTGCGACCGGTGCCGTCGCCGCGGCCGACGCGTCGGCACCACCGGTCGGGGCATCGCTGTGCGTGCGACTCGTCTGCTGGGTGAGGTCGCCGTGCGAATCGCGCGCGTATTCGGGAATCTGCGACAGCAGCTGCACTTCCGCCGCGCAGTTCGTCATGCACGCCTTCGCATGCGTATCGGGCTGGCCGTCCGCGCGCATGAAGCCGTGCTGCGTCGTGAAGCCGTCGCGATTCGGCATCCTCACGGCGACGAGCGAGCGGTGGTCCAGCACCGCATCGGCCGGCAGAATGTCGTTCAGGTTGAGCACATAGGCCGTCAGCGCGTACACCTCGTCGGGCGTCAACGACTTCGGCGCGTTGAACGGCATCGCGCGGCGGATGTAGTCGAAGAGCGTGGTCGCGTAGTTGAGCTTGCTGCCGGTCGTGCGCATCGGCGAGTCCGACGCCAGCGATCCCACGCCGCCGGCGATCGCCATGTAGTCGGTGCTCTCGCCGAACGTGCCGTGGCACGACGCGCATTTCGCGTCATAGATCGCCTGGCCTTCGGCGACGCTGCCATGCCCTTCCGGCAGCCCGGTACCGTCCGGCCGCACGTCGAGGTCCCAGCCAGCGATCTCGGCTGCGCTCGCCGGCCTGCCGAAGCCGTAGCGAAGCGTTGCCTCCGCGTGCGCGACGTGCGCGAACGAAGCAATGCATGCGGCTGCGACAAGTACGCGCAGGCTAGCCGGTCTGCACATTCGTCACGTCACCGGCAGGATCGACGCGCCACGTTTGAATGGCGTTGTTGTGATAGATCGATCGCGTGCCCCGGACGGCGCGCAACTCGCGGATCGACGGCTGCACGTAGCCGGTTTCGTCGATGACGCGCGACTGCAGCAGCGCGGGGCCGCCCGTCCACGTCCAGTCGATGCGAAAGCGCGTCAGCGCCTTCGGCAGGACCGGGCCTTGCAGCTTCGCGGTGCGCCAGTTGCGGCCGCCGTCGGTCGACACGTCGACACGGCGCACCTTGCCGCGACCCGACCACGCGAGGCCGCGAATCTCGTGATAGCCGCGATCGAGCAGTACCTGTCCGCCGGACGGAGACGTGATGACGCTCTTCGCCTCCTGGATCCACGTGTACTGCCGCTGGATGCCGCCGGGCATCAGGTCGACGTAGTGCAGCGACTCCTCGCGCGTGTTCCACGGCGCGTCGCCCACTTCGAGCCGCCGCAGCCACTTGACGCTCGACACGCCCTGCACGCCGGGAACCAGCAGGCGCAGCGGATAGCCTTGCTCGGGGCGCAGCATCTCGCCGTTCTGGCCGTAAACGACGAGAACGTCATCGAGCGCCATCTCGAGCGGGATCGTCCGTGTCAGCGACGCGCCGTCGGCGCCTTCGGCCAGTACGAAGCGGGCGCGCTTGCGATCGACACCCGCCTCGTCCAGCAGTACGGCAAGCGGAACGCCCGTCCATTCGCTGCAGCCGAGCATCCCGTGCGTGTATTGAACCGTCGGCACGGCGGCATTCGCCCATTCCATGCCGGTATTGGCGCCGCACTCGATGAAATGGATCCGCGACACCGACGGAAACCGGACGAGGTCGTCGATCGTGTACAGGCGCGGCGCCCGCACGAGGCCGTGGATCATCAGTCGGTGCTGATCAGGGACGACGTCGGGCACTCCGGCGTGATGCCGTTCGTAATGCAGGCCCGACGGCGTGATGATGCCGAACAGGCTCTGCAGCGGCGTGAACGACACGGACGACTGCGCCGTACGCGTGAGCCCGGGGCTTTGCCGGCGCACGACGCCGGCCTCGTAACGGGAGGGAACACCGTAGGGCGACGCGAGGATCGGCGCGCCGAGCGTCCGCGTCCACGGCGGATCTGCTGGTGACTGCGCGTCGGCCGCAGCATTCGCCGGGCGTGCGGCGCTTGCGGCGGCAAGTGAACCCGCGATGGCCGCGCCCTGTACGAGAAACGCACGACGCTTCGAATCCGCCGCCAAGTGCTGCGGCATGTCCGCCCGCGTTGCGCCGGTGGCCGCGTGTTTACGAATGGCAGGCGAACGGCGCATGGCCGCATGAGCATATGCGCATGCGAATCACCCGGTCAACCCGGGTCGCTTACCGGTTACGCCAGGTCACGCCGTTGGACGGCGGTAAAGACTTCAGTGAATGGTCGCGGTCGTCAGGAACCGCAGCGTGTGGCCGTCCGCGAGGCGGTAGAAGCCGTCCGAAACGTGCTCGGCATCCTCGAAATCCGCCTGCGTGAAGGCAAGCTCGGTCTCGCCATGGGTCGCCTCGAGAACGACGTCGTCGGCGACGGTGAACTCGTCGGGGATCCGCACGTAGGCGGTCTCGAATACGACGCCGTCGATTACGACGAAATCGGCGTCGTGCATCGTGTCGGATAGCTTGAGCGTCATCGATCGTCACCTTCGTCTTGAACAGCGTTGAACCTCTGGTCTCGAACCGTAGATGCGGGCCATGAGGTTTCCCTTCAAGCGGGCAACGACGCCCTGTAACCGCTTCCTCCTGGCACCCTTGCTATGACGTCTCGATGATCGGGGGAGTGCCATAGGTTGTCGAGTCGACGAACACTGTGAATCGCGTCCGCTTCCGGCCTACGGGTTTGACGTTTTTGACCCTCCGGCTGACCGGATGGTCGACCGGGACTGTCAGGCGAGCAGCGTGCGGACGAAATTCGGCAGTGCAAGCGCCGCCCGATACGTGTCGCCATTGAGATATTGCAGCTTCTCGATGCACCGCTTCGCGATGCGCGCGTCGACCGCGTCGGCCGATTCCAGGCGCGGGTCGAGCGATGCTGCGCAACAGGCCATCATCCACAGGCCGCCGTAGAGCGGGATCGAAGTCAGGTACGGCGTGACGACTGCGAACGCGTCGCGCAGCTCGACGATCGTTTCGCGGACACGGTCGGGGTGCGCGATCGGGCTTCCGACGTGCATCGTCATCGCGCCCTCAGGCGTGAGTCGACTTGCGCACGCCCGATAGAACGCCGGCGTGTACAGCGCCGTGGACGGTCCGCCGGGATCCGTCAGGTCCAGCACGACCAGGTCGTATTCGTCGCGCGTTTCCTGCACGAATCGAAACCCGTCGCCAATCCGCAGCGTCACGCGCGGATCGTCGAGCGCGCCGTGATGGACAGCACCAAAGTGCTCGCGGGAAATGTCGATGACCGCGGCATCGATTTCGGCGATCGTCACGGTGCGCAGTGAAGGATGCTTCAACAGCTCTTCGGCCGAACCCCCGTCGCCGCCGCCGACGATCAGCGCGCTCGCCGGCGCCGGATGCGCGAGCGCCGCGATGTGCACGAGGTTCTCGTGATAGAAGAACTCGTCGCGCTCCGACGTCATGAAGTGACCGTCGAGGCGAAAGAGCTTGCCGAACGGCGCGCTGTCGTGGACTTCGACGTCCTGCAGCGCCGAGCGGAACTTGGCCAGCGTCGCGTGCGACCGGACGAACAATCCCCACTCGGGGGTCAGGTACTCGGTCATCACGCCGGGTACAAGATCGCCCGGCACGCTGTCAGCCGTCATGCGCGTGGTGCAGCGCGTGCTCCGGACGGCGTAGCGTTTCGGTGAGCGTCGGCGCATCCGTTTCACGGCCGCCGCGCTGGATTGCCTGGAAGCGCGTGTAACTGGGTTTCAGCGCCGCCTCGAGCGCGGCGAACACGCGTTCAGCCTTTGCGGTGTTGTCCGTCGTGTAGTTGCAGACGTACACGTCGACCGTGACGAATCCGGATTCGGGCCAGGTGTGGATCGCCAGATGCGATTCTGCGAGCAGCACCGTGCCGGTGACGCCCTGCGGCTCGAATTGAAAGAAGCTGTCGCCGACGATCGTGAGTCCGGATTCGTCTACGGCCTGGCGACACATGTCCCGCAACGCGCTCGCCTGCGTCAGCAAAGGTTCGTCGGCCGGGCAACCGTACCATTCGCCCAGCAGATGGATTCCTTCCATCGCGTTACCCTCCAGGAACTGCTTCCGCTCGGGCGTCTTCCGGATCCCGGAGCAACCGTTGCCTATGTGTTGGGCCTGACGAATCGGCCGCGATTACGCAGCTCGACCGTCCGTGTACTCGATACCGCTCCCGCGCGCTCGCGCGAAATCGAAACGTGAAATTATGGCACAATGGTTGGGCTTACGCCATTGAATTCAAGACCTTCGCGCTGCTTCGCCCTCCGGCGCGCACATCCGCACATCATCTGCCGTAGCGCACCCCCTTCCATGCTCGATTCCGGCGTCCCGCTACAACCGACACCGTCCGTGCGCGACGCTGATCTCGCCAATGCGATCCGCGCGCTCGCGATGGATGCCGTCGAGGCCGCGAAATCAGGCCATCCGGGCATGCCGATGGGAATGGCGGAAATCGCCGTCGCGCTGTGGACGCGTCATCTTCGCCACAACCCCGCGCATCCGCACTGGGCCGATCGCGACCGTTTCATGCTGTCGAACGGGCACGGGTCGATGCTGCAATACGCGCTGCTGCATCTGTCCGGATATGACCTGCCGATCGGCGAATTGCAGCGCTTCCGCCAGCTCGGCTCGCGCACACCCGGACATCCGGAAGTCGGCGTCACGCCCGGCGTGGAAACGACGACCGGCCCGCTGGGCCAGGGCCTCGCGAACGGTGTGGGCATGGCGCTCGCCGAGCGGCTGCTCGCTGCGGCGTTCAACCGGCCAGGCCACTCGATCGTCGATCACTACACGTACGTGTTCGCCGGCGATGGCTGCATGATGGAAGGCATCTCGCACGAGGCGTGCTCGCTCGCCGGCGCACTCGGGCTCGGCAAGCTCATCGTGCTGTATGACGACAACGGCATCTCGATCGATGGCCCGACGTCCGGCTGGTTCACCGACGACACGCCGAAGCGCTTCGAAGCGTATGGCTGGCATGTGCTCGCGCATGTGGACGGCCACGACGTCGAAGCAGTCGGCGCGTCAATCGCCGCCGCGAAGGCGGATCGTGATCGCCCCACGCTGATCTGCTGCAAGACCATCATCGGCAAGGGCGCACCGAACAAGGCCGGCACTGCCGACACGCATGGCGCCGCACTCGGCGAGCGCGAGGTTGCCGCCACGCGCGCAGCGCTCGGCTGGAACCATCCGCCGTTCTCGATCCCGCAATCGATCCGCGATGCGTGGAGCGCTGTGGCGCGCGGTAGCGCCGACGAGCAGTCGTGGTCGACCCGCTTCGCGAGCTACACGGCCGCGTTTCCTGATCTCGCTGCGGAATTCGTCCGCCGGATGGAAGGACGTCTCCCCGCGGACTTCGCCGCCGTCGCCGCGCAGTTCGTGGCCGCGCAAGCGCAGAAGGCCGAGACGGTCGCCACGCGGAAGGCATCGCAGCAGGCGATCGGTGCGTACGCAGCGCGGCTGCCGGAGATGATCGGCGGATCGGCCGACCTCACGGGCTCGGTGTTCACGAACTGGTCGGGTAGCACGGTGGTGACGGCAAAGGCGCCCGGCAACTACGTCAACTACGGCGTGCGCGAGTTCGCCATGGCCGCGATCGCGAACGGCCTCGCGTTGCACGGCGGATTCATTCCTTACGTCGGCACGTTCCTGACCTTTTCCGATTACATGCGCAACGCCGTGCGGATGGCTGCACTGATGAAGCTCCGCGCGATCTACGTGTTCACGCACGATTCGATCGGACTCGGCGAAGACGGCCCGACGCATCAATCGATCGAGCACGCGGCGAGCCTGCGCCTGATTCCGCAGCTCGACGTCTGGCGGCCGTGCGACACGGTCGAAACGGCGGTTGCGTGGGCGCATGCGCTCGAGCGCAGCGACGGACCGTCGGCGCTGCTGTTCACGCGGCAGAACGTCGCATTCGCGAAGCGCGAGCCGGCAGCCGTTGCCGACATCGCGCGCGGCGGCTACGTGCTCGCCGATTTCGGCGACGTCCGCGATGCGCGGCGCGCCGTCATCATCGCGACCGGCTCCGAGGTGCCGCTGGCGCTCGGCGCGCGGGAAGCACTCGCGCAGGACGGCGTCGCGGTGCGCGTCGTGTCCATGCCGTGCACGGCAGCGTTCGACCGTCAGGACGCCGCGTACCGCCGCGCAGTGCTGCCGCACGGCGTTCCAAGGCTCGCCGTAGAAGCCGGAACGACCGACGGGTGGCGCAAATACGTCGGCGCCGTCGACGATCCCACCGCGGGTGTCGTCGGCATCGACCGCTATGGCGAGTCCGCGCCGGCACCGACGCTGTTCAAGCATTTCGGCTTTACCGTCGAACATGTCGCGCAAGCGGTTCGCGACTTGGTGGCGATGGGTCCGGTCCAATGACGATCGGCATTCGCCGCGCGACGGTCGACGACGCGGCCGCCATCGCCCGCGTGCGCATCGATTGCTGGCGCCTCACGTACCGCGGCCTGATTCCGGACGCGTATCTCGACGGCATGCAGATCGACGACAGCACCGCGCTGTGGCAGCGCGTGCTGTCCGCCGGCCAGAACACAACGAGCGTGTTCGTCGCCGAGAACGACGGTGACGTCATCGGTTTTTCGGCCGGGAACATGTTGCTGGAACCTCGCTACGACGTCGATGCCGAACTGTCGGCGGCGTACGTGCGGCGCGAGTTCCAGCGCGGCGGCGTCGGGCGACGCATGGTCGCGGCGGTTGCCGACGCGCAGCGCGAGCACGGCGCACGCGGCCTCATCGTGTGGGTGATCGCAGGCAACAAGGGCGCGCGGGCATTCTACGAAGGGCTCGGTGCGACGTTGCTCGTCGAGCAGCCGTTCGAATGGGACGGAATGCCGCTGGTGGAAGCCGGCTACGCGTTCACCGACCTCGACGCGCTGCTGGAGGCGACAGCGCGGGTACCCGGGGCCCGCGGGTCGATCGTTCACTGACCGACACGACCGAACCGGGCTTCGCCGGTGCGGCAGCATCGGCCGGTCCATCCGATTCCATTCAGCACGCACTGGGAGACTAGAGATGACGATCAAGGTTGCGATCAATGGCTACGGGCGCATCGGGCGCAACGTGCTGCGGGCGCATTACGAGGACGGCAAGAAGCACGACATCGCGATCGTCGCGATCAACGACCTCGGCAGCCCTGAAACGAATGCACACCTGACGCGTTACGACACGGCGCACGGCAAGTTCCCGGGCAAGATTGCCGTGGACGGCGATTCAATGGTCGTCGACGGCGACCGTATTCGCGTGTTCGCGCAGCGCGATCCCGCGCAGTTGCCGTGGGGCTCGCTCGGGGTCGACGTCGTGCTCGAATGCACCGGGCTCTTCACGACGAAGGAGAAGGCGTCGGCGCACCTGAAGGGCGGCGCGCGCAAGGTGATCATCTCCGCGCCGGGTGGCAAGGACGTCGACGCAACCGTTGTCTACGGCGTCAACCACGATCGGCTCAAGGCGTCCGATACCGTCATCTCCAACGCGTCGTGCACGACGAACTGCCTCGCCCCGCTGGTGAAGCCGCTGCACGACAAGATCGGCGTCGTCAGCGGCCTGATGACGACCGTGCACGCGTACACGAACGACCAGGTGCTGACCGACGTCTATCACGAGGACCTGCGGCGCGCGCGATCGGCGACGATGAGCATGATCCCGACGAAGACCGGTGCCGCCGCGGCCGTCGGACTCGTGCTGCCCGAGCTCAACGGCAAGCTCGACGGCTATGCGATCCGCGTGCCGACGATCAACGTTTCGATCGTCGACCTCTCGTTCATCGCGGCACGCGACACGACGGTCGATGAGGTGAACGCCATCATGAAGGCCGCATCCGACAGCGGCCCGCTGAAGGGCATCCTCAACTACAACACGGCGCCGCTCGTGTCCGTCGATTTCAACCACGATCCGGCGTCGTCGACGTTCGATTCGACGCTGACCAAGGTGTCGGGGCGACTCGTCAAGGTCTCGAGCTGGTACGACAACGAGTGGGGATTCAGCAACCGAATGCTCGACGTGACCTCCGCCTGGATGGCGGTGCGCTAGGCCGATCGCAGGTTGCGGTGGCCGACGTCGTCATCCGGCCGATCGCGCTCGCCGACATCGAGCAGTTCCGGCATGTCACCGACCTCGTCATGCGCGAACGGTCGTTTCTCGCGTTCGTCGAGGGATTTCCGATCGACGAGGCGGCCGCGTTCGTCGCGCGCAACGTGCGTCTGCGCAATCCGCAGTTCGTTGCCGATGACGCCGGCCGCGTCGTCGGCTGGTGCGACATCCGCCGCGAGACGATCCCGGTCTATGCGCACGTCGGTCACCTCGGCATGGGATTGCTGCAGGAATACCGCGGTCGCGGAATCGGCGAGCGCCTCATCCGGACGGCCATCGATGCAGCGCGCGCGGCGGCGTTCGAGCGCATCGAGCTCACCGTGTACGGGCGCAACGTCCGCGCGGCGGCGCTCTATCGCAAGGTGGGATTCGTGCTGGAGGGAACGCGCATCCGCGGCAAGAAGCTCGACGGCGACTACGACGACGTCCACATGATGGGATTGCTGCTATGACAACCTCGGGATTTCTGCGCCTCGCCGATGTCGATGTGCACGGCAAGCGCGTGTTCATCCGCTCCGACCTGAACGTGCCGCAGGACGACGCGGGAAGCATCACCGACGACACGCGGATCCGCGCATCGGTGCCCGCAATCCAGGATGCGCTGACGCGAGGCGCCGCAGTGATGGTGACGTCGCACCTCGGTCGCCCCACCGAAGGCACGCTGGCCGATGCTGATTCACTGGCACCTGTCGCGGCCAGGCTCGGCGAGCTGATGGGCCGCGAGGTACGGCTGATCCGGGACTGGGTCGACGGCGGCCCGTGGCACAGCACGCTGATGGCGGGCGATCTGGTGATGCTCGAGAACTGCCGCGTCAATCCCGGCGAAAAGAAGGACAGCGTCGCGCTCGCGCAGAAGATGGCGCTCCTTTTCGACGTCTATTGCAACGATGCATTCGGCACCGCGCATCGTCCCGAAGCGACGACGCACATGCTGGCCCGCTACGCGCAGGTGGCCTGCGCCGGCCCGCTGCTCGCCGCAGAGCTCGACGCGCTCGGCCGCGCGCTCGAGAAACCGCAGCGGCCGCTCGTGGCCATCGTCGCCGGCGCCAAGGTCTCGACGAAGCTGACGATTCTGCGTGCACTGGCCGCCAAGGTCGACACGCTGATCGTCGGCGGCGGCATTGCGAACACGTTCGTGCTCGCCGCAGGCGGACGCATCGGCAAGTCGCTGGCCGAACCCGACCTGGTCGGTGAAGCGCGCGCGATCCTCGAAGCGTTTCCGGGGAAGGTTCCGATCCCCGTCGACGTCGTATGCGCGAAGCGCTTCGCTGCCGACGCCACGCCGACGATCAAGGCGACGGGCGACGTGGCCGACGACGACCTGATCCTCGACATCGGACCGCGGTCGATCGCGATGCTCGAACGGTCGATCGCCGAGGCCGGAACGATCGTGTGGAATGGCCCCGTGGGCGTCTTCGAGTTCGACGCGTTCTCGGCGGGCACACGCGCGATCGCCGCCGCAATCGCCGGCTCACCGGCGTTCTCGATTGCCGGGGGCGGCGACACCGTGGCGGCGATCAGTGCGTTCGGCATCACGGACCGCATCTCGTACATCTCGACGGGCGGTGGCGCATTCCTGGAGTTTCTCGAAGGCAAGACGCTGCCAGCCGTCGCCGCGCTGAACGAGCGCTTTGCCGCAGCGTCTCGCTGACGCGGGCGATTTGCCTTAACATCGCCGATCGGCGTCCGTATCGATCGCCGAATCGCGCAAAGGCCATTCGACCAACATGCCACGCTCAACGAAGATCGTCGCCACACTGGGGCCCGCGTGCAACAAGCCCGATGTGCTGCGCCGGATGCTGGCCGCCGGCGTCGACGTCGTGCGCCTGAATTTCTCGCACGGCACAGCGAAGGATCACGTGGAGCTTGCCACGCTCGTTCGCGAGGTTGCGCGCGCACTCGGTCGCGAAGTCGCGATCATGGCCGACCTGCAGGGTCCGAAGATTCGCATCGGCAGGTTCGCCGACGGCAAGATCGAGCTCGTGCCCGGCGCCACGTTCATCCTCGACGCCGAATGCGAGCGCGGCGATGCGACGCGCGTCGGCCTCGACTATCGCGAGCTCGTCCAGGACGTCGGCCCGGGCTCGATGCTGCTGCTCGACGACGGGCTGATCAAGCTCGAGGTCGAGTCCGTCGACGGTCCGCGAATAACGACGCGCGTGATCCTCGGCGGCATGCTGTCGAACAACAAGGGCATCAACCGCATGGGTGGTGGCCTGTCCGCGCCGGCGCTGACGACGAAGGACATGGACGACGTCAAGACGGCCGCGCAGCTGCAGGCCGATTACCTGGCCGTGTCGTTCCCCAAGAGCAAGGAAGACATGTACATGGCGCGCCAGTTGATGCGCGCTGCCGGCGGCCGCGCGATGCTGATCGCCAAGATCGAGCGCGCCGAAGCGATTCCGGCGCTCGAGGAGATCATCGACGCGTCCGACGGAATCATGGTCGCGCGCGGCGACCTCGCCGTCGAGGTGGGCAATGCGGCGGTTCCCGGGCTGCAAAAGCGGATGCTGCGCGCGGCGCGCGAGCACAACAAGCTGACGATCACCGCGACGCAGATGATGGAGTCGATGATCCACAACCCGGTGCCGACGCGCGCCGAGGTTTCCGACGTCGCCAACGCGGTGCTCGACGGCACGGACGCCGTCATGCTGTCGGCAGAGACGGCCGCCGGCCGCTATCCGGTCGAGACGGTCGAGACGATGGCGCAGATCTGCGTCGAAGCCGAGAAGTCCGACCCCGTGCAACTCGACCGCGATTTCATGAACCGCACGTTCACGCGGATCGACCAGTCGATCGCGATGGCGACGCTGTTCACCGCCTATCACCTGAAGGTCAAGGCCATCGCGTCGTTGACGGATTCCGGCTCGACGGCGTTGTGGATGTCGCGGCACAACTGCGGCTGCCCGATCTTCGCGCTGACGCCGAAGGTGGAGACGCAGCGGCGCATGGCGCTGCTGCGCAACGTCACATCGCTGTTCCTCAAGCAGAGCACCGACCGCGACGAGGCGCTGCGCGCGGCGGAGGATTTGCTGCTCACGCACTCGCACGTCCAGCGCGGCGACATGATCGTGCTGACGATCGGCGAACCGATGGGCAAATCCGGCGGCACCAACACGATGAAGATCGTAAGAGTCGGAGACCACAGGTCGTAGACGCTTACGATCTCGGCGTTCGCTAACGTGAGCGCAGCGAACGTTAAGCGAGTTTAAGCGAGCGGCGAACGCTCAGATAGTCAGGGTCGGAACCGGGGCCAAACCTCCGAACGCCTGCTGCTGGTTGATATCCGAGGCACGGTTGCCCTAACTGCGCTTATCCGCATTGCACTCGATTAACCACCCGGTTAATAATGCGCCGATGCGTAAAACCTCCCCCGCCGGCTCACCGCCCAGCCAGCGCCGCCGCACCGTCCGCGACAGCGAACGCACGCAGGCGGCGATCCTCGCGGCAGCCACGCAGGAGTTCGCCCGTCACGGGCTTGGCGGCGCGCGCGTCGACCGAATTGCGGCACGCGCCAAGACGAACAAGCGGATGCTGTACTACTACTTCGGCCGCAAGGACGCGCTGTTCCTCGCCGTGCTGGAGAACACGTACGCCGGCATCCGCAACGCCGAAAAGCAGTTGTCGCTGCTCGACGCCCCGCCGGCCGAGGGCATCTGCCGGTTGATCCGCTTCACCTGGGACTACTACGTCGCGCACCCCGAATTCCTGTCGCTTTTGAACAGCGAGAACCTGCACGCGGCCAAGCACCTGCGGCGCTCGCGCCACGTGCTGGCGATGAACTCGCCATTGATCGAAACGCTCGGCACCGTGCTGGCCCGCGGTCGCGAGGCTTGCGTGTTCCGAAGCGGTGTCGACCCGCTGCAACTTTACATATCGATCGCCGCGTTGTCGTATTTCTATCTCGGCAACAACCACACGCTGTCGGCCGTGTTCGGTCGCGACCTCGCCACACCCCAATCGCATGCCGCGCGCCTTGCGCACATGACCGATCTTGTGCTGGGCTACCTGCGACCTGACGCCGCGGGCGCGACACGCGTGCGCACCGACCCCCCGCGCGCCGTCGCCGCGGCCGCCGATTGACGGGACCGGCATGCACCGCGATAATTAACCAACCGGTTACATCGAACCGACGACCACGCCTTCTCACCATGCGCAGCGAGCCCGAAGCTCGAGGACCCACCCGATGAAGCGCGCCGCTTGGCAGCGCGTGCTGCTGTCGGCGTGGGTGCGGCCGGTGCTGCTGGTCGCACTGCTGCTCGTCGCGTGGGACCTCGCGATCCGGCTGTTTCGCATTCCGCCTTACCTGATTCCGTCGCCGTGGTCGGTCGTTCAGCAGCTCGTCAACGAATGGCCGCGCCTGTTGAAGGAGAGCATTCCGACGACGTACGCGACACTCGGCGGCTTTGCGCTGTCGATCGCGTTCGGAATACCGATGGCGCTGATGATCGCCTACTCGCGGACCATCGAAAGCTTCGTCTACCCGCTGCTCGTGTTCTCGCAAAGCGTGCCGAAAATCGCGATCGCCCCGCTGTTCGTCGTCTGGTTCGGATTCGGGATCATCCCGAAGGTGATCGCCGCCTTCATGCTCGGCTTCTTTCCGATCGTCGTCTCGACCGTGATGGGGTTCAAGTCCGTCGACCCCGATATGCTCGATCTCGCGCGATCGATGAAGGCGAGCCGGCTTGCGACGTTCCTGCGAATCAGCCTTCCGCACGCGCTGCCGTCGATTTTTGCCGGCCTGAAAGTGTCGATCACGCTGGCCGTCGTCGGTGCCGTCGTCGGTGAATTCGTGGGCTCGAACTCGGGGATCGGCTACCTGCTGCAGATTGCGAACGGCAACTTCGACCTGCCGCTGATGTTCGCCGCGCTGACCGTACTGTCGGCGATCGGCGTCGTGCTGTTCGTCGCCGTCGATGTCGTCGAGCGGCTGATGATCCCGTGGCACGCATCGCAGCGGCACGACGCCGTTGTGACCGCATGAGTCGCGACAGGAACCGCGGCGTCCAAACCTTGAACGAACGCCGCTCCACGCGCGGCGTCAAACCCCGAAGGAGGAACCTGCAATGATCAAGCGACTGACATGCATCGCGGCGGCGCTGGTGGCGCTCGTTGCATTACCCGCGTTCGGGCAGGGCAAGGAAAAGGTCGTGCTCCTGCTCAACTGGTATGTCTACAGCGAGCACGCGCCGTTCTTCCTCGGCAAGGAACGCGGCTACTTCGACCAGGAAGGGATCGACCTCGACATCCAGGAGGGCCGCGGCTCCGGCGTGACCGTGCAGGCAGTCGCAGCCGGGACGGCGACCTTCGGGTACGCCGACGTTGCGACGATGATCAAGGCGGCATCGAAGGGTGCGCCGGTCACGGCCGTCGGCGTCGCACTGCAGACGTCGCCGATGTCGGCGATGGGCTTTGCCGATCGCAACATCCGCAAGCCCGAGGACATCAAGGGCAAGACGGTCGCCGTGACGCCCGGCGACTCGATGTCGCAGATCTGGCCGCTGTTCCTGAAGAAGACCGGCCTCAAGGAATCGGACTTCAAGACCGTGTCCGGCGACGCGCAGACGAAGCTCAACGCCGTGATGAACAACCAGGCGGACTTGCTGCTCGGCTACGTGATGGACCAGGCGATCAAGCTGCAGGATGCGACGCACAAGGACATCTATCCGATCCGGTTTGCCGACTACGGCGTCAACATGGTATCGAGCGGCATCATCGTGCAGAAGGATTACCTGAAGGCGCACCCCGATGTCGTCAAGCGCTTCATGCGCGCCACGACGCGATCGCTCGAGGAGGCGGCGAAAAATCCCGATGCCGCCGTCGATGCGATGCTGAAGGCCAATCCCAAATCCGGCGTCAAGGAGACCGCGCTGGTTGGCATGAAGAACACGGCGTCGCTATACAAGGGTCCCGACAATCCGAGTGACCGGCCGTTGCGCGTGGGCGCGAAGAACATGGACGAGACGCTCGCGCTCCTCGTCGAGTACGGCGGGCTGGAGAAAGCAAGCGCTGGCAAGGCCAGCGACTATTACACGAACGATTTCCTGCCGTAGCGAAGCTACTGTGGGGCCAATCTGCGTTGTTGCGCGCCCGCTCGCAATCCCCATGTACTGGCTCGTACATTCCGGTTGCTCGCGGGCTCGGGCCTAGCATCTTGGCCTCCTCGTCACGCTTCGCGAGCACCGGCGTCGTCTCCGCCCCGGAAACCCATCGCGGCACCGGCGCGCCGGCGCGACCGCTGATCACGGTCGAAGACGTCGCCAAGATCTATCGCACGCGCGACGGCGACGTCGAATCGCTGAAGCCGCTGTCGTTCGACATCGCCGAGGGCGAGTTCATGGCGATCGTCGGTCCGTCGGGATGCGGCAAGTCCACACTGCTGAAGATGATCGGCGGCCTGTTGCCGGTTTCGCGCGGCCGCATCTCGGTCAGCGGTCGCGACGTTCGCGGTCCGCCGGACGACGTCGGCTTCGTTTTCCAGAGTCCGGTGCTGCTCGCCTGGCGGACGGTCCTCGCGAACGTGATGCTGCAGATCGAGATGCGCCGCCTTCCGCGCGACCGCTACCTGCCGAAGGCGCGCGCCCTGCTCGGCATGGTCGGCCTGCAGGACTTCGAGCGCAAGCTGCCGTGGCAGTTGTCGGGCGGCATGCAGCAGCGTGCGTCGATCTGCCGCGCGCTCGTGCACGACCCTGCGGTGCTGCTGATGGACGAGCCGTTCGGCGCGCTCGACGCGATGACGCGCGAACGGATGAACCTCGAGTTGCAGCGGATCTGGGCCGAAACGCGCAAGACGGTGCTGTTCATCACGCACAGCATCCCCGAAGCCGTGTTCCTCGCCGATCGCGTGCTCGTGATGACCGAGCGGCCGGGATCGATCGCAGCGATTTACGACGTTCCGTTGCCCCGTCCGCGGTCGCTGACCGTGATGGGCGACCCGGTGTTCGGCGCGCTGACGCAGCGGATACGCAAGCACTTTTTCTCGCAGGGTACGCTCGACGCGTAAGCCTTTCGATGAACAAGCGATCGTCCCGCGCACCCCGATTCGCCGTCACCGCGATCGAGTGCTACGAGCGGCCCGTCACGCTGCGGCTGCCGTTCCGCTTCGGTACGGCGACGGTGACGGAGGCACCGCAGGCCTTCGTGCGCGCATCGATTCATGCGACCGACGGCCGCGAGGCGCAGGGCATGACCGCGGAACTGATGATTCCGAAGTGGTTCGACAAATCGCCCGAGCGGTCCAACGGCGAGAACATCGACGATCTGCGTCGCTCGCTCGCGCTGGCCGCCACGGCCTATTGCGCGAACTCGGCGCCGCGAACCGCGTTCGGCCACGCGACGTTCCACTATCGCGCGCTGCTGGACCTCGGCGCACGCGAAAGCCTCAACCCGCTGACCATGTCCTACGGCGCAGCCCTTGCCGACCGCGCGATCCTCGATGCGTTGTGCCGGATGCGCGACGTGTCGATCGGCACGGCGTTCTGGCTCAATCTGCCGGGACTTGCGGCCGACCTCACGCCGGATCTCGCGCACTTCGATTTCGATGCGTTTCTCGCGACGCTCGCTGCTCCGACGTCGATCGATGCGCGCCACACGGTCGGCATGGCAGACCCGCTGACCGACGACGACGTGGACCCGGCCACTGATCCGGATGACGGCTTGCCGGTCTCGCTCGCTGCCGTGATCGCACGCTACCGCAATCGCTGGTTCAAGGTGAAGCTCCGCGGCGACGTCGCGGCGGACATCGCCCGGCTCGCGGCGATCGCACCCGTGCTCGAGTCCGCGGGCGCATATCGCGTGACACTCGATGGCAACGAGCAGTTTCCGGATGCCGCGACCCTCGCCGAATTCGTTGCCGCGCTGCGCGCCGAAAGGCGGCTTGGCCGGCTTGTCGAAGCGCTGCGCTACATCGAGCAGCCGTTTCCACGCTCGATCGCGCTCGACACCGACGTGCACGGATTGCTGGACGGGATGCCGCTGATCATCGACGAATCCGATGCGACGCTCGATGCCTTCCCGCAGGCGCGCGCGCTCGGGTACGCGGGTGTGTCGAGCAAGAATTGCAAGGGCGTCTACAAGTCGGTGCTGAACGCTGCGCGCTGCACGCGCTGGAATGCGGCGCAGGAGTCGCCGCCCGCGTTCATGACCGGGGAAGACCTTACCGCGCAGCCGGGCCTCGCCGTGCAGCAGGATCTGGCGCTCGCCGCGCTGCTCGGACTTCCGCACGTCGAGCGCAACGGCCATCACTACGCCGCCGGATTCGCGGGGCAGCACGCGAGCGTGCGCGAGCAGCTTACGTTTCTGGCCGGCCATCCGGATCTGTACGCCGCACAAGGCGACGACGTGCGCCTCGCGATCCAGGATGGCCGCATCGCAATCGCATCGCTCGGTGCGCGCGGGTTTGCATCGGCGACATGGCCCGATGTCGAATCGTTGACACCGATGGCCGTCGCACCCGCACCCGGCGACGATCCGCCGACGAACCTTCAGGCACAGCCCGCACCATGACCGACATTCGCATCGGCATCATCATGAACGGCGTCACGGGCCGGATGGGGACCAACCAGCACCTCGTCCGCTCGATCAACGCGATCCGCGCGCAGGGAGGTGTAGCACTCGCCGATGGCCGGCGCATCATGCCGGACCCGATCCTCGTCGGGCGCAACAAGGCGAAGATCGAAGCGCTCGCGCGCGCCCATGGCGTCGCGCGCTGGACGACCGACCTCGATGCGGCGCTCGCCAATCGCGACGACACCGTCTATTTCGATTCGGCATCGACGGGACTGCGCGCATCGCTGATCCGGCAGGCGATCGACGCCGGCAAGCACATCTATACCGAGAAGCCCGTGGCGACGACCGTCGCCGACGCGCTCGACCTATACCGTCGCGCCGAGCGCGCGGGCGTTCGCCACGGCGTGGTCCAGGACAAGCTGTGGCTGCCGGGCCTCGCCAAGCTTCGAACGCTGATCGACAGCGGATTCTTCGGCCGCGTCCTGTCCGTGCGCGGCGAGTTCGGCTACTGGGTGTTCGAGGGTGACTGGCAGGAAGCGCAACGTCCGTCGTGGAACTACCGCAAGGAGGACGACGGCGGCATCATCGTCGACATGCTGTGCCACTGGCGCTACGTGCTCGACAACCTCTTCGGCAGCGTGAGGCGCGTGATGTGCATCGGCGCCACCCACATTCCGGCACGCGTCGACGAGCGCGGCGAGCGCTACGCCGCCACGGCCGACGACGCGGCGTACGCGACGTTCGAGCTTGCCGACGGCGTCATCGCGCAGATCAACAGCTCGTGGTGCACGCGCGTGCGGCGCGACGACCTCGCGACGTTCCATGTCGATGGCACGCTCGGATCCGCGGTCGCGGGGTTGAGCGAGTGCTACCTGCAGCCGCGCGCCGCAACGCCCAAGCCCGTGTGGAATCCGGACATTCCGCAGACGATCGACTTCTACAACACCTGGCAGAAGATGCCGACCAATCGCGTGTACGACAACGCGTTCAAGGCCGAATGGGAGCTCTTCCTGCGCCACGTCGTCGAAGGCGGCACGTTCCGCTGGAATCTCCTGGAAGGCGCCAAGGGTGTGCAGCTCGCCGAACTCGGCTTGCGGAGCTGGGCCGAGCGCCGGATGCTCGACGTTCCGCCGCTCGAGGGCTGACGCCGGTCATGCGCACGCTCAAGTTGCCGACCGCTGACGGCACGCTCGCCGGCTACACGCTGACGGGGAACACGCTTGCCGCGGCGCCGGCCCCGCGACCACGGTGGAATCGCATCGCGTTCGCCGCCGTGCACGTCGTCGCCGATCCGCGCGCGAACGTCGACCCGTGGCTCGCAGCGGCTGTCGACTGGGATGCGACGCTCGCGTACCGTCGCTACCTGTGGGCAGAGGGCCTCGGCGTCGCCGAAGCGATGGATACTGCGCAGCGGGGCATGGGGCTCGACTGGCCGACGTCGCTCGAGCTCATCCGCCGCACCGTTGCCGAAGCGCGCCACGTCGAGGGCGCCGTCGTGTTCTCCGGCGCCGGCACCGATGACGTAAAGCCGGACGCTGCGGGCTCCATCGATCGCATCGTCGATGCGTACGCCGCGCAGTGCGCGGCGATCGAGCGCGCCGGCGGACGCGTGATCCTGATGGCCAGTCGCGCACTGGCGGCGTGCGCCCGGTCGGCCGACGACTACGTGCACGTCTATTCGCGCGTGCTGGCGAATGTCGGGCAACCCGTGATCCTGCACTGGCTCGGCGAGATGTTCGACCCGGCGCTCGCCGGCTATTGGCTCGGCCGCGACGAGCGTGGACGCGATCCCGATCACGCGCGTGCGATGGACGTCTGCGCGAGCGTCATCGCCGCGAACCGGAGCAAGGTGGACGGCATCAAGATCTCGCTGCTCGATGCGCAGAAGGAGGTTGCACTGCGTGGGCGACTGCCGTCCGGCGTGCGCATGTACACGGGCGACGATTTCAATTTCGCCGCGCTGATCGGCGGCGATGCGAGCGGCCACTCCGACGCGCTGCTCGGCATCTTCGATGCGATCGCCCCTGCTGCGTCCGCAGCGCTGTCGGCGCTTGCGAATGGCGACCGCGCGCGATTCGACGCGATTCTCGCGCCGACGGTGCCGTTGTCGCGCCACATCTTTGCCGCGCCGACGCGGTTCTACAAGACGGGCGTGGTCTTCATGGCGTGGCTCAACGGACACCAGGCGCATTTCACGATGGTCAACGGCCAGCAGAGTGCGCGCAGCATCGTTCATCTCGCCCAGCTCTTCCGGCTCGCCGATGCGGCGGCGCTGTTGCGCGATCCCGACGTTGCCGCCGCGCGGATGCGCACGCTGCTCGCACTTCACGGCATCGAGTAAGGCCGACACGCCGATGCTGCCGATGACATCGTTCGCACGAGGAGGCCGAGAATGAGCACGCCGGGCGAAGCCAAGGCCCGCAGGGCCCGACGGCGCGCGGAATGAGTGAGGCCGACACGCCGATGCTGCCGATGACATCGTTCGCACGAGGAGGCCGAGAATGAGCACGCCGGGCGAAGCC
>Ga0207675_100000873_pt1 | contig 30058 bp, 24 predicted proteins | sample KBSSwiS42_FD_184305 | JGI IMG/M metagenome (GOLD analysis project Ga0207675, IMG submission 184305) | Switchgrass rhizosphere microbial communities from Kellogg Biological Station, Michigan, USA - KBS Switchgrass S4-2 (SPAdes) (version 2) | ecosystem: Host-associated > Plants > Roots >...
TGCAAGTTCAGCGGCCAGGGTCAGGACACCACGCGTTTCCCGAACGAATTGATCAGCAAAATCACTTATCTGGCGGGCGGCGTTAGCGGCGGCGACTATCCACCGAACACGCAACAGCAGGAAGTGAAGTCAATGTTCGAAACGCAGCTGGCTGACTTGCGCAGACGTCTCGACGCGGTCGTTAGTACAGACGTCGCGAACTTCAATCGCATGCTTCGGGATAAGGGTGTGGGAAATGTGATTGCGGGCGGTCAGTAGCATGCGAGCGGTCGCGGCTTGCCGCAGCACAGTGCGGTAAGGCTCTGCCTTACCGTAGATAGCCAACTTCATTAGTCTGCGGCGAGGCTGAGCCTCGCCGCAGTTTATTTTTCATCCGTAGGCCGGAAAGCCAGAGGCTTTCCGCAGTGTGCGGCGGCAAGCCGCGACCGCTCACGCGGATGGTACTGACTTCATCGCCCCGGTTCAATTAGCGCCTTTAGCACGCGCCCTTCTTTCACGTCCGCTAATGCTTCGTTCGCTTGGTCCAAGCGGTAGCGTGAAAGTTTTGCCTTGAGAACCTCCCACGGTACAGACCGATTGGAATCCGCAACAATGTGGGCGGCGCGATAAAAGTGCGAAAAGTCCGATCCCCAACAACCGCGCACGTCGAGATGTTTCTTGTTCAGGTCGAGATGGGGATTGAAAGCAACTTCAGGTGAAGTCGGTCCGTGATCGGTATATTGACCGACGACCACAACACGGCCAGCGTCGCGGGTGAAACGCATTGCTTGCACGACCGCGTCGGGAGCGCCCGTTGCCTCGATTGTTACGTCAACGCCGCGACCGTTCGTACTTTCCAAGACCCAGTCCAACCGTTCACGTTCCGTGTGGTCTTCAAAGTTCAGAACATCTGAGGCACTGACTTGTGATGCGGCTTCAAGCCGATGGTGAGGCGCGCCGATGCACAGCACTTTCAGAGCACCCCGCATCAACGCCAGAATGATCGCGTTGATACCTACCGGCCCTGAGCCCAGCACCAACACCGTATCGCCAATCGCAATATCGCCACGCTCGATTGCATGCAGCGCAGTTGGTAGTGCACATCCCCCAGCCATGAAGGTTTCCGGATCGGCATCGAGACGAATACACCGTGTGCCCGGCTTCAGGTAAATCTGTTCGGCCCAGCCGCCGCACAGTCCGTCATCAAGGCCGTATGTGATTCCGTAAACTTTCCGGTGCGGACAGCGCGTCGTCGCTTTCGCCACCAGACAGTACCAACAGGCATTGCAGGTCCGATGCACGTCGAGAAACGTCACGCGATCCCCCTCGCGAAATTTCTTGCCTTCAACGTCGCAAAGGTTTCCGCGGATTTTGCGCAGTCGCCCGACGGACACGTGACCGGGAACCAGCGGATACGGAACACCTTCCAGTAATCCTTTCTGCAGGTAAACATCAGTGCCGCAAACCTCGGAAAGTTCGACAGCCAACAGCGCCGAATTCTGTTCAAGTTCCGGAGCAGTCACCTCGCGCAACTCAACTGCAGCACTTGGTTTGGGAATCACGGCGACGACTGGCATGGTCGCCAAGGTAAGAGGAAAGCGCGAAAAATGGAAGCTCACGCCGCGGCGTTTGATTTCGCTCGCTTCTATCGCGTCGAGGTGTAGAATCCGCAATGTTGTGGAGGCGGTATGAAACTCTACGGACTCCTCTTGCTGGTTCTCTTTAATGTAGGCGCGGGCACGGCGCAAGAACTACCGAAGCAATCCGACTCACCATCGGGGTTGATCGTCGTGAAAGTGAAATACGAACGGCATCGTGAAGACCATGATGTGCGTTCGACTTCAACTGATCCCGGCGCGTTTGAAAATACCGGAATTCTGCCCACGGGCAAGACACCCACAATCTATGTGTATGAGTATTCCGCTCTGCTCAGAAACGATTCACCAAAGAACATTAAGTGGTTGCACTGGGCGCACATCATCAGTGATGCGGGAACGAAGCTGCAGCTGGACCGCCAGGAATTTGTCTCGTTCGAGAAAATCTCCATAAATCAAAAGGAAACGATCCTCGGAAGGAAGCGTTTTTCTCATGTCGCTGACTATGAGCAACGCAAGAAGAACGGACCACAACTCGAGGAACGCGTTGAATTCATCTGTGTGGGGTATGACGACGCGACGTTGTGGCACGCACCGTCGGTATCCGAATCCGACTGCCGTGAAACGGAAAAGCGACGTAAGCCACGGTGAGCCTCAGGGCAAAGAAACGCCTCTCCGAGTGGCGAAATCTCGGAGAGGCGCTCGAGTGGGGCGAGAGATGCTGGTCCTCTGAATGAAGTTCTCCCGTGCCCTCACCTTGTCAACGACAAACCAGCGGCGTGGCAGTCACGGTGAACTGCAATGGCCCGAGGCTGACGTTAACAACTTTGATTAAGTACGTGCCGCTCTGAGTTACCGGCGCGTTGAGCACGGCAACACCATTCACAGCGTCGACGGTTTGCAACGTCACACCAGATGGATTCAACAGCACCAGCTTGTACGGCACATTCACCGTCGATTCAGTGACGACGGAGATTTCCTGAGCGCCAGCCGGCACTGCCAGCCCTCCGGTCGCTGTCTGACCGGCGGACACGCTGTTTGATTGACTGCTCGTCGCGCCGGGCCCTGTCGTCGGCTGGCTGCTGATGGCTGAGTTTTGCAAACAGAAGCCATCAACATAAACAACCCCCGTCAAATTTCGAATCTCGAGTTTATGCGTGCCTGCGGCGAGGCCGCTGAACTGCACGTTGTACTCAGGCTTGAACTCCGGCGTTTGTGTCGCGCCGCTACTGCCCGCGTAACTGACGTTTTGTTTGAGCGTTCCGTCGAGGTAGATATCGGCCGACCCGCCTTTCGTGCTCTTGCCAAACGAGTAGGTAATCGCGCCGGTGCTGCCGCTCGGCACCGCGAAGTCGAGACTCGCGAAGTGCTGGTTGCTATTTCCCTGGTGATAGCGGAAGTGTCCGCCACTCGCCGTTCCGGAACTAATCAAGTGCCAGCCGCTTGAGTAGCCAATGCTGCTGTCATCATCCTCCTTGCATGACGACGGCGGCGGCGTGGGCGACGGCGATGGAGTTGGCGTCGGCGATGGACTTGATTCGGCGACCTCGACGTGGAATTGAGCCGTATTCGAACTGACTTTGCCACGTGAGTCAGTCACCACCAGACGTGTAATGTACTCGCCGGCGTCGACGAACGTGTGACTGATGTTGGGCGACGATTGCGTAACGTCATCGCCGCCATCGCCGAAGTTGAATGTGTAGCTGGCGATCTGATCGATTGAATCAGCGTCGTACGAACCGCTGCCACTGAAGTTGATCGTAAGTGGCTTCACGCCTTCATCCGTGTTAGCTGTGATTACGGCGACCGGCGCGGTGTTCGGCAAACAAAGCGTTGCGCTTCGCAACGTGTAGAGGCCGCCACCAGTACTGTCGGGAATTGTTTCGTTCGTACCGCCACTGCCCGGTACCGCCGACGGGGCGGTAGCGCGCACGCTGCCGAGCACGTTGTTGATAAGGTCGCCGGGCTGCGGATTGTTGATTTGCGATTTCGGAATCACGAGCGTGATTGCGCCGTTCGCCTCAGCTTTGCTGGCCGCATCCAACGAACCCTTCGTCGTAAAGACGCGACTGGCGCCTTGCGGAACGCTGGTCACGCCCCACGTGAATGTCGGCGCCGGGCCGTCGCTCGTAACCATCGAGACGAAATAATCTTCCGAAGCGCCGCCGGTTGCATCTAGCGGTGGGCTTTGCTGCACGCCTCCTTTGTTCACTCCAAATCTAACTGCCCAACGCCATCCCGGTGGAATGGTTTGCAGGTTCGCGACTTTTATCGTGAGCACGAGTTTTCCGGATTGATCTTCCGGTTCAGCCATCGAAACAGAAGTGATGTCATGCGATGGCTGCGTATCGCTCTCGTCGGCCGCAGGATCGGAAACCACGGTCAAGCCCGGCGCCTGGCAAGCCCCAGTCGCCTCTCTGCGCGGTTCGACGACGAGTGAGATGGAATTGCTTGAAGCGCCTTCGCCGACGCCATTCACGCCCGTGATGCGATACGTGTAAGTCGTCACGGCTGCGTCGACATTGCGATCGTTGTAACTCGTCGCTTTTGAACTGGCCTGCCCGATCAGTGTCTCTGCACCGCCAGTGCTGCTGCGGCGATAGATTCTGTAAGCTGTGACGCCGGAGCCTCCGTTATCGGGAGCGTTCCACGTTAAATAAGACGCCATGTCATCACGGTAGCCGGTGAGATATGGACTCTTTGCCACAACTGGTTCAGGCGTGTCGAACTGGGCGAACAGCCCTTTGCCGCCCGATTGTCGCGCGATCGATGCTTTGGAACTGTAAGAGTTCGGTCCACCCGTTTCACATCCATCAATGCAGCCATCGGCGAATGCAAACAGCACGTGCCCTTTGTCATCGACAGCCGCGTCGATGAAGTCCAGCAGATTGCGACATGGATTGCTGCCGCCTCCGTTCCAAATGCAAGCTTCGCGCTGAATTGGGCCGGCAGGAGTCGCGTTGACGGTCGTCCAGGTTTTTCCGCCGTCGTAAGTGTGCGCAACGTAGCCATACCACGTGCCTTTGAAGCTTGCGAGCTGGTGATCGCCGCTGGTGCTGGTACCGATGAACGCCACGGCAGCGCGATTTGCGTCACCGGCTACGACGGCGGGAAACACCGCGTTCTTAACGCCCACGCTCAGGCCGACGTCTACCGGTTTGTCCCAGGTGACGCCGCGGTCGCGACTGACGGACACATAGATATGATTGTCCTTGTCTTCACCCGCGGGCACCGTGCCGGGTTGTTTTCCGATGTAAGCGAAATAAATTGTATTCGAGGTGGCACCGGGCTCAGGCGGGCTCTGGCTGATACCAACGGACGGATCAAGGATTCCCGAAACTGGCGCAAGACTGTCGGGTACCTGCCGAATCGCCCAGGTTGTCCCACCATCCGCTGACACGACGACCGACTGTTTGCCGCCGCAACTGAAATTCGGAATGTAGACAGTTCCATCCGGCGCGACTTTCACGTGACCGTGAATACCAACGCATCCCGTGCCCACTGGACTGGTCACCGCCGTGTAGATCGGAACGGACTTGCCAAAGTTCAATCCACCGTCGTCGCTCCGTGAGCAATAAGCAGTTTGTCCCGCCTGGGCGCAGTAGTAAACCGCATGTCCTTTGTTAATCGGATTGGCTAATGCGGACAAGGCGGCGGGATATGGTCCGCCACCAACGGTCTGGTGATCGTAACTGCCATCGGGCGGATTGACCTGTGCCGGTGTCCAGCTTGCACCGTCGTCGTCGGTGTACGCCATCAAACTATTCAGTCCGATTAAGGTATTGCCATTGCCGGTTGCTCCATAGACTTGGTAGATATCGTTGAGCTGCGAAACAAACGTGCGGCCGGTGCCTTGATCCGTGAACAGGATCGGATCGAGCGAACGGGTTCGTGTCGTTAGGAACGAAACATCTCTCCAATCGGCCGGACCTGATTCCGGAATCGATCCCAACGGTTGGATATTTTCCGGGAAAGTCACCTGAAGAGTTTGCAAACCCGCGATGTACATCGCGCGTTTGGTGTTCAGGTTATAGCCGATAGTGGGCTCGCCCGCACCGTCACCGAGTGACGGTCCGGCGGCGTAGTTGTAATAACGCGGCACGTACGGGACGACCGGCGTCGCTACAGGCGTCGCTGTCGGAGCAGGTGTTGGGGTTGCGTTTGATGTGGTTTCGATGGTCAGCGAGCCTGTATACGGTTGCGGGTCTGGTCCGCTGATGAAACCGCAAGCGACGATCTTGTAAGCGCCACTTCCGAGGTTGTTCCTTTCAACGGTTTCGCTGGGAACGCCCCCATCGCTCGACGCCAGCGTGGTCCCGTCGGGTTTTATTACGGTGAGAATCTCGTCATTGTCCGCGTTGTTCCATTGGATATTGAACGTGAACTTCGCATTGACGGAATTGTAGACGCCGCTCGGAACGCTGATCGTCGACACGTGCTGGTCGACTGCCGGAGTGTCTGCGAGTTTCGAGCAGTCGCTCGTTTCGTTCGCCAGCACCGGAATTGATCCGCTCCAATTGACGACGACCGTCTGACCGGCTGTCGACGGCACCGTTATGGTGCTGCTGCCTGGATTAGACGCCAGGACGCTGTTGAGCAAATGAAAGCGCGTCACGGGAATGACGAGCACCGCCAACACCGCGCCGCAAATTATTGCCAATAAAACTCGGAGGAATCGTGAGCGCGCCCGTTTGCGTCCTGTTGAAGTCTTAGATTGCATGATCAAAACCCTCCATTCAGTCATTCAGAACCAGCATTGGTATGGCTGTCAGGTTACGAATGACCCCTTGAGGGATTCTTGAGGTTGGCAGCTCGCGGACGGACGCAAGCAAAACACAATTTAATTGAAATGCGATTGCGTTATGAGAGCCGCGCGAGTTTGATGGGCGATGAGATGTGAGAACGGTTAGACGGAGACCGTTTCTTCTTTCAACTTTTCAGCCTGATAGTGCGTGGTGAGTGCGTCGATCACCGGCTCGAGGCCGCCATCCATCACAATATCGAGCTGGTGCAGTGTTAGCCCGATGCGATGATCGCTGACGCGGTTCTCTTTGAAGTTGTAGGTGCGGATTTTTTCGGAGCGGTCGCCAGAGCCAACCATCGAGCGACGATCGCTGGCAATCGCTTCGTGCTGCTTCTGCTCTTCGATTTCCTGCAGACGCGCGCGCAGCACGCGCATCGCTTTCTCGCGATTCTTAATCTGCGATTTTTCGTCCTGCATAGAAACAACGGTATTGGTCGGCAGATGCGTGATGCGCACGGCTGAGTAAGTCGTGTTCACGGACTGTCCGCCCGGACCTGATGAACAGAACGTGTCGATGCGGAGGTCCTTCGGATCGATCTTGACGTCAACTTCTTCAGCCTCCGGCAGCACCGCGACGGTGATGGCTGACGTGTGAATGCGGCCGCTGGCTTCGGTTTGCGGGACGCGCTGCACACGATGCACGCCGGATTCGTGTTTGAGCTTCGAATAAACCTTGTCGCCTTCAATTAGCGCGATGGCTTCCTTGACGCCGCCAATACCTGTCTCCGACGCGTCGAGAATCTCCATTTTCCAACGCTGGCGCTCGGCATAGCGCGCATACATCCGCAGAATGTCCGAGGCAAAAAGGGCGGCCTCTTCACCGCCTGTGCCGGCGCGGACTTCCAGGATCACATTCTTCTCGTCGTTTGGATCTTTCGGCAACAGCAGTAATTTCAAATCTGCTTCGTTCTGCTCGATGCGCGCCTGCAACGATTCAATCTCGATGCGGGCCAACTCGCGCATGTCTTCGTCGCCGGCGTTCTCAAACAGTTCGCGCGCGCCGGCGAGTTCCTCTTGCAGCGATTTGAGCGAGCGATATTTTTCGACAATCTCGCTGAGGCTGCGATGTTGCTTCGCGGCCTTGGCGTACGCGGAGGGATTCGACAAAAGCTCCGCCGAAGAGAGCTCGTTCGTGAGCTCTTCGTAACGCGTTTCAATTTGTGCAAGCTTATCGAACATTCAACAAAATCAACCGTGCGTTTACGAGAGTGGCGCCAATTCAGGTTCAGCCGACTTGGGTTCCAGTTTCAAACTCTCTTTTAAAGCCGTAATCGCCACTTCCAGTTGTGAATCGTCAGGGTCTTTCGTGGTCACGTTCTGTAACCAGATGCCGGGCCGCGTGATGGTCTTAAAAAACAGTCCAGTTTCTCTCTTCGCCGACAGCCGAATGATTTCGTACGAGATTCCCGCGACGACCGGAATCAAGGCGATACGCACGAGGAAATTGAACAGTAGCGAATCGAACTTGATCACCGAAAAAAGCAGAATCGAGACGAGCATCACGACCATCAGAAAGCTGGTACCGCAACGCGGATGTTGCCGCGGCTGAATCCGCGCGTTCGGCACCGTTAAGTCGAGACCTTTTTCCCAGGTGAAGACCGTTTTGTGTTCGGCGCCGTGATATTGAAAGACGCGCCGGATGTCCTTCAAGAACGAAAAGCTGATGATCATGATCAGGAAGAACGTCATGCGAATCATCCCGTCGATTAAATTGAAACCAACCGTCGGGCGGACAGGATGCAAATACTTGCGAACCGAATTCCACGTCCGCCGAAGCGCCGAGTCAGTGGCAGGCGCATCCTGCGCCTGATTCACGGGCGAGACGCCCGTGCCACTCGTTGAAACCGCCGCCGGCCTCGCCGCCCAACCCGCCGCGACAAATAGAGCGTTCGTCAGCAATAGCGGCGCCGCGACAAACAACAGCACATTGAAAATCATTGCGAACACGATCGAGCTGGCTGCCGCGGCCGTGCCGCCCTTACGCACGTCCTTCGCACGCTTCTGTTTTTTCGGGATCGGAAATACGCCCGGCAAACCACCAGTGATTCCCGCAAAGTCGCCTTCGCCTTCGATCACCGCCGGCGTGAGCACTTTAACTTCAGCCGTTTCCGTTTCTTCCTGTTCAGCGAATGCTTCCCCGGCGGAATAATTCAACGCTTTGATGCCGAGTCCCATCGACTGCAATAACACTGCGCCGCCACGCAAAATTGGCAGCTTGAGAATTGGAAACTTGTCGCTCCATTTCGGCAAGCTTGCCGCCGTGTTGACAATCGTGCCGTCGGCTTTGCGCACCGCGATGGCGTACGCATTCGGCGTGCGCATCATGACGCCTTCGATGACGGCTTGTCCGCCGACGATTAGATCTCGTTCGTTAGTGCTCATGTTCTTTCCGCATTTCTTCCCTCTCCCATGGGGAGAGGGAGCACACTACATACAACAATGCCGGCGTTTTGTCCGGCTGCTCAGATTGGATGCAATCCGACCAGCCGGCGCGAATTTACGCCGGCACTCAATTTCTTGCTGCTAATGACGAGATCGCATCGTCAACTTACTTGCTCGCGGGCGCTGGCGCAGTCTTGCCATAACGACGATTGAATCGATCGACGCGTCCCGCGGTATCAACCAGCTTTTGCTTGCCGGTGAAAAACGGATGGCAAGCCGAACAAATTTCTACGTGCAAATCGCCCTTTTTGGTCGAACGCGTCTTAAAAGATTCGCCGCACGCGCATGTCACGGTGATTTCAGTATATTCAGGATGAATTCCAGGTTTCATTTCGCGATTACCCTACTGTTAACGTTTCCTCTGCTCTCACAAACAGGCAATGATACGGGCCGACAATGCGGCAGGTCAAGCCGCCTTTTGACGCGTGCCCGCATGGAAATGGGTGCACGACCCCGATTAGCTGCCACCGACGGCGCGTGTATGCTCACTCTTCCCCGCAAATCATAAAGGAGCCACGCGTTTCTGATGAAACTGCTGATTATAGTGTCGCTAATTCTATGCGTCCCGCTCATGTCGCTGGGCAAACCACGCGCAAAGCGTTCGGCGGACGTGACGATTGTTCCAGTCGACAAAGTATTTCCAGTAATGTGAGGTGGCACGCGCATCTTGCGCGTGGTTCACGGGCAAGATGCCCGTGCCACTGGTGACGTCCTCGCTTACGAAGGCATCCAAATCTTCTTCGCGACAATTACTTCCACGCCGCGAGGCAGATCGATCTGTTGACTTGATTTGGCAAAAAACGTGAGGCCTTTGTAACTGGTCAGGTACTGGTGCTTGCCGGAAAACAGACCGCCGCGCGCGTACACAATCAGCGGCCTTTCAACTTTTCGCAGAAGCTCCGCGAATATCTGTGGCTCAACGCGCACGATTGACCCGCTTGCCTTAATCGCGTTTGCGATTGCCGCCGCTGCGCCCCCGCCATGTGCCATCGTCACTTCCTCCTCAGCGGATTTTTCATGGTCAGATTCAACTCAACTGGAACACATCGTTTGAAGCTGAGCACAAACTTTTTGTATTTCCCACAGACGTAAACTCGTCCTGTCACCGGCCACGTCTCCTGCGAGTTAAGTCCCTCACTAATCGCCGCGAGGGTGGCGATGGGAAGCGAGATGAAGAACCGCAGCGGCTCACGCAGCGTCAGCGGCTTTTTCGTCGGCAGATTGAATCCGCGACGATACTCTTCAATTTCAACCGAATGGTTGTTAACCGTCATATCGTCGAACAACAGAAAGTCCACGTGGCCGCTTTGTTTTATCGGCGCGATCACCACCGGCATGTTCAGAGTAATCCCGAGCGGCGTCACGCGCGCTAACGATGGCGCGTCGAAAGTAATGAGTTGGTCGACATTCGAATCCGAGCCAGGCGTCACCGCTGGGGTGGGCGTCGGCGGTGTACCGGCCGTGGTTGCGGTCACTGAATTGTTGCTCGAGGCTCCGGATTTGTTAGTTGATTTCGCGCGCTTTTCACTTTCGCGAGACTTTAGTTCGATAGCGGCTCGCTCAACTTTGTACCCGCGAATTTCTTTCGGGTACTCATGCGATTGCGAAAAGCAGAGTACGACGAGGAAGAAGGATATTATCGCCGCCGCGAAAGTCTTAACTTTCATTCGCTTCGATCAGTCGCTCGAGGTCAATCATCAACGCGATGCTGCCGTCCATCAGTTCGGCCGCCCCGGAAACGCCGTGCCACAGCGTCGCGTGTGGCCCGAGACTTCGTACCAACGTTTCTTGTTGTCCCGCAATCGCATCAACCAACAGCGCAACGGATTTTCGATGTGAAGAAACACTTGGGCGCTGCTCGCCAGGTTTGCAAATCAAAACCGATCGCGCACCATTCGACGACACAGGTGAGGTCGCGAGCAAATCATCGAGCCGGAGCAACGGCAACTCCTCATCCTGCCATTTCATCGATCCCGCGTCACCGTTTTGCCGGAACTGATCTTCGGCCAGCGTCGCGCGGTCGGCGACGATCTTCGCGTCCAAACAATAGAAGTGCTCGCCGCAGCGCACGACGACGGAAGGCACCAGCGCGAGTGTCGTGGGTACCATCATCGCAAATGTCGCTCCCTGTCCGGGTTGCGAACTGAGTCGCACTTCACCGCCGGCTTGAGTCATGGCCCGATCTACGATTTCCAGTCCCACGCCACGACCTGAAATGTCGGACGCCTCGGGCGCGGTGGAAAAGCCCGGCCGAAAGATAAGGCGCAGCGCCTGATCTTCAGTTAATTCCTCAGACCGGCTGACGATTCCCTGCCGTGCTGCGGCATTGGCGACTTCACGGACTTCGATGCCTCGGCCATCGTCGCTAACGACGATGTGGATGCGACTGCCTTGGCTGTAGCCTTCCAAACGCACACGGCCATTTGGCGGTTTGCCTTTGGCGATGCGCTCGTCGGTCGATTCAATCCCATGACTAACTGCGTTGCGGACCAGGTGCATCAGCGGCTCGGCAATCAGTTCAGCGAGCGCCTTGTCGATGCCGACGTCGCCGCCAACTATTTCAAACTCGATGTCTTTGTTGAGCTGGCGCGCCGCGACTCGGCCGGCGCGCGCCGCCGCGCCGTTCAGCAAATCAGATAAAGGCACTAGGCGCAGCTTGATCAGACGCTCTTCCAACTGAACAAAGCGGCGACGCAGGTTCGAGGTTGCGCCCGCGACTGCTTCGGCGTCAGTCGATCGTTGCACAGCAATCAGTGCTTTGTTCGTATCGCGTAAAAGGTCCGTCAAGGCTGAGGTCAAGCCATCGAGTTGATTCAACCCAACGCGCACTGACGCGACGCTCGAATCTAACGGCTCGGACAACGCCACGATGGGAGTTGCTGCAGAAGATGTCGCCGGCGCTTCGATCGCCAGTCCGTCGAAGCTAACTGTGCCCAGTTCGGCAGCCCTCAACCGGATTTGGTCGGCGATGAATTGCACGGCATAAAGTAGACGAAAACTGATTTCATGAACCGCTGCCGCGCGGCCCGGCACGGTCGCGATGACTTCTCCCGATTGTCCAAGCAGCGCAGTCAAGTCGCGAAACTGCGTGTCAAAGGTCTCAATCGAAAAACTGGCGTCAACAATAAACAGCTTCGCGCCTTCCCTCACCGCTTCGCGCGCGTGCTGCAGATCGTACTCACTCAAAGATCGCGCAATGTCTTCCGGCAATGCTGAGCGCAGGCTGCCGGCGATCCCAGCCTTCTTTGAAGCCTTTGCCGCCAGGGCATGCAGTTGCGCGATCAGCGCCTGCGTTCGTCTCTCATCAGCCTTAGAGCTGCTCGCAAGTTCCTCCGCGATCAAGTCAGTCGCGCTCTCCAAAAGATTCAGCAACGAGTCGTCGATCGCGACGCGGCCCAACCGAACACCATCAAGCAGGCTCTCGAATTCATGCGCGACATCCCCGACTGACTGAAATCCCATCGAGGCGGCGGAGCCTTTCAGCGTGTGTACGTGACGAAAAATTCGCGAAGCGAGTTCGCGCCGCTGACGTCCCTGCGAACGCATTGCGCGCAGTTGCTCCAGATCACCATACAACCGATCAACAATGTCTTTGGCGTCAGAAACGAATTGAATTCGCGTTGGATCCACTCATCGCAGTTTATCCCAAACGCGTGATGTTTAGGCAGGATTTTCGGAGGGCTCGGGCTTTTCTTGCGCAGATGATTCCGGCGCATTTTGCCCGCCGGCGTCTTCGCTCCTGGGATGTTCCTGATCGAGATCGCGTTTGATAGCGTCGAGAATACCGTTGATGAATTGGGTGGCTTCGTACGTGGAAAAGCGGCGCGCAACTTCGAGCGCTTCGTTGATTGCTACGGTGCGCGGCGTGGGCTCGTAAAGGAATTCGTAAACCGCCAGGCGAAGGACGTTGCGATCGACAGTGGCCATTCGATCGATGCGCCAGTGTTCTGCGCGCAACTTGATCCGCTCATCGACTTCTTCGAGGTGGGCCAAGGTGCCCAGCGCCAGACGCGTCGCGAACTCGCGCCCGTCTTCGTCCACCTCGCCGTCCGCCAGCTCAGACCAAAAGTTGCGCGCCAGTTCATCCGGACGCGTGCCAGCTACATCAGCCGCAAAGAGCATTTGCAAGGCGCACTCGCGCGCCTTACGACGTGAACCCATAATTCAGAAAAACGATCTTTGTACTTTGAGCTTTGGACTTTGAAACCACATCAAAGCACAAAGTACCTATCAAAATACGAACTTTGTACTTTGAGCTTTGAACTTTGGAATCACGTCAAAGTACAAAGCACTAAGCACAAAGTACAAACAAAAGTCACCCGGAAGGAAATGACTTCTTAAAAATATTGACTATTTCTACCGCCGCCATCGCCGCTTCGTATCCTTTGTTGTTCTTGTCGTCACCCGAGCGTTCATTGGCCTGCCCGATATTGTCGGCTGTGATCACGCCAAAGAGCAAAGGCACTCCCGTCCGCAACCCCGCTTCACTGATTCCGCGCGCTGCCGCCGCCGCGATGTAGTCAAAGTGCGGTGTGTCGCCGCGAATGATCACACCCAGGCAAATCACCGCGTCGAATTTGCCGGATTCAGCTGCCTTCTGCGCGCACAGCGGAATTTCGAAAGCCCCGGGAACGCGAAAGACTCCCATTGCGTCGGAATCCGCGTGGAGTTCAGCTAATGCCGCCCGCGCCCCATCGATCAACCGTGAAACGATCTCGTCGTTCCATCGACTCGCGACAATCGCAAATCGAAATCCTTTCGCGTTGAGTTCTTTCTGCGTTTTGGGTTGTGATTTTTCCGTCAACGGTTTGTATGGTATCGCATGTTTACGCGAGCGCAAGCCCCCCAATATGCTCCGCGCCTGTGAACGGTCTCGTGAGTTCTGAAACCGCAATCGGGAAGAGTATGATTTGCTAAATGAACAAGCACACTCTCACAAGACTCGTTCATAGCATAGTAATAGCGATGGTGATGCTCACGACATCAGCGTTAGCTGTCGCCCAACAAAAGCCGAAGATCTCGTACGGGGTCCTGCTCGACAGCACTGGGTCGATGCGCTCGCAATTTCCAATCGTATTGCAAATCGGCAAAGGAATAATTCATCAAACCGCGGCGCATGGACCGGTGTCCATTTTCAATTTTGCCTCCGAAGGTGCGGCCAACAATTGGAGAGCTGTGCCGGTGGTGCGGATTGAGCAGTCTCAAGATGAAGCGAAGTTGAATCGAACGATTGACGACCTTTACGTCCAGGGCGGTCAGACCGCATTAATCGATGCCATCCAGTTAATCTCCGATCGCCTGCAGGAATGGTCGCCCGACAGCGAGAAAGTAATTGTCGTCGTGAGCGATGGCGAGGATCGAGTCAGCAAGGTGAAAGCAAAAGACCTGATTCAGCAACTAGAGGACCGGAAGATAAAAGTCTTCGCCGTGGGTCTGGTGCGTGAACTTGAATCAGGAAAGCGAGGCAAAGCGACTAAGTTATTGATGACTCTGACGACCGAAACGGGCGGACGCGCCGTTATCCCGAAAGGCAGCGTCAATATTCAGGACGTTGTAAAGGAACTTGCAATTGATACAAACTAGAATCACGTCGCTGAACCAGACAAAGAAAAAAGGCGAGAGTCGAAAACTCTCGCCTTTTCTTTGTTCGACAAACTTTAGTTTGTCGATAATTCTGAGCGACAAGCTGAAGCTTGTCGGACAACTACGCCGGCGCCGGGGTACCCCCGGTAATCGGTGGCAGAATCGGCTTCAAAGGTTTCGTATCGGGCACCTTTTCCTTCGTGCCCGGCAATTCCTGTTGACTGCTCGGCTCGCTTGATGTGCTCGTGTCGTCGAGCGGCAGGCCTGCAACGATGCGGCGAATCTGCACACCGTCGAGAGACTCGTGCTCGAGCAGGGCTTCGGCCAGTCGCACCATCGTGTCGCGATTCTCGTTGATAATCTTCGTCGCGCGCTCGTATTGCTCGGTGACGATCTTGCGAACTTCCGAGTCGATACGAATCGCGGTCTCTTCTGAGAAGTCGCGGTGCTGAGCGATCTCGCGGCCGAGGAAGATCTGCTCCTCCTTCTTGCCAAACGTCAGCGGCCCAAGTTCCGACATCCCGTACTCGCATACCATCGCGCGTGCAAGCTCGGTCGCCTTCTCGATATCGTTCGATGCGCCGGTGGTGATGTTCCCGAGAAAATTTTCTTCGGCAATGCGGCCGCCCATCAGAATCGAAATCTGGCCCAGCAAATACTCTTTCGTGTAATTGTGACGGTCGCCCTCCGGCAGTTGTTGTGTCACACCGAGAGCCATGCCGCGCGGGATGATCGTGACCTTGTGCACCGGATCGGCGTTCGGCACTTTCAGGCCGACGAGCGTGTGGCCCGCTTCGTGATACGCCGTGACGCGCTTCTCTTCATTTGAGATGACCATTGACTTGCGCTCGGCGCCCATCAGGACTTTGTCTTTGGCCAACTCGAAATCCATCATCGCCACAACCTTCTTGTTGTAGCGCGCCGCGTTGAGTGCGGCTTCATTAACCAGGTTCGCAAGGTCGGCGCCGGTAAAGCCAGGAGTTCCGCGCGCGATGATCGTGATGTCCACGTCTTCGCCCAACGGAATCTTGCGTGTGTGAACTTTCAGGATGCCTTCACGTCCACGAACATCAGGTCGCGATACAACGACGCGCCGATCGAAACGGCCCGGACGAAGCAGCGCCGGATCCAAAACATCAGGGCGGTTCGTTGAGGCAATCAGAATCACTCCGTCGTTCGATTCGAACCCGTCCATTTCGACGAGCAACTGATTCAGCGTCTGCTCGCGCTCATCGTGACCGCCACCCAAACCGGCGCCACGGTGACGACCGACAGCATCGATCTCGTCGATGAAGATGATGCACGGCGCATTCTTCTTCCCCTGCTCAAACAGGTCGCGCACGCGCGAGGCGCCGACACCGACGAACATCTCGACAAAATCAGAGCCTGAAATCGAGAAGAAGGGGACGTTAGCTTCACCCGCGATTGCACGCGCCAGCAAAGTCTTGCCAGTTCCCGGCGGTCCCATCATGAGGACCCCTTTCGGAATGCGGCCGCCCAGTTTCTGAAACTTCTGTGGTTCCTTGAGGAATTCAATGATTTCCTGCAGCTCTTCCTTGGCCTCTTCAACTCCCGCCACGTCTTTAAAAGTCACACGCTTCTGCTGATTGCTGAGCAACTTCGCGCGCGACTTACCGAACGACAAAGCCTTATTGCCGCCCGACTGCATCTGGCGCAGCATGAAAATCCAGAATCCGAAAATCAGCAGGAACGGGAGCAGATAGGTCAAGTACGGCCACCAGATCCCTGAGCTTCCCTCTTCCTGTACGTTAGCCACTCTTGGCTTACCGTTCTGATCCGGATCGCGAGCCTCTTTCAGGATTTCTGCCTTCGTATGCTCATTCGTGAGCTGGACGACAAAGTTCTTGCCGCTTTCATCCACGGCAACTACTTCGGATGTCTTGACCGTCAACTGCGTGAGCTTACCCTGTTGGATCTTCTGCTCGAGCTGCGTCAGGTCGATATTTGTCGTGTTCTTGGTGCCGGGGTTAACGAGCTTGTAAATGAGGAGCGCGCCCGCGATGATCAGCAGCCAAAAGATGATTTGCCTTGCGGTAGAACTCAAAACCTTCCTGCCTCCGTCAGCCATGATAGCTTAATTACCTCAGATTGTCCCTTTCAAACCGTTTCTACCCAAAGACTCTTAAGATGCGCTTTTGTTCCCCCACGGTGCCCTGCTAGTACGCTGCCGAAATGGGGAAGGTTCAAGGATTAAAGGTCAGGACACCACGTTTACGCGAGACGCCGGCGCCACCCGGTAATTCGATTGTGCGCGCGCCACGGTTCTCCACGACGAGGCTCTCGACCGCGGCGATATGCGCGAATTCAAGCCGTCGCAAATGGCCGCGGCATCCCGCCAGCCAAAGCCGCAACGCGCGACGACGAAGTGCGGGCGGCGCCACAGCGAGCAAATCAGTTCGGAGTTCCGTCTGCTTCTTCGATTCGTCCGTCGATAGCTCAAGCAAACGGCCTGCCGCGCGATCCAGAGCGTCATTGTCTTCTTTCAGCAACTCGCCCGCGCGAGAGATCGCTTCGGTTACTCGCGGATTGAAGCTCTCCATCAACGGCATCAATTGTCTGCGAATGCGGACGCGCGTGAATGTCTCATCTTCGTTCATTTCATCACGACGAAAGTCGATGTTTCGATCATGGCAATACCGTTCGGTGTCCGCTCGCCGCGCCCAGGAAAGAAACGGCCGAACGAGCAGTGTTTCCCGATTTTCTTTGAGCTGTCTGATCGTTTCCATCCCACTCAAGCCTTCGGCGCCGCTTCCGCGCAACAGATTGAACACAATGGTCTCGGCTTGATCGTCAAGCGTGTGCGCAGTAAAGACGAATGCCGTCTTTCGTTTTTGCGCCAATTTCGCAAACGCTTCATAACGCACGCGGCGGGCAGCCTGTTCCAGATTATCTTTGCGCCTCTTCAAATCAACGCGGCTAATTGAAACGTCATAGCCCAGCTCACGCGCAAGAGCTTTCACCCAGCGCGCGTCTTCGCCACTAGTCTTCCGGAGTCGATGGTCGATGTGAGCCACGATCAATTTGAGATCGAGCTTGCGCGCCTTCGTGAGTTCATCTAACGCCAGCAGCAACGCAACTGAGTCGGCGCCTCCTGAGACTCCGACGATTAGCGGCTCGTTTTTGAGAGGAAGTTGTAGCCGCCGCCACTCACGCTGAAGCGAGCGGGCGAATTTACTCAGGGCTGGCCGGCCGCGCGTTTGCTCCTTTTTCGCCGCACGAGCCGCCGGTCTTTTGCGAGTCTTCATTCCCTGCGGCAAATCTTAGCATTGAAATCGCCCGGGCTCTCGTTTTGTTGTGACGCGCGCGCACTTGCTTGCTTCACCTCTTGAGCGAACGTAAGATCACGACTTTCATGGAGATCACTGTCGGCATCACCGGTGCTTCCGGCGCAATTTATGCGCACCGAACGCTGGTCCACCTGGCCGCGAGCGACACGGTCGAGCGCATCAATCTAATTCTGTCGGATTCCGCCAGAACCGTCGCGATGGTCGAGCTGGGATTCGACTTCCGCTCATGCGACGAAAAGAGAATCAACGAATGGATCGGATTGCCGGCGGATTCAAAAATCATTCGGCTCCATCGACTCGACAACATGGCGGCTACGCCGTCTTCCGGCTCACACCTGCAAGCCGGGATGATCGTAGTGCCTTGCTCGATGGGAACGTTGGGAGCGATCGCGTCTGGCGCGGGAACGAATTTAATTCATCGCGCAGCGGACGTAACTTTGAAAGAAGGCCGCAAGTTGGTCCTGGTCCCCCGTGAAACACCTTACAACGCGATTCACATTGAGAACATGCTGAAACTCTCACGCGCCGGAGCTAGAATTCTGCCGGCGAGCCCCGGTTTCTATCACCGACCGCAGACGATCGAAGGACTTGTCGATCATCTATGTTTTCGGATTCTCGATCAGTTCGGGATTCCGCATTCGAGCGCGACACGATGGAAAGGGGATACAAACGATACGAAGGTTTAGAGGCGTGTACCGCCCGCCCCTTTGACAGACAGAAATGGCAGTAGCCCGCTAGACGAGTTGAAATGGCTGTACTGACAAACATCCGCACGACGCTCGAGATGATCAAGATCGAGCACACGCTGTTTGCGCTGCCCTTTGCTTTTCTCGGCGCGGTGCTGGCGGCGCGGGGAATTCCGACGGCGTGGCAGATCGTCTGGATCACGGTCGCGATGGTTGGCGCACGTTCGACGGCGATGGCATTCAATCGCATCGCCGATAAAGACTACGACGCGCGCAATCCGCGTACGAAGATGCGCGCGATTCCGGCGGGCACTCTCTCGGTCACGTTCGTTGTGGGATTTACTTTGCTTGCCGCCGCAATCTTTTTTGTCGCCGCGGCCATGCTGAATCGACTGACACTGGTTCTGTCGCCACTGGCGCTGGCAAGCGTCGTGCTTTATTCATACACGAAACGCTGGACGCTGCTATCGCATCTGATACTTGGTTGGTGTTTGGCAATTGCGCCGACCGGCGCGTGGATTGCGGTGCGCGGAACAATCGACAGCCCGATTCCCTTGCTGCTGTCGCTGGTCGTCATGCTTTGGACCGCTGGGTTTGACGTGCTGTACGCCTGCCAGGACCACGATTTTGATCGGCGCGAAGGATTGTATTCAGTTCCCGCGAGCTTCGGCATCGCGCGCTCGCTTTGGATCGCGCGCACCTTGCACGCGGGAGCGTTCGCGGCGCTCGTTGCGCTATACTTCATCACGAACCTTGGCATCCTGGCATTGATTGGGTTGGTCGCGACCGGAGCACTCTTGATTTATCAACACACACTCGTGCGCGCGGACGACTTGAGCCGTTTGAATGCGGCATTTTTCACCACGAATGCTTTTGTGAGCGTGATTCTGTTACTGACGTTTGGTAGCGCCGTCTTCTTTCGGCATTAATCGCAAATGAATATTTCACACGATTCCAAGTTAAATGAAATCAGCGCAAAGGTGAGGACCGGCGAGCGATTATCGTTTGACGATGGCCTCGCCCTTTTTAATACCGACGATCTGAATGCGCTGGGCAAGCTGGCCGATACCGTGCGGCGACAGATGCACGGGCGCACGACTTACTTCAACGTCAATCGACACTTTAATCCGACGAATGTCTGTTACGTCGACTGTAAATTCTGCGGTTTTTTTCGCACGCCGCGCCAGCCCGATGCCTACACGCACAACATCGACGACTCTCTGAAGATCGCCGGACAAGCAGTGGGCGAAGGTGCCACGGAATTACACATAACGGGCGGCCTGAACACGAAACTTCCGTTCAGTTATTTCACCGATTTACTTTCATCTTTGAAGCAGCAGTACCCGCAGCTTCATTTGAAAGCCTTTACGATGGTTGAGCTGGATCACTTCGCGCGTTTTTACAAAATGAGCGACGACGAGCTGATTGATCAGTTGATCGACGCCGGACTCGATTCGTGTCCCGGCGGCGGCGCAGAAATCTTTCGCGAGCCAACGCGCTCGATGATCTGTTCGCATAAATGCGATGCGCAGCGCTGGCTGGATCTCGCAGGCAAAGTGCATGCTGCCGGACTGAAGACTAATGCCACCATGCTCTACGGGCACATCGAATCATTCGAGGATCGCGTCGATCACATGGTCCGTCTGCGCGAGCAGCAGGACAAATCGGGCGGCTTCCAGTGCTTTATTCCCCTGGCCTTTTATCCGGAGAACACGCAGCTCGCGCATCTGCCTGGTCCATCAGGAATCGATTCGCTGAAGACCATGGCTGTGTCGCGCTTGATGCTCGACAACTTTGCGCACATTAAGGCGTACTGGGTGATGCTGGGAAAACGCCTCGCACAGGTCGCGCTTCATTTCGGCGCCAACGACATCGACGGCACAATCACGGAAGGCGGCGAACTGACGGAAAGCTATTCAGTCGAATCAAACAATGAAGTGAAGATGACAAAACCTGAACTGATTAAGTTAATCGAAGAAGCGGGTTTTGAAGCAGTCGAGCGGGACACCGTTTATAACCGTATTGAAAGAGTTGCAGTTGCTTAGCTATTTATGACAACGACCACAGAAACAAAGACTATTACACTCGCGCACTCGCCCGATTCGGACGATGCTTTCATGTTCTACGGGCTCGCCACGCACAAACTGGAAACTGGCGACCTCGAATTCAAGCACGTCCTGAACGACATTCAGACGCTCAACGAAGAGGCGCGCAAGGGAACTTACGACGTAACTGCGATTAGTTTCCATGCTTATGCCTACGTCGCTGAAAAGTACGCCTTGCTACCCCACGGCGCTTCCATTGGCGACAACTATGGCCCGATCGTTGTGTCAAATCAGGAACTCGATCCATCAGAACTGCGCAACGTGACGATTGCCGTTCCGGGCGTATTGACGAGCGCATTTCTCACGTTGAGCCTGCACACACCGGACTTCAGCTACGAAGTCGTTCCTTTCGATCAAATCATCGAAGCAGTGAACGAAGGCAGATGCGACGCCGGGCTTTTGATTCACGAGGGGCAACTCTTCTATCACAATCTCGGACTGCACAAAGTGCTGGACCTCGGCGAGTGGTGGCATGAACATACCGGCGGCTTGCCCTTACCAATGGGCGGCAATGCGATTCGTCGCGACTTGGGCGCGGAAACGATTCGCGAAGTCTCGAACCTTTTGAAAGAAAGTATTCAGTACTCACTCGATCATCGTGAAGATGCGCTCGAATACGCGATGCAGTTTGCACGCGAAATGGATCCGGGACTCGCCGACCGTTTTGTCGCCATGTGGGTAAATGAACTGACGCTGGATTACGGCGAACGCGGTCGCGAAGCGGTCCGCCGGCTGCTCAAAGAAGGCCATGATCGCGGGATCATTCCGCACGAAGTCGACGTTCAGTTCGCTAGCTAACGCAACACTCCGTGTCCCGGTGAATTCTCTGTGCTTCTGTGGTGAATCTATCCGACGGTGTTTCCACCACAGAGACACCGAGCTCACACAGCGACACAGAGAGCCGTAATCTTCTAAAATCTTTGCAAAGCTCTCCGCCGCATCTTGCGCATTGACAGAACGCAGGGTCGCCCCGAAAATGGTCGCCTCGCTATGAAAACTCCTCGATTCCTTTTGCGTGGATTTCGCCGGCCGGCTGAGGTCGCTTCACTTGCTCTCGGCAAGCTGGAGCGCGAAGTCCTCGAACAAGCCTGGCAGCGCGACGAAGTCAGCGTGCGCGACATCTTCCTCGCGTTCGAAGAGCGCATCGCGTACACGACGCTGATGACGACGCTCGACCGTTTGTATAAAAAGCATCTGCTGACAAGGAGAAAGGACGGCCGCGCATTTTTGTACGCGCCGGCGGTCAGTCGCGATGAACTCGATCACGGAATTCGCGAAGATGTTATCGACGGGCTGTTTAGCGAGGGCCATGGCATTCAACCGCTGCTCGCTTGCATCGTGGACACCGTTAGTGAACGCGATCGCGAAATGCTCGATGAGCTTGATCGACTCGTAAAAGAGAAGAAGCGCGAGCTGCGACGAAAATCAGAATAGTCATGTACGTTCTGCTCGGAATATCTTTGGCGCTGGCGACTTTCTTCACGCTTAACGTGTTGGCGACGGCGGTGATTTCGCTCTTTTGGCGAATTGCCGAACCGCTGGCGCGGCGCTGGTCCGCGCGCACGCGCGCCGAATGTTTATTTGCGTTGCGCGTCGCGGCACCGCTGTTGTCATTGCTGATCCTCGCCACGCTGTTCGTTCCCGCGTACGTCGGCTACGAACCCCACGGCACATCGGAAGTCGTCAGCAAAAAACTGGCGGCGTTCGCCATCATTTCAATTGTCGGCGTCGGCTTTGCGTTGTGGCGGGGATTTCAGTCCTGGATCGCGACCAGGAAACTGGCAAAGCAGTGGTTGTCTGCGGCCGTTAGTACTCGTCTGCCGTTCATCGATATTCCCGCGTACCGCATCGCCCATGCCTTCCCGATCATTGCTGTCGTCGGAACGCTGCGGCCGCGGCTGTTCATTGCTGAACAGGTGCTTGAGTCGTTGACTGAAGACGAATTGGTGGCGGCGATCGCACACGAGGCCGGTCACCTGGCGGCGCGTGACAACTTCAAGCGCGCGCTTTTGCGAGGCTGTCGCAACTTGCTGACGATTGTGCCAAGCGGCCGTTCTTTGGATCGCGCGTGGTCTGAGTCGGTTGAATGCGCCGCCGACGAACACGCAGCGCAGCTAAGCCCTGACATCGCCTTGAGCCTCGCGTCTGCACTCGTTCGGATCGCGCGGATGGTTCCGGTTGGAATGCGCACCGAACTTCCTCTGGCCACGTTTTTGGTAGGCGAAGAAACTCGCGGTATCAAAGTCCGCGTGCGACGACTTGTAGAAATTGCCTCAGTGGGTCGATCAAACGGTGGCGAGCGTCTGCGGGTGGGAACGGTGGTGCCGGCCATAGTTATGGTAGCGCTGGGCACGTTCACTATGGCAGTGGCCGCTAATCCTCATGTGCTTATGGCAGTTCATTCCGTCATCGAGGATGTCGTTTCTTTTCTGAGCTAATTCTCAGCCGTGGCCAGCGGCTTACGTAACCAAAAGAAGAATCCCGCGGCCGCCAGTTGGGCTGCCATTCCAAACACAACCAGCGCGACTAACGAGAAATCGTAAAGCACGCCCATCGTCACGCTTCCGACGAACCACAGAATGCCGTACGCCGCATTGAACGCGCCAAATGCGGTGCCGCGCTTATTCATCGAGACCACTTGCGAAATCCCCGAACGCAACGTCGCGTCCTGCGCGCCAAGCCCGGTAGCCCAACAGGCAACGCTGATATAAACGCCGGTCGCCCCGCCGAGGAACCCAAAAGGCAACGCCAGCAGCGAGACGATAATGCCGAGCACGATCACTTGAATCCCATATCGATCAAAGAGTCGTCCGAAAACGAGCGCCGTTACTCCGTTCAAGCCCATCGCTCCCGCGTACAGCAGCGGCACTACTTCAGGTTTGGTCAACGAATTCTTTTGAAAGTGATACGCGAGCAGCGGAAAGTCGACGAACCCCAGCGCTATCAAACAAGCGGCCACAGTGTAGATCCAAAATACTTGCGGGAGATTCTTGTTTGTTGCCGCCGCCGGTGGACTGCCTGTATGTGGACTCATCGCGCGCGCGAACAACAGCGCAATAAACGCGCCCAGCGCCGGCACCCCTAACCAAAGAAATGCCGGGCCAAAATGATGCGAACGCGCGACCGCGGTCGCGACCAGCAGCGGCCCGAGCACCGCGCCGGTCTGATCCATCGCGGCGTGCAAACCGAATCCTGATCCATGGCCCACAACTTCGGTCGCTTCCGAAAGCAAGACGTCGCGTGCCGGTCCGCGCAAGCTTTTGCCCGTGCGTTCGGCGACCACCAATAACGCCGCCGCTTGCCAGCTACCGGCGAAGGCCAGGCCAGGCACGACGACGAGATTGAGAAAGTATCCCAGTGTCGTGATCGTCCAATACGCGCGCGTTTTGTCAGCAAGCTTTCCGGAAAAATAACGCAAGCTGGCCGCGATCATCTCGCCGAGGCCGGCAATGATTCCAACTTGCGTCGCGCTGGCGCCGAGATCTTTCAGCAGTGGGCCGATGACGCTGTGCGCGCCTTCATAAGTCATGTCAGCGAACAAGCTGACAAAACCGAGCGCGACGATGAAGCGAAATGCAGCTTTGCGATCAGGCTTCGATGTCATTCGTTTACCTTGGATCCTGGTGGCACGCGCATCTTGCGCGTGATGCCACGGGCGGGACGCCCGTGCCACCTCAAACTCTCTCTGAGAGAATCTCCCAAACCGATAACACACCCAGGAATAACAACAAGCTTACCCCGACGTAGCGCACCACCTTTGGCGACACTCGGTCGTGAATCCAGCGGCGGATGCCGGCGCCCAGAAAAGCCGCCAAAGATCCTTTGGTGACCATTGCTGCCACGGCGCCCAACCACACAACCAGCGCAATATGATATTTCGCCGCCATCGCCGCGGCGGTTACCTGGCCCACGTCGCCCCACTCAGAAAAGAAGATCGCCGCGAATGAAATCATCGCGGCTTTGTGAGCTTTGTGCTCATCCCGTTCGTGCCGATATTGATCGTCTTTTCTCCATAAAGCGATGGCGACGCCGACAAAACTAGCCGCCGTGATCGCGGCGACGAGCAGGCGTGGCAGTTTCGAGATCGCCTCGCCAACTAAAACGGCGACCCCCATCTTTGCCATGAAGGCGGTCGCCATGCCGATCAAGATCGGCGCCGTGCGGTAACGTGCCGACAAGACGCCAGTCGTGTAGAGCAATTTGTCGCCTACGATTTCGGCGAGAAATACGGCCCCAAACGTCGCGAAGAAAATTACGAGCAAAGGATTGCCTCGTTAGAAAATACGAGCGCGCATTCTAAGACGCGATACGAGAGTTCGCAATGGAGTGAGCGTCCTGCGGCGGGAATCACGGGCGCCATCACTCAAAAATTAAATGCAGTCCCGGATGTTGCGTGGAAACAAACGATGGCTCGACGCCGAACGCATCGCGAATCAAATCGGCGGAAAGGACGTCAGCGGGACTGCCGCCGGCAACGAAGCGTCCGTGATTGAGCAAAACGATTTGATCCGCAAACCGCGCGGCCAGATTAAGATCGTGCACCACGCCGACTGTGACCACGTCCGAAGCGTTGGCAAAGGCGCGCACCTTTTTCATGAAATCGATCTGATGACGGATGTCGAGAAAGGTCAGCGGCTCATCAAGAAAGAGATAGCGACACGGCGTCGAGGATCCGTTTTCGGATCGAGTTCCGCCATCTTCGCGCCAAAGTTGGGCGAGCACGCGGGCGAAGTTGACGCGCTGACGTTCGCCGCCGCTGAGAGTTTGGTAATCGCGGGCGCTGAATTCCGTGACGTCGAAATGCGACATCACTTCATCGACAATTTTTTCATCCGCGGGGCCGGGACGACCGCCAAAGTGTGGGTAGCGACCCATCATCACAACTTCGCGGACAGTCAGCGGAAAGGCAACTTCAATCGCTTGCGAAAGTACCGCGCGATGCTTCGCGAGCTCCGCTTCGCGCGCATCACTAACGTTCACGCCTTCGTATTGAACTGACCCGTCTTGCGGGCGTAGGAGGCGCGCGAGGACTTTGATCAGCGTCGATTTCCCTGCCCCGTTCGGACCAATGATCAAATGCAGCTTACCCGGCGCGAACGAGACCGTGATGTCTTCGATCAAACGTTTATGGCCAATGCTGAATGTGACGTTGTTGGCTTGGAGCATTGGATATTGTCGAGAACGTGTCAGAAGCCCGCGCGTAAGCAAGGGCTCCTTTTCCCGCGCGGCCCTCCCTCACGGTCCGGCTTCTGACATGATCAAAACACGTACCGCCGTCTTCGCAACAAGAAAATAAATACGGGCACACCCACAGCCGACGTCACTATGCCGATCGGCAACTCCGCCGGTCGCACCACCATCCGCGCCAGGAGATCCGCCAACGTCAGCAGCGTCGCTCCCGTCAAAGCACTGGCGACAATCAGGTATCGATTGTCAGCGCCGCCAATCATTCGCAGAATGTGCGGCACGATCAATCCGACAAAACTGATGACGCCGGTGAACGCCGTCGCCACCGCCACGATCACGACGTTGACGGACAAGATGATCCACTTCAAACGATTCACATTCACGCCAAGATACGTCGCCTCTTCTTCGCCAATCATCAGCGCGTTTAATTGTTTCGCATAGCGAAGGGCGACTAGCGCGCCGGCGATAGTCGATATCGAAACAATCTCAACCGCTTTCCAACTCGCGCCCGACAAGGTACCCAAGCTCCAGAAAGTGATCGACCGTGCCTGTGGGTCGCGCGCGATGTACTGAAGGAATCCGATCGCGCTCATGAAGAGCGCATTCACAGCGAGACCCGTCAAGAGCAACATCACGATCGAGGCTCTGCTATCCTCTTTCGCCCGAGCCAGCAGAAAAACGAGATAGGTTGACAGCACGCCGCCGATGCACGCGGCAACGGGAAGAGCAAAAAGGCTGGTGCCGATATGAAGCACGCCGCCGAGGACGAAGAATAACGCCGACCCAAATGCGGCGCCGCTCGAGGTGCCGACCAATCCCGGCTCAACGATAGGATTGCGAAACAGCGCCTGCATCAAAGTACCGCCGACTCCGAGGCTGGCGCCGACCAGCAGGCACATGATCGCGCGTGGAAAGCGCAACTCGAGAAAGATGCGCTGATCCAAAGTTGGCTCAGGTTGTCCGGGAAAAAGAGATGCGAGCGCGCGGCTAATCTGCGCAACTGAAAAATCGATGGCGCCGTAACGAATCGATGCGGCAAGCACCAGCAACGTGAGTACGGTCAACGCGATGAGCACCGCTACTCGATTGCCGTGTTGACTGGTCACTTTTGATGAATCGTGCGAGCGACTTTCTCGATGTTCTCACCAGAGCGCGGACCGAAATAATTTAGCACGTTCTCTTCAATTCGGTAGATGCGGCCGTTCTTCGCCGCATTGGAAGTAGCGACGCCCGGCAATGCTTTGATTTGATCGAGCGAACCATTTAGTCGATCGTAACCGTAATCGGTCATCAGGATGACGTCAGGGTTTGCCTGCGCGAGAATCTCAGGCGATTCCATTCGCTGCATGCCTCGGCCCGAACTATCACCGGCCATTTCCCCGCCCGCGTATTCGATCATTTTGCTGACACCGCCGCCATCACCGCCGCCACCTTTGCCCACGACCATGTAAACGTTCGACGCGCGGCCGAAGTGAATCACCGCGACGCGCGGATGATCGGTGTACTGCTTGACCTTTTCCAGCGACGCGGCTTTTTGATCATCGAGCGTCTTGCAAAGCTCTTCGCCCCGCGCTTCTCTGTGAAAGTACACGGCCATCTCGCGAATCAACGCCTTCGTTCCATCAAAGTCTGAGTTCTTCGCGCTGAACGTTTTCATCGGAATGTTCAACTGCTGCAGTTGCTGGACGACCTGCGGCGGGCCGATGTTGTTGTCATGAATGACGGCTGTAGGATGCAGCGAGAGGATGCCTTCGGCGCTCAAGGCGCGGTGATAACCGACCGTCTGTTTGTTCTTCACATCCGGCGGATAAGTCGTTGAGAGATCGACTCCCACAACTTCATCCTGCGCACCCAGCGCCCAGATGATTTCGTTGTAAATCGGCGAAATAACCACGTAGCGCTGCGGGCCGGTGTTGGTGGGGGCGTTGCGGAAACGAGAACAGCCATAAGCGGTCAGTGCCGCGATAAGCGAACCAACGACCAGAATTCGTTTTTTCATGACGACGGAATTATCCGCAGATTACACAGATTCCGCAGAAAGACCTATTGGCTTCAATCTGTGTAATCGGCGTAATCTGCGGATAAGATCCTATTCTTCAGAACACAAACCTTGCCTGCAACTGAAACATTCGTGGCGGGTCGATGTTGGCGAATGCCGGAATCGCATGTCCATCAATGCCAATGGCGCTCTGCGGCGTGTACCAGCCGAAGTTCGAGTTAGCCGTGCCATCGCCAAAAACGGTGACACCGCGCGCGAGCATGTTCGCATGGTTGAAAATGTTGAAGCCTTCCAACCGTAACACCAAACTGACGCGTTCACTCAAGTGAATGCGATTCTCGACGAAGATCGCGACTTCAGAAGTCGGCGTCCCGCGGAATGCGGACTTACTGATTACAACGCCATTGATGACGGGTCGATCGTTGGTCGCACCGTCGCCGTTGTTGTCAATGCCGGTGGTCGCATTGAAGGGACGTCCCGAAGCGAACATGCCCAGGGTACCGGCCGTGAAGTTCCATGGGAACCGGTAATGGAAGTTAACGACGGCACGATGTCTTTGATCCACAACGCTCGGACCGCGTTCGACTGCGCCCAGGCGAGTGATAACGTTCTCGTTCGGATTGATTCCGTTTCCATCGGGCTCAGTCGTATTGGTTGCACTCGACAGCGTGTAACTGAGCGATGCGAACATCTTGCGGTTGCCACGATAAACCAGGTTCGTTTGTAGCCCGCTATAGTCCGCCACGCCAAGATTCATGATGACGTTTACCTGCCGCACACCGCCATTGACCGGCGCGATCGGACGCGTCGCGTTGGCGGCCGTAACTGCCGCTGCCGTCGCCCCAGCCTGTGTCGAAAAGCAAGGTCCGGTTACATTTGCCGGGCAGCGCACCTGATTCGGAAGATTTCGATCAAAAGCGACAGGCGCATTAAGATCAATTGTGCGCTGGATGTCGCTCAGATGCTGGCGCACGTAATCCGCGCCGAAGAAGAATCCTTTCGCAAACTCTCGTTCAAACCCGAGCGTGAACACCTGGCTGCGCGGATTGACCAGCTCCTCGGGATAATTCGGAAGCAAATCAAAATTCAAACCGTATCGGGCAAACTGATCACGATAAAAGTTTCGCCGTCCCGCGCGAATTGTAATGTCACGCGCCGGCAACTGGCTCGCCGGAATTGTGGCGGGATTGACATTGACGGGGACAGCAGTCAAAGACGTCGGGAAACCAGTCTGACCCAAAGTCGCAGTGTAACTTCCCAAACCATCCAGGCCGTTGGTCAGAAAACCCGCGACCGCGTTGGTGCGAATCTGCGCATAGTAAATGCCATAGCCGCCACGAATCGCCGTGTGCGAGCTGCCGTATGGACGCCAGCCAAAGCCAATGCGCGGCTCCAAATTGTTCCGATCGTCGGTTAAGGTCTGCACGTCATACCGCAAACCCAGATCGAGGGTAAGGTCCGGCGTGACGCGGAAGCTGTCCTGCAGGAAACCTGACACCAGCCACTGCGACAGGTCGTATGTAGAAATCCCAAAGTTGATCGGCTGCGTATAGTTCTGCACGTCGTTGAGCGTCAACTGATTCAGCGGTGCAGTCGTAGCATTTTTGAACGTGAAGGTGCCGAGTGTCGCTTGACCGGGTTCACTGCCGAATCCGCCTGAGTTGTGATGAATAACGCTCGCGCCGATTCGCACATAGTGTTTGGCAGCCGTCCATGAAACTGTGTCCGCAACCTGCCACTGATGACTCCAGAGGTCCGAAAAGCGATTTTCACCGACGGTGAACGCCACCGCTCCTGAACGCGTGTACACGGTCGAAGGATTCTGGGCTTCCCAAAGAGTGACTGGATCGCCATGCAGATACGCAAATCGCGCGTCGTTCAGCACATGTGAACCTAAAATCGAAGACAGATTCGCTTGCATCGTCCAGGCACGGCGGGAATAACGGCGGGCAACGCTCGGCGCGTTGGTGCCGCCGACGGCATCCTGCGGGTTGTCATCGGACATGCGATCGAGATTGAAGCGAACCATGAGAGTTTCATCCGGAGTGAACTTGTGGTCGACACGCGCGTCCAAAAGCGTCTGGCGATAATGACCAGTTACGTCGAGATGTCCGTCGGCCGGTAACACGAACGACGGCAGAGCGCTTGACAAAAAGGTAGTGCGATCCTGTCGCGTGTAGTCACCAGCAACGAAAAAGAAAGTCTTGTCTTCGACGATCGGCCCGCCAATGGCGCCGGAGAATTGGTTGAGCTTGTCCGGGATGTCGACCGGATTAATCGCGACCAGATTGGTCGGCGCAACGCAACTGGTGAGCGAGGGAGGACAGAAATTGTCCGTTGAGAAGCGTTTGGCTTGCCAAGAGCCGCCGG
>Ga0207675_100000874_pt1 | contig 30054 bp, 30 predicted proteins | sample KBSSwiS42_FD_184305 | JGI IMG/M metagenome (GOLD analysis project Ga0207675, IMG submission 184305) | Switchgrass rhizosphere microbial communities from Kellogg Biological Station, Michigan, USA - KBS Switchgrass S4-2 (SPAdes) (version 2) | ecosystem: Host-associated > Plants > Roots >...
AGCTCCATGCCGAGCGGTCCGATCGAGTGCAGCGTCGCGCGCAGGAACACGAACCAGCCAATCAGCAGCAGGAGACCGAGCACGGCTTCGAGCGGCGTGATCGCCGGAAACCCCGTCTGCAGCATGTGCGCGTACGAATAGCCGCTCGGGTTGTACGTGAGCAGCACCAGCGCCAGCGCGAATGCCGCGCGTAGCAGGAAACCGGTGAACGTCAGTTTCTCCACGAGCTCTGTCCTCAGCCGCGCGGCGGCGCGTCTTCGTCTTCCGGCGTCGCTTCGTCTTCGGTCGTGTCGTCGCCTGCATCTTCGCCGGACTGGATCGCGGCGTCGGACTTCGACGTCGCAGTACCGATGCGGTAGGCAGCGAATCCGGGCAGCACGACCTGGTTGAGCGCCATGCCCAGCACGCGGCCGCTGGTCGGCGCGTAGATGCGATGCTGCTGGTTCGATATCGGATCGGTCACGACGCCGAGCAGCTCGCCTTCGCTGACGCGCTCGCCGAGCGCGACGTCGGAGAACAGGATGCCGCCGTGATCGACGCGCACCCACTTCGATGCGTAGTAAACCGGCTCCGGGTCGCCCCAGTAACGCCGCTGCTTGGTCATGCCGAGCGAGTACATCAACGTCTCGATCGCCTTCGCGCCGTGCTCGACTTGTTCGGGCTGCACCCGCATCGGCTCGCCCATCTCGAAGGTCACCGTCGGAATGCCGGCCTCGGTTGCCGCGCGCCGTAGCGATCCTTTCTCGCCGACGCTGTGCAGGACCACTGTCGCGCCGAGTGCCTGCGTCATGCGCTGAACTTGCGGCAGGCGCAGATCGGCGCGCACTTGCGGCAGATTCGTGCGATTGAGCGAGCCCGTGTGCAGATCGACCACTGCCGAGCAGTTCTTCACCACGTCGGTGAAGAACGAATGCGCCATGCGCGTCGCGGCGCTGCCCTTCGGGTTGCCGGGGAAGTAGCGATTCAGATCGCGACGGTCCGGCAGGTAACGCGTGCCGCGGTAGAAGCCCTGGATGTTCACGATCGGCACGCCGATCACCGCGCCGTTCAGCTCTTCGAGATCGACGTCCTTGAGCACGCGCCGCGTCACCTCGATGCCGTTCAACTCATCGCCGTGCACCGCTGCGGTCAGGCATAGCACCGGTCCGGGGCCTTTGCCGTTGAGCACGATGACCGGCACCGGCACGACGAATCCTTCCATCGCCGTGCCGCTGGTCCAGGTCAGGCGCTTGCTCGTGCCCGGCGGTACTTCGGCGCCGAGCAGGCGAATGCGGCCCTTCGCCTTGAGCGCAGTCGCGGCCGCAGTCTCGGTCGGCGCGGCCGGCTTCGCATCTTTTTCTTCCGCCTGCGCGGAGCAGGCGAGTGCGACGCAAGCAATGATTGCGAGACGCATCATCGAGCGACCTTCACGAACTTCAGCGTGAACCGGTCGCTCTCGCCGATCGCGGCGTAGCGCTCGCGATCCTGGTCGCCGGCCGCGAACGTCGGCGGCAAGGCCCACACGCCTTTTTCGTAATCCTTCGTGTCCTTGCGGTTCGCGTTGATCTCGCTGCGGCCCACCAGTTTGAAACCGACGCTCTCTATCAGCTCGATCGCGTACTGCTCGTTCACGTAGCCGGACGCGGCCTTCGGATCCTGCGGCCGTTTGGGATCGCCGCGGTGCTCGACGACGCCGAGCACGCCGCCCGGCTTCAGCGCGGCGTGCATCGCTGCGAACGCTTCGCGCTGCCAGCCGAACATCATCCAGTTGTGCAGGTTGCGGAAGGTCACGACCAGGTCGGCCGATCCGGCCGGCGCGATCTCGGGGCCGGCCGGCGGGGCGGCGAGCGTCGTGACGACGACTTTGTCGTAAAGATCGGGACGGGCTGCGAGCTTCGCACGGAAGTCATCGACCGTGCGGCGGGCATAGTCGCTGGAAGTCGGATCGAGCTGGGCCACGTACAACCGGCCGCGCGCTTTCAGCAGCGGCGCCAGGTCTTCCGTGTACTCACCGCCGCCGGGCCAGACCTCGACGACGGTCATGTCGGGACGCAGCCCGAAGAATGCCAGCGTGGCGCGGGGAGGGTCGACGGCGCTCGCGTCACCATGCTGCGTGGCGCAGCCGCTCGCCAACAGGCCGGCAGCGGCCACGAGCAAGAGCGCGAGTCGCAAAATCACTTCCACCGATCTCCGGCGCCTGGACGAAGCGCGAAGATAGTGGAATCGAGGTAGCCCGGCTACTTGAGCCGGGCTCCTGCGTCTACCAGCGGTTGTTCTGACGCGGCGGGCGCGCTTCGCGCTCGCGTGCTTCGTTCACGCGCAGCGGACGGCCGCCCATGCTGAAGCCGTTCATGTGCTGGATCGCGGTTTGTGCGTCCGTGGGCGACATTTCCACGAAGCCGAAGCCGCGCGGGCGGCCGGTCTCGCGGTCGTTCACGAGCTTGACTGACTGAACGGCGCCGTGCTTTTCGAACAGGCCGCGCACATCTGTTTCAGTCGCGCTGAAAGGCAGATTTCCAACGTAGATCGTCGTCATCGAGGTCACTCTTGAGGCCAGACAGGAGTTACGCAGCACGCCGCTCCCGGTGGTCTCGAGAACCCCGGATTGTGGTGACGGACTGCGGGTGTGGTCGCTGACAAGACAACTATTCCGGTACGGAAAGAGCGATGCGTCGGTGTCCCGAGAACGGGCGAGAAGGAGTGTCGAGGCGGTCGCTCTTTGAGTTGTGAATTGCGTAGTTCAGCTGACCGCCGGCGATACTACGTCAGCGTTTTCTGCCTTGCAACGCTGCCCCGGCGGGCCCCCCTTTTGCAAACGCAACAAGGGCCAAACCGCATAGCGGTTCAGCTGCGGAGGGCTGCGATAACCGTCCAGGCGCCGATCACGATGAATCCGGCACCCGCCACGATCGACAGCATCCGGGTATCGACGTGCCGGGACACCCACCCCCCGGCCAGCACGCCCAGTCCGGCGGCACAGACCAGGGCCGCCGACGACGCCACGAAGATGAGCCAGGGATTGTGCTTGGCGTTGGCTGCAAACAGCACCGTCGCCAGCTGGGTCTTGTCGCCGAGCTCGGCCATGAAGATGGTCGCGAACACGGCGAGTAGGGCTCTGAAGTCCATCAATCCGGTTCGAGGTAGGTGTAGCCGTGCAGCTCCGATTCGTAGAAGCGGCGCAGGGCCTGGCTTTCCGCCAGCGTCAGGCGGTTCTCGCGAACGGCGCGCTCGCAGTCCCGCGCGAACTGCGGGAACAGCCGGTCGACGTCGTACTGCATGTAGCTCAGCACTTTGCCGGCCGTGTCGCCCTTGACGATCTCTTCGATCCACCAGCCGCCTTCGTCGTGCAGGCGGATGTGCACGACGTGGGTATCGCCGAACAGGTTGTGCAGATCGCCGAGCGTTTCCTGATAGGCGCCGACCAGGAACGCTGCGAGGTAGTACTCCTCGCCGGCTTTCAGCTCGTGCAGCTCGAGAGTGCGCTTCACGTCGCGCTGGCTGACGAAGCGGTCGATCTTGCCGTCCGAGTCGCATGTGATGTCGGCGAGCACGGCATTACGCGTCGGCTTCTCGTTCAGCCGATGGATCGGCATGATCGGAAACAGCTGGTCGATCGCCCAGCTGTCCGGCAGCGACTGGAACACCGAGAAGTTGCAGAAGTACGTGTCGGAGAGGATCAGCTCCAGGCCTTCCAATTCTTCCGGGACGCGCTCGAGCTTGCGGCAATAGTCGCGGACGCGCGCGCAGGTTGCCCAGTACAAGCGCTCGGCGAGACCGCGGAACTCCAGGCTCAGCAAGCCGAGATTGAACATCTGCAGCGCCTGCTCGCGCGCCTGCAGGGCGTCGTGATAGCACTCGACCAGGCGCCGCTCCGACACCGTGCGGTGCGCCTCGAACAGGTCGAGCACGGGTTGCGGCAGCTCCGCCTGCCCGTTGTAGTCTTCCTCGATGCTGCCGGCGACCCGGAACTGGTCGAGCGCCGAGGAGCCGAGCGCATTGAAGATCAGCACGCTGTGGTGCGCGACGGTCGCGCGCCCCGACTCGCTCACGATCACCGGATGCTCGATCTCACGGGCGTTGCACACGCTGGCGATGCGGTAGACGACGTCGCTGGCGTACTCGTTGATCGTGTAGTTCATCGACGATTCGAAGTTCGTGCCGCTGCCGTCGTAGTCGACGCCGAGTCCGCCGCCGACGTCGATGTACTTCACGCCGGTGCCCATCAACTTGAGCTCGGCGTAGACGTGCGCCAGCTCGTTGATCGCGTCCTTCACCCGGCGGATGTCCTGCAGCTGGCTGCCGGGATGGCAATGCACGAGCTCCAGGCAGTCGAGCATCTCGTGCTCGCGCAGGGTGTCGACCAGCTCGAGGATCTCGCTGACGAACAACCCGAACTTGGATTTCTCGCCGGCCGAATCCCGCCAGCGCCCGGCGCCTTCGCTCGCCAGCTTGACGCGCACGCCGATGCGCGGCCGCACCTGATATTTGTCCGCGTTCCGCAGCACCAGCCGCAGCTCGTCGAAGTTCTCGATCACCGGGATGATGGTGCGGCCGAGCTTGGTCGCGAGGATCACGGCTTCGATGTAGCTGTCGTCCTTGAAGCCGTTGCAGACGATCATGCGCTCCGGCGCATCCTCGGTCAGCGCCATCACTGCCAGCAGCTCGGGCTTGGAGCCGGCTTCCAGGCCGAAGCTGAACTCCTTGCCGTAGCGATACACCTCTTCGACCACGAGCCGCTGCTGGTTCACCTTGATGGGGAACACGGCGCAGTAGCGGTTCTTGTAATCGTTCTCGGTGATCGCCTGCGCGAATGCGTTGTGCAGCCGCGTCAGCCGGTGATGCAGGATGTCGGAGAAGCGCACTACGACCGGCGTGGTGAGGTCGCGCGCTTTCAGTCCCTCGACCACTTCGTACAGATCGATGGCGCGCTCCGGCGTGCCGTCGGGCCGCACCACCACGTGTCCGGCCTCGTTGATCCCGAAGTACGGCTTACCCCACGCGGTGACCTGATACAGGTCGAGCGAGTCCTCGTGGTCCCAGGCAGGACTCGGCGTGAATCTTTTCGCAGGTTGGTCCAAGGTCGGCTGCGTGCTCTATAGCGCCAGTTCGGCGCGCGAACGATAGCAGAAATGCAACTCGCTAGTGACTAGTCGGTTCCCTTCTTGATCGGTCGCGACGGCTCGCGGATCCATTCGCTCCACGAGCCTGCGTACAGTCGCGCGCCGCGCTTGCCTGCAGCTTCCATCGCGAGCAGCAGGTTGCACGCCGTGACGCCGGAGCCGCACATGACAATTGTGTGATCGTCGGTGACGCCGTCCTGCGAGCGCTCGAAGCGGCTCCGCAATTCCTGCGCCGGCGCGAAGCGCCCGTCGCTCCCGAGGTTGCTCGCGAAAGGATGATTGCGCGCACCGGGCACGTGACCGGCGACGGAGTCGATCGGCTCGACCTGGCCGGCGAAGCGCTCCGGCGCACGCGCGTCGAGCAGACGCCAGTCCGCACGTTGCACACGTTCGGCGACTTCGCCCGCATCGAGCCACAGGTCGCGGTTCGGTCGTGCCGTGAAGTGACCGGCGCGGCGCCGGGGAATCTCGGTGGTGGTCGGCAACTCAGCGGCAGTCCACGCCTTGAATCCGCCATCGAGCACCGCGACAGCTTCGTGACCGACCCAGCGCAACAACCACCACAAACGCGCCGCGTATGCCGAGTTGTCGGCGTCGTACGCGACGACCTGGGTCGCCGGCGTCATGCCCCAGCGCGTCAGCGTGGCCGCAAACTGCTCGGGCTGCGGCAGCGGATGGCGCCCGCTCGCCGGCGTGATCGGAGCGGCCAGATCCCGGTCGAGATGCGCATATATTGCCTGCGGGATGTGCCCCGCGCGGTAAGCGGCTTCGCCGCTTTCCGGCTTGCCGAGCTCGAAGCGGCAATCGACGATCAGCCAGCCCGGATCGGCGAGGCGCGGCGCCAGCTCCGCAGCGGAAATCAAGGTTCGCCAGGGTGTCGGTGTGGTCGTGGACATGGAAGTAGTTTGCTCATAGCGCCGCACCGTTACAATCGCGCCCGGCGCACAGGAGTCGAGGCGGACCAATGGCATTGGAAATCTGGTGGGGCAGCGGCAGCCCGTATTCATGGCGGGCGTTGCTCGCGCTCGAATACAAACAGCTGTCGTACGAGTCGCACCTGGTGCAGTTCGCGAAGCAGGAGCACAAGGCGCCCGCGCTGGTGAAAATGAATCCGCGCGGCCGCGTGCCGGTGCTGAAGGACGGCGACTACGTCTGTTTCGAGTCGCTGGCGATCCTTCACTACCTCGACCGCAAGTACCCCTCGCCGCCGTTGTTCGGCAGCACGGCGGAGGAGGCCGGCACGATCACGCGCGTGATCTGCGAGTACCAGTCGTACGCCGAGGAGCACCTCATGCGGATCATCCAGGCGATCCTGTTCCAGGGCGTCGAGGGCCGCATGGAGGAAGTCGAGCGCGCGATGACTTACGTGCTCAAGGAAGCAGCGACGATCGAGCAGCGGCTGGCGACATCTGCGTGGCTGGTCGGCGAGGCGTTTTCGGCCGCCGACATCATCGTGTTCCCGGGCATCCAGATGCTGCTGCGGAGCCTCGAGCGGCGCGAGGCGCAGGAGCTGCGGGCGCGCTTCCTGCCGCTGGAGAACAACCTCCCGGCAATCGCCGCGTGGATCGGGCGCGTGCAAGCGTTACCCGGTTACGAGCGCACCGTGCCGCCGCATTGGAAAGAGTGAAGAAATCAGTAAACTCGCGCCCGCCGTTTTCCTTCACTTCGGAAGTAGCCTGTCATGCCTGATTTTCCGGTCCACGTTCAATTTCCCGGCCGCCTGGTCTTCGTCGGTTTCGGCAGTATCGGCCAGGGCGTGCTGCCGCTCGTGCTGCGTCACATCGGCATCAAGCCCGAGCGCATCACCATCGTCACCGCGGACGAGTCGGGCAAGCGCGAGGCCGCGGAGTACGGCATCAAGTTCGTCGTCAACCCGCTCACGCGCGACAACTACCGCCAGGTGCTCGAGCCGCTGATCGGCAAAGGCGATTTCCTGCTGAACCTGTCGGTCGACGTTTCGAGCATCGCGCTGATCAAGTTCGCGCACGAGAAGGGCGCGCTGTACCTGGATACGTGCATCGAGCCGTGGCCGGGCGGTTACACGGACCCGTCGATCTCGCCGGCCCGGCGCACCAACTACGCGCTGCGCGAGGAAGCGCTGGCGCTGCGCCAGTCGCACAAGAACGGTCCGACTGCAGTGATCACGCACGGCGCGAACCCCGGCATGGTGTCGCACTTCGTGAAGCAGGCGCTGCTGAACCTCGCGTCCGACACGGGCGTCAACGCCGGCAATCCGAGCACTCGCGAGCAGTGGGCTGCGCTGGCGCACAAGCTGCAAGTGAAAGTGATCCACATCGCCGAGCGCGATACGCAGATCGCCAACGTGCCGAAACGTCCGGGCGAGTTCGTCAATACCTGGTCGGTCGATGGGTTCGTCAGCGAAGGCAGTCAGCCCGCCGAGCTGGGCTGGGGCACGCACGAGAAGACGCTGCCGCCGCGGGGCCATCGTTTCGACTTCGGCCCGCAGAACGCCATCTATATGTTGCAGCCCGGCGCCAGCACGCGCGTGCGCACCTGGACACCCAAGGCCGGACCGTTTCACGGTTTCCTGATCACGCATGGCGAATCGATCTCGATTCCCGACTACTTCTCGCATCGCGAAGGCGGCAAGGTCGTGTACCGGCCGACCGCTCACTACTCGTATCACCCGAGCGACGACGCCGTGCTCTCGGTGCACGAGTTCGCGGGGCGCAACTGGCACCTCCAGGAGCGCAAGCGGATCCTCAAAGCGGAGATCATCGAAGGCATCGACGAGCTCGGCGTGCTGCTCGCCGGTCACAAGAAAAACGCGTACTGGTACGGCTCGCAGCTGTCCATCGATGAGGCTCGCAAGCTCGCGCCGCACAACACCGCAACCAGCCTGCAGGTCTGCGTCGCGGTGCTCTCCGGCATGGTGTGGGCGATGGAGAACCCGCAGCAGGGCTTGACCGAGCCCGACGAGATGGATTTCCGCCGCAACCTCGAAGTGTGCATGCCGTATCTCGGCCCGGTGGTCGGTGCGTACACCGACTGGACTCCGTTGTATCAGCGCGGCGAGCTGTTCGAGGAAGACCTGGATCGCAGCGATCCGTGGCAGTTCAAGAACGTGCTGGTGTGAGCGTTCGAGTCAGCTTCAATCTCGACGACGCGGATCTCGAGCATCTCGCCGCCATCGCGCAGCAGACGCAGCTGCGCGCTCGCAGCGAGCCCGCCGACGCGATCATTGCCGGCGCGCGCGAAGTGCTGGAGACAGCGAATCGCGCGCAGCTCGCCGGCTTCGTGAAAGAGCGCTACTCCAGCCTCGACACGATGCTGCAGATGGTCAGCGACTCTCAGTGGCAGCTGAGTGCGGAAGATCGGCAGCGTGCGCTCAATGCGCTGGCGTGCTTCAGCTCATCTTCGTCGGCGGCTTCGCCGAGCGTGTTGCTCGATCACGCGATCATGATCGAGCTGGTGAGCCGCGACCTGCACCATGACCTGGACGCGTATCGCGATTTCTGCAAAGCGCGCCAGACGTACGACAAGAAGCACGCAGCGGGTGATGGGAATCGCGAGGTATGGCTGCAGGAGCGCCGCACGGTGTTGCAGGAAAGGATGCACAAGAGACGACGGCGGGATTTGGATGGGGCAGCGAGCGGATTGCGAAAGGTGCTGACGCTGCTCGGACTCTAAGAGTCAGGCTTTAGCCTGACTATTCGTATCTCACCGCCACGATCACATACACCTTCACCCCTCCCGGCAGCTCCACCTTCACCTCATCATCGAGCGCCTTACCTCTCAGCGCGCGCCCCAGCGGCGAATCCATGCTGATATACCCCGGCGCCGCATCGAACTCGTCGGGTCCCACGATGCGGTACTCCGCCTCAGCTCCCGCTTCGTCCTCCACCTTCACCCAGGCACCGAAGAACACCCGCGTGCGATCCGGCGGCGCGGAGCCGACCACGACCATGCCTTCGAGCCGCTGTCGCAAGAATCGGACACGCCTGTCGATCTCGCGCAACTGACGCTTGCCGTAGATGTATTCCGCGTTCTCGGAGCGGTCGCCTTGCGCTGCGGCCTCCTGCACGGCCTGCGTCACTTGCGGTCGCAGCACGCGCCAAAGGTGATCCAGTTCATGTTTCAGCCGCGCTGCACCCTGGGGCGTGATGAACTTCGAGCCGCGCGGCTGCGGTGGGCGGTATCGCGACATGTGAGCTGGTTTGCTAAGCGGCGCTCAGGCGGCGCCTGATATCGTCAAATGGCCTGAAAATTGCGAAATCCTTCACGGTACTTGCGCCGGGCCGTCTCTAGGCTGACGTCCCATGAGCATCAAGTACTACACGCACTTCCTGCTGCAAGAACGCTCCCCAAAGGGCATGAGCGAGTTCCGCGGCGTGGTCGAGGTCAACCGGGTGCTGTCGCGCGGCGATCTTAAAGAAGCCGCTACGGTGCTGGCGAAGAACTTCGAGTGCGAGTCGAAGGATATCAAGGTTCTGCAATGGTCGCGGTTGCACTGATCTAGTCGACGTTTCCTGCGAATCCCCTAGCGGGCTTTACTTCCCTTCAGAAAGTCCGCTTCTCTGCCCCGGGCTAAACCCCGGGGTCTTTTTTTTCTAGACCCTGTTGCCGGCGCGTTATCCTCTCGCGCCTATGTCCTTCGACGAAAAGTTCTATCGCAGCCGCGACGGGCTGCAGCTCTACTATCGCGACTACGCCGGCGACGCGAGCAAGGCGCCGGTGCTTTGCCTGCACGGGCTCACGCGTAACAGTCGCGACTTCGCTGCGCTCGCCGAACACATCGCTCCGACGCGCCGCGTGATCGTGCCGGACCAGCGCGGCCGAGGCCGCTCGCAGTACGACACGCATTGGTTGAACTATCACCCCGGCACCTATGTCGATGACATGTGGACGCTGCTCGCGGAGCTGTCGGTCCCGCGGCTCGTCGTCGTCGGCACTTCGCTCGGCGGCTTGCTGGCGATGCTGATGGCGGCGATGCGGTTGCAGATGCTGGCCGGCGTGGTGTTGAACGACATCGGCCCCGAGATCGATCCGACCGGCGCAGCCCGGATTCAATCGTATGCCGGTCGCTTGCCGCCGGTGCGCACCTGGGGCGATGCCGCCGCACAGATGAAGATGACGTTCGGTCTCGCGATGCCTGAATTCAGCGATGAGCAATGGCTCGCGTTCGCGCGCCAATCGTTCGACGCGGGCGACGACGGTGTCCCGCGCCTGGCCGCGGATCCGAAAATCGGCGACGCCATCCGCAGCATTCCGCCGCCGCCGGGAGCGACGCAGGCAATGTGGCTCGCGTTCGGACATCTGCGCTCCATTCCGGCACTGGCGTTGCGCGGCGCGCATTCAGATCTGCTGTCGGCAGCAACGTTCGAGCGCATGCAGCGCGAGGTGCCGAGCCTCGTCGCGGTGACAGTGGCGAACCGCGGCCATGCACCGCAGCTCGATGAGCCCGACGCACTGCGCGCGATCGATACTTTTCTGTCGGGGTTGCGCGAGTAGTCAGCCATGGCGTTCAAGGATCATTTCTCGGGGCACGCCAGTGCGTACGCGCGCTACCGGCCGGATTACCCGAAAGAGCTGTTCGAATACCTTGCGACGCTGACTGCCCGCCGCGAAGTCGCGTTGGACTGCGCGACCGGCAGCGGCCAGGCCGCGATCGGTCTCGCGCGTCACTACGACTGCGTCGTTGCGAGCGACGGCAGCGTCGCGCAACTCAAGAATGCGCAGGCACACCCGCACGTCGCGTACGTCGGCAATCTCGCGGAACAGCCAGCGCTCAAGGATCACAGCGTCGACCTTGCCGCCGCTGCCCAGGCCGCGCACTGGTTCGATCATGCGCGCTTCCATCCCGAGATGCGTCGCGTGCTGCGGCCCGACGGCGCGCTGGCAATCTGGACCTACGGAGTGCCTGCCATCGAGCCGTCGATCGACGCCGTGGTCATGTATTTCTACAACGATGTGGTCGGTCCGCACTGGCCGCCGGAGCGCCGTCACGTCGAGAGCGCCTATCGCGATCTGCCTTTCCCGTGGCACGACGTGCCCGTGCCGCAATTCCAGCTCCGCCTCGAGTGGACGCTGGATGATTTCATCGGCTATGTCAGCACCTGGTCCGCGACGCAGCGGTATACCAAGGTGTCCGGCGCCGACCCGCTGCCGAGCTTACGTGCTGAAATCGCGCCGCTGTGGGGCTCGAATGCCCGACCGGTCGTGTGGCCGCTGCACTTGAGAGTCGGGAGACCCTGAAGAGAGAGATAGAAGAGATAGACAGGATGAACAGGATGAACAGGATGAACAGGAAGGGATCGGGAATGAACGCGAAGCTGATTTCTCTAGCACTCGCATGCTCGCCGTTGCTCGCGGCGGCTGAGCCCACCGCGGGGTCGTCCACGACGGCCGGCATTCTGAAGTCGGGCGTCTATCTGCAGAACCTGGACAAGGCGGTCCGGCCGCAGGACGACTTCTATCGACACATCAACGGCGGCTGGCTTGCGACCGCGCAGATTCCTGCGGACCGCTCGAACTACGGCACGTTCACCAAGCTGCAGGAGGATGCGGAGCGCGACCTGCGCGACATCCTCGAAGAGGCGGCAAAGGCCAAGGCGCCGGCCGGGAGCGATGCGCAGAAAGTCGGCGACTACTACGCGAGCTTTCTCGACGAGGCCGCCGTCGAGGCGCGCGGACTGCAGCCGCTGCAGGATGAGCTTGCGCGCATCGATGCGATCAAAACGAAACAGGAGCTCGCCGGCTACATCGGCCGCGCGCAGCGGCTGTTCGTGGCGCAACCGTTCGCGTACTTCGTCGCCGTCGACGAGAAGAACTCCACCCAGTACATCAGCACGGTCACGCAGACCGGCCTCGGTATGCCGGATCGCGACTATTACCTGTCCGACGACGCGAAGCTGAAGGGGATTCGCGAGAAGTACCAGCCGTACGTGCGCGACTTGCTGGCATTGGCCGCGACGCCCGACGCGGAAGGTGCGGCGAAGAAGATCTATGCGATCGAATCGCGCATCGCCACCGCGCACTGGACGCGCGTGCAGAACCGCGACGCCGAGAAAACCTACAACCGCTACGACCGCGCGGCGCTGGCGAAGTTGATGCCGGCGTTCGACTGGGATGCGTTCCTGCGCGGCGCGCAGATCCCGAGCGAGAAAGTAGCGGCGGTGAACGTCACGCAGCCGAGCTACTTCGAAGCGCTCGGCAAGCTGTTCGCTGAAGTGCCGGTCGCCGACTGGCGCGTCTACTACCGCTACAAGTTGCTGAGCACGTATGCGCCGGACCTGCCCGCGAAGTTCGTGCAGCGGCAGTTCGAGTTCAACGACCGTACGGTGTCGGGCATCGAAGAGCTGAAGCCGCGCTGGAAGCGCGGCGTCGACACGATCGAAGGCTCGGTCGGCGATCTGGTCGGCAAGGTGTATGTCGAGCGTCACTTCAAGCCGGAGCAGAAGCAGCGCATCGACGCGCTGGTCAAGAACCTGCTGTCGGCGTTCGACGGCGGCATCGACCAGCTGGAATGGATGACGCCGGATACGAAGCGCAAGGCGCACGAGAAGCTCGCGATGTTCACCACCAAGATCGGCTATCCCGACAAGTGGCGCGACTGGTCGAAGCTCGAGATCCGCCGCGACGACCTGATCGGCAACGAGGTGCGCGCAGCGGCGGTCTTGTTCGATCGCGGCGTCAACAAGCTCGGCGGCCCGATCGACCGCACCGAGTGGCTGATGACGCCGCAGACCGTGAACGCGTACTACAACCCGCCGACCAACGAGATCGTGTTTCCGGCCGCGATGCTGCAGCCGCCGTTCTTCGACGTGACGGTCGACGATGCGCTGAACTACGGCGCGATCGGTTCCGTCATCGGTCACGAGATCAGTCACGGCTTCGACGACCAGGGCCGCCGCTACGACGGCCACGGCAATCTGAACGACTGGTGGGCGGCGGCGGACAACGAGGAGTTCACGCGCCGCGCGAAGGCGTTCGGTGCTCAGTACGACGCGTCGAGCCCGCTGCCGGGCACGCACGTGAACAGCGGCCTGACGATGGGCGAAAACATCGCCGATCTTGCCGGCGTCGCGATGGCGTATCACGCGTACAAGATCTCGTTGCAGGGCAAGCCTGCGCCGGTGATCGACGGCTACACCGGCGACCAGCGCTTCTTCATCGGCTGGGCGCAGGGCTGGGCCCGCAAGTATCGCGACGACGAGCTGCGCCGCCGGCTGCTGACGGATCCGCACAGCCCGAGCGAGTACCGCACCAACATCATCGTGTCCGACCTGCCGGAGTTCTACGCGGCCTTTGACGTCAAGCCCGGGGACAAGATGTACCGGGCCCCGGCCGATCGCGTGAAAATCTGGTAGTCGTCGGAACTCCGACAGCGACTCGGGACTTTCGACCTTGACGCCCGCTCTGCGGGTGTCCTGCGTCTTTTATTCGAACGAAAGGGTCCGGGTATGCCACTTTTGCGCGCCGCCTTCTTGCTGCTGCTGACAGCCCTGCTCGCCGGTTGCGGCTACAACACCTTGCAGAAGCAGGACGAGCAGGTCACTTCCGCCTGGTCGGAGGTGCTCAACCAGTACCAGCGGCGCGCGGATCTCGTGCCGAACCTGGTCAACACCGTGAAGGGCGCGGTCGCCGCGGAGAAGGACATTCTCGACAGCGTCATCGAAGCGCGCGCCAAGGCGACCTCGATCCAGGCGACGCCCGAGCTGATCAACGATCCGCAGGCGTTCCAGCAGTGGCAGGCGGCGCAGGGCGAGCTCAGCTCGGCACTGTCGCGGCTGATGGTCGTGGTCGAGCGCTATCCCGATCTGAAGTCGATCTCCGGATTCAGCGATCTGCGCGCGCAGCTCGAAGGCACGGAGAACCGCATCGCCGTCGCTCGCAAGCGCTACATCGATGCCGTGCAGGCGTACAACATCACGGTGCGCTCGTTCCCCAGCAACCTGACGGCGAAGATGTTCGGCCATACACCGAAGCAGAATTTCACGGTCCAGGACGAGGCGACGATTTCCAAGCCGCCGACCGTCGACTTCAATACGCCTGCACAGCCGCAGCAGGTTGAGCCCAAGCCCGAAACTCCGGGCTGATCTCGCGTCCGATGCACGCCCGCTGGCTCGCCCTGCCGGCACTTTCATTGTTGCTGGTATTCGGCTGCGCCGCGCGCGCCGAGGTCGCCGTTCCGCCGCTACGCTCGCCGGTGACCGATCTCACCGGCACCCTCACGCCCGAGCAGAGCGCGACACTCGAACAACAGCTGCGCGCCTTCGAAGCGAAGAAAGGCAGCCAGATCGCCGTGCTGATCGTGCCGACGACGCAGCCCGAAACGGTCGAGCAGTACGGCATTCGCGTCGCCGAGGCGTGGAAGCTCGGGCGCCGCGGAGTGAACGACGGCGCGCTGCTGCTCGTCGCCAAGGACGATCGCGCGGTACGCATCGAAGTCGGCTACGGCCTGGAAGGCCCGCTGCCGGACGTGCTTGCGAATCGCATCGTCGAGCAAGTGGTCGTGCCTCGCTTTCGCAGCGGCGATTTCTTCGGCGGCATCCGCGAAGCCCTCGAGCGCATGATCGCGCTGATCGAGGGCGAGCCGTTGCCCGAGCCGGCGCGCAGTCAACGCGGCGCGCCCAGCGCCGACAGCTTCGGTTCGGCGCTGCCCTTGCTGTTGCTCCTGGTGTTTGTCGGCGGCGGCATCCTGCGACGGATGCTCGGCAGGTTCGGCGGTGCGTCGGTCACTGCCGGTCTCGCGGCCGCGATCGTGTGGTTTCTGACGAGCACGCTGGTAATCGCAATCGGCGCAGCTGTGCTCGCCTTCGTGATCGGTTTGCTCGGCGGCGGCGGTGGAGGCGGCTGGACGAATTCAGGTCGCCGCGGCTGGGGCGGATACACGGGCGGCTGGGGCGGCGGTCTGGGTGGCGGCGGCGGTTGGGGCGGTGGTGGCGGTGGCGGCTGGAGCGGTGGAGGCGGCGGCTTCGGCGGCGGCGGAGCGTCCGGACGATGGTGAGCCTGCAGCGCATGCTTCGTCATCTGATGACGCCCGACTGGATTCTGCGTCGCGTCTTCGACGCGGCGACCCTTCAGGCCATCGAGCAGGCGATTTCCGACACGGAGCGCGGCCATGGCGGCGAGATCCGCTTTGCAGTCGAAGCGAGCGCGAGTCCGCTGCACTTGATGCGCGGCGTCACGCCGCGTCACCAGGCCATGGACGCGTTCGCGCGGCTCGGCGTCTGGGATACCGAGGAGAACAACGGCGTGCTCATTTATGTCTCGTGGGCCGACCGCGACGTCGAGATCGTCGCCGATCGCGGCTTCAACGGCCGGGTCACCGAGCAGGAATGGGCCGAAATCTGCCGACGGATGGAGCAATCTTTCGCACGCGGCGCGTCGCGGCAGGCGATCGTCGAGGGCATCCAGGCTGTCGGTGCGCTGATCGCGCGCCATTTCCCGACAGCGGACCGGGACGAACTGCCCAACCGGCCGGTGTTGCTGTAATAATGCCCGCCATGGATCTCTCGCCCGCCGTCCGTCTGACTGCCGTCTGCTTCGCGCTGAGCCTCGCCGGCTGTCAGATGATGCAGCGGAAGCCAGAGGAACCGCCGGCGCCTCCCGCGCCGCCCGCGATTCACGATCCGGTTGCGACGCACCTGTTCACCATCGGCTCCGCGGACGATGAAGTCGTCGGCGAGCTGCAGGTGACCAAGGTGATGGGCGAGGACACGCTGCCGGACATCGCGCGGCGCTTCAATCTCGGCTACGAAGAAATTGCACGCGCCAACCCCGGCGTCGATCCGTGGGTACCCGGCGAGGGACGCGAGATCGTGTTGCCGACGCAGTTCGTGCTGCCGGCCGCGCCGCGCGAAGGGCTCGTGATCAATCTCGCGCAGCTGCGCGTGTTCTATTTCCCGAAGGTGAAGGAAGGCGAGCCGCAGACTGTCATCACGCATCCGATCGGCATCGGCAAGGTCGGCTGGCAGACGCCGGAAGGCACGACCAAGGTCACCGGCAAGCGCACGAATCCCACGTGGTTCCCGCCTGCGTCGGTACGCAAGGAACACAAGGAAGCGGGCGATCCGCTGCCGTCGAAGGTGCCGCCGGGTCCGGACAATCCGCTGGGTGCGTACATGATGACGCTCGGCTGGCCGAGCTATCTGATTCACGGCACCAACAAGCCGTACGGCGTCGGCCTGCGCTCCAGCCACGGCTGCATGCGGTTCTATCCCGAAGACATCGCGGAGCTGTACGACAAGATTCCCGTCGGCACGAAGGTGACGGTGGTCAACCAGCCGTTCGTATTCGGCTGGCACAGCGGCGCGCTGTACGTGCAGGCGTTCCCGGTGATGGAAGACGATCAACGCGAGCATCCGAAGGCGGCCGACACGCTGCTGAACGCCGCGATCTCCGACGAGATGTGGCAGAAGGTGAAGTACCACGGTGCCGCGGTCGATCTCGAATTGGTGAATGGCCTCGTCAGCCAGCCGCGCGGCATCGCGCTGCCGGTGTCGAAGGCAAAGGTGACGGTCGAGGGTTTCGTCGCGGGCGCCCGGCATGTCGAGAACCGCGTGCCAGCGGGCGCGAACTGGAACGGCAGCGAAGAGATGTACTACACCGCCGAGGAATTCGCGGCGGCTCGCGCCGGCACGCCGTTGCCGAAGAAGCCGGCACCGAAGACCACGAAGAAGACCGCGCCCAAGCCCGCCGCCGTCGCCAGCGACTCCGCCGGCGCGACCGGCTCGCGCTGAATCGAGTCAGGCTTTAGCCTGACATCCCACTGTCATCTCGACGCCATACCCTGCGGCGGTCTCACTGACCGCCGGAGCTTGCATGCGCATCCTGATGATCTCGGACGTCTATTTTCCGCGGATCAACGGCGTTTCCACTTCCATCCAGACCTTCCGCCGCGGCCTGCACGCCGCCGGCCATGAAACGATCCTGATCGCGCCGGAGTACCCCGGCGCCGCTGCCGACACCGAACCCGGCATCCTGCGAGTGCCCTCGCGCGCCGTGCCGCGCGACCCGGAAGATCGGGCGATGAAGCTCGGCGCGATTCGCGCACTGCGACAGCAGCTCGAGCGCCTGGAGCCGGAGCTGGTGCACATCCAGACTCCTTTCATCGCGCACTACCAGGGCACCGCACTCGCGCGCGCGCTGCGCATTCCGGTCATCGAGACCTATCACACGTACTTCGAAGAGTACCTGCACCACTACGTGCCGCTGATGCCGCGCATGCTCATGAGATTCATGGCGCGCCGCTTCACCGTTTCTCAGTGCAATGTGCTCGACGCGCTCGTCGTGCCGTCGCGAGCGATGGAGCAGGCGCTGCTCGACTATGGTGTGGAGTGCCCGATGCACATCATCCCGACGGGCATGGAGATGGAGCGCTTCGCCGGCGGCGACGGGCACCGCTTCCGCGCGCAGCTCGGCATCGCTCCGGGGCAGCCGGTGTTGGTCCACGTCGGCCGCATCGCGCACGAGAAGAACATCGAGTTCCTGTTTCGCATGTTCGCCACCGTCGTACGGAGCAAGCCCGGCGCAGTGTTCGTGGTCGCGGGCGAAGGGCCGGCGCTGGCTTCGTGCAAGGCGTACGTCCGTTCGCTCGGGCTCGCGGAACACGTGCGCTTCGTCGGGTATCTCTCGCGCGAGCGCGAGCTGCTCGATTGCTACCGCGCCGGCGATCTGTTCGTCTTCTCTTCGAAGACCGAAACGCAGGGTCTGGTGCTGCTCGAATCCATGGCGCTCGGCGTGCCGGTCGTGTCGACGGCGCACATGGGCACGGCGGACATCGTCAATCCGCAGCGCGGCGCGCAGGTCGCACCCGACGATGAGGGCGAGTTCGCCAACATCGTCCTGCGCCTGCTGGCAGATGCGACGCGACGTGCGGCCATGTCTGCCGAGGCGCGTGCGTATGCAGCGACCTGGTCGGCGAGCTCGATGGCCGACCGGCTGTCGGGGCTGTATTCGAGCGTGGCAGGGCAGGTATCGAGGAACTCACCCGTCTCGCAGCCCGTATAAACCCCGTATACCCTGTGACGCGGTCACGGGGTCACGCCACTTACGGGGAACCTCACCATGCGTTGGGAAGGGCGGCGCGAAAGCCAGAACGTCCAAGATCGTCGCGGCATGCGCTTCGGCCGCGCCGGCGGCATCGGGCTCGGCACGATCGTGCTCGCGCTCGTGGCGGCCTACTTCGGCGTCGATCCGTCGGTGATCCTGCAAAACGGGCAGCCTTCGGGACAGCAGGCGGAACAAGTGCCGTACCAGGAGTCGGCCGAAGAGGCGCAATTGCGCAAGTTCGTCGCGGTCGTGCTCGCAGATACCGAGGACGCGTGGGGTGCAATCTTCACGGCAGCGGGTAGAACCTACGAGCAGCCTGGGCTCGTTCTGTTCTCCGGCGCCGTCGAGTCCGCGTGCGGCTTTGCGCAAGCGGCAGTCGGGCCGTTCTATTGTCCCGGCGATCGCCAGGTGTACATCGACCTGTCGTTCTACCAGGACCTGCAGAGTCGCTTCGGCGCGCCCGGCGACTTCGCGCAGGCGTACGTCGTCGCTCATGAAGTCGGGCATCACGTGCAAACGCTGCTCGGCATCTCCGAGCGCAACATGGCAGCGCGGCAACGTGCCAGCGAAGCCGAGGCAAACGCGCTCTCCGTTCGTCAGGAACTGCAAGCGGACTGCTTTGCCGGCATCTGGGCGCACAATGCAGATCGCTCACGGCAGTTGCTCGAAGCCGGCGACATCGAAGAAGGTCTGAACGCCGCCGCCGCGATCGGCGACGACCGCTTGCAGAAGCAATCGAAAGGCTACGTCTCGCCGGAATCGTTCACGCACGGCAGCTCGGCGCAACGCGTGAGCTGGTTCAAGCGCGGCTTCGAGAGCGGCAGCGTCGAATCGTGCGACACGTTCGCGACGAGGAACCTGTAAGCCACACCGACACACCCTCTCGCGCGCATTCCTTGTGCTAAGTTACGCGCCAAGAATAAGAGGGGAGGCACGGTGCCCGAGCGCTTGCTCGAAGGTATCCAGATCACTGAAACGCCGGGCGCGGAGCAACCGATCGCACGTGCGAGCGCGCACCTGACCGCATTCGTCGGCCGCACACTGCGCGGCCCCGTCGACCGCCCGATCCCCATCCAGAGCTTCGCGGATTTTCAGCAGGAATTCGGCGGCCTGTGGCAGCCGAGTCCGCTCTCCTACGCAGTCGAGCACTTCTTCGAGCAGGGCGGACGCCAGGCCGTGATCGTTCGCGTCGCGAACGGCGCGGCGCCGGTCACGCTGTCGCTGCGCTGTGGACGACAGACGTTGCAGCTCGAAGCGCGCGCACCGGGCACGCGCGAATTCCTGCGCGCCTCTATCGATTACGATCACCTCGACGCCGACGACGAGCAGCGCTTCAACCTGGTCGTGCAGCGCGTGCGCTCACCGGGCTCGGAGCGCATCGAGACGCAGGAAATCTTTCGCGGCCTGTCGCTCGATCCGTCGTCGCCGCGCTTCGTCGCCGGCGCGCTGCTCGAGTCCAGTCTGGTGCGCGTGCGCGGCGAAGTGCCGTCGGTGCGTCCCGATCGCACGCTGATGGCCGGCACGAACCTGCCGGTCGGCTACGTGAGCTCCAACCCGGACGGCGATGACGGCCGGCCGATCAGCGACTACGACGTCATCGGCTCTGCGACGCGGCGCTCCGGGCTGTTCGCGCTCGAAGACGTCGATGAGCTCGCCTTCTTATATATACCGCCGCTGACGCGCACGACGGATGTCGGCGTCAGCACCGTGCTGGTCGCCGCGAAGTTTTGCCGCCAACGGCGTGCGATGCTGATCGTCGATCCGCCGACCGCATGGGACTCAGCGGCCGCAGCGGTGCGCGGACTGAAGCTACTGAATTTTCACAGCGACCACGCGCTGATGTTCTTCCCGCGAATCGCCGCCACGGATCGTTTGCGCGCCCGCCCCGAGATATTCGGCAACGGGGGCGCAGTCGCGGGGCTGTTGTCGCGAACCGGCGAGGCGGTTTCCGCCGCGATTGCGGCACAGGATCCGGAGCCGCTGTTACGTGCCGGTGCGCGGCTGGCTCGCGAAGTGGCGCCAGCCGATCGCTGGTCGCTCGCAGCTCACGGCGTCAACGTGCTTCATGCCGTGCGCAGCACTGATCGCGAGCGGCCGCCGCTGCGAACACTGGCGTGCGGCGCGAGTGCATCGTCGGACTGGTCGTACCTTTCGCAGCGTCGCTTCGCATTGTTCGTGATCAACTCGATCGAGCGCGGGACGCGCTGGTGCGTACTGCGCCCCGGCGACCCGACAGTGTGGGAGCGCGTCGCGGCGCAGGTGCGGCGCTTCTTGAGCGAGTTACTCAGCGCCGGTGCGTTCGCCTCGGTGCCGCCCGACCAGGCCTTCTACGTGATCTGCGACGAGCGCATCAACGAGGCGAGCGAGCCGCACCTCGTCAATCTGCTGGTGCAGTTCGCGGCGACACACGCCGGCGAGTACCACAGCTTCATGGTCTCGCACTCGGTGAACGGCGCGACGGTGCGGCCGGTGATGGTGAATCGCCTGGAAGCTTCGCTGATCGTGGCGCCGGAGCTGGAGCAGGAGATCACGATCCGCATCGATCCGCGCGACGGGTCGCTGCTCGCGGATTATTGAATCACCGGATTGTCAGGCTAAAGCCTGACCCTTATTTCCTCTTCCACAGCACCTCCTGTCCATTCTCATGCCGCGCGAGCACGCGCGCGACGACGAACAGCAGATCCGACAAACGATTCAGATATCGCGTCACTTCGGGCGCGACCGTTTCGCTCTGCGCCAACGCCCAAGCATTGCGTTCCGCGCGCCGCGTGATTGCGCGCGCCACGTGGCAGGCAGCGGCGGCAGGACCGCCGCCCGGCAGGATGAATTCCTTCAGCGGCGGCAGCGGTTCGTTGAAACGATCCAGGCACTGCTCCAGCTGATCGATGTGGCTGTCCTGAATCGCGCGGTAGCCGGGCACCGCCAGCTCACCGCCGAGGTCGAACAGCTCGTGCTGGATCTGCGTGAGCGCTTCGGCAACCGCGGGCGGCAGGTTCGGCACCGCGAGGATGACGCCGATCGCGCTGTTCGCCTCGTCGACTGTGCCGTACGCCTCGATGCGCGCATGCGTCTTCGGCACGCGCGAGCCGTCGCCCAGGCCGGTCGTGCCGTCGTCGCCGGTGCGGGTGTAGATCTTGCTCAGGCGGTGGCCCATGAATCTTCTCCTCGACTCCTCGTCAGTCGCAGGCGGCTACGTTAGCAGACGATCGATGGCGAGTGCGGATTCCAATGCGGCTGCGATCTCGTCGAGAGCGCGGTCGACGCGGTGCGCGTGGTCCTCGCCGGTGCTGCGTGCGCCGAGCGTGGCCAGATAGGCGCCGCGGAACGCAGGGTCCGCGAACAGCCCGTGCACGTGACAGCCGGCGATGCGGCCGTCCGAGCTGATGGCGCCGTCGACTGCGCCATCATCGAAGCGAATCATTGGCCGGGACGCGCCGGGCCCGGTGGTCGCGCCGAGATGCATCTCGTAGCCGCCGATGCGTGCACCTGTCGCGAGCTCGACTCCAGTGACGGCGCGCAGCGTCTTGTGCGCGGTCATGGTCGAGCGAACGTCGAGCAGCTCCAGACCGGGAGACGACGCGCGCGGGCCTTCGATGTGCTGCGGATCTTCGACGAGCTTGCCGAGCATCTGATAGCCCGCGCAGATCCCGAGCACGCGGCCGCCGCGGCGCACGTGGGCCAGCAGATCGATGTGCCAGCCCTGCGCGCGGCAGAACTCGAGATCGGCAATCGTCGCCTTGCTGCCGGGCAGGATGATGAGATCCGCATCGAGCGGCAGCGGCCGCCCCGGCGCGACGAATTCCAGCTGCAGGTCCGGCTCCAGGCGCAGCGGGTCGAAGTCGTCGAAGTTCGCGATGTGCGGCAGGTGTGGAATCGCGATCCGCACGCCGGCTGCGGACTGAACAGCACGCCCATGCTCCAACTGCATCGCATCTTCCGCCGGCAGCGCGCCGGCCGCATGCAGCCACGGCACCACGCCGAACGATTCCCAACCGGTTCGCGCCGCGATCGTGTCGAGACCGGCGCGGAACAGCGTGACGTCGCCGCGAAACTTGTTGATGATGAAGCCGCGAATGCGCTCGCGATCCCGAGCGTCGAGCACTGCGTGCGCGCCGACCAGCGCCGCAATCACATGACCCCGATCGATGTCGCCGACCAGCACGACCGGCACGTTCGCCGCATGCGCGAAACCCATGTTGGCAATGTCGTGCGCGCGCAGATTGGTTTCCGCCGGACTGCCCGCACCTTCGACGATCACGAATTCGGCTTCCTGCTGCAGCCCGCGGAAGCTGTCGAGCGCGACTTGCAGCAGATCGCTGCGGTCGCGTGCGAAGGATCCGGCGTCGCGCGTTTCGATCCGCCGGCCGCGAACGACGAGCTGAGCCGTCATGTCCGACTGCGGCTTGAGCAGCACCGGATTCATGTCGACGGTCGGTGGCGTCCGGCACGCGAGTGCCTGCAGTGCCGTGGAGCGACCGATCTCGCCGCCGCTGGCGGTGACTGCCGCGTTGTTCGACATGTTCTGCGGTTTGAACGGACGCACGACTTTGCCGCGATTCGCGAGCAGCCGGCACAGCCCCGCGACCAGCAGCGACTTGCCGACGTCCGAGCCACACCCCTGAATCATCAGCGCGGCCACAGCACAGCTCCCGCGGCCAACACGAGCGCGAGCGCCCACAGCAGCGCGCAAGCTCCAAGATAGGTCCGCAACGAGCGGCGCAGATCGCCCGCATCCGGCCGGCGACCGGCTCCGAACAGCGGCCGTTCGTGCATCACGCCTTCGTACGTCGCCGCGCCGCCGAGCTCGACTTGCAGCGCGCCTGCCATCGCGGCTTCGGGCCAACCGGCGTTCGGCGACGCGTGGCGCGGCGCGTCGCGGTACATCACGCGCAGCCCGCCGCCGCCTGCCATGACGATCAGGAGTCCGGCGAGACGAGCGGGAATGAGGTTCGCGACATCGTCTGCACGCGCCGCCGCCCAACCGAATGCGCGCCAGCGCGGCTCGCGGTGACCGATGAGACTGTCGGCTGTGTTGAGCGCCTTGTACGCGAACAATCCCGGCAATCCGCCGACCGCGAGCCAGAATGCCGGCGCGACGATGCCATCGTTGAAACTCTCCGCGAGACTCTCGATTGCAGCGGCCGCGACTGCGGATGATGTGAGCTGCGCTGTGTCGCGCCCGACGATCTTCGATACTGCGTTACGCGCAGCGCAGAGATCGCCGCGTGCGAGGGGTTGCAGAACATCGCGAACGTGCGAGTACAGACTTCGCTGCGCCAATCCCATGGTCGCGATGAGTACCACGACGATCATGCCGAACGGCAGCTGCCGTGCGCCGCTCTGAATCGCGTAGCCGACGGCCCCGGCAGTGCCGGCGACGATCGTCATCGTGACGATGCCGAGTGCCTGGCGCGCCGCGGCGCTGCGGGCGGGATCGTTCCAGCGACGTTCCAGTGTCTCGATGAGCTTGCCGATCCAAACGACCGGATGCGCGATGCGCGCGTACAAAGCCTGCGGATACCCCAGGCAAGCCTCGACCGCGAGCGCCGCGGCCGGCAGCCAGATCTCAGCTCGCATGGCGGCCGTGGATCGCGATCAACGGCGCGCCGCGCTCGCGCACCGCAACCCATTGCGCATCGATTCCATACACCTCGCGCAGCGTCGATGGCGTCAGCGCGGCTTCGGGCGTGCCGTCCGCAACGATGCGGCCGCGATGGAGAATCACGACCCGATCGGCAATGCGGGCGGCGAGCGCGAGATCATGAATCGTCAGCACGACGCCGTGGCCCTGCGCCGCGAGCGATTGCAGCAGGTCTGCAGCTTCGAACTGATGCGCGGGGTCGAGGCCAGCGAACGGCTCGTCGGTCAGGATCCAATCGGACTCACCCGCCAGCACGCGGGCGAGCAGGACGCGCGCCCGCTCACCGCCCGAAAGCGTCGTCACCGTTCGTTGCGACCACTGCGTCGTGCGCGTCGCCTGCATGGCGCGGCGCACGGCTGCTTCGTTTTCCGCATCGCTGGCGCGATGCCGGAACGGAATCCGACCGAGCGCGACGAGCGTCGCGACGTCGACCGGCCAGGAGATTTCCGGAATCTGCGGCAGGAAGGCGATGCGCCGGGCGCGCTCGTCGGCCGCCAGCGAAGGCAGCGGCGTGCCGTCGAGCTCGACGGTGCCGTGCGACGGACTCAGCAGGCCGGCCACGCAGCCGAGCAAGGTCGACTTGCCGCCGCCATTCGGGCCGAGCACGGCCGTCACGCTGCCGGATGCGAACTCAACAGCGACCGACCCGAGAATGCGGCGCCCGCCGCGCTCGACCGTGAGCTCCGCAACGCGCAGCCGGGAATCGATCTTCATGTGACCTGCCTGCGCATCGAATACAGCAGCGCGAAGAAGAACGGCGCGCCGATCAGCGACATCACGACGCCGAGCTGCACTTCCGAGCCGCCGGGCAGGATTCGCACGACGACGTCGCCAGCGAGCACGAGCGCTGCTCCGCCCGCGGCGCTCGGTACGAGCAGGGTCGAAGGCTTTGCGCCCACGAGCGGACGCAGCAGGTGCGGCACGACCAGCCCGACGAAGCCGATGATCCCCGACACCGCGACGCTTGCGCCGACGACCAGGCCGACGCCACCGGCCAATTGCCACTGCGCGCGTCGCAGATCGATGCCGAGCGAGCGTGCGCCCATTTCGCCGAGCGTCAGCGCGTCGAGCGCCTGTCGCGAAGTCAGTATCAGCGCCGCGCCGACCGCGATGAGCGGACTCGAGATAGCGAGATCGTCGAGGCTGCGATCGGCGAGTGCGCCGAGCAGCCAGCGCACGATCTCGCCCGCCGCCCACGGGCTCGGCGACAGCGAGAGGACGAGTGCGATGCCGGCAACTGCGATTGCGCTGAGAATCACGCCCGAGAGCACCAACGTGAGCGCGCTCGCTGTCATGCCGGCGAGCAACAGCAGCGCCGCCATGCCGACGATCGCGCCGCCGACACCGCTCAGCGGCAGCACCCATGGATGCCAATCGGCGATGCCGAAGAAAATGCTGAGCACGGCGCCGAACGCTGCCATCGAAGAGACGCCGAGCGTGCCGGGATCGGCGAGCGGGTTGCGCAGGTAGCCTTGCAACGCTGCGCCGGCCAGGCCGAGCGCGGCACCGATCACGATACCGAGCAGCGCGCGCGGCAGTCGCAACTCCAGCAGAATCGTGCGACCGATCGTGTCCTGGTCGAGCCACACGTTCCAGCCGAGCACGATGCGTCCGACCACGATGGAGGCGATCGCCAGCCCCAGCACGAGCGCCAGCAGCGAGGGCATGACCCAGCGTCGCGTCGTCATCATCGCGAGGCCTGCGCACGAGAAGTTGCATAGACGGCGTCGCGCGCCCGCGCGAGCGCGGCGACTTCTTCGACGATCGTCGGCCCGGAGCAATACATGAAGCGCGCAGCAAAATCCCAGCGCTTCGAGTGAACCTTGCGCAGCGCGCGATGCTGTACGACACGCGCTGCCTGCGTGCCGTCAGCTCCCAGAATTTCGCCGACCAGCAGCAGATCCGGCGGCGTGGCGAGCAGCAGCTCCAGCTGCATCGGCTGATGTGTCTTGATGCCGTAGCGCGCCGCGACGTTGTCGAGCCCGACGGTCTGCATCAGATCGTCAGTGACAGTGTTCGCGCCCGCGGTCAGTCCGCCGGTTTCGTAGACGGCAGCAGTGAGTCGCGGCGCGCCTTGCGGCAAGCGCGCTGCCTCGATTGCGTGTTCGATCCTGGCGACCAGCACTTCGCCTGCTGCAGCGCTATCGACGAGCGCTGCGATCCGGCGGATCTGCGCGAGGCTCTCTTTCACCGAGAACGGGACGTCGAACAGCTCATAGTGAATGCCTACGCGCCGCAACGCGTTGCGGGTCGGAATCGCCGAGTGACGGCTGGCGAGCACCAGGTCGGGCCGTAACGCCACGATCTCCTCGGCCGATTCGTACGTGATCGGCAGACGCTGCGCCAGCTTTGCGATGGGCGAGCGCACCGGATCGCGTGAGTAGTGACTGATCGCCGCGATGCGCTCAGTCGGCACCAGCTCCACGAGAATCGCATCGAGACACTGGTTGAGCGAGACGATCCGCTTCGGCGCGTCCGCGCGCGCCGGCGGACTCGCGACGCTGAGCACCGCGACCAGCAGACACAGCAGCCGCCGCCCCATCAAAACTCCACTCCACGTTGCGCTTTGTACCCAGCCTGGTACGGATGCTTCGGCGAGATCACCTCGGTGACGAGATCGGCGATCTCCAGCAAGCGCGCCGGCGCGTCGCGGCCGGTGATGCAAATGTGCTTGTCGCGCGGGCGCTGCTCCAGAAACGCGACGACTTCGGCAACCTCGAGATACTCGTTACGCAGCGCGATGTTCAGCTCGTCGAGCAGTACGAAGTCGAGCTGCGGATCGAGAATCATTCGGCAGCTGCGTTCCCAGGCCTGGCGCGCAGCGGCGATGTCGCGCTGCCGATCCTGCACGTCCCAGGTGAAGCCTTCGCCCATCACCTCGAACGTCACCTGGTCGGGAAAACGGCGGAAGAAATGCTTCTCGCCGGTCTGCCATTTGCCCTTGATGAACTGCACGATGCCGACGCGCATGTCCCAGCCGAGTGCGCGTGCGACCATGCCGAACCCGCTCGACGACTTGCCCTTGCCGGAACCGGTCAAGACGATGAGCAGGCCGCCGCGCAGCTTCTTGGTGGCACGCTCGGCGCGGCGCTCCTCCTGAACGATCTTCATCTCCTGCGCGTGGCGCAGGTCGCGCTCCGATTCGCTCATGGTCGTCGCCCCAGCGCAGCGGCGAGCCTGCGCCATTGCTCGCGACCGCGCGGCAGTCCGAAGCGCAGCAAGTCGGGAGCGTAGTCGAACGGTCGAACCAGGATTCCCGCGGCGAGCAACCGCGTGAAGCGTTCGCGCGCGTCGGGTGCGCGTGCGAGGCGAAACAGCGATGTGCCGCCGGCGAGCTCGAAGCCGTTGAGCGTCAACAGGGCATCGAGTCGCTGCGCTGATTTTTCCAGGAGCGTGCGCTCGCGATTCATCCAACGTACGTCTGCGTAAGCGGCGAGTCCTGCGGCCAGGGCGTCGCTCGACACCGGCCACTCGCCGATCAGCCCCCGGATCGTGGCGGCGAGCGGCGTCGCGGCGACGATGAATCCGAGTCGCAATCCGGCGAGCCCGAAGAACTTGCCGAACGAGCGCAACACGATGAGCTTCGGTGCCGCTGCCGCGCCGGCTTCCGCGGCGACACTGATTTCAGGAACGACCTCTGCGAACGCTTCATCGACGATGAGCGTGCCGCCGTGGCGAGCGAGCGAATCGTGCAGCTCCAGCAGTCGCGAACGCTCGACGCTGCAGCCGTCGGGGTTGTTGGGATTGACGATCGTCAAGCATGCCGCTCGCTCTGCGTGAGCGCGGACTTCTTCGAGTACGATTGTCTGCGTCAACGCACCCGCGCGAGTCCACGCGTCGGCATGCGATCCATAGGTCGGCCCGACGATGACTGACGCCCGGAGATTCACGATCTGCGGCAGGAGCCGCAGCGCGCATTCCGTTCCCGCCGTTGCGACGACGCGCGCCGGATCGGATACGCCGAACGCCGCGGCCGCGACGGCTTCGAGACGCGCCAGCTCCGCGGGCTCGGGCAAGCGATTGCGTGCACGCTGCGAAGCACGGGGTGCGGGATAGGAACGCGGATTGATGCCCGTCGAGAGATCGACCCACGGCTGCGGGACATCCGGGAACAGCGAGCGGGCGGCAGCGAGCCGCCCGCCATGATGGGCAAAGCGGCCGGCCGCGATTTGCGTTTCGGCGTGCACAGAACGTCAGAACGTTTGACGGACTCCGAAGAACACGCCGCGCCCCGGCGTTCCGTAGCGCGCGATCGTCTCGTATTCCTCGTCGAAGGCGTTCTCGATCCGGCCGAACAGCTCGAGGTCGTTGCGCAGTGCGTACGACGCGCGCAGATCGACGACCGTGTAGCCGTCCACCACGACGCTGTTGCTGGCGTTGTCAAAGCTGCGGCTGACGTCGAGCACTGCAACGGTAGTCGTCAGACCGAATGGCCACGCGTACGTGATCTCGCCGTTCAAGGTCTGGCCGGGACGCCGCGCCAGCTCGCGGCCGAAGTCGGCTCCGGGCGAGCGATTCGTCGTATCCATGTCCGTGTAGTTCGCCTCGACGTGCAGGCGCTCGCCGATGCGAGCGACCAGTCCGAGCTCGATGCCTTCGGCCTCGGTCTTCGCGACGTTGTCGTAGAAGCCGAAAGGCCGGGTCGTGCAGCGCGGATCGGTCGACGGGAAACACGAGACGAAGTCGATCATTTCGTCCGTGTCGCGGCCGAAGTACGTCGCCGACAGCAGCAGCACGTCGTTCAGCAAGTGCTGCTCGACGCCGACGTCCCACGCCTCCGCGCGCTCCGGCGCGAGCGCTTCGTTACCGAACTCGCTGAACAGCTGGAACAGTGTCGGCGCCTTGAAACCTTCGCCGTAGCTGGCGTGCACGCGCGTCGTCGGCGTCGCGGACCACGCAAGCGATGCGCCGCCCGTGCTCTCGCTGCCGAAGGTGTCGTGATCGTCGTAGCGCAAGCCACCCGTCAGCGTGACGACATCGATGGGCGAGAAGGACAGTTGCGCGTAGATGCTGTCGAGCCGCGCGTCGTGCGCCAGCGGCGCCGGGTTTGGATTGAACACATCGGGCGAGCGCGTGTTGAGCTCCGACCGCTCGGACTCCACGCCGAATACGCCGCCGAGCGCATCGCTGAGGACCAGCGTGCCTTGGTACTCCCAGCGCTCGTTGCGCCCGGTCGCGTCGAAGGTCGTCGGCACCGGCGAATCGGGATCGGTGTTCTCGCGATCCGTGTCCGTGTACGCGAAGCCGACGCGGTTCTGCAGCTTGCCGCCGAACGTCGACGCGTTGATGCCTGCGTAAGCTACGAGCTCGTCTGTGACGCCGTACTCGCGCGTGTCGGTGAGCGCGAACGTCGGCGCAGGAAAGCCGTCGAACTCGACGCGGCCGTGGCTGTAAGTCGAGCGTAGCTCGGCAGAAACCGCGTCGTTGATTTTCACGAGTCCGCGCACGTTGGCGCCGACGTTGCGATAGCCGTCAGTTTCGTGGCCGCCGAGATCGTCATCGAGTGCGGAGACGCCATCGGTCGTCAGGTATTTGCCGGCGACACGCCATGCGAATCGCTCATCGCCCGCTTCGGCGCGCGCCTGCACCGTCGCCGAGCCGCGCTGACCGCCTTCGGCGGAGTAGGCAGCCAGCAGTGGTCCCTCGGGAATCGTGGTGACGACGTTCACGACGCCGCCGATCGCCTGGCTGCCCCACAACGTCGACTGCGGGCCGCGCAGCACTTCGATGCGCATGTAATCGCCAGTCAGCAGGTTGGCGAAGTTGAAACCGCCGCCCGCCGACGACGGATCGTTGAGCTTCACGCCGTCGATCAGCACGACGGTCTGATCGGATTCCGCGCCGCGAATGCGCAGCTGGGTGGAGCCGCCAAGACCCCCATTGCGGCTCACGGTGACGCCCGGCGTAGTCGCGAGCAAATCGGAAACGGTGAGCTTCTGACTGGCGCGAACTTCCTCGGGCTCGATCAACGTTACCGAGGTGCCGATGCGGGACAGCGGCTGCTCGATGCGGTTCGCTGTGACCATGACGCGCTCGAGCTCATCGGAGCCGGAGGCATCGGCAAAGGCGCACGCCGGCGCGAGCAGGCACGACAGGACGAATGGAAACGAAGACGACGAAGTCGACGATAGGACGGACATGACGCGAAAGCTCCGGAAAAACTGCCAACCCTTTCACCCGCAGGTCTCGCAGTTTGGTCGCGGCGAGCCTGAAGGACCGGTCGCCGCTCGGGAACTCCCGCTCGCTCAGCACACCCCGGCTGATCGATGGACGACGGCGGCAAGCAGGTCTCCTGGC
>Ga0207675_100000875_pt1 | contig 30026 bp, 20 predicted proteins | sample KBSSwiS42_FD_184305 | JGI IMG/M metagenome (GOLD analysis project Ga0207675, IMG submission 184305) | Switchgrass rhizosphere microbial communities from Kellogg Biological Station, Michigan, USA - KBS Switchgrass S4-2 (SPAdes) (version 2) | ecosystem: Host-associated > Plants > Roots >...
TTCCCTTCATGTAAAGCTGCACCGTCCCCTCGCTGTAACCAGCGAACAAGATGTCGCCGCCATCCTGCTGCACGGCAGGGCGGACGACGTCTTCCAATACTTCCACGATCTTTCGCTCGGTATCATCGAGGCGCGTGACGTCTACCGGTGGCGCAACAAGCGCGGTTCCGCCATGAGCGAAGTACGCTTGCAGCCTTCGACCCACTTCGGTTTCCAGCTCCGGCCAGCTCGCGCCAGGCATCCGGGTTACCGAGCAGAAGTTTGCGATGAAGAACAATGACTGCACGCCGTCCAGCTCGAGCAGAAAATTGACCAGGATGGGCGCGTTCTCATCGGACGGACGATGAAAGGTAGCGCTGCCTTCAGTAATTACGGGACGGCTCACCATGAACTTCCGTGATTCGGGGTTGGGCGTTTCGGCGACGTGCACGGTTACGTTGGTGGTGGTCACGAAGCGGCCGTCGCGGAAATCGATCGTGTAGCCGCGGAGTCGTTCCCAGTCCTCATCCGAGATGCGGAGCGGAACATCGACGTCGTCGCGGCGGCGCCGATCGCTCTCCCCCACCGGCGTCTCGTAACCAACGCCGATGTTGAAGCCCAGACGTGAGGGCTGGGTGGTGACGAAGAATTCCACCCCTTCCGCCGCTCGCCCTCGAATGGCGTCCTTGGCCGAAGGCGTCAACGTCAGCTCGCTTGAATCCATTCCATCTTGCCGACGTAATAGATTGCGTATCCCCATTTTGACTCCGTTTTTCTGCTAAGGTTCTTGGCGCTTCTGGCGACAGATCTTAGCAGTACCGGGGAGGCTTAAGGGGTGAGTCCATTGGCCTTCGTGCTTGGCATAATTGCGATAACTGCAGGCTTGATAGCCCTTTATAGAGGCCGAGCCTTCGCTTGCCTGATCCTGGGATTTGGCGGCCTCATGGCGATTTGGTGGGGGTTCCAGCCTCAGCCCTCCCCACTACTTATTACCGTGCTCTCGGCGGGCGCCCTGGTTTTAGCAGTCCTGGGGATTCCCCCCCTCCGCCGAACCCTTCTTACCCGGTTCATCTTTGCCGTCATGGGCCGCATTTTGCCCCGGATCAGCGAGACAGAGCGCCAGGCGCTGGAAGCCGGAACCGTGTGGTGGGACGGAGAACTATTTTCCGGCCGGCCCAACTGGAAACGACTTGCTGACTTTCAAGTGCAGCCGCTCTCGACGGAAGAACGCGCGTTTCTCGACGGACCGGTCGAAGAGCTTTGCAACATTGTGGACGATCACCGCATCACGCGCGAAGGCGATCTGCCGCCCGAGATCTGGGACTTCCTTCGCCGCAATCGCTTCTTCGGCATGATCATCCCCGTCGAGCACGGCGGGCTTGGATTTTCAGCCCAAGCGCATTCGGCAGTAGTTACGAAAGTGGCGGGCCGTAGTTCGGCCACCGCGGTCTCGGTCATGGTGCCGAACTCGCTCGGGCCCGCAGAACTCATCCTTCATTACGGCACCGATGAACAGAAACGACGCTATCTGCCCCGCCTTGCGCGCGGTGAAGAAATTCCCTGTTTTGCTCTGACCGAACCAGAAGCAGGCAGCGATGCCGCGTCTGGACAGAGCGAAGGCATCGTGTGTCGCGGCACCTTCGACGGCAAGGAGGTGCTGGGTATGCGTCTCAACTGGGACAAGCGCTACGCGACGCTTGCTCCGGTCGCAACCGTGATTGGACTCGCATTCAAGCTGCGCGATCCAGATCATCTGCTCGGGCAAAACGAAGACCTTGGCATCACCTGCGCGCTCGTGCCCTCGAAACTTCCCGGAGTGGACATTGGCCGGCGACATGATCCGCTCGGGGTTGCGTTCTTGAACGGCCCCACTACCGGCCACGACGTATTTCTACCGCTCGACTACATCATCGGCGGCAAGGCGATGGCGGGACAGGGCTGGCGCATGCTCATGGAATCGCTGGCGGCTGGGCGTTCCATTTCGCTCCCTGCGTTGTCGGTCGGCGGAGCCGAGATGTCGACGCGGGTCGCCGGCGCCTACGCAACCGTGCGCGAGCAGTTCGGTTTGCCGATCGGCAAGTTCGAAGGCATCGAAGAGCGCCTGGGCCGCATTGCCGGCATGACGTACATGATGAACGCGACGCGCCGGCTCACCGCGGGCGCAGTGGATGCAGGCGAAAAACCGTCCGTCATCTCCGCAATGATCAAGTACTCGCTCACCGAGCTCATGCGCACGGTGGTGAACGATGCCATGGATATCACCGCCGGCGCGGGCATAAGCCGCGGCCCGCGGAACGTCATGGCCATGCCGTATGCCAGCCTTCCCATCGGCATTACCGTTGAAGGCGCAAACATTCTCACTCGGTGTCTCATCGTGTTCGGCCAAGGTGCGATTCGTTGCCATCCCTGCGTTCTCGATGAAATCCAGTCGGTGGCCGGAAATGATCTCACGCGCTTCGATCGCGCTTTCTTCCGTCACCTTGGATTCGCGGCCACCAACGCCTGGCGCTCGTTCGTGCTTGGCTCGACCGGTGGTTGGTTCGCGCGGCCGCGGTTGGCCGGCCCGCTCGATGTGTACGCGGGCGAGCTGTCACGACTCTCGGCATCGTTCGCGTTTCTTTCCGAGCTTGCGATGGGAACGCTGGGCGCAGATCTCAAGCGACGCGAAATGATTTCCGGCCGCATGGCGGACACGCTCTCCTGGATGTACATGGGTTCGGCGACGCTCAAGCGGTTCATTGACGATGGCTCGCCCCGAGAAGATGTGATCTATGCCGAGTGGGCGCTTCGCACCGCAATTTACAAAGCCAGCATCGCCATGGATGAAACGCTGGAAAACTTCCCGGTGAGCTGGGTGCGGTGGATGCGGCCGGTGATCTTCCCGCCTGGATCCGAGCGCCGGCCGCCCAAAGATCGCCTCACCTCCCGCGTGGCCCGCTCCATTCTCGAGGGCGGCAAAGGACGTGAGCGCCTCACCCAGGAGATCTTCGTTCCGGCCACGTCAACACCGGGATTGGGTCTCCTCGAAGACGCTCTCGCCAAGACCGTGGAAGCCAGGCCGGTGGAGGAGAAACTCCGTCAGGCAATCCGGCAACGCCGATTGCCTCGCGCTCCCCTTCGCGACCTACTTGAACCTGCGATGGAGGCGAACGTCATTTCGGAACTGGAAGCTCGCCTTTTGGAAACCGCCCAAATTGCCCGCACGGAAGCGGTGCAAGTGGATGCCTTCCCTCCCGGATACCTCACCTTTCGTCGCGAGCGGTCCCCTTTCCCCGGAGAGCCCGTATCGCAGAAGTGACCGTCACCCCTAGTTAGGTTAACCTTCGCGCATGCAGCCCTTGGTCACGCGCGACGCCGATCTGGTGGCGCTCACAGAAGAGTTGAAGCAAGAACCCGCCTTCGCGATCGACACTGAATTCGAGCGAGAGCGCACGTACTGGCCTCGGCTTCAACTCATCCAAGTCGCCGGCCGCAGTACCACTGCGGTCATCGATCCGCTCGCCATCGAACATCTCGATCCCCTGCTTGAACTCTTGCGCAATCCCTCCATCGTGAAGGTCACGCACGCGGGACGGCAGGACGCGGAAATCTTCTACAACCGCATGCACGCGCCGCCCGCCAACATTTACGACACGCAAATTGCTGCCGCATTCCTGGGTTACGGCGATCAAATCGGTTACGCGGCCCTGGTGAACCGTCTACTCAACATTCGCTTGCGCAAAACCGAACGCGTGACCGACTGGGGACTTCGCCCGTTGTCATCCGGGCAAATCGAATACGCCATCGCCGACGTGCGGCATTTGCTCGAGATTCGTGACCGCATGAACCAATCGCTGGAAGCCAAGGGACGCCTGGCCTGGCTCGACGAGGAGTTGGCGTTTTACGCCGACCCCGCGTTTTACGTGGACGACCCAAGACGGGCGTGGATGCGCATCTCCGGCTGGCGTGGCCTCGATCGTCGTGGGTTGGGTATGTTGCGAGAGCTGGTGATCTGGCGAGACAAGGAAGCAGCCCGGCGAGATATCCCGCGCTTACGCGTGCTTCCCGACGACGTGTTGTTGGACATTGCCGCTCGCGCACCGCACAGCGCGAGCGACCTGGCCCCGCTTCGGCGGTTGCCGGCCAAGGAGTTGGAACGAAGCGGCGCGGCACTCCTCAAAGCTGTCCAGATTGCGCGCGACCTGCCGGAAGCGGACCTGCCCTTGCCGCCCCCGGTGCCCCGTGATGACCCCGACGCGTCCCTGATTGCGGATCTCATGAGCGTCCTCCTTCGGCGACGGTCCCGGGACCTCGAGATTGCGCCCTCTTTGCTCGGAAACCGGCGGGACTTGGAGGACCTGGTGGCCTGGCTCTCGGGGCCGCGCAAGGACGCCGAGCCTTCCCTCCTCCATGGCTGGCGGGGCGACCTGGTGGGGCGCCAACTGGCTGGGCTATGGGAAGGTAAGTCGGCCTTGGTGGTTGATGGCCGGCGAACCGTTTCGGTGCGGGAGCTTTAAGCCTCAGCGGGGAAGGCCCCTCGTGCGTAAACGGTATACTTCCGCCCTCATGACCGGCCCATCTTGATTCAGGAGAATGCATTAATGCGTGGTTCTGTGGGCCGGGGAGTCCTTTTCTGTGCGCTTGCCCTCTCGGGTTGGAGTGCCAGCGCCAGGGCGTTAACCCTGGAAGAAGCCATCTCCACGGCCTTGTCCCAAAATGAACGCGGGAAATCCGCAGCCGAACTCGCGGAGGCCGCCGGTGCCCAGGTGAGCCAGGCTCGCTCGTTCCTGTTTCCCAGCCTGACCCTCCTTGGCGATTACACCCGCCGTTCTCACGAGACGACGCGCACCATCAACGGCTCGACCTCGGTGTTGCAAAGCCGGGATGCGACGGAAATAAGACTTAATCTCGATCAAACGATTTTCGACGCGCAAGCTTGGCCGTTGTACAAAGAGGCGCGTCGGGTGCGAGACGCGGCCGAGCTCGATGCGGTGGAAGCAAAGCGACAGCTTGCCTTCGATACCGCGCGCAGCTTCTTTGCCGTGCTCACGAGCGAGCAGGTTGTCAGTGCGGCGCGTGAGCGTCAGTCCTTGGCCGATCGCAATCTGGAAGATGCCAAGGTGCGCTTCGATGCCCAACTCGTTGGCTCCAACGATGTCACGCGAGCCCAGCTCGAAAAAACGAGCGCGGATCGCGAGCTCGTGGATGCGCAAGGAGTAGCGCGGGTGGCGCGGCTTTCGTTGGCCAATTTGCTGGGGAAAGCGGTCGAGGATTCGTTGGTGGTTCCGAAAGCACTCTTGGCCGAGGCGACGCGTCCGGTGACGCAGGAAGATGTGTCGGCTCAGGCGGCAGTCACCGCGCGGCCGGACGTGCGAGCCGGTAAGGCGCGCGTCGCCGCAGCCCGCGCCGCGGCGCAAGAACCGTTGGCGCGTTATTTCCCCGATCTTTCGTTTCACGGCACGGCGTGGTCCACCAACGAGGCGGGTTTCAGCAATCAAAGTGAGGACTGGAGTTTGGGCCTTGGGTTGACCTGGGATCTTTTCGACGGCGCGGAACGCAATGCCGCACGCTCCGAAGCTTCGGCGCGCGCGCGAGCAGCGGAGCTCGATCAAACGAACTTGGAACGCAGCGTGGCCACCGATCTGGAGTCGGCAAGAGTGGGTTTGGAAACTGCCCAGGCATCCCTCATGCAAGTAAACGAGTCGGTAACGGTTGCAGAACGGAATGCCGCGGAAGCCGCGGAGCTGTACCGGCGCGGCTTGGTGCGCGCGTTCGAAGTCGTGGACGCCAACGTGCAGACCTTTACCACGCAGGTGGAGCGGGCCCGCTCGCAATTTGCGCTCGCGCTCACGTTCTTGAACTTGCGCGCGGCGCTGGGTCTTGATCCTTTGGGTGAGGTACCCGCACCGTGAGACAGAGACGGTTCATCATTTTTCCCCTCCTTGGCTTATTGATCGTGCTTGTGATCGGATCAATCTGGCGCGAGTCGAAGACGACGCCGGTAGCAACGCGCGCAAAGGGGGGCGGACGCATGGTCGCCTTCCCGGTAAAGGCAGAACCCGTCTCCACCCGCACGGTCGAATATGCGATCAGCGCGGTGGGTTCGGTGGAAGCGTTCGAAATCGTTCAAGTCACTGCGCGCGTGCGTGGCGCAGTGGAAAAAATTCAATTCCGCGAAGGCGACAACGTGAGGAAGGGGCAGACCCTCGTCGAGATCGAGCCCGAACGCTACCGTCTGGCCACCGAAGAAGCGAAAGCAACGCTGGAAAAAGCCAAAGCATCGCTGGCCGAAGCCGAAGCAGGACGCGATCGGCGCCAGGGAGCCAATGACAAGACACCGGGCCTCATTCCCGGAGAAGAGATTTCGGCCTGGACCACTCGCGTGGCTACCGCCCAAGCCGAAGTGGGTTTCGCACAGGCAGGGCTCGAGCTGGCACAGCGCAATGCGCGGGATGCGCGTGCCGAGGCACCCTTCGCCGGCACCATCCAGTCGAGGAACGTGCAAACCGGGCAGTATGTCGAGCCCGGCGCGCTCTTGACCACGCTGGTGCGCCGCGATCCCCTGCTCGTGCGCTGCCAGATTCCCGAATCAGACGCGTCGCACCTGACGCCGGGCATGATGGCGCGATTCACCGTGCGCAACGATCAAACGCAGCATCATGCGCGCATCGTGGCCGTTGCGGGGTCAGCCGATTTGACGTCCCGCATGGTGCCGGTGACCGCCGAAGTCACCGACCCAGGTCCCGAGCTTCGTCCGGGTGCGTTCGCCGAAATCACCATTCCCGTCGGATCCAAAGCCGAAGCCACAGTTGCGCCGGAAACCGCCATTCGACCCAGCGAGCGCGGCTTTCTTGCCTACGTAGTGCGTAACGGCATGGCCGAAGAACGCGTGCTGACGTTGGGACTGCGGACGCCGGACGGAATGGTCGAGGTGAAGAGCGGCCTTGCCATGGGCGACAGCCTGGTCGTCCGGGGCGCGGAAGCACTCCGAAACGGAGCCGCGGTCCGCATCGTTCCCGACGGTGAATCCGTGCAAACCGGCGGGACCAGCTCCGGAACCGGCTCGTGAACTTAACCGAAGTCTGCATACGCCGGCCGGTTTTGGCCTGGATGTTGATCGCCGCCACGGTGGTGTTCGGTCTCGTAGCGGCAAGCCGGATAGGAATCAGCCAGTTCCCGGACGTGGATTTTCCAACCATTAACGTGTCGGTGAGCTGGGAAGGCGCCGCGCCCGAGGTCGTCGAAAACGAAATCGTCGAGATCCTCGAAGACGCGCTCACTCAGGTCGAAGGCATCCGGTCGATCACGTCATCGTCGCGCCAGGGTGGCGCGAACATCACTGTGGAGCTTGACCTGTCCCGCAACGTCGATCTGGCGTTGCAGGACGTGCAAACCAAGATTGCCCAGGCGCAGCGGCAACTTCCGAAGGACATCGATCCTCCAGTCGTATCGAAGACCAACCCCGAAGATCAACCGATCATGTGGATTGGGCTCTCGGGGCCCTTCCCGCCCCAAGTGCTGGCCGATTATGTCCGCTATCGGGTGAAGGACCGGCTCCAGACCATCCCCGGCATTGGCGACATCACGCTCGGCGGCTATTTGGAACGCAATGTACGCATCTGGCTCGATGCGACGCGTTTGGACGAACGCGGGTTGACCGTGGCCGACGTTACCAACGCGCTCCAGCGTGAGCACATCGAGCTTCCGGCGGGCCGACTGGAAACCGAGGGGCGTGAAGTCAACGTCCGGGTGCTGGGCGAGGCAATCAATCTGGACACGTTCCGCCACATCGTGGTGGGCACGAATCAAGGCGCGCCGGTTTATCTCTCCGATGTGTCTTTGGTCGAAGACGGATTCGAGGACGTGCGGCGCGTCTCGCGGACGAACGGCCAGCCCGCGCAGGGACTGGGTATTCGCAAGCAGCGCGGGGCCAACGCCGTCGAAGTGGCCGACAACGTTAGGGCCGCGATGGCCGAAATCCAGAAGACCCTCCCCGCCGGGATGGAACTGGGCATCAACTTCGACACCACCAAGTTCATTTCCGAATCGGTGCATGAGATCCAGTTCGAGCTCATGCTCGCCGTGGTCTTGACCGGGCTCGTGTGCTGGATGTTCTTGGGTTCGCTATCCAGCACTCTCAACGTTGTGCTCGCCATTCCCATGTCGTTGTTTGGCACGATCGCCATCATTTACTTCCTGGGGTTCACGTTCAACACGTTTACGTTGCTGGGGATGGCGCTGGCGGTGGGGATTGTGGTCGACGACGCAATCATGGTTCTGGAGAACATCGTCCGCCATGCGGAAATGGGTAAAGACCGCGTGCGCGCGGCCCGGGAGGGAACGGCCGAAATCACGTTTGCGGCGCTGGCCGCGACGCTTGCCGTGGTGGCGATCTTCATTCCGGTCGTGTTCATGAAGGGCGTGGTTGGGAAGTTCTTCCTCCAGTTCGGCGTCACCCTGTGCACCGCAGTGCTCCTGTCTTATCTCGAGGCAATCACGCTCGCTCCCGCCCGTTGTTCGCAGATTCTTCAGACGTCGCGAGAGCGGCGGGGTCGTATCGGCCGAAGCGTTGATCAGGCCTTCACCTGGCTGGAACACGCGTATCGTTCCGTGCTGGAGCGCGCCCTGGAGAAACGGCGCGTGATTCTCGGGGGAGCGGCGCTGTTGTTCATTGGCGCCATTTTTGTGCTGCGTGCGTTGCCCGCCGAGTTCGTGCCATCCCAGGATCAAAGCCGCCTCATGGTTCGACTGCAGACTGCGGTGGGCTCGGATCTGACCGAGACCGACCACATCTTCCGGGAGGCCGAAGCGGTGGCCATGAAGCATCCCGAGATCAAGCGCACGTTTGCGGTCGTGGGTGGCGGCGGCGGCACCGGCGTGAACTCCGGCATCATGTTCCTGACCCTCTCTTCACCGCACGAACGCAAGGAAACCCAGCAGCAATTCGCAGCAACGATTCGCAAACAACTCAACTCTATTCCTGGGTTGCGCGCCGTCGTGCAGGATCCATCGCAGCAAGGGTTCACGGCGCGGCGTGGATTTCCAGTGGAGTTCTCGGTGCGCGGTTCGGATTGGAATAAGTTGGTGGACTTATCCGGTGACGTGATGCGCGATCTCGAAGCCACCGGCACGGTCGTGGACCTCGACACCGATTATCAGGTGGGTATGCCCGAGCTCCGCATCTTTCCCGACCGCGCGCGGTGTGCGGATCTGGGAATCTCCGTGGAAGACGTGGCCAGCGCCATCAACGCCATGGTTGGCGGCGTGAACGTCGGCAAGTACACGGGTGAGGGCGGGCGGCGCATGGATGTGCGCCTGCGGTTACTGGCCGGTCAGCGCTCACGCCCCGAAGACATTTCGAGATTGCATGTGCGCACCGCATCCGGCGACCTGGTGCCATTGTCTTCGGTTGTGACCACGGAGGAGCGTCCAGCGCTCCAGGCCATCACCCGTTTGGATCGCGAGCGTGCGATCACGATCACCGCTAACGTGGCGCCGGGCCATTCCCAAGACCAGGCGCTGGCCAAAGTGGCGAGCTTGGGCCGCGATCTTCCGGTGGGCTATCGGTTGGTGCTGGGTGGCGCGAGCGTGGCCTTCAAAGAATCGATGGGGAGTCTGTTGTTTGCGTTGTTCCTGGGATTAGCGGTCGCCTACATGGTGCTCGCGTCGCAGTTCAACTCGTTTTTGAATCCGTTGACCGTGCTCACGATATTACCGTTGTCGATAGCGGGTGCGGCGGCGGGATTGTTCATAGCAGGCAAGAGTCTCAACATCTTCAGCATGATCGGGCTCTTGTTGCTCCTCGGCATTTCCAAAAAGAACTCGATCATCTTGGTCGACTATGGCCGGCAAGTGCGCGAGGAAGGCAAGAATGCTCGCGACGCTATGCTCATCGCGGGGCCACGGCGGCTCCGCCCCATTCTCATGACCTCGGTGGCCACGCTCATGGCTGCTGTTCCCCCTGCTCTGGGATTAGGGCCTGGATCTGAAATCAGAACACCCATGGCCATTGCAGTCATCGGCGGATTGGTGGTTTCGACGGCGCTCAGCTTGGTCGTCGTGCCGACTTTCTTCGTGACCGCGGACGGGATGGCCGTCCGGGTGCGAGAGAGCCTTCGCCTACGTCGCGAGCAAAAAATTCTTAAACGCGCCGGCTCCGCCTCTTAGTTGAGGATCGGGCCCTACCGGCGCGGATCCGAGAAGTGGCACCGCGAACACATGAGCAGGCTCTTGTCCCCCATCCGATCCGGATCGAAATCATCGCCGTGCGGGTTGATCCGCCAGCCGGTCTTAGCCGAGTGACACCGCATGCAATCCGTTTGCTGGTGACAGCTCGCGCACGCTTCCAAGCCCTGACGCGCCGCTTCCCCGTGCTGTAACAGCCACATTGGCGACGCGTCATGAAACGCGCTCGTCTTCGCATCATTTGGCGATATCCCCACCCCGGCGTGGCAGTCGCGGCAGAACGTTTCCGTGGAGTGGCAGCTCGCGCAATCCGAATCGCGTGCGTAGGCGTCCGCGGCATGGCGTGCGAAGAAGTTCCGGGGATGGAAATCCGGGGCGGTGGGCGCGCCATGACAGTTCTCGCAGAAGCTCTGGGTGTGGCAGCTCGCGCACTTCAAGGTTTGCGCGACCGCGGCCGCGCCGTGATCGATGCGGAACGCGGGATCGTGATCGGGAGGACGCGCGTTAGCCAAAAGAACGCCGCGCTCCGGTACGGGTTGAGATAGCTTAGCCGCCACGGCCGACTCACCCCCATGACATCGCTCGCAGCTCGAGCGCGTATGACAGGTTGCGCAGTCGGATGCATTCGCGGCGGCGGCCGCCCCATGGTGACGGGCCCAATCGGGACTCTGATGGCTTTCTGGTAACGGCCAGGTTCCGGCGCGCCCGGCCACCAGATGGGCCACTCGGGGATCCCGACCTAAAGATCTGATGGCCGCCACCGAATCCGCGTTCAGGTGACACGTCTCGCAAAGCTCACGGGCGTGACAGGTGGCGCAGGCCTCGATATGTGCTTGGGCCAGCCGGCCATGCGTGGTCAGGAAGTCGGGGGCAGCGTGGGTAGATGGTTTAGGAAACGCAGCCACTTGTGCTTCCGGCAATGACATCGCCTCGACCAATCTCGGGTGGCAGGTGCGGCACTCATTCTCGATGTTCAAGTGCTCTCCGCTGCCATGACATTCAATGCAGGTTTCCGGGGTCGGCCGCGTGATATCCCATTTGCTCTTCGCACCGGGCGGGTTGTGACAGATTGCGCACTCGATCCCTTGGTCCTTGACATGAAGGGCGTGATCGAAATGCAGGAACGCATTGGGAACGCTCGCGACCGGAAACTCCACCTTGTCCAGCAAATCCCCGTTGTGGCAGCCCGCGCAATCTTTGGCCGTGGCCGAAATCAAGGCGGGGCCTTTCGCGGGATCGAACGCACCGGCATGACACACCTTGCAAGCCGGAAACAGATTCTCATGAAGCGCGTGCGGAAATCCGCGTTCCTCGGCTTCGGGACGCAATACCGATAACGCGCCAAGAACGATCAGGATCGTCAGAACGGCCAGGGTGACGCGGATCATGGCCACGATTTCCCCACACGATCCGCATTCGTGCCGAAGTGCCAGGTGAGGCCGAGACGTCCTCGGAATTGCGTTTCGTCGTCGAACCCGGGCCGGTTCTCATAGGTATGCTTGTACCAGCCCACGTCTCCATCCACCGAGACGGACCCACGGGTCCCACGACCCAAGAGTCCCGCTCCGTACGTGCGCCCGTCACCGAACCGAAACTCGTTGAACTGTTGGTTACCGGTCGCGTGAGCGCCCAAATACACATTGGGTCCGAATTGCCGGCCGCCTGAAACGTCGAGGCTCGAACGAAACGCGCCGAATCCAATGTGAGCGGTGTACGACGCGGCGGCGTCCCAGGTCCCGTGCGACCACGTTACGGTGGCTGCCGGTCGCCAGCCGTCGTTTTCAACGGGCAAGAACGATGCCCCCGCATCGGTGGCTTCGTAACGACGATACGCGGCGCTCGCCTCGATCGATAACCCGGGCCGCGGAGTCCAATCCAACTGCAGGCGACCTTCGTTGTACCCGACCGGAGAAAACGCGCCCCAGATCGTCCACAGTTCGAAAAACGGATGATAGTGACGGACTTCTCCGAGCGCGAACCATTGGCGGGTGAAGGCATGTCGGGCGCGAAGTCTCGCTTCGTTGAACTCGAGCGTGGCCAGATCGAAATCGGCCGATGCCTCGGTGATGACCGGTTTCGCATCCCAGCGCGCGTCGGCCGACATGCGCTCGCTGTAAAGACCGGCCCGATCGGTGCGGATCTCACGCTGATACTGCAGCGTGCCACTCAACGCCGCGACGCGTCCCCAGCCTTCCATGCCCCAAAGCACGGCACCTTTATCCGGGGGGAGATCATCCGCTTCGGAGATCAAGGAACCTGTATACGGCTCCAGAACGGCGCGGGCAAGACTGCGTCCCGCGAAGGCCTCCAAACGCACGGGGCCAAAGCCGCGCCATAAGAACGCGCCGCCATCGAATGGGTACTGCCCGAGTCCGCCGTGACGCATTTGACGTCCCGCTCGCACACGAAATGCGGCGCGCTCGAAATCCGCATACAGGGCCCGGACTTCGAATTCTTTGCTCGTGCGGGGCCAGAAATCATCGCTCCCGAATCGTCCTCGCGCTTCGACACGACCAGAAACTCCGGCAAGTCCCGGCCAAGCGGTGAGACGCAAATCCTGCAACAACGTCGTCGCCGATTCCTTGCTTCCCGCGCGATACCAGTAGCAATCGCCGCCGGGAATGCAGGTGACGACGGTGCCATCGGGCAGCTCACGCGTGATGCCGTTTCCAGACACTTGACCCTCGGCCAGGCTGTCCCGCACGACCGAGACAAAATCAAGATAGGTGGCAGTTAGGCGAACGTCACCCCGCACGCCTTGGGCACGGGCGGAGCCGGCGAGGATGGGAAGTAGAAATGCAATTCCCCAGAAAAGCCGCATAGACGCCAAGGAGCTCCCGGGAGCGCAAACTCCCGGGAGCTCGAGGATCTCAAGAATGTCCGCGGGAATGAAGCAGTGGGGTTGGATTGTAGCCGGCCGGCGCGGCCAGTCCATAAGTGTCTTGTAGCACTTTGATGGATGCCCGCAACAGCTGTTCGACGAGGAACGGATTGTGGATCGCCGACCCGGGAAGTTCTCCCAGACGCGCATTGAACCACGCTCCATCGGCGACCGTGAATTTGCCGTCGTTCAAGTTGAACTCGGCCGGCGGGACCTGGGCCAGCAAGTCGTCCACTTGCGTGACAAGGTCATCAATCGTTGTCTTCGCGAACGTATACAAGCTGCGCGCCTGGTCCTCGGTGGAGTGACAGCCCGAGCTGGCACAGGCCAGGAACGATCGTGACGAGACATCACAGCTGTCACCCACGGTCGGCTTGCCCGATGCATCCAGGCACGGAATGGCTTGGAAGAGGTGACCGGTGGCCTGGAAGGAGAACTGCCCCGTGGCGGCATCCGTCACCGTGAACGAGGTCACGTGACACGTCGCACACAGTTTCGGGTTTCCGGCCGGGCCATGCGACGTTTCGATTTGGGTAATGTCGGTGTTGGGAGGTATCCAGCCCGCGTCTCCCAATAGCAGCGGTCCCTCCGGCGAATGCGGACCTCGCACCGACTGAGCCGTAACCTCGGGCACCGCGCGCCGGTGATGGCACTTCATGCAAAGCTGCTCGTTCTCGGACGGGCTGTCGATGGGGAAGCGCAACTGCCCTTCGTTCTCCGCCGAATGGGGATCGTGACAAACGGCACATACGATGGCCAAGTGACCGGAGGTCGCCGGATTCTGTTCGATGTAGCGGGTGTCCACGCCCCAGGCCTTGAGCGCGCCCTGACCGGTATGACAATCCACGCACGTGGCGTAATTCCCGGGGGTGGGCCCATTCAGTCCGTCCAGTACGTGCTGTTCCACCGTCCCGTGCTTGGATTGCGCCCACTCCTCCACGAACGGATGATGCACGCCGTTATGGCACTCCGCGCAAGCCGTGGGCGGGTTCTGACTGATGGCTATCGACGCAATAGGCTGCGTGTTGTCAGGGGCATTCACGTGATCCAGACCGGGACCATGGCAGGACTCGCATTGCACGTCCTGATACCGCGCGTCGTGAGTCGTGTTGTAACCGGCGCTGTCGGTCACCGCGTTCCCGAGCTCATTCACGCTATGGCATTTCTGACAGGCCCCTTGCATGTGACCGCTATTGGCAAGCGTGTTCCAAGCGTGGGCATGCGCGGTCCCCTCCCAGCGCGATTGCTGGCCTACGTGACAGTTGCCGCACACGGTGAGCTTGGTGCTTGCGTCGTCGTAGCCGAGAAAATTTCCGGCCCCTGCAGGTGGATCATCGAAGAGCACTCGCTCGACGTACACCGTCTTCTCGTCGGTGCAGCCGACGATGACCGCGAGAATAACGAAGAAGGATGCAATCAGAAAAAACGTAACGCGCTGCGCCATGAAGCCCCCTTCTAAGGGAAAATCCTAGGGGGATAAGATGACACAGCAGATCCGGAAAGCTCAAGGGAAATAAAAGCTTACAGAACTTGTCTGCTTTCCGCCCCATTGTGGAAGTTTTCCACAATCTGGATGGCTTTATTTCCCTCCCGGGGAATGGGCCTCCATGTTCCCTCCCAAGTGACACTGGACGCAAAGCTCCCGCTTCTTATCCCCCAAGAGGAGCTGGGGCTGATCGCTGGAATGCGGGTCGTGGCACGAGGTGCAGTTCAAATCCCGGCCCGTCCGAGGGTCCTTGGCCGGAGCGGAGAAGGGATGGGCATGGGTCTGGGGCACGTCGGTGTGGCAACCCAGGCACAGGTCCTTTTGCTTCTCGACCAAGAGACTCGCGTTTTCGCTTCCGTGTGGGTCGTGACAGGTCTCGCAGTCCTGCTCGGGATGCTTGACCGCTTTTTCGAACATGGATCGGTCATGACAACTCTTACAGGTCTTGGCCAGATCGTCCCGAATCAGCAAGGACTTGGTCTTGCCGGCATGCGGGGAGTGGCAGTTGAGGCACTGCTTTCCGTTCACGACCGCGGCGTGGGGCACGGGCTTGGTCGCATCCCCCGCGTGCGGGGCGTGACACTTTACGCATAGCGCAGAACCCTCCGCGATCCGAGCCCCTGACGCATCGTGGCACGAGGCGCATGTCTTGTCCTCGTAAGGCTTGTGGCCGAAGGCGAGCAAGAGCCCCTTCTTTCCGGAGCCGTGTGGGTCGTGGCAGGTCGTACAACCGCCCTTCTCAGGGGCGATGTTCTGGTGCGCCGCCTTCATAACCGGGGCACCCAACTCGTGACAGGTGCTGCAATTGTCACCCACGCTTCCGGCAAGAAGCGACGGTCCCTTCCCCACGTGAGGATCGTGACACGTCGTGCAGGCTCCCTCCTTGGCCGGCGAGTGAGGGTTCTTGCCTTGGCTTTGCTTCACCACGTCGCCGTGGCACGTTTCACAGAGGGCCGGAACCTTCTGGTTCAATAACCCCGGCATGATGCCCTCATGCCCCCCGTGACAGGTGCGGCATTGTCCGTCGCGCACCGGAGCGTGAATTTGCTCCGCGCTCGCCGCCCGCACATCCTTCATGGGTTCTTCGTGGCAGCGTTCACAGAGCTTGGAACCCGTGGCGATCAACAACGAATCCTGCGAGGCCGCGTGCGGGTTATGACAACCCGTGCAGTCTCCGTTGGCCACCGGAGGATGCAAGGCCTTGGGAGCCTTGGTCGTCTGCATTCCCTCATGGCAGGTTTGACACAGCTCGGCTTCCGACGACACCAACTTGACTGGCTGGCCGGGAGCGGGCGGTTCATGACAGGTTGTGCAGGAACCCGGGCCAAACGGATCGTGACGCTTGGGACGCAAGAGTCCCTTTTGCATGCTCTGGTGCGGGTCGTGACACGACAAGCAACTCGTCGCGCTAACGGGGAAGTTTTCGTGCGAATCCTTGAACTTCCGATCGGTCGCGTCGTGGCACTTCGTGCACGGGGTCTTGAGGGCAACGTTCGAGGTGCCGTCCCGGGTGGCATGTGGATCGTGACAGACCGCACATTCCCCGTTCTTGACCGGTGCGTGCACCACGCCCTTGCTCAAACGGGCCTGGAGCGGCTGATGGCAGGTGAAGCACAGATCCGCTCCGCCGGCGCGAAGGAGTCCTTTCTGCACCGTGGATGCGTGGGGCGAGTGACACTTCGTGCATTCCCCCTGCGCGACCGGAGTGTGCAAGGTGGCGGGATTCGTCTTTCCGGGAACCTCATGACAGGTGGCGCAAAGCGCCGCCGTTTTATCGGTGAGGAGTGCGTGCTCCTTGCCGGCATGGGGGGCGTGACAGGTCGTGCACTCTCCGTCGGCGAAGGGAGGATGCTGGCCGGGCATGCCCCGCTCTTCCGCCTGCTCACGATGACAGGTGATGCAAAGCGCGGGCTCTTTTTTGACCAGCATCTTTTCGTTCGAAGATCCGTGCGGGTCGTGGCACTCCTGGCAGTTCCCCTGTTTGTACGGCAAATGCACGACCGGTTCTTTTTGGTCCGCCGCGTCGTGACACGAGAAGCACGTTTCGTTGACAGGGCCCTTGAGCAAGGACGCCTGACTGCTGGAATGGGATGCATGGCAGGTGCGGCAGTCCTCGGTCATGGGCGGATGCTTCACCTTGACGCTGTCCGCGTGAGCGACGACCGCGCCATGACAGGAACGGCAGAGCGCCTCGGGCGGTTTGCGCAACATCCCCTCTCCCCCGCCTCCGTGCGCGGCATGACACGCATCGCACGCCAGCGCGGCCACGGGCGCATGGACGGACGTGGCCGGCGGCTTGCCTCGCGGGTCGTCGTGACAGACGAGGCAGACGTCTTCGGCTCCCGCCTTGATCAGGAACGGCCGGTCGGATGTATGAGGGGCATGGCAGAACGTGCAATCGCCTTTCGCTGCCGGCGGATGACCGTGCACAGCCTTGGCCGTATCCGCCACGTCGCTGTGGCAATCGATGCACAGCGTCTTTTCGTCCGACACCAGTACCTTGGGGTTCTTGGGCAAGTCGGCGTGGCACGCGTCGCACTGGCCGGATGCATAGGGCTCATGAATGAAGTTGCCCGATTTCTTTTTGGAGGCACCATGGGGATCGTGGCAGGATGAACAAGACGCGCCCGCTACCTCCGGTCGCCGATGGAGTTCCGGCAACTCAGCAACAGGACCGTGGCAGCGGGCGCAAATCTCTTTCTCTGGGGCATTCAAAAGCCCCGCTTCCTTGGAGCGATGCGGCGTGTGGCAGGAGGCGCAATCTCCCTTCGCGAACGGCTGATGCTTCTTGTCCGAAGCCATCGCGTCCGCCAAGCGGGTATGGCAGGAGGAGCACGTCTTCGCTTCATCGGCTAATAAGAGCGCCTTCTGGTCCGAAGCGTGCGGATCGTGACAGCTCCCGCAGTTGACGCCCTTGACCGCGAGGTGATCGAAGCCGCTCGCGTCTCCTTCCATCACGTTCTTGTGGCACTTGAGGCACAGGTCCGGATAGTCGGCGACCAGGACGAGCTTTTGCGAGAAGCCGTGCCGTTTGTGGCAGGACTCGCAGTTTTCCGCTTTCACCGGAGCGTGGATGAAGGCTTTCTTCTGATACGCGGCTTTGGAGTCGGTGTGGCAGTCATAACACGGACGGCGCTGCGGCTCGGCGGCCTGTGTCGGACCCCCGAAGCCTCCAATCAGCGTAGAGATGACGATCAAACTCAGAACCGCCACCACCGCCAGCGCCCGACGCATGTTACTTCTCCTTTTTTCCCAAGGCCTTGACCGCCTTCTTGGGCGGATACCCCTGGACGTCCTTGAGCTGGAACGTGAAGAACGATTTGGGCGAGTAATGAGGAGGAAAGTTCTTGAAGGCCCAGGCGCTATCCACCGCTCCCGAATCCGAGTACACGATCACGTGCACCGCGGGGTTGTTCATGTCGAGGGACCAGTTCTCGGCTTTTCCATCGGCGATGCCGAAATCGGGAAGAAAACGGGTGACCCGCGCGTGAAACGGTGTATCCCCCAGAAAGAACGTCTGGTCGAGTTTCACCGAGTGCTCCTCTGTCCAGTCCGGATACAAACGGCTTCCCGCAATCAGGTTGAAGACCCAATTCGTATCCGGGGCCAAGGCCACCGGTTTCTCCACCGGAGGTGGTGGAGTTTTCGTGGAATCTTTGGCGGCCGGAGTCGCCGCGACGAGCGAGACCAGAAGCACGCCATAGAGGAGCAAGTTCGTTTTCACGGGTTCTCTTTTCCCGTCCCGCTCGTGGTGTTCACGCCGGGACGCACGTCGGGAAACGTGGACATGAGCTCGCGCACGGTTTGTTCGGCGAGACGCTCCAGGCCGGTCACGCGACCGAGACCAAAGAGAGTTTCGCGATCGTCGCCATCCCGATGATGCACGGCGCTCCAGAGCACCCGGCCTCCCGGCACCTGAATGAGCCGCAGCGACAACGACACCTCGGGCACTGCGTCACCGTCTTCGGAACGGTAGCCATAGGCGAGCACCGAACCGACGAGAAGACCATCCGCATCCAAGCTCGTGCCAAGCGAATCCACGATGTCGGGCGGAATCCGATCGGTTAGCATCCATGGATCCTTGGCCAGCGCGGCCTCGACACGACCCGTCTCGACCGCAACCATGTTTTGATGCTTCAAGAGCTCTTCCTGAATCATGGGCGCGAGACGATCGGGGGCGTCACGATTGGTGGAGTAATCGGCCAGGGGCAAAAGCGCGATCGTCCAGGGTCCGTGGAGCGGCTTCGGATCCACGTAGGCGCGCGGCGATGGCGCACACCCTGCGCAGATCCCGATCGCAACGCAAATCCAAAGACGACGCATCGTGCTTATCCTTTGGGGAGCGTGCTCAAGAGCTCCCGGCACACTCCGGAGGTCAGCTCACCCATTGTGTGCATCTTCCCGATTCCCAGGATGGGAACTCCGGCGCTTCCGCGCGCGGTCTTCGAAGCCGACCACACCACGCGACCCGTGGTCGCATCCACGAGGTGAATTTCCAGCGATAGAACCGGCACCGCGTCACGGCCCTGCTGCACGATCCCGTACTCGCGAACCGTTCCCTCGAACACGCCCTGCACGCCCGCTTTTTCGGCCAGCTTGGCCAGATCCTGGGTCGACCAGGGCGCGTCCTGCGGCAAGCCGCTTCGCACGTCCCGAATGTGAGCCTGGAACTGTCCGGGCTCGACGACCTGGGCAAAGTGCCGTTCGAGCAACTCGGTGAAGAACACGTTCGCGACACGCATTCCCGCCGCACCGTCCTGGGCGAGCGAGTTGAAGGGCATGACGCCGACCACTTCGTAGAACGGAATGTCCGCCTCGGGATCGACGAACTTGCTGGGCCCGGAACAGGCCGGAATACCCAGCGGGAGGGCGGCGAGGGCCAGGATCGAAAACCACGTTGTATGTTTCACGATCTCGCCCCTTTAAAACCGCTTCTCGACGGTGACGTTGTACGAGTTGGTGACCGGTCTTCCGATGGTGCTGTTGCGCACCCAGCCCAGCTTGGTCCGGAACTCTCTCGGGAGCCAGAACGACAGATCGCTGCTCAGGGCTCGCGCGTCGATTGCCGCCGCACCGACCTGCGACACGCGCCGGTTCCAGTTCAGGCTGAGCGACGTGCGATCGCTCAGGCGATAGCCAAGAGTGGCCGTGCCGAAACGCTCGCGCCGTTGCAAGCGCCCGTACCCGTCCAACCAACGCGAGGATCCGGTGAGATCGATGCGGCTCGACGGCCGATACCCCAGAAGCAGGGTCCATTCCTGCTCCTCTTGAGCGGGAAATACCGTTCCTGGAAGCGAGTCGACTGCACTTTGCACGGTGAACTCGGGATACGTATTGCGGGACCAGCTTCCGTCCAAGCGCACCGTGCGCGATGGGGTGAGTTGCACACCCAACAACCGGCGAACATTGGTGCCCGAGGACCCTTCATCGCCCTCGTTGGCGGTCGCGAACCGCAGTTCGCCGTTCACGGTCACGCCCCGGCGAACTCTCCCACTCAGGAGGAAATAGAGGCCGTTCTGAGGAATGGAGCCGCCCTGGCTGTGCAAATCCGCGGTGTAGGTGTAGCCGTTCTGAAAGAGCAGGCCCCGCACGAGGTCTTTGCGAAACACCGCTTTCAATTGGAGGTAATCGGAGATCGCCAGGCCGGAGAGGCCTTGAGTGGAGCGGTATTCCCGGAGCGCATTCAGCTCGATCTCGCGAATGGGGAGATAACTCACGTTGCCGCTCAGGAACTTCTCGTCGATGGGCACATCGGCGGCCGGGCCGCTGTCCTCCGAGCGGCCCCAGCGCAAATAGGATGCAACGCCAACCCGGAGCGCGCGCATCGCGGCCCACTGTCCCACCACGTCAAAGCGTTGCGTGTAGTAGACGCGACTCAGGTCGCGCAGTTCGTACGTGTTGTATTCGGCCGCATAGCCCGCGGTCCCCGAGACCGGACCCCAGGTCTGGTTTCCAAGCAGAGCCGCTTTCCACTGATCCGTGTTGTTGGAAGCGCCAATGCCGCCTTGGATCGTCGACTGAATGCGACGATAGGAGGCACGCCCGTCCAGCCAGCCGATGGTATGGGACCCTTCGACCCGGATGTCCTCGATCTGCGACGCTTCGACCACGGTCTGACGATCGTGACGGTCGTATACCAAACGCAAATGAGGAAGGCGCGGTGGAGTGAGATCGAACCCGAGCTGCACTTCCCGGCGGCGCGGCGCGTTTATGCCCGGCGCCGCATCCTGCCAGGGCAGATAGAGGCCGTGAACACGCCACCGCGGATCGCGCAAATCGCCGAACAAGCGGCTCTCGAGAAAATCGGTCTGGGACTCGCCGGGCCGAACTCGATAAGCCAGCGAAAGGTCGAAGCTCAGCTTGAGGTTTCGGGATAGATCGTCGTAGGCATGCAGATCGACGAGGTGGCGCATGAAATCTTCGGTGTTGCCGGCCTGAGACACTTGATACGTGCCCAGGTAACGGCCATCTATATCCGCAAGCGCCGGGGTGTAGCGCAGGCACACACCACACGTGAGAAGAGTCACGACGCGCAGTATCCGGTCACGGTCGCGGGTTGTGCACATTGTGGGACTCCGCTCCGGAATAATCGTTATCGTGGCAGGCATAGCAGCTTTGCGTGTCGTTGAACGCGTGGCCGCTCACATTCGGAATCGTGTTCATGACGATTCCTTCCACCTCCTTGGTTGCCGCGATTCCGTCCGAGGGAATGTGGCATCCGAAACAAAATTGCCGGACTTGGGCGGAATCGCTGAGCGTGGCGGTGAGGCCGCTCCACTCCGGGCGCTCGTCGCTCAAGAGGAACGCGTTGGGGCGCACGCCATCCCCGCCCTCTGATCCATGCGGGTTGTGGCAGTCGTAGCAAGGCAACATGTCGCCAATTTGGACGTAGGATGGCCAGGACACAGCAACCCGTGGATCGCGGCGGATCTGATGTCCTGCGCTCTCGCCGTTCAATCCCGCATCGTAGTAATCCTCGATGTGGCGATTTTCCGGATCCATGCCCGGGGACCCGTCACGACCGTGACAGGCCGTACAGAGGCGCACGCGTCCGGGCGCGCCCACCGACCCATGTCCACCGATTCCGCCGTAAGAGGCAACGAGCAGATCGTGCGGGTTCGCCGATTCGTGCGGATCGTGGCAGTTGAGACAGAGGCCTTCGCCTTGGGAGTCGCGACGCGGCATGTCCGCGTCCCGCGCGTGCGGCGAAAGATAGTGCCCATCCGAGGTCATATCTGGATCGCTCCAGATCTGCATTCCCGTCCAACGCCCGCGCCAATTCACGCCCGCGCGGCGTAATCCGGAAATGTTGGCTTCGAAGTAACCGGCATCCGGATCCGGCTCAGGGAGACGATCGGTCTCCAGCAACGGATAGTTGTCCGGCTTCTCGCGGTGACAAGGGCGATCGCCTTGATCCCAAAATGCGAGTTGGTTGGTGTTTTCGGCGAAGAGGACCGGGGATTGGGGACCGGTTTCCGTGTCGTTGCCATGGGACGGATGGCATTGCACACACTGGCCACGGGTGGAGGGCACGGTCGCCACACGTTCCACCCCGTTCTGGGGATCGCCGTGCGGATCGTAGAGGACTGTTTGTGCCTGCAGACTCCAAGCGGCCGATACGAGCGCCGCCGTGAGTACCATGCCGGATCTGGTCCTCACCGTAGCCTCCAACCGGCCGGGAGATGTGAAGGTTTGGGCGCCGGCAGGCCGGATTTGCCGGCGCCCATACCGTCCGAGTTTTTCTAACGAACTGCCCCGCTAGGGAGGATGCTCCTTTACCAGGGGCTCGTAGCTGCGCCGCCCTGACGATGGCAAGCGCGGCATGTGTTCCGCATATCGGTTCCGTTGTCACCTTCCTCAGTCAGCGTGCCGGTGCCCACGACATAGACAAGCCCGAAGGCGTTCTTGTTGCCGTGGCCCTTGTGGCAGGACATGCAGGAAGGAGTGAGATCCGTGTTGGCGGCCGTGTAGCTGCCCGCACGCACGCCGGTCGGGGACAGGCACTGCACCTGGTTTGCCCCTTCCGACACCAGCTGAGCGAGACTCGAATGTCCACCGCCCGCCGCCCCGATGTTCACGCCGGCACTCGGATGCCGCACGAAATCGACCGCCGGGACACCGGTACCGCCGATTTCAGCGCCACCTACCGCACCATGAAAATTGGTATGGCAGGACTTGCAGAAGTCGGCATAGCGCGACGCGGTCGCGTCGGGCTCGTTGAACGTGACGTGATCCTGACCGTAGTGGTTTGCCGTCACACCCGATGAGGCGTCCTCGAACACCCAGTTGGCCAGGTTATTCGAACCGTCGACATCCAGGCGCGAGTAAGTGACCGATGCGAACCCGGTCGTCTCCCGGAACAAGTTCCGGTAACCACCCGGAGCGGCGACGCCGGTCGACGTGCGTCCATGACCGGAATGGCAATCGGTGCATTCCAGGCCAACCGCGTTGCTCCAGACCGGGCTCGAGCCGGGCGCAGTCGCCGTGGAACCGAGTGTGTGGCCGGAGGCTTCGGGATAGTCGGCGCTGCCGCCCGCTTCGTTCAGTGCGCCGCCCTGCCGCACGTAGTTGTTGGTGTTGGCTTCGAATACGTCGGGAGCGAACGTCTTCCCGTCATGACAGGAGAGACACAAATCGTTCACGTCGTTGCGAAGCAAGAACTCGTGCGGGCCGGCTCCGCCAGGAACCGCAAAATTGCCGCTGCCGTCGGCGTTGTATCCGTGCTGCTGGCTAAAGTGCATGGTGTGACAATCCATGCACACGAGGTTCTGGTTGTAGTGATAGTCCCCCGCCCAGCAAAAGCCGGCCACCGCCGCCACAGCGACGAGGGCGCCCAAGCTTACGAGCACCTTTCTTCTCATCGCAGATCCTCCCTATCGGTTGTTGGACGCGATTCCGGCTGTCCGGAACCGTTGAGATCGAGTGTCATCGCCGGCCGGAACGACTCCGACATCTCCATCTCGAAAACTTGGCAACGAGCGTTCGCCCGTTCCAAGACCGCGATCCGGTTTTGGGCGAGGAACACACACCCGACCGGATACGCAAACTGACCCGGGCCATATCCAAGGCCGCCGAAGCGGCCGAGGACCGTTCCTCGTTCATCGAACACGCTCACCGAGTGACGCAAGGTGTCGGTGATCCAGAGACTGTTGCCGGGACCCCAGGTCACATCGGCCGGCAACGAGAACCCGCTTTCCGATTCGCGGTGAGATCCGAATCCACGAATGAGCTGACCCTTCGCGTCGACGATCGTCACCACCTGATCGGCGGTCGCATCCACGACCGCAATTCGCATTTCATCCGCGCTCACGGCGATGGCCTGGGGCGTCACCCAGAAGCCCTGACCCGCCGTTTTAAATCCGATGTTCGCCAGCGGGCGACCCGCTGGATCCATGATGCAAAGCCCCGGTTCATCGCCGGCCACCAAGAGGTAGATACGGCCGCTCGCGCCGATCGCGATGTCCTGAGGCAAGGGGGAGGTCACGCCTTCGGGCAAGGTGGGCATGAAGTACTTGATGTGGGTGCCGCGCGCATCCATGACTTCAATCCGACGTTTTGCCCGATCGGCCATGAAAATGCGCCCGTATGCGTCGAGGGCGAGAGCACTGGGCTCCGAGGCGTGGCGTTCATCGAGCACGATGGAGCCACGGGAGCGCCAGGTGCGATCGAACGCAACCAAACGATGATGGCCCGTGTCGGCGACCAGCAAGATCCCGCGCGTCGTGTCCGCGACGAGAGCTTGAGGCCGGCGAAATACATCCAGGGGTGTAGCCCCGAGGAGAATCATGTCCACGTTCTTGATGGACACGAGATCGGGGCGGGCAAAAACCGGACATGCGATGACGCTGCCGAGAAGGGCGAGCCCGAGGAAAGTGCGTCGCATGTCGGAGAGCCTCCGGTCGAGGGCCGGCCGGCTACGCCGGGCGGATCCCAAGACCCATTACTTTCATCGACATGCTAGTCGCCGAACCCCGCTAAACGCGATGTCGAAAAACAGATATGACTATTCAGACCGCCGTGTATAACTGCAATTCACCGATCTGTGTGGACATTTGTCACAGCCCTAGCCAAGCAATAAAAACCGAACCCCCGCGAGGCGGAGGTTCGGGTCTTATAGCGCAAACCTGACCGTTCAGCTCTTCTTTATCGTCGGGTCAGGATGGGCGATCTTCTTCATGTACTCCTCGTACTTGAACTCCTTGTAGAAGGGATTGCCTTCCGGCTTGTGGCAGCCTTTGCAGGTTGCTTCGGTGGGTTTGAGCAAACCGACCGAGGCCGGATCCACTGTCCCCGCGGTGATGCCCTCCATGACCTTCTTGCTCTTGTAATCACCGCCCGCACCGTGACAGGCCTCGCAGGAGACGCCTTCTCCGGGAGTGATCTTCGCCGTGGTGTCGTTCAAGGCGGCCATCGACGTCACGTGGCACTCCAGGCACTTGGCATCCTTCTGCGGATCCTCGATCCCGAGCTCCTTGGCTTTCGCCTTGGCTTCGGGGCTGGCCAGGGATTCATAGGCCTTGGCATGGGACGTCGCCGCCCAAAGGTCGAACTGCTTCCCCGTCTCCGCCTTGTTGTGACACATCTTGCAGTTCTTCACCCCGACATAGGCGTGAGGCGAATCGGCCGCGCGGGCGACAGCACCCAACGCGACAAACCCGATCGCCATTGTCAGGATGAGCGTTTTCTTTACCATCTCCAACCTCCCTGGGTCCTTGGCCCGTGGATGTTCAGTCTTTCACTGCATACTGTTTTTTGGGTTCCGTTGTTTCATTCACGTCCGGCTCGTCCGAGTTCGATGAATCCCCGCCGTGTTCGTGCGCATACATCTCGGCAGACATCTTGCCGGTCAACCAGGCGGGATTGCCGGGATACACGCCTGGCTTGAACACCGTCGAATAGAAATGCCACACCGCGATGGCGAGCGTGGCCAGCCAGGCCTCATAGAAGTGAACGACCCGGAAAATGTCGAGCGCCGGTTTTTGGAAGAACAATCGCGCGCCGTGATCGAACCAAAGCAGAAGCCCGGTCGCGATCATCACGATCGTTCCCCACACCAATGCCCAGTACTCCGCTTTCTCGACGAAGCTGAACCGTCCCAACAACGGCGCACGCCGTTTGCGGTCGAAAAAGAAGAGCGCCATTTCACGCAGGTCACCGACGTCGCCTCGGCCCGGGCGCATGCCGCGCCAGAAACTCCGTCCTTCCGGCGACCGCAAATACACCACGTGCCATATCACGGAGAACATGAAGAGAACCGCCGCACTGCGATGGATGATCCCGCGAACCTTGAAGCCTCCGTCCCATCCGAACACGGTGTGGAAAATCCAGGCTTCCGAATAGCGAAGCGCAAAGCCCGTAATCACGAGAACGGTGAAGGAGACCATGAGGAGCGAATGTTGGAAGATCGCGTTCCGGCTCATGCGCACCACGCTTCGCGTGGCCAGATGTCGCTGCCAGTGTTTACGCAAATCGAGAACGACGAAACCGATCATCCCGCCGATTACGAGGACGATGAGAAGCACGTAGAGCTTGGCAATACGAGCGCTCCAGGTGGCGGGCGCGTCTCCGGGGAGAAAGTGGATTCGGGTTTGCGCGAACTCTGAAGTGATGCCGGGATGACAGCGCCCGCACGTCTGGGCAAGGTGGCGCGGATTGATGGAGGACTCTGGATCGTGGGAGGGAAGGATCTTGTGCGCGCCATGGCAGCTCGCGCAGTTTGCCACCTTTGCGTCCCCACGCATGCTCTTCAACCCATGATACGAATCCACGAATGAGGTGAGTTTTCCCGCTGGAACCCCATATACGTTATTGAGACGCGCCGAGCTGTGGCATGGCTCGCAGGTGGCTTCGGCGACCAGAGTGGGGCTTACCGTGGAGCGGGGATCTTTGGGAGACAGGATCCCGTGCTCGCCGTGGCAATCCGTGCACACCGGCGCATGCGTGTCGCCCTGGGCAAGCAATTTTCCGTGGATGCCCGCTTCGTACTCCTTCCGGATTTCCGCGTGACAGTGACCGCAAGTTGCCGGGATATTGGCGTGGGCGATGCTCGACGAGGGATCACCGAGCCACAGAATCTGATGACCAGTACCGGTCGTGGAGTGACAATCGATGCAGGTCGCGCCTGGCTTTCCCTCGCGGGTGGCCATGCCGTGAGCACTTGCCTCGTACGTTCCCACCGGCCGTTTGAGCAGGATGTCGTGTTTCTTGCCCAGATCGAGATTGCGATGACATTTCCCGCAGGTGTCGGGAAACCGCGCGAGATGCGTGTGGGAGGCCGGATCCGCCGAGGGTCTGATGTCGTGGGAGCCGTGGCAATCGGCGCATCCGGGCAAGTCTTCGGTGTGGCCGACAACACCACGGCCATGATGTGTGTAGGCCGCTTTTTCGTCGGCGTGACACGACCCGCACTCCACCTTGGGCAGATGATCGTCGTGCGGCAAGGACGTGATGCTCTGATGACAATCGCGGCACGCGAGCCCCGCGTGCACCGACCCGCCGAGGGTAGCCGCGGTTACCGCGGGCACGCCTTTGTCCGAAACTTCATGACACTGGCCACAATTCCACTCGAGCTTCGGAATGGCTCGTGCCCCTTCGGCACCCGGCGCGTAGAGCGCCAGCACCGCGGCCAGTATCGTCATCCCCCACTTCATCCCGTTCACCCGGGCTCTCATGGACTTTGCCTCGTCCTTAAGCAGGTGGCACACACCTGCGGTTGAAAGCCGCACGTGTAGGAAGTCCCTACACGCTCAGGGGGAGTTTACGGAGGATGAGGGGGTTTTACTGTTTTCATAATCGGGATAATTCAATTAAGAAACCGGGGGCGGAGCGCTCGGAACCGTGAGGTCGTTCAGGAGCCAGAACTTACCTTGTGGCAGTCCTCGCAAATTTTTCCGGGATTGTGGTCGACCTGGGACCGATGGCAGGTGAGGCAAAACGCCCGCGTATCGGGGCGAGCGCGCTGGGGACCCTTGGCATGGCAATCGGTGCAGTCCGCCTCATGGACCTCGGCATCATGGGCGCCGGCAGGGGGCGCGGCATGGCACGTAGTGCATGAAGCCTGGGCTTGATGATGCGCGTCGTGGCACTTCGCGCAATCCGCCTGGGCACGCTCCCCGCCTTTGGCGTGGCACTCGTTACACGCCAAGCCGGCATGGCGTCCATGAGGAAAGGGCAGCTCGCGCGATTTCGACGCGTCCCAGACCGAGAGGGCCAGGGGCACTGTTTCCGTCCGTGCAAAGGCAAGGGTCGGCTTGGCGTGACAGGTCACGCAGGCGGCGGCCCTTCGACCCTGGTGATGACAGGCCGCACAATCGGCGGAGGAATGCAGCGCTAGTTCCGCATGCCGCGTTTCGGAGCGATGACAAACCGCACACTCCAGATTGCGATGGGGGGCGTGGTTGAAGGTCGTGACGCCGGGGATGTCCGTAACCGTAATTGCGCGAGTCGAATCGATGAACGCGCCATGGCAATCCAGGCAAGTCGCGCCCTTCAAGGTCCAGGTATGAACGCCATGGCAATTCGTGCACTTCACAAAGACGTTCGCGTCCACTCGATGAAACACCGTGTAAGTCCACGCGCGGGGATGGCAGGACGAAGAGGTGCAGGTGGCCCGCCACTCGTCGGTGGTCTTTTGGGTGTGCGGATGGTGGCAAACCTTGCAGGCGAAGGTATGAGGATCCTTGCTGAACTCCGCGGGAGGAAGGCCTTCCGCCATTTTGCGACAGATTTCGCAATCCTGCGCCCGAGCGGCCACCTTGGGCGGCAACGGCGTTTCGGCCGGAGAATCCATGAAGATGAACCCGGCCAGGGCACACGCCACCACCAACCCCGCCGCCAAGGCCGTGCGTTTCACCGCGGCAACCGTTCCGCGCGCTGACTATCCGGCTTGGCGGGAAGATAGATCGACGCGTCTCCAATATGGCACTCGAAGCACCGCATGGCTCGTTCTCCGCCTTCGATGTTGATGGGATGCCGGAACACGAGTCCCGCGTTCACCAGAGAGTCTTGGGATGCGACACCCGGCTGGTTCACCGGCCCCTGAGCCACGATCGTATGGCAGAGATTGCAATCAGCACTGATCTTCTGTCCGGTGGAGGTAGCCAGATTGGATCCGTGACAGCGGAAACAGCCCCGGAAGAAAAAGTGGCTGCGATTGTCTGGATAGCGATCCCAGCGGGCCCGCATCTCGGGGAACATGTTCTGGCTGAACGCGTATTGCACCGCCTGCACCGCGGCGGCATTGAGCGGAATGCCTTCCCTTTCGTAGAAGGCCTGCAAGTCGATGGCAATCGAATCCTGAGCGCCTTGATTGCTTGCGTACTGGCGCGACATCGCCTTCACCGCTTCCCGCTTGATCCAGGGAATGGAGGGATCGAGTCGTCCGGAGACGAGGGCCGCGTTCACCGCCTTCATGGGGGATTCATACCGATGCGCGGGGCGATTGTGGCAATCGATGCAATCCAAAGAGCGCACGAACCCTTTCACCTGGGCCTTGGCCATCAAAGAATCCGGAAAAGGACGTCCACCCTTGGTGTACACGATTGTCTCGTTCCCCCGTGACCACCGCACCAGATCGAAATCTTGGCGGGAGGAATCGGAGGACACGTATTCCATTCGGTTTTCTTTGGAAACGTGCCAATGAATACCGCTCGGGTGGCCGTCGGGCGACGACACATCGGTTCCCCCCACTTTCATCAGAAGCTTGACCTGCCAATGGGTGTTGTCGCGGTCGCCCAGAAAGTAGTCCTTGGTTAGCTCGGTAGCGGGGAAGAATTTCTCCGGCCAGTGGCATTGTTCGCACGTTTCCTGGGAGGGGCGCAGATTCCGAACCGGCGTGGGAATGGGGCGCGGGTATGTTCCCAGAGCGGCCTTGAACACCTGACGCGTGCCGGAGAGCTTGCTTCTCACGAACCAGTCCGCTCCCGGACCGATGTGACACTGTACGCAGTCCACGCGAGCATGGGGCGAGTTCATGTACGCGGTGTGCTCGGGCGCCATGACCTGATGGCAGACCTTGCCGCAGAATTCCACCGACTCGGTGTAGTGGTATCCCTCGTAGAGGCCAATCGTGGTCAAGAGCAGGAAGATCGAGGTACCGGTTACAAACACGACCAGCGCATTGCGATGCTGGGCCTGGCGCAGATCCAGAACCAGGACCCGATCATCACCTCGAGCCATGCGACGGCGCTTGCGCCACATGCCGAACGGAATGAGCAAGAGGCCGAAAACCAAAACCCCGGGGAACGCCAAGAAGGTGAAGATTCCCAGATAGGGATTGGTTTTTCCGGACAGGATGTTCAGGATCCACAAGAAGCTTCGCGATCTTCGGGAGTCGGATGCTCGAGAAGTTTCTGAAATTCTTCTTGACTCATTTTCCCTTTGCCTACTTCGACTAATGCTCCGATAAGAGCTCGCACCATTCCACGAACGAAGCGATTGGCACGGATGTGAAAGACGATATTATCACCGCTATCTTCAAACTTACATTCATTAACTATGCACCTATAGTGCTCAACG
>Ga0207675_100000878_pt1 | contig 30014 bp, 22 predicted proteins | sample KBSSwiS42_FD_184305 | JGI IMG/M metagenome (GOLD analysis project Ga0207675, IMG submission 184305) | Switchgrass rhizosphere microbial communities from Kellogg Biological Station, Michigan, USA - KBS Switchgrass S4-2 (SPAdes) (version 2) | ecosystem: Host-associated > Plants > Roots >...
CGCCTGCAGGCTGATGCCGCCTAGGCCGTGGTTTCGGGCATACCAGTAAGCCAGATCGCCACCGAGCGCCGCGTTGTCCGAGCCCGAAAGATGGAACTGCAGCAGCGCGTTGGTCAGCGCCCAGCTGGTCAGTCCCGGGGTCGCCTGCCGCGCCTGATCGAACTTGCTCACCAGGCCGAGAAAGCTGAAGGTCTGCACCTGCCGGTTGCGCAGCGGGTCGGCCGAGCCAGCCGCGTAGTCGTCCTCGAGGATGAGCTGCAGGCTGCCGACGCTGCGATTGCCGTCGTACCAGTCCTTCAGCACCACGCGATCGTTCGCCCCGGCCGTGACGATGAGATCGTCTCCGCTCTTCGACAGTCTGAGGTCCGAGTAGCGGATGCCACCGCCGAAGGACAGCGTGTTGTTGCGACCGCCGTCGGAGTAGATCGAATCCCAGCCGTCGCCGCGGTTGAACGAGATCACGTCGTTGCCCGATCCGGTGTAGATGGCGTCGTTGCCGATGCCACCGACGATCAGGCTGGAGCCCGAGTCGCCCAGGATGACGTCGTTGCCGGCCCCGCCGTCCAGGAGGTCGTGGCCGGTACCGCTGTGCAGCAGGTCGGTGCCGGCGCCGCCCTGCAGAACGTCGTTCCCGCTCCCGCCCACGATCAAGTCGTTGCCGACGTCGCCGGTGATGAAGTCGTTGCTGCCGCGCCCGATGAGGGCCTCGTCGCCGGTGCCGCCGATGAGCACATCCTCCTGCGGCGTGCCGATGACGATCGAGCCGGCCTTGGCGCGCACGATCAGCCCGAAGCTTGCGCTCGCGCTCGCGCCCGCGGCATCGGTCGCGGTAACCGAGATGTGCGAGATACCGATGTTGGAAGTCTGCGGCGTGCCGCTGAAGGTCTTGGTCGAGGCGTTGAACGCCAGCCAGGAGGGCAACGAGCTGCCGCCGAACAGTCGTGCGGACAGGACTAGCGAATCGCCCGGATCGGCGTCAGTGAAAGTGCCCGATGGAACCGTGAACGTGAACGCCTTGGTGGCCTCGAATGACACATCCTCGAGCGGGTCCGCCACCACCGGGGCGACGTTGCCGGCGGTGACATCGAGCCGGAAGACATCGCTGGCGCTGGCGTTCGCCCCGTCGGTCGCAGTCACCCGCAGCTCGTACGAGCCGACGTCCCCGCTCCCCGGCGTGCCGGAGAACGTGCCGCTCGCGGCGTTGAAGGTCAGCCACGCCGGCAGTGCCGAGTTGCCGACCAGCGAAGCCGACAACGTCAGCGTATCCCCGGCGTCCACGTCCCTGAACGTTGCCGAAGGCACGGCGAAGTTGAACGGCTGGTCCTTGCGCACCGACTGGTCGGCGAGCGCCTGCATCAGCTCGGGCGCGTCGTTGGTGTTCGCCACGGTGAGCTGGAACGAATCGAGCACGTCCGCGCCCGCCTGGTCGGTGCCGACCAGGTCGATGGTGACCGTGCCGACGTCGGCGTTGGTGGGCGTGCCGGTGAAGGTGCGCGTCTCCGCGTTGAAGCTCAGCCACGCCGGCAGGGGTGCGCCGCCCGGCCGCGAGGCGAACCAGCTGAGCGCGTCGCCGGGATCCTGGTCGCTGACCGCGTCGGCCGGGATGGTGAAGCTGAAGGGCGCGTCCTCCGTCGCCGTCTGATCGGACACCGGATGATCGAGCACCGGAGCGTCGTTGACGTTTGCCACCGTGACCTTGAAGACGTCTTCGGCGGTGAGACCGAAGCTGTCGGTCGCCGTGACCCGCACGTCGAGCGCGCCGACGTCCGCCTGCAGCGGCGTTCCGGAGAACGTCTGCGTGGCGGCATCGAAGGTCAGCCAGCCCGGCAGCGCCGAGCCGCCGGCCAGCGCCGCGGTGTAGGTGAGGCTGTCGCCCGCGTCCGGATCGGTGAACGTGCCGGCCGGTACGGCGAAGCTGAACGGCGCGTCCTCCGCCGCCGCCTGGTCGGCGAGCGCCACATCCAGCGACGGCGCCTGATTCGGCGGCAGCGTCGAGCGGAACTCGATCATCGCCGCGTCCCAGATCGTGCCGTCGGCAAAGCGCACCGACTCCACGCGCTGGGCGGGATCGAACCAGCTGCGCAGCGTCATCTGCCCGCCGCCGGAGATGCGCAGCACGATGTCGTCACCGCTCCTCGTCACGCCGACCTGCGACGGCGTAATGCCGACGCCGAGGCTGACCTCGTCGTGGTTTCCGGCCGTGGCGTCGATGTCGATGATCTCGTCGGAGCCGTCGCCGCGGCGGAAGCGGTATACGTCGTTGCCAAGACCCCCGCGCAGGCTGTCGTCGCCGCCGGCGCCGTCAAGCACGTTCACGCCGCTGTTGCCGAGGATCACGTTGGCCGATGCGTTGCCGGTGCCGTCGATGGCGCCGCCGCCGGTGAGCGTGAGGTTCTCGACGTTGGCACCGAGCGTGTAGCTCGCCGAGGCGAGCACCGTGTCGGTGCCCTCGCCTTCGTTCTCGGTGACCCGATCGAGGCGGTTGTCGACGGTGTACGTGTCGTCTCCCGTGCCGCCGACCATGTAGTCGCTGCCCTGCCCGCCGTCGAGCGTGTCGTTGCCGCCTTCTCCGTACAGCGCGTCCTCGCCGGACTGGCCGGCGAGCGTGTCCGCGAGGTCGGAGCCGAAGATGTGGTCGTCGCCGAGGGTCGCGGCCGCGGGCACGATGCGCTCGCGCACCTGCGCCTCCTCGAGCACCGTGCCGTCGGCGAAGCGCAGCCGCTCGACGCGTGTATCGGCGCGGTAGAACCAGTCGACCAGGTTGAGCCGGTCGGCGCCGACGGTGGCGTACAGATTCGATTGGTCGCGCGTGAACACCACGCTCGAAGGCGTCCAGCCGGAGCCGAACGCCACCTCGTCGAGGCCGCCGGTGTCCGTGACCCAGTCATCGCCGTAACCCGCGGCGAAGACATAGCGGTCGTTGCCCGCGCCGCCGCTCAGGATGTCGCGGCCCGCGCCGCCGTCCAGGATGTCGGCGCCGTCCTCCCCGTTCAGGAAATCGTCGCCGGTGTTGCCGAGCAGCTCGTCCGCGCCCGGTCCGCCGTGCAGGTCGTCATTGCCGGCAAGGCCGTCGATCCGGTCGTCGCCGCCGCTGCCGCGGATGAAGTCGCCGGTGCCGGTGGCGCGCAGCGCATTGAGGATGAAGCCCCGGCCCCATACGGTGCCGTTGGCGAAGCGCACCTCCTCGATGCGCGAGCCGGCGCCCAGGAACCAGTTGCTCAGGCTGAGCTGACCGGTGCCGCCGCCGATGCTGAGGACCACATCGTTTCCGGCGCGCAGCAGGCTCACCTGCGTCGGATCGATGCCCGCCGTGAACTCGACCGCGTCGGCGCCGCCGGTGTCCGAGAGCACGTCGAAACCGTCGCCGCTCGCGTAGCGGTAGATGTCGTTGTCCGGGCCGCCGCGCAGCGTGTCGCTGTCTGGCCCGCCGATGATGACGTCGTTGCCGCCGAGTCCGTCCAGGGTATCGTTCCCGGCCAGTCCTTCGAGCACGTCGGGACCATCCGACCCGCTGATTATGTTGTTGCCGGCGGTGCCGGTATAGGTAAAGCCGGCATTGCCGGCGGCGCTGATCGCCGCGACGTCCAGCGTGACGTCGGTAAAGCGGATCTGCTCGACCTTCTGCTGGTCGCTCGAGAACCAGCCGGACACGGTGACCTGGTCGCCGCCCGCGAGGCGCAGCTCGAGGTTGTTGCCGCGCCGCTGCAGCACCGCATCGGCGCGCAACGCCGCGACTTCCAGGGTGTCGATGTTGCCGACCGTCGAATCGCTGTCGAAGATGCTGTCGACGCCGTCGCCGGGCGCGAAACGGTACAGGTCGCTGCCCGCGCCGCCGTTGACGGTGTCATTCCCGCCGCCGCCGCGCAGCGTGTCGTTGCCGCCGCCCGCGTCGATGCTGTCGTTGCCGCCAAGGCCGTCGATGGTGTCGTTGCCCGGCGTGCCGACCAGGTTGTCCGGCCCTTCCGTGCCCTGCACCGCGCCGATCGTGCCGCCGTTGGCCAGCGCGGCGATCGCCGCGACGTCCCACACCGTGCCGTTGGCGAAGCGGACTTGCTCGATCCTCTGCGCGTCGCTGGTGAACCAGCCTTGCAGCGTCAGGCGGTCCACGCCGCCGTTCATGCTCAGGAAAACGGCGGAGGTGGTGCGCGTGACCACCACATCCCCCGGCAGGCCGGCGATCTCCACCGCGTCGATGTTGCCGGGCGTGGCGTCTGACTCGTTGATCGTGTCGAGGCCGTAGCCGGAGCCGAAGCGGTAGACGTCGTTGCCGATCCCGCCGTTGAGCTGGTCGGTGCCGATGCCGCCATCGAGTGTGTCGTTGCCTGCCCCGCCGGTCAGCGTGTCGCCGCCCGCGCCGCCGATCAACGTGTCGTTGCCCAGCCCGCCGTCGATGTTGTCGTTGCCGCCCAGGCCATCGATCGTGTCGTTGAGCGTCAGGCCGACGAGGGTGTCGTTGCCCTCGGTCGGCACCGGACGCACCACGCGCTGCTCGATCTCGGCCGCGGTCCACACCGTGCCGTTCGCGAAGCGCGCCTCGTTGAGCTGGAAATCCGCGCCGCTGAACCAGTCGTTGATGCGCAGCTGGTCGACGCCGCCGTTGAGTGTGAACTGCAGCTGCGTACCGGAGCGGAGAATCGTGACGTTCTCCGGAGCCACGTCGGCGGCGAACGTCACCACGTCGCGCCGGCCGGCCGTGGCGTCGTTGTTGTTGACCGTATCGATGCCGTAGCCGTTGCCGAACACGTAGGTGTCGTCGCCGGCGCCGCCGTTCAGCGTGTCGGTGCCGATTCCGCCATCCAGCACGTCATTGCCGCCGAGCGCGTTCAGCGTGTCATTGCCGGCGCCACCTTCGAGGCGGTTGTTGTTGTTGCCGCCGTTCAGCGTGTCATTGCCTCCCAGGCCGCTCAGGCCGGCGTAGCCGCCGGAGAGCGTCTCGTTCCCTTCGGTGCCAACGCGCGTGGTGCGCGCCACGATGTCGTTAAGGAACCATGTGGTGCCGTTGTCGAACTCGATGCGCTCGGCCACCGGCTGGCTGAGCAGCGCCGGATCCTTGATCACCAGGCGGTCGGTCGTGCCGGCCACCTCCATCTGCCACTCGGTGTTGAGCTGCTTGAAGCTCAGGCTTGCCGGCGCGATGCCGATGAAGCGGAACACGTCCGTGGTCACCTGCCCGACCTGGCTGCTGTCGGTCACGGTATCCGCGCCAAACCCAGCCGCGAAGACGTAGGTATCGCTTCCCGCACCGCCGTCCAGGGCGTCGTCGCCGCTGCCACCGGCCAGCACGTCGTCGCCGTCGCCGCCGGTGAGCGTGTCGGTGCCCGCGCCGCCGTCGAGCGCGTCGGCGCCGATGCCGCCCTGCAGGACGTCGAAGCCCTCTCCGCCGATCAGGATGTCGTTGCCGTTGTCGCCGAGAAGCTGGTCGTCGTCGGCGCCGCCGTCGAGCGTGTCGTTGCCGTCGCCGCCGCTCAGCGCGTCGGAACCTTCGCCACCCAGCAGCTCGTCGTTGCCGGCTTCGCCCACAAGCGTGTCGGCGTCGTCGCCGCCGCTCACCACGTCGTCGCCCGCGCCGGCGAACACCACGTCGACGCCGGCGAGCGTCGCGATTGCATCCGCCGCGCCCGTGCCGACGATGAAATCCTCGCCGTCGGTGCGCGCCTCCACGACCGATTTCAGATACGCGCCGGTCCACGTCGTCCCGTCCGCGAACGCGACGGTCCCTTGCGCGCCCTGTGCGAACCAGTTCTCGACGATGACCGTTTGTGCGCCCGCGCCAAGCTCGAGATAAAGGTGGTCGCGGTCGCGGCTGATGCGCGTCTCGGCGGCGAGAATGCCGGTGCCGAGGCTGAGCGTGTCCGCCGCGCCGAGATCGGCGATCGCATCGCTGCCCGAGGTCGTGCCGACCAGGAACAGGTCCGCCCCCGCGCCGCCGGTGAGATGGTCGAAGCCTTCGCCGCCGTCGAGCCAGTCGTCGCCGGCGCCGCCGAACAACACGTCGTCGCCGACGCCGCCGTCCAGCGTGTCGTTACCGCCGCCGGCGTCGAGCACGTCGTCACCGGCAAGGCCGGCGAGCGTGTCGTTGCCGGCGCTGCCGAACATCACGTCCGCGCGGTTGCGCGCGGCCGCGGCGACCGCCATGCCGCCAAGCTGCGTCGCGCTCCACACCGTGCCGTTCTCGAACTCGACGCGCTCGATGCCGTACCCGACGCGGCCGAGCGTGCGCACGGTCAGGCTGTCGCCGCTCGCGAGGGTAAGCACCAGGTCGGCGCCGACCAGGGCGACCGCCACATCCTGCGGTGTCACGCCGGGCCCCATGAGGACGGTGTCCACCGCCGTGCCCAAAATGTCGAGGTCGAGCAGCGTGTCGCGCCCTGAGCCGACGCCGAACAGATAGGTGTCCGATCCGGCGCCGCCGTAGAGCTGGTCGTCGCCAGCGCCGCCGTCGAGCACGTCGTTGCCCGCGCCGCCTTCCACCACGTCGTTGCCGATCCCCGCGACCAGCGCGTCGTTTCCGGTGCCGCCGTCGAGCTGGTCGTCCCCCGCGCCGCCGTCGAGCACGTCGTCGCCCGCGTCGCCGAACAGGCGGTCGTTGCCGAGGCGACCAAGCAGGACGTCGTTGCCCGCGCCTGCAAACAAGCCGTCGTCGTCGACCTCGTTCACCGCGAGCGTGTCGGCGCCGCTGTCGAGAAGGTCGTTGCCCGCGCCGCCGATCAGCGTGTCGTTACCCGACCGGCCGAACAGCCGGTCGTCGCCGGCATCACCGTTGAGCTCGTCGTTGAGCACGCCGCCGTCGAGCGTGTCGTTGCCGTCGCCGCCGAAAATCTGGTCATTGCCGCCATCGCTCGACAGAACGTCGTCGCCGCCATTGCCGCGCATGACGTCGTTGGTCGTGCCCATCGAGTGGGTGTCGTTGCCGTTGCCGCTGGTGTAGAAGGCGCTGGCGCCGGAGGTGAAGACGTACGGAATGCGCGTGCCCACGAATCCCGCATCCCACACCGTGCCGTCGGCAAACTCGATGGTGCCGCCGTGGGTCGAGGGGAACCAGTTGCGCGCGGTGATGATGTTGCTTCCGGGTACCTGAATCAGCAGGTCGCCGCCGCCGAAGTTGAAGTTCGAGCCCGAGATCACCACGTCCTGCGGGCGGATACCCTCGCCGAACACGATGCGCGGCGCCTCGTCGATGATGGTGTCGCTGCCGTCGCCGCGCTGGAAGAGGAAGGTGTCGCGCCCGCCGCCGCCGGTGAGCGTATCGCTGCCCTCGCCGCCGATCAGCACGTCGTCGCCGTCGCCGCCGGCGAGCGAGTTGTTGCCGGTCCCGCCCTCGATCAGCGCTGTCGTGGCGAAACGCGCCTCGATCTCCGCGGCGCCCCATGAAGTTCCATCGGCGAACTGCAGCCGCAGCCGGTCGCCCACTGCGCCGTGGATCGCGCCATTGACGGTGAGCACGTCCGGCGTGCCTCGTAGCTCGATGATCGTGCTCGAGAACGGCCCGCGGCGCAGTCGCACGTCGTCCGGCCGCACGTCCTGGCCGAGCAGCACCGTGTCGACGCCGCGATTGCCGGCCAGGCCGGTGAGATTCAGCGTGTCGCGGCCCGAGCCGCGCCCGAAGCGGATCCAGTTGTCGCCTGACCCTGGAGAGTAGGTGTCGTTGCCGCCACCGCCGTCGATCAGGTCGTCGCCGCTGCCGCTATTGAAAGTATCGTCGGCGCCGTCGCCGTAAAAGCTGTTATGGCCGTGGAAGTCCTGAACGAAATCGTTCCCCGAGAGGCCGAGAAACAGCTCGTCATGGAGCCCCATGAGTGACTGCGCGGTCGGAAAATGGCGCGGGCTACCGGTGACGAGGTCGCTGCTGCCCCACTGCTCGAATTTGCCGAGGTCCCAGACCGTGCCATCGGCGAATTCGGCGAACTCCACGCGACCGGCAGCGGAATCGCCCCAGCTCGCGACCGTGATGGTGTCGCCGGTTCCGGCGAGCATGAATTGCGGCCGATCGTTGCTGAAGCTGACGAGCACGTCCTCGGGCCGCACGCCCGCCGCGAAGCGGATGGTGTCGCGGCTTCCCGCGACGGCCCGGTTCATCGGCTGGTCGAAGGCGCTGCCGGCCTCGCTGATCGTGTCGAACCCCGAGCCGTAGCCGAAGACATAGACGTCGTCGCCCAGGCCGCCAAACAGCGTGTCGCTACCCTCGCCGCCGTCGAGCACGTCGTTGCCCAGGCCGCCGTTCAGCGTGTCGCTGCCCGCCCCGCCTTCCAGGCGATCGTTGCCGCTCTTGCCGGACAGCGAATCATTGCCGTCGAGGCCGACGAGAACGTCGTCTCCGGCATCGCCGTGCAGCGAATCGTTCCCTTCGGTGGGCTGAACCGGCGCGGATCGCGCCAGCAGCGCCGCGGTGTCCCATTCCGTGCCATCCGCGAAGCGCACCACGTACGCGGCCGCTCCGAAGTCGCCGAAGAAACCCTGCAGCCGCACGCTGGCCGTGGCGCCATTGGTCGCAATCACCAGATCGGCCGCCTGGCGCAGGACCGCGAGATCGGTCGGCGCGAGCCCGCCATCGACCAGGATGATGTTGCGGTCGTCGAGCCGGATCGGGACGCCGTCCAGGCCGAGCGTCACGTTGGTGTCGCGGATGGTGTCGTGCCCGCTGCCCGCCCCGAGGGTGTACGTATCGTTGCCGGCACTGCCGGAGAGAACGTCGTCGCCGGCGCCGCCGTCGATGGTGTCGTTTCCTTCGTCGGCGGAGATGTCGTCGTTACCGTCGCCGCCGCGCAGCACATCGTCGCCCGTGAAGCCGTGCAGCTCGTCATTGCCAGACCCGCCGTCGAGCAGGTCCGCGCCGAATCTGCCATTGAGGATATCGTTGCCGGCGCCGCCGAACAGGTGGTTGGCGGAATTGTCCGCGCTGAAACTCTGGTCGCTGGCGTACAGCTGGTCATTGCCGTCGCCGCCGATCAACAGGTCCGCGCCCTGCCCGCCCTGGAGCACGTCGTCGCCCGCGCCACCGTCGAGCACGTCGTCGCGCGCCGCGCCACTCATGAAGTTGTTGCCGTCGTCCCCGCTGAGCGTCAGGCCGACGTTGCTCACCCGCGCGAGCACGTCCTGCATGCTCCACGCGGTGCCGTCGGCGAAACGCACCTCCTCGATGCCGGAGGCAAGCCGCACGCTGTTGCCCGGCGTGGTCGAGAGCACGATCCCGCCGAAGTCCTGCACCAGCACGTCGGACGGACGAATGTGATCGGCGAGCAACACCACGTCCCAGCTGCCGCCGATGATCGGATTTTCATCGTCGGAGACGATGTCGTTGCCCAGGCCGACCAGATACACGTCATCGCCCGTCCCGCCGCTAAGGGTGTCGTCGCCGCCGCCCCCGTCGAGCACATCGTTGCCCGCCCCGCCGCTCAGGCCGTCGTTCCCGCCGCCGCCCTGCAAGTCGTCAGCGCCCACGCCGCCGCTGATGACGTCGTTGCCGTCGCCGCCGCTCAGCACGTCGTCGCCGGCCATGCCGTCGATGGTGTCTTTGCCGCCAAGGCCGTAGAGCGTGTCGCTCAAGTGCACGCCGCGCAGCACATCGTCGAACGGCGTGGCATGGTTCGCCTTCTCGTTGATCAGCACGCCGTCCCAGACCGTGCCGTCGTCGAAGCGCAGCTCGGTAATGTCGAAGCGCGGTATGGCGATGCCGCCTACGTTCAACTCCGAATAGCCGGTGAAGGTCAGACTTTCGCCGGTCGGCGCCAGGTATAGCTTGATGCTGCCCTGCATGAGGAACACGTCGGCGGGCGTCACGCCAGCCTTGAGCTGCACCACGTTGGCGTCGCCGAAGACCTCGCTGATCACGTCAACGCCGTCGCCAAATCCGAAGCGATAGGTGTCGGCGCCCGCGCCGCCATTCAGGGTGTCGTTACCCGAACCGCCATCGAGCGTGTCGTTACCGGCGCCGCCCTCGAGGCGATCGTTGCCTGCGCCGCCGCTGATGGAATCCGTGCCAGCCGCGCCCACCAGCACATCGTCGCCGGCGGTCGATTCCAGTGTCATGGCGACGAGATCGGTCGCCGTGAGGCCCGTTCCGTCGGCGAACTGGACCTGGTTGCCGGCATGAGCCAACGCCACCGAGTTGCCCCAGCTATCGATTTGCAGGACGTCACCGCTGTCTTTGATGGTCAGCGTGAGATTGCTGTTGAGGTCGCGACGCACCATCAGGTCGCTGCGCACGATGTCGGTGCCGAGCAGAATGCGATCGATGTCGGTGCTTCCGGCGATCTGCCCGAAGCCCGAAACGCGGTCGAAGCCCGAGCCGCGGCCGAACTGGATGGTGTCGTTTCCGCCGCCGAGAGAAAACTGCTGCGCCAGCACGGTTTGCGCGGGCGTGTCCGGGCCGGCGGTGCCGCTGGTGAAGGCGAACTGGCTGAACTGCGCGCGCCAATCGGCGGCGGTACGCACCGTACCGTCCGCCATCTCGTAGCGAATCGTGTTGTTCGTAAGGCCGTCCTCGACATGCAGGACGTCGGTACCGTAGCGCAGCCCGAGATACGCCTTGCCGTTAGAACCGAGAACCTGGAACGTCGACGTCACCGCCGACGGCAGGCGGATGGTATTCGCCCCTTCGCGATCCTCGACGAAGTCAGTTCCGCTACCGGCCGCGAAGATATAGAGGTCATTGCCGGCCTGGCCCCGCAGGGTGTCCGTGCCCGAGCCGCCGATCAGCGTGTCGTTGCCGGCATTGCCTTCGAGCGTGTCATCGCCGATCTCCCCATCCATGTAGTCGTCCCCGGCGAACTGCACCGGCAGCGTGCCGCCAGCGATGTCGCCGGACATGATGTCGTTGCCCGCGCCGCCGTAGAGGCGGTCCCTGCCGCCGCCGCCCTGCATGTTGTCGTCGCCGTCACCGCCTTCGAGGTGGTCGGAGCCGTGGAACTGGAACGCGACGTTGCTGGCGTCTCCGTCGAGGATGTCGTTCCCGAGTCCGCCGAACAGGATGTCGGAACCGCCATCGCCGTGCAGCGTGTCGCTACCGTCGCCGCCGTCCAGCAGGTCGGCGCCATCCAGGCTGCCGTCGATGGTGCTGGAGTCGCCGCCGAGATTGTCGTCACCAGTGCCGCCGACCAGCACGTCGTCCTTTCCGTAGCCCAGCAAGATGTCGTTGCCCGCGCCGCCGTCGAGGTAGTCGGCGCCGTGGAACTCTTCGGGTACGCGGTCCGAATCGCCGACCAGTGTGTCGTTGTCGTCGCCGCCATAGAGCTCATCCGCGCCACCGTCACCCGAGATGAAGTCGTTGCCCGCGCCGCCGTCGAGATAGTCGTTGCCGTGCGCTTGCGGCATCACATAGACGACAAGGCCTGCCTGGCCGCCGGGGCTCCCGGTGAGATCGCCTTCTGCGCCGTCGCCGTAGACAAAGTCGTCACCGGCACCGCCGGAGATATAGTCATTACCCCCTTGGCCGACTACGTAGTCCCAGCCCGAGCCGCCTTCCACCGCATCAGCGCCTTCACCCGCGAACACCCAATCGTTTCCCGAGCCCGCGTCGATCACGTCGCCGAGATCGCCTTCCACCGCGATGAAGCCGAGCTCGTAGACGCCCGTGGTCGGGTTCACCCCGGTGAGCGTCGAGAGCGTTTGGATGCGGCTGTTAGGATTGGCAGGATCGGACAGTGCAACCAATGCGGTACCGTCCGCGAGTGCTGACTGGCTGGCAAGAGACACCGTGATGTTGCCGCCGCCGACGATGAAGTCATCGCCGGTGCCGCCAAGAATTACGTCGGCGCCCTGGCCACCGTCGAGGATGTCGTTGCCCGTGTCGCCGTCAAGGTAGTCGGAGTCTGCGCCGCCCTGCAGCGCGTCAGTCTCCTCGCCGCCGAACAGGCGATCGTCGCCCGCGGTCGCGATCAGAATGTCCTCGCCGCCTTCGCCGTACAGCTCCTGATCGCCGACGCCGTTGAGGATGAGGTCGTTGTCCGCGCCGCCATATCCGATCGTGTTCGCGTGGGTCAGGATGATCTTGTCCGAGCCGCCGAGGCCGAAAAGCTTCTGGCTCGGCAGAGTCGAGGCTAGCGGCGTGCCGGTGGCACCGGCGATCGCCGCGTCGGTGTCCGCGCGGTCCGGATCGCCCTGTTTGTCTGTGTAGGCGCGGATTGGCGCATTCGGGTCGAGCACGATCCCGAAATCAGCAGAGATGAAGTTATTGAGTGTGACGACATTCGAACCGTCGTCGTCCTTCCATAGAACCAGCTTGCCGGGCTTCGCGGCGGCGATATCGCCGAGGTAGGTGGCGCGGTAAAGCCCGTCGGGACCGTTGAAGGTGAAGTTCTTCTTGTCCGGGTCTATCGGCGTGAACGTGCCGGCAATCCTGTGAATACCGAAATAGATCTCCCCGCGCTGGCGAGGTGGCAACAAACCTTCGACGACGTCGAACACTTCGTCCGCACCACCACCGCTAGAGAAGAAGTATTTGTCGTTGCCGCCACCTCCATTAAGGATGTCGTTGCCTTTCCCGCCGCGCAGCGTGTCGTCGCCAGCGCCGCCGATCAGGCGATCGTCGCCGAGGTCGCCCTGCAGATAGTCGCCGCCATCATTTCCGCGCAAGGTGTCGTCGCCGCTGCCACCGTAGAGCCGGTCATCGCCGCTGGCTCCCGACAATTGTTCCGCCCCGCCGGCCCGCGTGGCTGGATCAGCACTGGAATTGCCATCAATTCCGAAAATGACCTTTGCCGCCCGGCCAATTCCCGTTTGGCGTTCGAATATCCTCTCGACCGCTGCGGCTCGATCCGCACGCGCCTGGTCGTCGAAGGTCTTTACCTCAGGCGTAACGGACGTCACGAAGGAGTACGCTCGCTGACCCGAAATTAGGTCCTCGTACCTGACACTCGCAGAAGAGGTCTGAGACACCGAACTCGCACCGCTATCGTCGCGCGCCATGCTCGTTGCATGGGCCAGCATGGCGGAGCGATCCGCTAGATATTCCGGGGTCATCGCTCCCTGCCCGGTAGCCGGGTCGAACAGATCAAGCTCGCCGTTCGCATTGAGGGTCGCGTACCGTCCCTGAACCCCGGTGACGGCGAACGGATTCAATGTCTTGAGGGCGTACCGGTAGGCGATGTCGTTTTGTGCCGCTGATTGAATCGCCAATGGCGTCTCGGGCAACAGTTGTACTTTCGCCGTGTTCACCCACGGCTGGAACTTGGTAACGAGCTCGTTAAGGTTGGTATGGAACGCCTGGCGATTGCTCGGCGAGGCCCACGTGCCGCCGGCGATGCTTGTCGGTGTGGGATCCACATTTGGCCCTACGAAAATCCGGCGCAGAGCGTCTAGGACGAACTCCAGCGTGTCGCCCTCAGCTTCACCCTGGGTTCCGTCGATGGATTTTGCCCTTCTGTTCGTCGCGGCCTTGAAGATGGCCTCGATCTGCGGCTGCGTCAGATCCTTATCGAGCTTCGTCATCGCCGACATCAGGGCGAGCGAATCCACGATCAGCACCAGACTATGGGTATCCGCGAAGTCGTTCTGACGTGAGTTCGGGATGACGCCCGGAATGTCCGTGGCTTTGTAGTTGCCCCGGAAGAACGGCTGGTCCTCTATATAAACGCCGAAGGAATTCTGCTGCGTGCTGTAGTGCTGCCCGCTCATTGCCGTGAACGAAAAGCGACCTTCGGCCGCGTTCGCAAAGAGTCCGCCGTCGAGGCCGTAGATCTCGGTCATCCTCTCGAACGGCCTGCTGCTGAATACCCGCGAATTCGGGAACGGATTGACAGCTACCGCACTCGTCGTACCTTTCGCCGCCAGCACTCCCGCGAGCTGATATTCGATGGATGAATAGTCGCCCATGGGTGGCAACTGGCCGTTGTGGAAATCGGCGAGGTTGAAGCTCGCCAGACGTCCCGCCTCGTTAACGACCCGCAAGGTCCGCGCCGCGGCCTCGATCCGATCGAGCGGGGAGGCGAGCAAGGTCAGCAAGCTCCCGGCGGCATAGCGGTTGAACTTAGCGAGGACGGAATTCAGGTTGTGCCCAAAAGCGAATCCGCCGGTGCCTGCAGCATTGAACGTGTAAATGTTGTTTAGCAGGTTGGCCTGGTTCCGGTCGCGCAGCAGCACCGCGAACGCGCTCGCGACGTGAGCGCCTAGCGAGTACCCCGTAAGGTTGAAACGTGTGCTTGCCGACAGCTTGCCGGTGGCCACCAAGTCGCCGTACCAGCGCTCCATATCTACTACCTGGCCGAACGCCCAGCCCTGAGTCCCGATCGACGTATTAGCCCCAGTGCTGTCGCGGATCGCATCATCGACGAACTCAGTGGAGCGGATCGAGATCGTGTACTCGCCGGCCACCAAGCCCCGCGCCGGGTCGGTAACCTTGGACCGGAAAAGCGTGGCGCTGAAGCCGCTGCTCGTGTTCGGCTGGTGCGCGATCACCTCGAAGGTGTCGGCAAATTCTTCGGCGAGTACGAGCGGAAGGCGCGAGGCACGTTCATTTCCGATGGTCAACGCCGCCAACACGCCGGCGCGCGTCGAGGTGTCGAATTCATCCAGGAATGCTTCGGCTGCGATCTGCAGATGCGAGTAGGTCAGCAGTTCCTGCGCGCGATTGGCCATGGACTCTCTCTAGTTTGGATTCACGAATCTTTTTTGCTGTTCGCTTCTTCGCCTTCCACCAGCCGCATCTGCACCGCCTTCTCGGCGGTCAGGCTGAAGAGCTCGTCGACGCCCAGCCCCTTCGGCACGTGGTGCGCAATGAAGAGGATCGTCGCCGCGCCCTTCAGCTTGTTGACGGTCTGGGCGAAGCGCTCGGCGGTCTGCGCGTCGAGGCTGCTCGTCGCCTCGTCGAAGATCAGGATGCGGGGGCGCTTCAGGATTGCGCGGGCGATCGCGATGCGCTGCTTCTGCCCGCCGGAGAGGCCGACGCCGTGCTCGCCGATCTCGGTGTTGTAGCCCTTCGGCAGCTTCTCGACCACTTCGTGGATCTCGGCGATCTTGCACGCCTTCACCACGTCATCGAAGCTCGAGTTGGGGTTGGCGGCGAGCAGGTTCTCGTAGATCGTGCCGGAGAAGAGCACGGTCTCCTGCGGCACCACGCCGAAGTACTGGCGCAGCTCGTTGGCCGAGAAGTGGCGCACGTCGCGGCCGTCGATGGTGATGCGCCCGTCCTCGGGCTGGTAGAAGCCGAGCAGCAGCTTGGCGAGCGTGCTCTTGCCCGAGCCCGAGGGTCCGGTGAGCACGGTGAGCTTGCCGGGCTTGAGCGCGAGGTTCAGGTTGCGGTAGAGGAAGGGGTGCTCCTCCGAATAGCGGAAGGCGAGCTCGGCGATGCGGATCTCGGCCTTGCCTTCGGGGGCGCGCGAAGGCACCAGGGCATAGGGCTCGGCCGGCACGTCCATGATGTCGCCCAGGCGCTTGACCGCGATCGAGGCCTGCTGGAACTCCTGCCACAAGCCGGCGAGGCGCAGCATCGGCTGCGACATGCGGCTCGCGAACATCTGGAACGCGACCAGCATGCCGATGGTGAAGCCGTCGTTGCGCATGACCAGCAGCGCCCCGGCGCACAGGATGGCGAGCGTCATTAGCTGCTCGAGCGCGTTGGCCACCACGTTGTAGGTGTTCGACACCTGCCGCGTCTCGAAGCTGGAGGCGAGGTAGGCGGCGAGCATCTCGTCGTAGCGCGACTCGAGCCGCGGCTCCATCTGCAGCGATTTCACCGTTTCCATGCCGGCGACGTACTCGGTGAGGAACGCCTGGTTGCGCGCGCCGAGCAGGAACTGCTTGTTGAGCCGGGCGCGCAGCACCGGGGTGATGGCAACGGAAATGGCGGCGATGAGCAGCAGGATTCCCAGGGCGATCAGCGTCAGCTGCCAGCTGTAGGCGAACATCACCGCGACGAAGACCAGCAGGAACGGAAAGTCGAGGACCAGCGAGACCGCGGCGCCCGACATGAACTCGCGCACCGTCTCGACCGCGCGGATGCGGGCGATCAGCACGCCGGTCGGCCGGTGCTCGAAATACGGCAGTTGCAGGCGCAACAGGTGGCGGAACACCTCGCTGCCAAGCACCGCGTCGACGCGGTTGCCGGTATGCAGCACGAAGTACTGGCGCAGCCAGCTCATGCCGGCGTTGAACAGGAGGAACATGCCGAGCGCGAGCGCGATCACCACCAGCGTGTTGGTCGTCTGGTGCACCACCACCTTGTCGATCACCACCTGCGTGAAGAGCGGCGTGGCGAGCGCGACCAGCTGGATGAAGAGCGACGCGGCGAGCACGTCGCGCCAGACCCGCTTGTGCTTGAGGAGCTCGCGCCAGAACCAGCCGAAGCCGAAGCCGGAGGCGGGCGCGGCGCCTTCCTTCACCGAAGGCTCGGTCGCGTTATCGCGGCGCATCAGCACCGCATCGGGTTCAAAATCGTCGAGCGCGCCAGTGCTCGCCGCCCGGCTGCCCGCCTCGAAGTACAACAGGCGCTTGCCGTCCGACTTGACGATCAGCGCCGGGCGCGGCGCCTCGCCCTTCAGGAAGGCAATGCAGGGAAAGCTCGCGCTTGCCAGCGCGGCCTCGCCGGCGCGAAAGCCGAGCGACTGGATCGCTTCGAGGAGCTGTCGAACCGAGTGCGGCGCAGGAAAGCGCTGCACCAGCAGCGCCGGATCGAACGGAACGCGGTTGAGCTGACAGAGGCTTCCCGTCAGCCAGACAAAATGCTCCCCCGACAACGTCTTATTGAGCAGATCCCCCCCTTGGGGCATTCTGACTCAGGTGCCGTGGCGAAGAAATCCTCCGCCAGTTCTAGAACTGCAGTACTAGTTGAGCGTCAATCCGTGCCGCATCGCAGCAATTACCGCCTCGGCACGCGTGGATACGCCGAGCGCCGTAAAGATGGCGTGCGCGTGCTGCTTGACGGTGTTCGGGGCGATCGCCAGCTCGCTAGCGATGCGCTCGTTGTTGTAGCCCTTCAAGATGAGGCGCAGCACGTCGCGCTGGCGGTCGGTGAGCTCCATAGTGTGGCCCCGCGGTGAGCGCGGCGGAGCCTTCACAGCGAGTTCCTCGAGCGCCTCGGGCGGCACGTAGATCCCGCCCGCCGCCACCACCTTGAGCGCGGCGACCATCACCTCCGGCTTGGAAGTCTTGGGGATATAACCACTTGCGCCGGAATCGAGCGCGCCGAGGATCGACTCGCGGTCGATGGTGGCGGACAGCACGACCACCGGCAGCTCGGGAAACTCGAGTCGAAAGCGCGTCAGCGCATCGATGCCTTCGCAGCCCGGCAGGCCGAGGTCGAGCAGCACCAGGTCGGGCGGTACCGAGCCCGCGGCACGCATCAGACCGGCTTCGAGGGTTGCTTCGGTGGCTACGGTGACTTCGCCCAGCGCCTTGCGCAGGACCGCAGGCAGGATCTCGTGGATCAGGGGATGATCATCGATCACCAGCGCGCGCATCTACGGATGTTAGGGGCCCGGCGCGGGCAGGTCTAGAACCCCGGTACTATTCACCGCACTTTTTTTCGGCGCACCGATTCGAACAGGCAGACCCCGGCCGAGACCGAGACATTCAGGCTTTCCACTTCGCCGCGCATCGGAATCCGGACCAGCAGATCGCAGCTCTCGCGCGTCAGGCGCCGCATGCCCTCGCCCTCCGCGCCGAGCACCCAGGCAATGGAATCAGGCAGATCGGTCTCGTAGAGCGTTTTCTCGGCGCGCTCGTCCGCGCCCACCACCCAGATGTTGCGCTCCTTGATGTCGGCCAGCGTGCGCGCGAGGTTGGTGACCATCAGGTAAGGCGTCGCCTCGGCCGCACCGCTGGCCACCTTCGAGACTGCCGGAGTAACGCCCGCCGCGCGGTCCTTCGGCGCGATTACCGCATGCGCTCCGGCGGCGTTGGCAACCCGCAGGCAAGCCCCAAGGTTGTGCGGATCGGTGACGCCGTCGAGCACTAGCAGCAACGGCTTCTCCACCTGCTCGAGGATCTCGTCCAGGCTGTCGGCGAGATTCTTCATCTCCACCCGCGCCACCACGCCCTGGTGCCGCCCGCCGCCGTAGAACCCGTCGAGCCGCTTCGTGGGCACGCGGTGCAGGCTCACGCCCGAGCGCTCCGCGACCGCAGCGAGATCCTTCGAGCGCGCATCGTTTCGCGTCTCGTCGAGAAACACCTCCAGCACCGACTTCGGGTCGGCGCGCAGTCGCGCGAGCACGGCATGGAAGCCGAACACTACGCGGGGTTCTCGGGAGGCGTGCCGGCTCATGGGAAGAGCCGGGATTATCGCCGGTTCAATGCATGCCTAGTATGCGTAGCTGAGCGTGACGCCGACACCAGCGTCGGGGCTCGCGTCGGAGAAGCCCTTGAGGAAATAGATCTGCCCCTTCCACGACGCCACGGTGTGCGACACGAACACCATCAGCTCGCTGGCGCGCGCGCCGCCCTCGACGGTGCGGTCGCGAAAATCGTAGGCGAAGCCGAGGCTGGTGCCCGAGGCGTCGCGCCAGGCGTAGCCCACCGAGCCGAAGTAAGCGTTGCGCAGCTCGATCCCCGGCGGGTCGCCGTACCAGCGGTAGCCGAGCGTGGCGAACGGTCCGCCCGCGCCGATCGGCAGGTAGAAGTCCGCCTGCACCGCGTAGTCGGTCTCGCCGGTGCCCAGGCCCTTGCTCTCGTCCGCGGTCGGCAGCTTGATGCCGGCGCCGAGCTCGACGATGACGCTATCGCGCGCGATGGCCTTGTAGGACGCCGCCGCCGTGATGTCGCCCGCCCCGGAGACGTCGCGCCGGCCGGCGGGCGCGTCCGGCAGCACGATGACGTCGGTTCCCACCCCGACCACGTTCGCCGGGCCCGAGATGCGCAGGTACGGCAGCGTGGCGCGGTACGTCCAGCGCCCGGTCTCGTACTTGGCGTTCAGGTACACCATCGACACCGACGTCGTCTCGACCTTGCCGTACTCGCCCGACGAATAATCGGCGCCGCCGCCGATGCTCAGCACGCCTTGCGCACACACAGGTGTGCACGCCGCGAACGCGGTAATCAGGAACAATCGCTTCATGGGGTCCCTATTTCGCCGCGATGAACGCCTGCGCCATCGCGCGATACCCGGCGTTGGTCGGGTGCACCTCGAACTGCCCGGCGTTGTTGCGGTTGATGAGCAGCAGGCCCTGCTGCGGGCCGGCGAACTGCGCGTGCACGTCGGCCACCTTCGCCTTGCCGCCGCACACCGTCGCGTTCGCGAAGCCCACCACGCCCTCCACGGTCATGTTGAACGCGCCGACCACGTCGCCGGTGGGCACCGGAAACTCGCGGATCTCGTACAGGTTCGCGACGTAGACGTGCGTGCCGGGAAGCGCGATGCAGACTTGGGTGAGGATCCCGGCCAGATTGGCCTGGAAGGTCTGCAGCACCTGCAGCGGGTTGGCGCCGTTGAGGATCGCGAGCAGGTCGTTGCCGCCCACCGTCATCGTGATCACGTGCGGCTGGAAGATCTGCGTCGCCGCCGGCACCTGGAAGTTGAGCACCTGCTGGCTGGTCGCGCCCGGCACCGCCGCGTTGGCGAAGATCGTGTTGTTCATGCTGTCGTACACGCCGCGCTGGTAGAGCTCGTACGCGTAGCCGTTGGTGACCGGCGTCGCGCCGTAGCCCGCGGTCAGGCTGTCGCCGAGCGCGAGGAAGCGCGTGTTGTTGCTGAAGGTCCACGGCTGCTGCGCCTGCGCCGCCCCGGACAGCGCGATAAACATCACGAGTGCCAGCTTGACCCGCATGTTCCCCTCCCCCTTTGTATGATTACTGCACTGTCTTTTTACCCCATCCGGCGCCGTTACGGAGGTGATGTGGCTTATCGCGTGCTCATCGCGTTGTGTGCGCTCTCGGTGCCCTTCGCCGCGCTGCCGCAACTGACGCAGCTCTGCCCCGCCGACGCGCGCACCGCCGGCCGTGCCACGCTGTACAACGAGGACAAGCGCACCCTGGGCGAGATCTTTGGCGTCGTCCCCGGCGCCGCCACCGCCCTCGAGTTCGCCACCAACGACTGGAACGGCCGGCGCGACGCCGTCGACACCCGCATCGACGAGGTCCTCCGCACCCGCCCGCGCTCCCTCGCGCCCCAGGTGATCTGGGCCGAGGCCGCCGACCTGCGCTCCGACACCTTCAGCGCCGCCCTGAAGCGCGCCGACGGCGGCTCTGCGCGGCTAACCGTCTCCGGCAGCCAGATCTGCGTGCGCGATGCGAGCGGCGATCACTGGTTCTTCCGCGCCCAGAGCGATGACGTTTGGTCCGACTAGGCAGCGGCGGGAACGACAACGCCGCCGTCAGGACCGAGACAGCAGCGGTCACGGCTTGACTGGTACGAAGGCAAATCCGCCGCGCACTGCGTAAACACGAACGGACTTGCGCCACTCCGTAAGCCACGCGCCGATCGTGGTGACCGTCCAGAACAACGCGAACGGAATCTCGACGTAAAGGTGATTCCAGACAAATATCTTTTGTTCATGCAGCTGCAGCAGGACAAGAATCGCGACGCCAGAACACGCGACGGTAAGGTTGCTCAGCCATCTGGGGGAAAGCCTGGTTCGCAGGACCCATATCTCCCAGCACACGGCTAGCGATAAGACCAGGGCGATGGCGCAGAAGAATCCCAAATACACGTAGCTCAGCGGTTCATCGTTCCGCGTCCAGAACATCACGGCCGCGAACAAAATAAGGCAGACCAAGAAGAGGTACTTGCAACGAACGCCTCCTTGCGGATTGGGTGCTTGGTAAGGCTTGTGCGATGCAGACAAGCGCCAGATAGCCCAATAAAGCAGCAATGGAAAACCGAGCAAGTACACCCAAGCGACAGTCGCGGCGGCAACAGAGTCGGCACCCCACCCTTCCGTCATATGCGCGAGGAAGCGCCAAAGAACCGCATAGGCGACGCCCCAGCCCACCGCAAGAGGCAAGGCTCGTCCTTCGAGAAACAACCGCCGCCGTAGCAACGCGGCGGTGATACCCACTATCACGGTTCCCATGAATGCGAAGAGCACACCCATGACGAGCTCGGTGAACAGCGCTATTGCAGGTGACACATCTGCTGCATAACCGAACATCCAAACATCAATAACCCCAACCGCGACGAACGCACCTACCGCCGCCCAGAAAAACGTTGTCGTGAGCTTCGCAGCCGGTGGCATGAGCCGTCTAACTCATTGCGAACCGCTGAGGAGGCGCTTGTTGATCAGCTCCTGAATGTGGCGCTCGGTACGCTGGCTTCGATCGGTCTTTTCCACGGAAGGGAGGACCCAGCCGACTTTCTGCCACGCGTCGACGCGGAACGAATCGCCCCACACCACGATCTGCACCTTCAGCTCGACCTCGCCCTTGTGATCGGGGTACCAGTTGGTCGCGATGACGCCTTTCTCCTGGTCGACCTGCACCGACCATGCGGTTGGAAAGCGGCTCGATTCGCGATACTGCTGCAGGCCGAGCTGTGCAGCGCGGAGGACGCGGGCATTCGGCGGCGCAAAATCGGTCAGGAACGGTTCCGCGGGCTCCTTCCCGGCGTGAGCCACGCCAGCCGCCGAAATGAGGATCGCCGCCGCAAGGAAGCGGAGCGAGTTAGCTTGGACGCCAAGCGCTGCGGGTTGCTGGCGCATAGAGGTCAGGTCCGTTTGAACAGCTCGCGAATTTTCTGAAAATCTTCCCACGCCTGATCTTCATAGAACTTGATGTCGATCGGATAGCCAGGCTGTTTCCTCAGCGCATTGTTGAATTCAGCCATGAATTCATCCCGGTCAGCGATGTAGTAAACCAGCTCTTTCAGCCCGTTCCCCGTCCGACTGTATGCGTGGCGGCACAACGCCCGTTCCTCGAGCTCGTCAACCGCATGCTCCAGGTCGAGCATCTGCCGGTTTGTGTCCTCCGGTGGCATCCCGTTGCGAATGCTCCGGTCGTACCTCCACGAGAACACTGTCAACCAGCGAAGTGTGTCTCGCGTCTCCTGATTCGGTAGCTCATCGACGAACTTGTAAATAACGGGCAGCCCCTCCTCTTTCGTCTCGCCGATGATGCCCAGTTCTTCCGGTTGATCCATATCGCTATTGCGCGGGTGTCTGTCCCCGGTTCTCTTTCATCCGTAGTTGCTCACCGACGTCTGTGCGGAAGAATTTTCCCCCGTATACCGCGAACCCGAACATCGGGCCGCCGTGGGGAATGAGCATCGGGCTGTAGAACCAGAAAGTATCTCGCTCGTAGCGCAAAGGCGGAATGGTGAGTTCTTGACTACCGACGCGCACGCGCCCGATGTCGAGATCAGCGCCGCGGACCTCGCGGTCTGGAATATCGAAGCGGATGACAAATTGCGCCCGGCCCGCGGAAAGCTCTTGAACCGAAGCCACCTCTTCATGGTGGCCCGGGACCCGGTTGCAGACGTCATCGTTGTCCGACTCGACGTCTTTGCCCGGGGCAAAGCGTGAGATGAAGGTGGGCGCAACTGCTTCCGCTCGTCCCTCGACCCGCAAACGAACCTTCGAGAGATCCAGCACCGCCTTATCTTTTGCGCTGTCGACCTGGATGTACATGAAGAACCCGTCCGGCCAATTTCTGATCGGGTCCAGGAACAGCCCGAGCGGAATCAAGGGGATGATGGGCGGGCCAATGCCGATCATGCGCCACGTGTCCGGAGTCGTGCATAACGTGAACGTGGCGTCACCCGCCCTGTGTATGTACTTGCGGAACGAGCGGTGGTCGTACTTTGCTTTTCCTAGCGCGGTCTGGGACCAACCCGGCGTCTCTTCCACGGCAAGTAGCGTCGTCCTGTTTCCGAGAGCGGAACAACCCGCCAGCAAAGCCGCCAACGCTACGGCGTGGCATAGGGTCCACAGCTTGGAGAAGCTCACCAGCCGACGCCTATGAACACATAGGTGAACTTGTCGCGCGTGCCGTTCAGCGGCTCGCGATCCTTGAACGAGCCGATGCCGATCTTCGGTCCGCCGTGCGGGCTCGGCAAGGCGAACTCGATTACGCCGCCGTCGAAGGTGCGGTCCTTCTCTTCGTTCCAGGTAAGGAGCCAGGTGCGCAGGCGCACCGCCTTCACGCTCACCGCGACATAGTCGGTCGGCACGAAGACGCCGGCGCCGACGCTCCCTCCTCCCAGGCCCAGTTCGCCGTCCAGGCGAAGCGAGACCGTCTCCGGGATCACATAGTCGTGCTGTTCCTTGCCAAGGGGGAGCATGGTGCCGAGGGAAGCCGACACGACGAGCGGCTACGAAAACCCGAACGCGAACGAGCCCTTGAACAGGTCCTTCTTCTTGTCTTCCGCGAACGCCGAAGTGCCCACGGTCGCCGCCAGCATCGCGCTCAGCACCAGGCGCCTCATCTACGGCGCCCTGCGCGTGCGGGCCTGGACCTCCGGGGACTTCTCTTTGAGGCCTCTCAGGAAGCCGGGATTCGCGAACCACACGGTGTTGAACCGGTAGTCGAACATCTCGTGGATCGCATCGTCGGCTTCCCAGTTCTGCTCGACGATGCGGTAGGACGCTACGGCGTAGCCGGTCCGGTCGCGGCCTTCGGCGCAATGGACGTACACCGGCCAGCGCTCCGGGTCGGCGAGCAGCCTGCGGACCGTGCTGAGGAAAAGCACGAGCTCTTCGGTGTCCGGGTCCCACGCGCGCATGGGCAGCCACAGGTACTGCATGTTGGTGTTCGCGAGCAGCGGGTAATCGTCGTGGTCGTGGCGCAGGTTGATGACCGTCTTGACGCCCGCCTGCTCCAGGCGCCGGAAAGCTTCCGGGCTGGCGCGATCGGGCTGCGAGCCGCGCCACAGCTTGTCGGTGACCTTGCCGAAGTTGACGACGCCCGGGATGCAGTCGTCGCAGGGCTGCTGCCATTGACGGTTCGGCGTGGAAGCCGGCCGGGATGCGCACCCCGCTAACAGAAGAACGGCGACAGCGATGCCACCGATCGAAGCAACGCGCAGGTCCAGGTTCCACCTCCCCCTATAGCTTTTGCTGGACAGCCTAGTGCAAGACAAACCGGACCGCAAACGCGTGTGCGCGGGCGGCTATTCCGAGTTGCGACACCGTTCGGGACATGAAGTCGATGGAAACTATTGCGCGGTGGAGTCGTAGTCCCCTATATCGCGCCTCACGGCAGCTCATTCATTCCGCCGGGATGCGCCGGATCTCACCGACGTGTGCTTCCCAGTCGTCCCAGTGCTTCGTTGGTACAGGAACGATGCGATCACCGGTTATCAGATAGAAGAGTGAATTGTCAGCGTTGCGCTCTTCATTGAGGGCATCCGGGCGCGTACGCCGGACAACCGTGGTCCCATTCGGCAACGTCGCCGAGAGCGACTGGCCATGACCGGCCACGAGTATGTGCTTCGACTGTTTCGGAGCCAGATCGAAGCGGTCGTCCAAGTCCCGAGACGTCGGCACATCGCGGTAGGTAAAAATGATCGTGACCGGTTGAGCGGTCTCATTTACTACCCTGATACGGTAGACGGTATTTCGAACATCGAAAGCCTTGAGGGCCCTCTCGTTCGCGGGGAAGGAGCCGAAATGGCAGACACTGTTGCCGTGAGGAAGCAGAACGAGCACGCAACCATAGGTCGCAATCCATTCGTGCTCGAGTGCAGCGGCACTCATGACCCAGTCGTCTTGGATGTGGAATTCGATGTGGTTGGTCCCCACCGGAAGCATGAGCGGTATCGGAACAATCGCCACCAACAGGCCGATACCATTCCAGCGTGGTCCAGCGTCGTACGTCCACATCTCGGTTCTCGCACCGGCTCTCTTTATTCTGTCCGGCGGCCCCCAGTACTTCAGGAGGTCCTCCGCCTTCGTCCAAGGTACGGGCCTTCCCGTTCGATGCAGTTCTCCTCTGACGAAGCTGATCCGCGGATTGGTGACGGTCGCTTCCGCGTTGCCCAGGACACCAACGCCGATTCCAGCGCAACCCGAAAGCAAGGCCGCCACAGAGAGCGCCGTGGCGGCCTCAAAGATGCGAAACACATTGTTAGTCGACCAAAGCATAACGTGCTAGCGCCGCGGCGCACGCGTCGCTCACCAACCCGCTGTTAGGCCTCTCTTTAAAGACCGACGCCAACATAAATGAATATGAAGTGATCACGTGCTGACTGAGAGGAATCTCGCTCGCGAAAGTATCCGAGGCCGAGTTTCGCGCTCGGATGCGACTCAATAAGGATTTCCGTCACGCCACCGAGGTATGTGCGATCACGTTCTACACCCACGTCCACTAACCACGTACGAAGAGCAGCGCCCTTGATGCTTATTGCGCTATTGCCATAGGCCACCTCGAGTGGAAAGGCTAAGCCGCCGGATACCATACCGCCCCCGAGCCCAATGTCGACATTGGCATGGATCGCGGTTACTCCCGGGAAGCCGTACGGTGAATTCTCTTTCCTCTGACTCAGCGGCACGAGTGCACCACCGGAGACCGAAACCAGGAGCGGGTAAGAAAGCCCCATGCCTCCGGTCCACATGACAGAGTCGGACTTCCCGTTTTCGCTCGCCGGGTCCGCAGCGATCGCGGGAAGCGACAAGGTGAAGAAACACACTGCGGCCGCGATAGTTAATTGGAGAAAGACGTGCATGGTGCAACCTAGCGTCGGCGCCTTGCCGCGCTCAGGTTGGGATCAACTTGTGGCAACTCTCCACTCCGATCGTTGGCTCATGCAATGGGTTTGCATCACCTCTTCTTAAGACGAACGGTGACGCGGTCCTCGTCCTTCATCAACCCTCCGTTTACTCGAAGGACTTGATAGGGCCTGGTCGAGTCGGCTGGGTCTTGGCCGGTGTGCAGCTTGACGGAACTGAAAACCACGGCGGCGCCGTACTTCGGGTTGGGATACACCAAGTGGGGTTCTGCACCACTGTCGGCGGCGATGCCGAAAATGATCAGTGCGTTCGTACGCTTATCTGTTTCACCTTCAAACCGATCATCCCAATGTGCATCGACGTCGAAGTTCACGATGATCAGCTCGTCGGTAATGTATTCGTTAAACCCCCTGGATAACTCACGCTTGCCAAAAGTGACGACGCCTTCAGGCGAGCTAAGTTGTTTGTTGCTGTAGTAGCGGGATCTGGCGTTTTCGACGCTCGGGACGATTCCGAATGGGCCGCCGCCGTACACGTCACCGATGACGACCTGCTGCACCCGGATTCCGGTCAGCGGCTGACTGCTTTCTTCGTCGAGCACGTCGACCGTAATTGGCCGGACAACGAAAGTACCAGGCATCGAGCATCCGGACAGGTGAATCGCCGCGGCCACTATGGCGGCTGCCGCGCCGCGTTTTACCGCGCCACGCTGAGCGTGTAGCGGCGAGGTTGAGGCGTCGGGCAACAACGCGTTGTTAGGTTTCATGATCAAGCGTGCCATCACAAGTTTTCCAGAGGTATCCGTACCTCTTCACGTTTTTGGTCGAACGAGTACCAATTAAGCTTCGGGTCGTCCAACCTTATGTCCTCCGTGGAGTCCCACCGCGTGGGCGCAAGCCTCATATTCGACCCGGGCACTTGCGAGAAATTGATGCCGCTCGGGTAATCCCATCCAAATGTGCGGTCGCCGCAGCGAATATTCTCGGCGCCGCCAGCTACTACGAACCGTCCAATACCTTTTAGAGCCGCGGATTTGGCGGTCGCTTTACCCGCATTCCTTACTCGCACACCCTTACCGTCTGATTCCAGAACTTTCCACTCGTATGCGCTGGTAAGGGTTTCGTCCCCACTGCTCCAGATCGAACCGTCAGTCTTGTCGCCTCCGCGCCGAAAGTTCACGAAGCGGACGGCACACAGGAAGTCGCCGTCCTTGATAAGAAGAAACTTTTGGAATGGCGCGGAAGCATTGTGCCAACCGACTCTCGCAGACCGTAGCGTCCGTGTTTCTATCGGGATCCACCGCTTGGAATCTTGGTCCACCGATTGGAAGATGTCGCCTTCCGCCGAAGAAATAGCACAAGAAAGAACTACGCTGGTCAGGATGGCAACCAAGGCGAGGCGTGTCCTCATGAAACCTAACGTTCGCGTTTTGCCGCGCCGCGCTGAGCGCGTAGCGGCCGGGTGGAGGCGTCGGTCAACAACGCGTTGATAGGTTGCACGCAGTCCCTCGCTAACGTGTCTCATACGCCACAGCTCTGAGAATGCGAAGTGCATGTGCCTGCAATTCGTCGAGCGATGCCGATATTGGTCCAGTTATCATCAAATACGCAATTGTGTGCTTACCGGTCAAAAGGACACGGTAGTAGCGCTCCGCCGGGACCGCATATAGCTCGGCGTGAATAAATGTGACGGATCTTTCGTAGTAGCCTGAGCGTTCGGCGACCGTGACGTCGTGCGCCTCCCAGTCCTCTTTCTCCAATGTTCGGTTGTGCAGGGCTTTGTAGAACTTGAGCTCCATTATGCGCAACGCGTCATCCACGTTTCGCAGCAGCCGTGGCCTCGTCAGTTCGGTACTAAGGTCAATTTCTAGGTTGAAAAGTGAAAGATAGGCGGTAAAACGCTTTTGTGCCGCCTCAAGTTCATAGCAATCACCGCGTCCAAAATTGAGAAATTGCCTCTGTGTTGACTCTTTGCTTTTGGGGTCATTGCGAACGTAGACCGGTACATCCACGGCGTATCGGCATTGCCAGTCAACATCCCTGGCATGGACATAAACGTACGGATGGTCGTAAGAACGATTCTTGTCGGTCGACAACTTCTCTTCAAAAAGCTCTGGCGCCAGCGCGACATGGGTCACGCTCCATCCTGATAAGGCATCCCTTCGGAGAAATACCGCCTTGGCATCCGCGCGCACCGCCCGCCGGTTGATCAGGTCACTTATTTCCGCGCGGTTCCGCTCCGCGTCCTTGAGCTCGCCAGGTTTCGGCGCAACGGAGCAAGAGTTGAGGCAAAGGGAAAGCCCTATGATGAGACACGAGCGCGCGGGCGCCAGACATTTCCTTTTCTTATCCGGATCAGGATGCCTCATCGGATCGCGCGCAAACTAACGTTCACAGCCACCGGCGCACGCCGCTCTTGCGCGCGTCCGGTCCACTGTGCTGTTAGGCCTCATTCTTCCACCCTAAGGGGAGCTTCTGCAGCGTTAGGTCGATACCGGTCCGAAACGCCACGTCGATCAGTCGTGCGTTAGAGAAATCATTGCCCTCGAAGCGATTTCTGGTTCGTTTGAGCGCTATCACACGGTCTTCCGGCACGGCGCCATTGAAGAACGCTTTGCGAACGATACCGCTCACTTCACAGTCGACCATCTCTACACAGAAGGCGAAGAATTCTTCGACATCAATGTTACGGAACTTGCAGGAAGCGAAGAGCGCGTTGCCAGCAGCGGTCGCCCGAATGGTAGAGCGGTCGAACGTGCAGCCGATGTAAGCGGAATCTTCGCGCCCGCCGCCGAAGCAAGCATCTAAGAGATTCGTGTTGTTAAAGCTGCACGATTCGAAACGACAGCCGACCGGGACAAAATGGTTCAAGTCTTGGCCTGACCAGTCGACATTCCGATAGGTCTTGCGTAGAAACCGCGGGTCGACGTGGCTCAGATCCACGGTTTCGGGAGAAAGCCAGCGACGAATCCGCCCGAGCATTGTTGAGGCCTAACGTCCGCGTTGCGGCGCGCTGAAGAAGGCACGGAGCGTAGCGCAAGCGTCGCTCACCAATGCGCTGTCAGGTGGCATCTCTCTTCGGCTCGATCAGGTCGCCGTACTTTTCCGTTAGGTGACGGATTCTTTGGGCGATCATAAGTCGATGTCCGTCAAAACGGGCGGCAATAGTTTTCAGTAGCCCACCTTTGCCGTGACGCTCGTCTTTCAGCACAGCCTCCATCTCGGACCGCGTCACGCCACACCCTTCCGCTAGGTACGCCAAGAATGATTCCGCCAGGATGACAACAGGCGGGTCATCCGTCGGACTCACCTGTATCACCGGTGATTGATCGCGCACAACACCGGCTAGCTTGAGGACGGCATAGTGGACCCCGTCTACGCCCATTTGCGCAAAGGTGACTGCATTACGAGGCGTGCAGTCGTAGCCGAAATCGTCGCTTGGCGGAAAAACGGGGTCGTCTCCGCCCAGAACTCCTCTTCGATCCTCGCATGCCGCGAGTGCGGCGGTGAAAGTCTCGAAGGGGGTCACTTATGCCACCTAACGTGCTGTTAACCGCCGCGCGCCGTCGTTACGCGCGTCCGGTTGAACTGCGGGTTAGGCCATTTCTCTCTTGATGTATTCCAAGAGTGCATCGCGAAACTCGTGCGTATCATTGAAAGCCTTCCACAGTCCAAGTGGTTCTAACTCCTTTCGAGAACCATCGAACATCCATTGACTTCTGTCCTTTCCGATTTTCAATCTTGTCTTTCCATTTGAGAATTCGGCGGAGCCTGAATCCATCGTTCCCGCCTCGGAGTGAACCAGAGTGAAGCCGACCTCTTTCATTGCGGTTGTCAGAATGTCGAGGTCCTTGAGCATGTTCAGTCGGAGCCTAACGTTCGCGTTGTGGCGCGTTGTAGAAGGCGCAAAGCGCCGCGACGCAAACGTCGCTCACCAACGCGCTGTTAGGCAGACTGCATTTCACGCTGGAAGCGCTCCATTGCTGGCGTCAGCTTCTGCTCCAATGACCAATAGTTGTCGATAGCGCGATTGAGCATGTCCTGCGCCTCTGCCTCCGGGTCAAATTTAACTATTTCGCTGTCGCCGATGTGCTTCAGGGAGTTCCTTGCCGCGTTGGCGCGGTCGGCGATCGCCTTTACTTCTTCCGGTTCTAGCGGTTGTCCGAAGAGGTGGGCTTGTATGGCGGTAACCGCCGCGACAAGCGATTTGAAAGAACTTTCGCGACCACCTCTTTCAAGGTACTTCCCAAAAACTTCGTCGGCGGCACCCGCCAAGGTCACTATTGAGCCCCGGTCGCCATTTTCAAAGTACAGCTGCAGCGCCGTTTCTAATTGCGCCAGCGCTAGTTCGCTGCGGTAATGGGCTTGAATCGCCACTGACGGTTCTCAGGCTGCCTAACGAATGAAAGGGACTTCCCCGCGAGCAGCGGGGCGAGTGCCAAGATTGAATGAGCCGCTGTTCAATCGCATTTTCGTTCGGGAGGTTATGTGG